>Ga0105241_10000107_pt1 | contig 59501 bp, 50 predicted proteins | sample KBSC64metaG_FD_80422 | JGI IMG/M metagenome (GOLD analysis project Ga0105241, IMG submission 80422) | Corn rhizosphere microbial communities from Kellogg Biological Station, Michigan, USA - KBS C6-4 metaG | ecosystem: Host-associated > Plants > Roots > Rhizosphere > Soil | place: Michigan, USA... | reverse complement strand
GAGGCCGTGGAGGCGCTGTAGGTCTTCCCGGAAACGGCGTGTGCCGACTGCCAGGTCGCGTGTCAGAATCGGGATTCCGTTGTCGAGGACGTTGACGTTCGTGATCTCATTTCCGACGTTGACCAGCGCGACCGCGCCGTCCATGGCATCGGGGTGATTGACCTCGAACGCGTTGTGGAGCGCGAAGGCATCGACGTCGACGATGGATGGCGTGAGTCCCGCATCGGTCAAGATGCGCACTTTGGCGTCGACCAAGTCCCGTTTCGCGGCGACCAGGAGCACGCTCATCTCTTCCGTCTGAGGGCCGTCCGGATCGAGGATTTGGAAGTCCAGCTCGACCGACTCGACGTCAGGAACATGCTGCTCCGCTTCCCAGCGCATGAGCTCGCGTGCTTGTTGTTCCTTGACCCGTTCCGTCTGGATCCGTTTGATGATCACATCGCGACCGCCCACGGCGGTGACCACGTCTTTTGTCTTGACCCCAGCCGAGTCCATCGCGGTGCGAATGGCGTCTGCGACGAGGCCAGGGTCCATGACCTCCCCTTCAACGATTGCGTCGGGGAGCAAGGGGGCGATGGCGACTTTGACGAGCTCCGGTTCACCGGGGCCGTGATCGATGACGGCGACCTTGATCAGACCAGAACCAATGTCGAGTCCAACCGTCGTCTTTTTTCGACCGAAGAATGACATACGCAGTTCAACACGACTGGGGATAAAAGAACGTCACAGATTTTAGTACAAATCGACCCATGGCGCGCCTGGGAGCGGAGACAAAGCCCTACTCGTATCCGAGGGAATCATCGCTGACAACGCGATTCGATGTAGTCCTCGTTCACGTCCACGCTGAATTGTAGCGGCAGCGACAATCCAAACCATGGTTGTATCGATTTTTATCACTGTCACATTTCTGATCAACTCTCCACTCGTCGTGGTAGTGCGAGTGACCGTTCCGATTGGAGCGGCTCTGAGCGTTGGAACATCGACCGCAGCAAATGTGCTCCATCCCCCCCCTTCGGCGCTAGCCATGGCGGCGTGATGAAGCGTGGTTAGTCGAGCGAGGCGCCCCGTTTCGGCACTTTGGAACGCGAGTGTGCCGATGAGGAGTGCGACAATGACGATGGCGACGAGCGTGGTGAACAGTACAAAGGCTGGGCGTGGCGTCAACGCCCAGCGCGAACGGCGTGCGTGCATCATGGCGCGTTCCGGAGCGCGATCGTGGTGACCGAGGAATCCACAACGACCGAGTCGACGATCCCTGGAGCGTGTGGCAGCCGAGCCGTCCTGGCACGCACCACGACGTCGATCCTAGCAATCCTCGAGGCTGGCGATGGGGAGACGACTTCCATCCCGTCAGAACGGTAGTAGCGGAACGTCAGGGGGAGCGTCGTCCCGCTTGAGGCATATGGACCACTCACGGGTTGGACCGTGGCGCATCCCCCTGTATCACAGCGGCGGTAGCCTAGATACCAGCGGCCGTCAGAGGCACGATAGACCGAGTAGCGAACGTGCCGGAAGAATCGGATCGGTGTTCCCGAGTGAATACTCGCAAATAGTGACGTCGCAACGGTGACGGCGTATGCTTTTCGTCCCGCGACGACATCGAGTGGTGCGGTAAACGATGTTGTCGGCGGGCATGCCGTAGCGGTGGCGGGGCGTGTCACCGTCGTGATCGGGACGCGACGTCCGCCCGTGGGTGAATAGAAGGCGACCTCGTCGGCGGAGTCAGGGGTCGTGAGCATCGTCGTGAGGAACGTGTTCGCGGCCAACGAATCTGGTGGGAGCGTGATTGTTTGTGGTGGCGTCACGACGCATACCACGGATGCGCCGATCGTTTGGCGGAATTCGAGCGCCGTGTCGGACGCCGAGATGAGGGAGTCGTGCGCGGCGCGGAGGGCGGCCGAGAGGATGGTGGTGGCTTCGTGGGGGAGGCGTTGGGTCCGTTGGATGTCAAGCGAGGCGCGAGTCAGCGCAAGTTGGTTTTTGACGAGCATCATGGTCGTCCCCGTGACAGACAGCGCGAGGACCAGTGCGAGCAGGAGCTCTGGCAGCGTAAACGCATGGCGGGGATCGAGGGTGGGATCGCGATGGCGGATCAATGACATGCGACGCTCCCTTGAAACAGTTCGGAGTGCGTTCCGATGGCGAGAAGGTATGTCGCTTGTTCGTCGACCATGGCGACGTGACCGTTCGCTGTTGCCGTCCATCGTAGCGTGACACCTTCACTCGAATCGATCCCGGCACTCGCGGCACATGTAGCGCCGGCGATGCGTTCGAGGCGCATACGTGCGAGCGATGCCGCGACAGACTCACGCCGGCGATCGGAAAGAAAGCGTACCGTGAAGCGGTTCGCGCCCACGAGCGTGAGCAATGCGATGGTCACGAGTGAGAGCGCGGCGAGGACCTCGATCGTCGTCAGGCCGTGCGAGACGACGTTGCGTGCGAGACTGTGCGACGTGCGAAACTGCATACCTAAGGGTACGCCACACATGCGGTACGCGAAGCGTCAAATTTCGCGCGGCATAGTCAAATTTCGACAGGCGTCACGAAAAAAAAGACGGCGACCCTGAGGTCGCCGTCTTTTGTGTGCAGCAGTTCGCGGAAACGATCTGCTTACATGCGCGATATGCTTAGTTGCACTTCGGCTCGCCTTCAGCCGTCGCGGGGTTGGTACCACCAGGCGCGGCGGCCAAGTTCACGTAGATACCGCACGTCTTACCGGAGACGGCCGAGTGGGTGGCCGTGGCGGACCAACCGCTACCGCTCGTGGCGATGACGACGGTGACACCCGCCGACGGCGCATAGCTCTGCTGCGGAGCCGCTTGCGTCGCGGTCCCCTGGAAGTAGGCGCCGGCGTTGTTCGAGGCGTACCCTTCTTCGGCGGTCGCCAAGTTGCGCAGGTCCGTCTTCATCGCGGCGAGGTAGGCGTTCTGCTTGGTGCTCGCGAACTTCGGGATCGCGATGGCTGCCAAGATGCCGATGATGACGACGACGATCAACAACTCGATCAACGTAAAGCCTTTGGTATTCCGCTTCATACTCTCTCCTGTGATTCAGATGGGATGGCCGGGGAGGCCGATGTGCGGACGGGTAAGGCAACGTGCGAGCCAGGCGGACGGAAAAACGTAAAGTGTTGCTCTACAATCACTTACAATCATCCCACCACAGGAACGGATGTCCCAATCCACCGGATTCTGCAAGGTGTCTTGCGTTTCGCAACGTCGCGAAACTATACAGCGCCCGTCATGAGGCGCCTTCGAACCGCTGCAATTTTCGGTGCAAAGTGGACGGATCGATCCCAAGAACCTCGGCGGCCTTCGTCTTGTTGCCACCTTGTGCGTCGAGGACCCATTTGATGTAGGCGCGCTCCATGACGTCGAGCGTGGGCTCATGGTGTTCACGATCCGACACGAACTGCTCCGCTGTCTTGGTCACAACGCGGTCTGGGAGAGCGGAAGGCTCGATCACATCCCCTTTCGACACGATGGCGGCTCGCTCGAGGGCGTTTTCGAGCTCGCGAACGTTTCCAGGCCAATTGTAGGCGGTCAGGAGTGCCATGGCCTCGTCGTTTACGCGTTTGATGGGCGACTTCACGCCATTCGAGAGAAAGAACTCGACGAGGAGGGGGATGTCTTCACGCCGGTCGCGGAGGGGAGGAAGGTGAATGGCGATGACGTTGAGACGATAGTAGAGATCGCTCCGGAATCCACCGTGTTTGACTTCGCGCTCCAAATCACGGTTCGTCGCTGCGATTACGCGGGCGTGAACGGGGATGGCATCCGTCGCTCCTACAGGGAGCACTTCTCGTGTCTGCAAGGTGCGAAGGAGTTTGACCTGCGTAGCCGGCGTCATTTCCCCGACCTCATCCAAGAAGAAGGTCCCCTTCCCGGCCGCGGCGAAGAGACCGACTTTGTCTTTCACGGCTCCCGTGAACGATCCTTTGACATGACCGAAGAGCTCGCTCTCGAGCAGACTTTCCGGGAGCGCCCCGCAGTTGATGGAGAGGAACGGCTCCTGTTCGCGTTGCGACAGTTGATGCACGTACCGGGCGATGACTTCCTTTCCTGTCCCCGATTCGCCTTGCAGCAATACCGTCGAGTCGGTCGGCGCCACCGTTTCGGCCAACTTCAAGACGTTGAGCCACGTTTCGCTCCGCCCAACGGGACGGCCGACGCGCTCGCGGCGTTTGATCTCTTGCTTGAGGGTACGATTCTCCGCGCGCAAGGCGCGATGCTCCGCGGCGCGATGCATGATGGCGAGGAGCTCGTCGTTGCGGAATGGCTTCTGGATGTAGTAGAACGCCCCTTCGTTGACGGCGTGCATGGCCGACTGCAGCGTCGCCTGCGCCGTCATCAAAATCACGGGAAGATCGGCATCGTGTGCGCGTGCGGCGGAGAGGAGATCGACGCCGGTAACGTCGGGCATGCGGATATCGCTCACGACGATGTCGGGATTCACCGTCGAGAGCGCGGCAATCCCGGCTTTGCCGCCTAACGCGGTGTGCGCAGTGAATCCGTTGTTCGCCAACAAGATGCGAACGACGTCGAGGATACTTTGCTCGTCGTCGACGACGAGCACGATGGGGCGATGGTCGGAAGAGGCGCTCATAGCAAGTTGGCGTCAGTGCCGAGGGAGGAGAACGGTGAATTGCGCGCCAGTCGCAGCGCCAGTGGCACTACCGGGGGCTGTGCCGGCGGAGACATTGTCGACGACGACGACGCCGCGGTGCGCTTCGAGTGTGCGATGGACGATGGCGAGTCCGAGCCCGCTCCCGCCGCTCTTGGTGCTGAAGAAGGGATGAAAGAGCCGCGAGCGAATCTCGTCGGGAATACCGGGACCTTGGTCGATGACGCGGACCGCGACCGCACCGCGGGAGAATGCGGGCGCGTGCGATTCGAGTTGATGCGGCAACAACGTGGTCGCTTCGACGCGCACCGTGCCGCCCGAGGGCGACGCCTGAATCGCGTTGAGAATCAGGTTGAACAGCGCGCGGTGCAACATGTCTTCGTCCCCTTCGATTTCCAGCTCGCCGCGCGGGACGTTGTATTCGACGCTGACGCCTTCGGGGCGATCGGGGTGCGACTCCGCAAGCTCACCTGCGTTGGCGACGATTGCGACGATGTCGAGTTGCCGAATTCGCGGCACGTCGACGCGCGCAAAATCGAGGAACCCGGTCAGGAGACGAGTCAATCGATCGGATTCGCGTTGGACGAGTGAGGTCAGCACCTGTTCATCGGGCGTTGAGCGTGGCGTCGCGGCGATCTGTTCGACGGCGGAACGAATCGAGGCGAGCGGATTCTTGATCTCGTGCGCCAACGACGCGCTCAGTTCGGCAACGGCTTCCAGGCGCTCCGCACGAAGATGGAGCCGTTCGACGTCACCTTTGCGCAGGCGGAACCGCGCGAGCTCTTCGGCGAGCTCGTCCTGGCCCATCCCGGCTTCACGGAGCCGCCCCGCGATCAGCCCGCTGCCGATGGCCACGACCGCGAAGACGACGAGCTGGAGCACGACGCTCATATCCGTCACGACGTGCTCGACCCAGATCAAATCGACGACGTAGAGTGCGATCGAGAGGGCCGCGACCGCCATCACGCCCCGGACGGGCAGGAGGAGTGCGGCGGCGGCGATGACGAGGATGTAGAGTGGGGCGAACTCGGATGCGCTTCCATCCCACATGACGTGGACGATGGCCGTCTCCAACGCGATGTCGAACAGGATCTGTCCGTAGATGACTCCGGCGGTCACGGGACGGCGGTAGACTTCGGTGTAAAACACCGAGGCCGCCGTGAATAGCATGACGCACGCGAAGGCGAGGGAGGCGACGAGGGTGTCGGCGGGGGTGGCGAGCTGCCACGCGAAGACCGCGGCGGCAAAAATCGCGAGCGATGTGGCGAAGCGCGCGACGTAGACCCACAGCAACACGCGCCGGGCCGACAACCGGAGCATGGACGGCGACGTAGATGCCAGTGCCGCAGAGCGAGGGGTCAGGTATTGCATTTTGCAAGGGTGTGACGATGGGTCGATTCAAACGCAACGCTTCGCCGAGAATCCCCTTAAATTTATGAGGTCATGACGACTGAATTCGACCATCCGTCGGCCGGTGGCATCGCTGGCTCGATCGTGGTGATCCTGCTTTTGATCGCGGTGAACGCGCTCTTCGTTGCCGCGGATGTCATTCTCTCCAGCGCGCCGCTCGACGAAGACCAGCGGCAACCGCCCCCCTTCACCGCCATTCGCATCGGGAGCGCGCTCGCGACGACCGGGCTCGGGGTTCTGGCGGGGCCGGTGTGGTTTCTGGGGACGGCGCTTCTATTAATAGTATTTGGGGTCCTGATCCCCGGAGCCGTTGCCAGTGAGCATCCGGATACGGCCCGCCGGTACGCGCTCCCGATTGTTCGAACAGTCGCCCGAATCCTGACGCCGGTCACGTGGGCGATTGACGCGATCTCCAACATTATCGCGAAGATGTTCGGGGTGGAGGGGAGCATCGGCGAACCGACGGCGCATTCGCCGGACGAGCTTCGAACGCTCGTCATGAACGCGCATGCGCAGGGGGAGCTGGAGGAGTCGGACCGCGCCATGCTGGCGGGGGTGTTCGACTTCAAGCAAAAGCAGGCGCGGGACGTCATGCGTCCCCGTACGGAGATCGCGGCGATCAGCATCGACTCGACCGAAGACGAGGTGTCGCAGATCGTGCGGGCGGAGCGGTACTCACGCTATCCGGTGTATCGCGAAACGTTGGATGACGTGATCGGGGTCTTCCTCGCCAAAGATTTGTGGCTCAGGAACGAGGACGAACCGTTCGAGCTTCCCAATCTGGTTCGGCAGGCGCTCTATATTCCGGATAGCCGTCCGGCGGAACGGGTGTTGGAGGACCTGCGCCGGACGCGCGCGTACATGGCGGTCGTGCTCGACGAGTACGGTGGGACGGCCGGGATCATCACGGTCGAAGATCTGGTCGAAGAGGTCATGGGCGACATCGCCGACGAATACGATTCGGCGTCGCGCACGGTGCTGGAGCTGAACGGCGTGTTGGAATTGGCGGGGACGTTGTCGTTGATCGATGCGCGATCGGATCATCGATTGACGATCCCCGAAGGAGACTGGACCACCTTGGGCGGGTACGTCTTCGCCCAACTTGGCCGCCTCCCCAAAGTCGGTGATCGGGTGCAGATCCCGGAAGGAGAGCTCGAAGTCGTCGCGATGGACGGACGACGCGTCGCCGCGCTTCGCGTGCATCGCTCGAGCATCACGCGCGTGACGCCGCCGACGGTTCGCGTTGCGAACAGAGCGTCCACACATCCATAGCGACGACGCACGCCGGCGCGGGCGACAGGTTGCGCTCGCGCTGACGTGGCTCAGGGTCGTCCTCGCGGTCGTCTTTCTCTGGTTCGGGATCGATCGACGCGCGGGATACGTTGCGGCCGGGTTGCTGCTCGTGGGATTTCTGTCCGACGTGTTCGACGGCGTCGTGGCACGACACTATGCCGTCGCGACGGCTGGGCTACGGCGTTTCGACAGTATCGCGGATACGTACTTCTATCTCGCCGTCGTGTTCTGTGCGTGGCGGTTTCGTCCGGCGGTGTTTCAGACGTACGCCGTGTGGATCGCGGTGGTGCTCGTGACAGAAGTGCTTCATCACGTGCTGCCGAAGATCAAGTATGGGCGGACGACGAGTTATCACGCGTGGAGCGCAAAGACGTGGGGTGCCGTCCTGTTTGCGGCATTGGCGCTGCTTCTCGCGCGGGGCGACGGGCGATTGCTTCCGGTCGCGGTCGTGTGCGGGGTGATCGCGCATCTCGAGAACATGGCGATGACGCTCGTGCTTCCGTCGTGGCATCATGACGTGCGGAGTATCGTCCATGCGTGGCGGCTGCGACGAGAAACGAATCCCAGTATATCGTGACCGACGGATATATCGTGGCTGACGGCATGAATGCAGAGAGGGTTCCGCCACTCGGGTAGTGACGGAACCCTCTTTGCTTCTCACGCCGTGTGATCGACAATCACACGGTCATCCAACGCATATCAGCGGCGATTCGGATTGAGTACCGCGTCGAGCTTCACGTGAATTGCGCGGAGATGCGCACGCGTTTCCATGTTCGCCGCGCGCGGGATCGCCCCTTGCACCTGCGCATCGAGCTCGACTAACTGCTCGCGGGCGAGCGCACCGATGTCGGCCGCGCTCGACTGCATCATCATGAAGAACGGCATGGGCGCCGGGCTCGGTGGGGCGATCTTGGCGATCATCTGCTGGACGTAGCCGGCTTGTAAGTTCCGGCGGAACGGATCGATCGTCACCTTCGGACGAGCGAGCTCGCGCCAAATGCCCGACTGCAGATCATGGAACATGGCGCGGAGCGGATACGCCTTCTTTGCATCGCCGCCAGCCATTGTTTCGTACTCGATCAGCGCCTGCAACCGGCTGTCCGACAAGACGCCGCCGAGTACGCCCTCTTGCGCGGAACGGATGCGGGACATGGCGCCGTAGGGCTCGAGACGGGCCAACACTTTCCGATCGAGCAAGTACATCGGCGTCTCGAAGACGTTCTCCTGGAGGAACCGGAGCGCGGCTTCTTGACGCGCCCGCGGAAGTGGCGTGAAGCGCGCACCAGGCTGGCTGCCGCCCTTTTCCTGCGCGTACGAACCACCGATGACGTTGACGACGTGGTTGATTTCCGTGCTCCACTGCTGGACGAGACGGTCGTACATCTCGTTCAAGTCGTCGTTGTTGTTCCCCGGAGTGATCGTCGCGGGAATCAACATGGGAACGATCCGGCGAATGTTCTTGAGTCCGGCCGCGGTCGATTTGGTGGCGTCGCCGTCACCGACGGCCTCGGTTTCTTCACCAGGATCGGTGCCGCGTTCCCCGTTTACCGAGAAGCGATACCACGGGACAGTGTCTTGCATCCGCGCCCACTTGTCGAGCGTGGGTTTTTCGTCGTCAGACGTTTTGGCCGTCGGAACCGGCGAATAGCCCCACATGATCGAGAAACGATCGTACGGACCGACGCGTGGAACGAGATCCTCGAGCGCAATGTGATCTTCGGGCTGCGCGACGTAGTTGAAGCGCGCGTAGTCCATGATCGACGGCGAGTGTCCCATCTTGTGTACCCACGTCGCACTCCGCACGCTGTCGGCCGGATACATCGAGCTGGCTTTCATGTTGTGCGGGAGTCCGAGCGTGTGCCCCACTTCGTGGGCGACGACGAACTGGAGGAGACGCCCCATCAACGAATCGGGGAACGGGAGATGTTGTGCACGCGGGTCGAGCGACGCAACCTGCGTGAAGTACCAATCGCGCTGCAGGTTGAGGATGTTGTGGAACATCCGCACCGAGCCGTTCAAGATCTCACCAGTCCGCGGATCGTGGACGTGTGGTCCGACGGAGTTTTCGACCGTCGAGGGCAACCAACGGACGACCGTATGTCTGATGTCTTCCGGCGACCAGTCCGGATCGTTCTTCGGGACGTCACGCGCAACGATGGCGTGGGAGAAGCCAGCCGCCTCGAACGCCGGCTGCCACTCTTCGATACCGCGCTTGATCCAGGGCTTCCACTGATCGGGGGTCGCGGGATCGATATAGTAGACGATCGGCTCGACGGGGTCGCTGACCGCGGCGTTCGGATCTTTCTTTTCGAGACGCCACCGGGTAATGAAGGTCCGCGTCACGGACTTCTGTTCGGCGCGTCCGAAGTCGACCTGCGTCGTGTTGAAATAACCGACGCGGTCGTCGGCGAGCCGCGGAAGCATCGGATGTTTCGGGAGACGAACCATGCTCCAGTGGGCGATGACGCTTCGGACTTGTGGAGGCGCCCCTGGTTGAGGATTCATCGGCATCCCGGTCTGGGTCGCTTCGACCTCGATGTTGTCCGGGAAGGCCAACACTTTCTCGAGGAACGAGCGCTTGTCGTCGACGCCAACGGCGGCGAATTCCGGAGTGTTGCTCGTATAGAGGCGCGTGACTTCGATGACCGGCGCACTGTCGGGGCCGTATGCCTCGACCGGGAAGACCGCGATGATCGGCGACATGTTCGCGCTCTCAACCGCCTGGGCGACCGGAAGAGTCGAGTCGGCGGTGACGTCGAACCGAGGGACGCGAAGGAGCACGCGATTGTCGCGCCGTTCCCAGCGGAGGAGGCGCTCGATGAATTCGTCGCCGCCGTACCCGTCGAACGCGCCGAGGGGGGTCTGGGTCTTGGTGTAGCGCCCGACGAGGAGCATGTCCTGATTGAGCGCTTCTTTGGGGATCTCGAAGTACAGCTTATCGGCGATCCAGTGTGTCACGAACATCCCTCGGCGTGTTTTGGCCGTCGGGAGGATGACTTTGTCGTACGGTTTCGGGGCGGGCTGTCCGTCGGCCGTGGGCGGTGGCGTGGTATCTTTGGCCGCCGTCTTGGCCGAATCGGCTGGGACCGCCGGCGGCGCCGGGTTGGGGAGGCGCATGCATCCAGCAACGAGCACGAGAGCAGCGCACGACTTGACAGGTGAGAATTTCATTCGGGATGAGCGATGGGTCGTCAAATACCAAGACCACCCGACCTGAACAGTCGAGGGGCCCCGTTGGTTACGCGCCGAGGGGGGGCTATGTTGTGGCCAATAAAATTGGCGTGAATTAGGGGCGTGCGACACCCCGGATAGGCCGTAAAGAAAAATCGACGACCACATACTGATTCGCCCGTGGGGTGACGATCTGTTCTGGCCGTGTGGGGGTCCAGGACGGGTCGACCGGAATACTGGCGTCCAGCCGGACGTGGATCGGCGCTCCTAGGGCCAATCCCCAGACTCGGTAGTGCCCTTCCGCATCGGTTCTCACCCATTGATCGTTAACCTGGATGTCAGCCATCGCGACGACCGGCTCTCCGGGATCGTGAATGTTATTCATGTTTTCATCTTCGTAGACGAGCCCGGTCACTCCGGCACCGGAGATGACCGAGGAGCCGTCCCAGGCAAGGGCGTGTGCGCTGACGTCCAGAACGCCGGCACCATCGATGGTATGCGCGACCGCGGGGTGTCCACGTCTGTTGAGACGATCGATCACGGTGTGCACTGTGGCTGGACCGAGATGCTGGGTCACGCCGATGAGCATCGCAGGCGCGCGTCGCACGGGCGTCCATTGCGACTGAAGGTCGACATGCCATCCACGTCCCATCGCCATCGACGCGGACGCGGTTGCGAGGCGATGGTCTGGTGTGGCGACGCAGATGCACCCGATGTGAAACATGATGGCGTGAATGGCGGTCGTCGTCCACGATGGGATGAAGCTCACGGGAACGACGACGTTCACATCGCCACGGAGGAGCGAGGCGGAGGCTCTTTGGAGACCGTCGTCGAGACGGCGCTCCAGGATGAGTGAGCCCCACAGTCCAGCATGGCTCCAATCAGCAGAGAGACGACGGATGTGACGCCGGAGCCTGTTGCGCAAGACGTTGGTTTCGCTGTATCCCCGTAGGGTCGGCCACGTGTTGGTGCCGGCCGACATGTCACCAGGAGTCCAGCGAACGGTCACTCGCCGCAGTCCCATGGCGAGCAGCGGATCCGGCGTGGACCGATGTACGTATGTCTCGTGCGCTTCAAAGGTAGGAGTCGGGGCGTATGTGGCGTCGAATCCGCACTCGTGCGATGCAATGGTGCCACTGACGATCGACGCGCCGGCAACGCGTGCGAGGACGTGCCCTCCGACATCGCGCATCGATTGAGAAATTCTCGTGTCGGCCGCCAATGTCAGCATGCTGTTTGGTGCGGTACGCACGGTCGCCATGGCTGCCGGTGTGGCATGCGCATCGTTTGATTGTCCTATCCCGACGGCATATTGTGTGGTGTGGGGCGGCAATTGTTCTTCCGGAATCGCAATGAGCCGTCGCGACACGATCGTTCGGCCGTCAGGGGCGTATTCGCGGAGAACGAGCGTATTGGCGCCGTAGCGGAGCGGGACGACGAGCGTCATGGTTCCGGTAGCATCCGCGCTATCGCTCGCCGTCAACATCCCATCTTGTTCGACGTCAACGTCCCAGCCGGCGGCTCGATGGACGATCAATCGCGTGGAATCGACGACACTTGGACGAAATGTCGTGGTGTTACTGATGATGACACCGCGCATGAGAGGGAGACGTCCAATCGACGGGAGCGTGCCGATGCGCAGCACCGTTGCGCCATCCGTGGGGCGCGTCCTCGTCCATGACCAGTCGGTGAGGCGTCCTGATGAGGGCGATTGCATCATCAGTGTCTCTTCGCCAATACCGCCGAAGAGTGTCGTTCCACTCCGTATCGTTGCATCGGCTATCGATGCGCCGCGCTGTCGATCGCCATCTCGGAGCGTCGTCGAATAGTCGAAGACAACGGTGGGATGATGTGGGGCTGTTCCTTCTTGGGACACCGTATCTGGGCGGCGCTGGGATCGACGGCGGAGTGCCGTTCGCCGAGCTGATCGGCGGAGGCGTTGCCTGAATGGCAAGAGTGAATCGCCGTCGACCGTGAGCGTGAGCTCGTTCCAATCGACCGCGAGGTGCAGCGCGAACAATGTGGCGATGCGGCCGAGTGGAACGTAGAGCGTGTCCGCGATGATCGTGTCGGGAGGGGTCTCTGTACGGCACGCCGTGGACGGTACCTGTGCCCACTCGCAGAACGCAATGAGTGGAACCCATGTTTCGTCGCCACGACGGAGAACGGGTAATAATGTTGAGGGCTCCGCGCCCGGGACAGCGTCTTCGAGCCACCCGGGGACGCGAATCTCGAGTAACAATGCCACGAGAGGCGTGGCCGACGGGCGCTGGCCAGGGAGGGACGGAACGCGCAACGTCAGTATGGCGATCGACACCACCACGACACCGAAATGCCGCCACGTCATTTTCACAAATCCCGCCCTCGAAGAAAGGGCGTGAATCTACAATGTGCTGCCGGGACAGCATAGTGAATGGAGCAGCGCCACTCGGTTCAAACGTCACGTGACGTCACGTGACGTCATTTCGAGATTGCCGATGGGACGCGGTAGCGCCGAACGTGGCGAGGTTACTATAATACGAAAGCGTGCCGACTGTTCCTCACGATCCGTACTTCGCACTCCGTCATCGCGATTTCAGACTGTTTCTGATCGGGCGGTTGATGGCGTCGATGGGCGTACTCATGCAGGACGTCGCCGTGGGATGGCAGCTCTACGAGCGCACACACTCCGCCCTCGCGCTGGGACTCACCGGGCTCGCATCGGTCGCGCCGACGATCATCTTTGCGCTCCCAGCCGGCGCGGTGGCGGACCGGTACAATCGGCGAAACGTGGCGCGGATCGGGCGCATCGGCGCTGGAGCCATGTCCGTGTGGCTCGCGGTGCTGTCGGCCACGACTGGGCCGGTGTGGATGATTTACGCCGCGCTGTTCCTGAGCGGCGTCGGATTCGCGTTCATCGCGCCCGCGCAGTCGGCGTTGCTGACGCAGGTGCTGCCGACCGAAGCGTATCCGAACGGCGTCACCTGGAATAGCACAGGATTTCAAATCGCGGCGGTGACTGGCCCAGCCGTTGGTGGTGCGCTCATCGGGCTGACGGGGACGGCCACAGCAGTTTACGTCACGTGCGCGATCATGGCGGTGATCTACATCTGTCTGTTTACCGCCATGCGCCCCCGCCCGCAAACACATGATCGTGCCCCGATCACTCGGCAAATGCTCGCCGCGGGGATCAGGTTCGTCTTCCAAGACGAGCTGATCTTGGCCGCGATCACACTCGATTTGTTCGCGGTCCTCTTAGGAGGGGCAACGACGCTCTTGCCGATCTACGCGAAGGACATTCTGCACGTCGGTCCTTCGGGGTTGGGGTGGCTGCGGGCGGCGCCGAGCGTGGGAGCGATGTTGACGGCGTTATGGCTTGCGCATCGGGGGCGGTTGGGACGCGCGGGAATCTTGTTGCTGTGCGCCGTTGCCGGGTTTGGCGTCGCCACGATCATTTTTGGTCTCTCTCGATCGTTTCCACTGTCGATGGCCGCGCTCTTTTTGCTGGGCGCATTCGATAGCGTCAGCGTCGTCATCCGATCGTCGCTCGTGCAGCTCCGGACACCCGACGCAATGCGTGGGCGCGTCAACGCGGTCAACGGGATTTTCATCGACCTGTCGAACGAATTGGGTGGATTCGAATCTGGGACCGTCGCCGCGCTGATCGGTCCCGTTGCGACCGTCGTCCTGGGCGGGATCGGGACGATGTTAGTCGTGCTCGTGGTGGGAACGCGGTGGCATGCGCTTCGGGAGATGCGTGAATTGACGGGTCCGCCGGAGAATGCGTAACGAGCGTGAAAGACCTGTGCGCGGATACACGGTTACGCGTCGCGCACGCTATACCGATAGTCGCCCGCTAATTCTCGTTGGCAGAGCGCGGCGCGCTGTCCGGTGCGCATCTCATATCCACGTACGAAATCCGGGAGCCGCTCCGTCGTGAACTGGTCGCGCGAGATCCCGAGCGCGACGATCCCCGCTTCGATCCCTTCCGGCGTTCCTTCGACTTCGACCAAGGTGTCCATGCGCGGATACTTCTCGAAGCGAATCATCGTCCCCTGCAAATCGTACTGCACGATCTCACGATCGATCTCGCGCGTGACGACGTAGCCGAGTCCGTCGAGGATCGACGCGAGCATCTGTGGATCGTTGACGTCGACGGAACGCTCTTCACGCACTTTGAATCCGTCGACCTGTTCCGTGCGCCCTTTCCAATCCAGGTGGACGGTCACCTTCTCCGCCCCGTGATAGATCCGAAGGCGGAGCACGATGTCCTTCGCCGCCAAGTCGCGATCGGCGGTGTCGTACCGGTGATCTTCGAGACGGCCCGCGAACACAATGTTTCCGCCGGCCGCTTCTACGGCTCGACGCCGCTCGCGTAGATCGTCGACGACTGCCTTGAGCTCGACTTCACGCATCGATGACCTCGAGGACGGCGCGGGTGTCACCGAGCGTCTCGAAGGCGGCGAACGGCTCGTGCTCGCGGAGCTCATCCACCGAATACCGCCCCGTCGCCACCGCAATGGCGCGAGCCCCCAACGCTCGGCCGCAATGAATGTCCGCGGGCGTATCGCCAATGACGACGACGTCGCGTCCGTCGAGCGAGACGCCATAGGCGTCTCGCATCCGGCGATGGGCCACCGCGGGGAGCTCGCCACGCACTTCATGATCGGAGCCGAAGGCGTTCACGCGGAACCGATCGAAGTCGAGTCCGACCGCGCCGAGCTTGAGACGGGCGCCCGGCTCGATGTTGCCGGTGAGGAGACCGAGGACGAGGTCGTCGCGCTTTTCCACGGCGTCGATGAGCGTCTCGATCCCTTCGAACATCCTGACATGCCGGCGCGGGCTGACCAACTCTTCCCGCAACCCTTCGAGATATCGCTCCAACACCAGCGACATTTTCTCATCGATCTCGGCGTTGCTGAATCCCGTCGCCCGCATCGACTCCCGGACGATTTGCCGGTCGGTTTTGCCATCGTAGAGGTAGGCTGGATCACCGGGCGTCCCAAACGTCGCGACGAGCGCACGTTCCAGCGCCGCGCGTCCGGCGCCCGTACTGCTGAGGATCGTACCATCGATATCGAACAAGACCAGAGTTCTCATAAAGCGATCACACAAAGAAAGTCATATGGCACGCGAAACATCCCATCGATTACCACCGCGTGAGCAGAATACCACCAACGATCAATACACCTCCAACGCACTGCCACATCGTTGGAATTTCTCCAAACACTCCCCATGCGACGAGCGCGGCGACCAACGGCTGCAAGTTGCCGTAGATCGCGGCTCGGGTAGGGCCCAGCACGCGGAGTCCGCGCATGTAGAACAGATACGCGATCCCCATCGAGATGGCGCTCGCGTACAACACGCTCCCCCACACCTTCCACGAGATCGTGTGCCAGGGGGTCGCCGCCACGGTAGGGGCGACGACGATCATGGATGCGACACCACCAAGGAGCGCAAAGGTGTTCACCTGCACGGGGTCCATGCGCATCGTGAATCCCCGAATCCCGATCGTGAAAAAGCTCCAGCAGGTAACCGCGGCCACCATACAGAGCGTTCCCACGAGCGTCCCTTGCCGATGCGCGACCGTGGCGCTCGCCAGGATCACGATGGCGACACCGGCAATCGAGAGCGCGATCCCGGCCGCTTTGCGCCAGGACAATCGTTCAATACCGAACAATTGTGCAACAATGGCGATGGCGGCTGGCGCCGAGGCGATGATCAAGGCGGCATCGGCGACGCGTGTGCGGGAGACACCGTTCGCGAAGAATAATTGATAGACGCCGTTGCCGATGACACCGAGCAACATCAACGTGATGACATCACGACGCGCGGGCCATCCGTTGCGTTGGACCAACGCAACCAGCGTCATCGTGATCGCCGCTCCTAACAGACGTAGCGCCGTGAACGTGGTTGGCGACAACGTCTGCGTCGCGTACTTCACGAAGCTGAAATTCACCCCCCAAATGGTCGCCATGAGGAGGAGCAACCCGTCCGTCGCGCCAAAGGCGTGGGGACGCGACGGCGTCTGGGGAGCGGCTAGGGCATCATGCAGGGCATCATGCGTCAGCGAGGAAGGTCGGCCATCCGGCATGCCGAAATTTAGCCGTGGCGACTATTTTTCGGTGTGCATATTTCCTTCGCTGTTTTCGCCGACGCGGCCAATCTTTCCCAGGAAGGGAAGCTCAACGTGTTGGGGATCTTCGACGCCCTGCAAGTTGCCGGCTTTCCATCGATCCATCCCCGGACGCATTTCGTCATCCGCCTCAAGGGAGGGGTGACGGACGTCGGGACGCATACGTTGGCGTTCCGCTGGCACAATCCCAAGGGGAACGAGCTGTGGCAGTCCTCGGGGAATCTGCAGCTGGAAGCGGCCCCGCAAGCGTCGGGGGACGTCGATCTTCCCGTCGTCGCGGTGATCGACCTTCCGCTCGACGCGCCTGGGGAATACACGATGTTCGTGGAGTTGGACGACCAGCCGGTGACGCGGGTCCAGCTCTTCGTCAACGGACCGAACGCGCCAATTCCGTCGCTGGGACTCGTCTCGTAGCGCAGGCGTGCATCATTCACCAGGGGGAGCGGACAGAATATCGTCTGCTCCCTCTGGTGTGTTTCACATGACGCGCTTCGCGAACCGGAATGTTCGACGCAGCTGTTCCGCGACAGCGGTCGACGCGCTGAGCACGTCCGTGCCGAAGCCGCCGTTCGCCAACGAGCAGTGAATGATGGTATCTCCGCCGAGTGACATCGCGACGTGGGTGATCTTGGCGTCGTCGCGGTCGGAGAAGAAGAGAAGATCGGCCGCGCGGTGATCGCTGGCTTCGCCACGGACGTCAATCCCCCGCTCCGCTTGCTGCCACGCATCGCGAGGGAGCTGCATGCCGTGGAGTGCGAAGACCGTTTGCACGAAGCCTGAGCAATCGGCGCCCCAGGGGGTCACGCCGCCCCATTGATACGGCGTTCCCGCGAAGAGCTCGATCGCGCGGCGGACCATGACTTGTGTATCACCGGCGAAGTATCGTGCACGTCCGCGCGCGTTCATCGCCAACCCCGTGACCACGACATCATCTGGATCGAGGAGCGCGCCGACGGGGAGCGACATGCGGCTCACGTCGCTCCGCCGGACCGCGCATCCGAGCGACATGCGCCGCTCGTCGCTCCAGGCGGAGCGGAGGATGGTGCCGTCGTACGGGGTTTCCGTCAGATACCCGGTGTGACACCATCCATCGTAGCCATCGACGCCGCGAATCTGTTTCCATGCGTCGACCGTATCGAGAACGTCGGCATGATGTCCCCGTAACAGCTGAGACGTTTGCGGCGCGGATGCCCGCGGTTCGGCGAGCAACGGCGCAATTGTCGCGCGAACGGTGACGCGTGCGTGTGGAGGGGGAGGATCAGCCGGCGTCAATGCTCAGGCCAATCGAGCCGCGGCGTCGGCGGACGGCTCGTGGATTCTGGCGGCGCCGTGGCTTCCGCGCACGTCGCGCAATACACGACGCCTTTGAAGACGCACATCAAGCAGACGAAGGTCCCGCACGACGCGCACGGATATCCTTCGGAGGCACGCTCTTCGTTTCCGCACGAGCGACAGACCATCGCGTCGCGTTCACGCAGCTCACCGCCTCTCCGGGCTGGCGCGGGAGGCGCGCCCGGAGGCGGTGTGAGCTCTTCGTGTCCGTGCGGCTCCTGGATCATCAGCTACCCGGCTTGAAGACGAGTCCGTACTGCTTGATCTTCTTGATCAGCGTCGCACGAGAGATGCCAAGCTCGCGCGCGGCGTGTGTCCGATTCAAGTGATGCGCATGTAACGCGCGATGGATGTGAGCTCGCTCCATTTCGACGAGCGTCCGTGGCATGTAGCCGTCGACGCCACCGCCCCACGCTTCACGAACCTCGCTCGGGAGATGCTCCGGGCGAATGACCGTCTGGCCACGCGCCATCAGCATCGCGCGCTCGAGGGCGTTGCGCAGCTCGCGAATGTTCCCGGGCCACGAATATTTGAGGATCCGGTCGAGCGCCTCGTCGGATAGCTCATGCGGCGCATCGGGGAGCTGTTGCCGCAACTCGCCAAGGAGCGACGCGACGAGATCGACGAGATCTTCACGCGCGCGGGCGCGGAGTGGCGGGAGGTAGACCGGCATTACGCTCAAACGATAATACAAATCTTCGCGGAACCGCCCCGCGTTGACTTCGTTGACCAGATCTTTGCTCGACGCCGCCAAGAGGCGGACGTTGGCGGAGATCTCTTGGGTGCCGCCGGAACGACGGAAGGTATTCCCTTCGAGGACGCCCAAAAGCTTGGGTTGCAGCTCGGAGGTGAGATCGCCGATCTCGTCGAGGAAAACGGTTCCGTCGTGCGCGACTTCGAACAACCCGGGTTTCGTCTCGGTCGCGTCTTTGGACGCGCCGCGCTCCAACCCGAACAGCTCCGAGTCGAGCGACGCCGCCGTGAGCGCCGCACAATTCACTTCGACGAATGCGCCGCGCGCGCGTGGGCTCAATGAATGAATGAACCGCGCCACGCGTCCCTTCCCGGTCCCACTTTCGCCAAGGATCAAGCCGGTGGTGCGATCGCTGGACGCGAGGAGCTCGACCTGGTGCGCCAATTCGCGCATCGCCGTAGAACGCCCCAACAGCGGCGTCGCGCGTTCGGCATCGAGTTGGACCCGAAGGATCGAGTTGAGTTGTTTGAGACGCGCCTTCTCGAGCGCACGATCGGTCACGGCCGAGAGATAGGGGAGATCGACCGGTTTGGTGAGGAAGTTCTCCGCCCCGTTTTTCATCGCTTCGACGGCGAGTGGAACGTCGCCGTGCGCGGTGATCATGATGACGACGGGATCGTATTCGCGAATGCGATGGAGCACTTCGAAGCCCGACAGGTCGGGGAGACGCAGATCGAGCAGGACGAGCTCGGGGCGCTCCTGCAAAAAGGCCTCGACCCCGGCTTGACCGGAGCGGGCTCGCGTGACGGTGTGTCCCCCGTTGCGCTCGAAAAACGATCCAAGCACAGCCGTGATCGCCGGCTCATCGTCAATGACTAGAAGGTGTGCCACGATATCAACTCAGCGCGATGGGGATTTGACACGATCTCGATCGGAGGGGGAAACCGTACGGCCGGCCGACGCCATCGACGACATGGCCGACACGAGTCCGGAGCTGGGGACGACGCCGCGTCCCGCGGCAGCGTGTTGCAAAAATTCGGAGGCTGGATCGACAAAGGGGAGCTCGACGGTAAACGTCGCGCCCTGTTCCGGCGTCGAGGCGACGGTGATGCGTCCGCCATGTTCGCGCACGATCCCATCGGCGATGGACAGCCCGAGGCCAGTTCCTTCGCCGACGCCTTTGGTCGTAAAGAACGGATTGAAGATCTGCTCTTGCATGGCGGCGTCCATTCCTGGTCCGGAATCGGAGACCGACAGCTTGATGGTCTGGTCGTCGTAGTGCGTCGTGACTGTCACGCGCCGTTCGCCCTGCCACTCGTGCAGCGCCTGCTCGGCATTGGTAATCAGGTTGAGCAGCACTTGTTGAACCTGGAAGTTGTCCGCCCACGTGAGCGGCAACTGTTGATCGAGTTCCGTCACCAGGGCGATGTTTTGCTCGCCGAACGCGTAGCGCCGCAACGCGACGGTATCGTTGACGACTTGATTGACGTCGGTGACCGATCGTTCCGGTTGATGCTGTCGCGCGAACGTCAGCAAATTCGAGACGATACGTGCCGCGCGTTTCGTCTCCTGCAGCATCGTCTCGACCGCGAGGCGATCGTCGCCGTCCAGCGAGGTGCCGGAGAGGACGAGCTGCGCATACGCCATCACGGCAGCCAATGGATTGTTGAGCTCGTGCGCGACGCCACTCACCAATTGTCCGATCGCTTCGAGCTTCTGCGACTGGCTGAGCTGCCGGCGGAGCTCTTCGCGCTCCGCCGCCGCGCGATGCTGTCCGGTGACGTCGCGGGCAATGCCGAGGACGCCGATGATTTCGTCTTCACTGCGGACGGGGGTGTGCGTCACGCTGCAGAGCAGGCGCTCACCATCTTTCCGTGTGAAGTGACACTCGAAGTGCCGTGGCTCTCCCGCGCGGGCCGCGCGAAAGTTGTCGGCGATCATTTCGAGCTCGTCGGTGTCGAGAAATGGCGACAAGCTTCGGCCGATCAATTCGTCGGAACCGTAGCCGGTCATGCGGCTCGTCGCCGCGTTGACCGACGTGAGGACGCCGGTCGTGTCGAGCGTGTAGATGGCATCGGAGGCGCCGTCGAAGATGTTGCGATATCGCATCTCCGATTTCGCGATCGCCTGGCGCGCGCGAAACTCGTCGGTCACATCTTCGAACGCGGCGACGATCCCTTGGCAGTAGCCGGGAGCGTCGCCGTCAGCACGGACCGGGGCAATGCGCAGGAGGACTGCGCGACGCTCGCCTTCGGCGCTACGGACAACGCCCGTCATGCGCTGCTCCACCCCGCCCATGGCGCGGGCAATGTGCACTTCGGCGCCTTCGACCGACGTTTCGAATAAGGTATCGATGTATTTCCCGACGACGCGCCCTTCGCCAAACAACTGTTCCGCACTCTCATTGGCGAACGTCACCCTTCCCCCGGCGTCGGCGATCACCACCGCGTCGCTGGTGAGCTGAATTCCAATGTGAAAGGCCCACTGGGGGACGTCGCTCATGCGCTGTCTACTTTTTTTACTGCCGCCTTATTTGACGGTGTGGAACTAGTATACACCCTGAACCAGGCTCTGTCACTACTGAAAATGGCGTCATTCCGATAATTTCGCCATCCGACTGGGCCACCCGGGGTGGGGTCGTTTCTACTCGAAATTCCCGGCCGGAAAGGTACGTGATCGCCGGGTCCGGGGCAAAGTCGCGGCCCAGGAGGCGCCACATGATCCGGATCGCGTCACTAAGATTTTCGGGGTCAAAAATGCAGACATTCAGGACACCATCGTCGTGCTTGATACCATCCCCAAGTGTAATGAGATTATTCAGCAGCGCCCCAAAATTGATCACGAGGACCGCCGAAGCGTTACGGGTGACGGTGGTGCCGTCGGCGGTAACCCGGACGAGAAACCGGTCCGCCCGGAGAACGGCCCGGGCCGCGACGAGCACATAGGCCGCTACCCCGATTCGGCGTTTCCATATAGAAGGGGTCTCCGCGATCATCGTCGCGTCGATCCCGACCCCGACTCCAATGGCGAAGCGCCGGCCGTCGGGGAGGCGCCCCAAGTCGATGTGGGCGACGTCGCCTGAGACGAGTTGCTGAACCGCGCGTGGGACGGACAGGGCGATCCCCAGGGCGCGGGCGAGGAGGTTCCCGGTCCCGCCCGGGAGCACTCCGACGGGCGGCCCGGCGCGTCCGGCGAGCGCACCGACCACCTCCATGGCGGTTCCGTCACCACCCAGGGTGAAAATGACGTCGTACGCCTCTCCGCATTCCGTCGCAAGCTCCGCGGCGTGCCCGGGGCGTTCGGTGCGCCGAACATCACAGCCCATTCCGGCCTCGATGATCGCACGCTCCGCGACCGCGGAAAGACGAGCGCCGCGCCGAGAAGCGGGGTTGACGATCAACAGGGCGCGACGCCGCTGTGTTTGCGACGTGGAGCTCGACGTCTCCGCCATGTCGCGCGCTAGAAGCGCCACGCCCGGAACAGATCCGCGCCGAACTGCGGTGGTGTCTGTTGGACGCTCACCGTCCCCGCGCGCGTGCACGCGAGATCGCTCGATCCCGGCTCGACACCCAGCAGCGCGGTATACGCTCGGCTGAAGCGATACTCCAACCGTAGTCCCAGATTGTTGCGGAAATTTTCCGCGCAGAATCCGGTGCTGAAGTTGAGGAAGAGATTATTGTTGAGCTGTTTTCCGAAGACGGCGCGGGTGTTCAACAGATTGAAGAGCGTCGAGTTGGTCGTATTGTCCGCGCGCGCGGTCGGATCCGTGCCGAGCAGGGCTGGTGTTTGCAACTCGACGACGTCGAACACGGAACGCGGGATGGCGCTGCTGATCACGCTGCCGGCGGAGCGAATGGCGACCGATGCGAGTTGGTTGACGTACTGCTGCGTCGTATAATCGAGCGCGAACGCGGGCTCCCCGGTGATGAGATAGCTCAACAAGTCCGACTGCGTCAGCGGGAGATTGTCGGCGCTCGAGAGCGCGAGTGTCGGTTGCGACAGCGTTCCACCGATCGTGGCGCGAATGCGCACGTCCTGCCTGTTGACGCTTTGTTGTGGTTTCCGGACGGTGTTGATCGCCGTGATGTTGAGCGTCGGATCGAGGTTCGGCGTTCCATAAAAGCGAAGCGTCCCGTTCTCGACGTCGAAGACGGGTTGCACAAGTGGAACGATGTTCAAGCGATACGTGCCGCGCACGGCGCGCAGCTCGCCGTCGAGTGCGAGTTGCGATGCGCCGCCGAGGCGGCCGCTGCTCTGGAGTGTGACGTTGAGCGAGCCGCCGAGTTTGATGTTGGCTTCGTTGGACCGGAGCCAGACGTCGTCGCCGATGTTGATGCCGACGTTCTCCAGTCGCAAATTGCGCGTAAACTCGCTCGGCGCTTCCGGCAAGAGCGCGCGATTCTTGGCGACGGTCGTGTCGATGACGTCGTACAAGTCGGGATCGCTCAAGCTGACGATCCGTTTGGTGATGAGCTCGGGGATGTAGATCGTTCCGCGGTCGACACGAATACCGGCCCGGACGACCGCGCCGTGATACGGCCCGGTCAGCGTGACCGGTGTCGTCGTCGTGATGTCGAGCGCGGCGAGTCCCCGTTTGTCGATGGCGCGGAAGTTCTGCACCATGGCGCGAAGCGCGAAAACGGGATCATCATATTGTTGCACCGCCACGGTGCCGGTGATGTTGAGCGAACCGCGCTTGTCTTTATGTGTCTCCGCCGACAACGTGCGGACGCGAATGGTGTCGGGCTCGAGCCCGATGTCCGCCTGGATGTGATCGAGCCGAGTGCCGGAGGCGCCGACCGCGGCGGTCCCGTCGGTGATGGTGATGGCGCCGAGCAGTTTGGGACGTTGAACAGTGCCCGAGAAATCGACATTGGCGGTGAGGCCGCCGCTCAGATTCGTGAGCGACGTGTTGAGCAACTCCAAGATGGCAAGGCTGAAGCCGGAGGTGCGCAACGAACCGCGGATCGAGTCACCCTTCATTTGGACGTCGCGAATGGCGACTGCGCCTCCCGCCGAGCGTGCGAAGGTCAGCGAATCGAATCGCCAGAGTGCGGGGGCAATGACGGCGTGGACCGGAGCGCGCAACGCATAGGTGTTGGCGCTATCGACGACGACGCTGGCAGAATCGAGATCGACGTGCGTTTCGTCCGGCGTCGTCGCGAGCCGTCCACCGAGCGCACCGTGGACGGCGTTTCGCGAGAAGAAGGCGCCGGTGAATGTGCCGGAATGCGCATCCGTGATATGGAGTTGTGTCGAGAGCGAATCGAAGGGAATGCCGCCGAAGATCGTGGAATCGGCGCTGAGCGCGAGTTGGCCCGTCGGTGTGTGCGTGAGATCGTTCAGTGCAAATGTGCCGGCGAGCTGCTGCGCGCGGTTCATCCCGTACATCATTTTTCGGAAATCGACGGTGCCCGTCGCGGCGTACGTAGTCGGAGAGCCACGAAGGACGCCGGTGATCGTCCCTTCGCCGAAGAGTGTTTGGGTCGGCTTGAGTCCGAGCAACCGAACAGCGTCACTCAGTGATGTAATAGAGAGACGATAGTCGAGCGATCCCGTCGTGGTCGTGGTGGCCGCCATCGTGCCATGCGCGGCGAGGCGGAGACCGGCGGCGCTGACGGCGAGCGTGTCGATTTTGGCAACGCCGGCGTCGAGCCGCGCGCGCACGAGTGTCGAATCGAGACGCATGTTGCGAACGGTCGACGCCGTGAGCGCGAGCGACGCCAATCCGGATGCGTCGGCGAGTGAATCGCCGATCATGTCGACCGTGTACGAACCGTTGAGCGACGTCGGTGGGGCGGACGGCATTCCGAACAGCGTCGGCACGTCGATACGGCTGATCGTCCCGGTTCCATGTGCACCATATTGGAACGGATCCGCATCGACTCGGCCGTCATACGTAACGGCGCCGCCAGGGCCAGATAGCGATGCAAGGACGCGGAGATCGGGACTCTCGCCCTGGACACGAATCGGACCGCCCATCATGCCGCGTAACGGAAGCGTCGGATACGAACGCGCCAGTGTCGTGAACGCGATGGAGTCGGTGTGCAAATCGAGATCATACGTCAGATACTTTTCGCCCCACGTCACTCGACCGCTGCCAGTCCCATGCGAGGTTGGACCAGGGCCATCCTGATGCGTCATGTCGGCGTTGCGGAACCGCACGTCGAGCCAGACCGAATCGAGCGTCGCGTGTCCGAAGACCGTACCGTTGACGCGCGGGAATTCTTTGTTCAAATATTGTAGCGTGCGGAGATCGAGCGTCTGCACGTCGACGTCGAAACCGTGGAAAGCGGTGAATGCCGGCGCGAAGATGTTGAGCTCTCCGTGACCGGACGCCCGCGTGATCGCGCCTGGAACATGCGCGTCGGCGAAGGTGACGTGCGCACTATCGACATTGAATCGGGCGAGATTTCCGCCAGACGCATTGACTCGGCCGGTGATGTCGCCTTGCCAATCGTACGGGAACGGTTTGCCGTTCAACGTCCGGAGCAAATCGAAGTTCACCGGAGCGGCATCGAGCTTGACGTCCTTCACGATGAGCGTATCCATCCCCAACGTGAACGTCATCGTCCCGAGCAAGCGCGATCGTGTGCTGGAGACGTCCATGTGGGTCAAGACGTAATCGGTGAGATGCGGATTGCGGGGCTGCGTATGGATGTCGATTTCGCTCCGTCCGCCGCCAATCTTTGGGAGCGTGGGATAGATCCACGCGACGTCGCGCATCGCAACGGAATCACCGATGACGTGGATGGCGTACCGGACGGGGAGATTGCTCCCCCACCAGATCTTCGCGGTCCCCTTCCCTGTCGAGCCGGGTAAATCCCAGTGGGGAACGTCGATCCAAATGGAATCGCCCAATTTACGGAGCGACGCGGTCGTGTTGCGGAAGAGGAACGGTGGATCGGCTTCGTCGACGCGAATATTGTGAATGTCGAATCGCATGTCGGCGCTGTCCGGATGCGCGAGCCGGCCGTGGACGAGCGAGAGATCGCCGTGCGTCCAGCGCCACGTGCGGGCGAACCCTTCCTTCGTGCGGCGGATGACGTGATCGGGGCGCGTCAGCTCGAAGCGAATGGCGCTATCGCGCGCGACGCCACGCAAGTGCGGCGACGGATGCCACGGCAGGGTGAGGAGGAACGTGGCATCGTGGATGATCGCGGAGTCGATGACCATGAAGTCGCCGAATCCGGGACCATGCTTGATGGGCGATGATTTGCCGGATGGAAAGATGCGCCGGAAGTTCCAATCGCCATTCTCGTGCTGCCGAATGTAGACGATCGGATGTGCGGCGCGCACGCCACGAATCGAGATGCGCCGGTCGAGGAAATCGCGTACGTCATACTGAAGCGTGACCGGCCCCGTGCTGACGAAGAGGGAGTCGTCCGGATCGCGGATGGCCAAAGAGTCGATCGTCACCCCGTCGAGGAACCCGGCGCTGATCCGCCCGACGTACAGCGAGCCGTGCACACGCGGGCGCAAGACGGAAATGACGAACTGGCGAATCTGGTCGCGGCCAAATTGCGTCGACCCGACCGCCACCACCGCGGCGACGACGATCGTGAACAGCGCGAAGAGGACCGCCGCGGTCCAGAGGACGATGCGCCCGCGTCGCGTCAAAAGGCCTGCCCGATCGCAAGGCTGAAGGTGAGCCGGCTCCGGAACGACGAGTGCTTGGCCGGTTGGAACGTTGCCGGACAGCTCGTGGACGTCGTCGTGTCACTCACGGGAATTCTGTTCCCGGGACTGACGCACGGGAGTGAGCCCCCCTGCGCCGCGGTGTTTTCGTAGTACAATGGTCCGGCGGGACGATTATATGGATTGTATCCCACGACCAGTCGCACCGGACCGACCGGTGTGAGGGCGGCCGTTTGGAGGCCTGGCGTCACCTTGAGCTTGAATGGCGGGGACGCGGAGCCGACGCCCCGATTCCAGACATCGCCCGCATCGGTGAAGAGGGCGAACTGGAGCACATCCGGGAGCACGGGGCTGCGTAGACGAAGCTCGAGATTCGCGACCAAGAGCGAGTTACCACCAACGGGGACCGCGCGCCGATACGTGCTGTCCTTGGGATCGTGTTCGTAGATCGTGTTGCCGTTGATGATGAGCGTGTTGTACGACGACGCGAGATAGGTCACGGCGCCGAGCTCGTTCTGCGCAAACCCGCGCACCGAGTTCGGGCCACCGCCATACATCCGCTCCTGTGGCGGGATAAAACCGGCGTTGGTTTGGAAGTTCTTCCCGTACACGGCGCCACCCCGGACGTGAAAGGCGAGCACGTTCCCGCCGCCGATACCGAGGTAGCGCGAGAGGTCACCGATCAACGTGTTGAATTGGAGCGTCGGATCCGAAAAGACGGTTGGCGAGGCATGCCGAATCTCGAAGCGCGCGATGCCACCGGCGGTCGGGTTGACCGCATTGTTGGAGCCGTCGCGCGTCACGACCGTGCTGACGACGGCGAGTCGTTGCGTCTCCTGCACCCGGGCCCGATCCACGGCGTCGCACAGATTGAATACCGCGCAAAAGAGCGCAGGTTGCGCTTCCGTACGCCCGTAATCGAGCGAGTAGTTGAAGGTGATCGGCATGCGGCGCGAGTGCTGCCACGTGATCGACGCGACACCACCGATCGCCGTGGTGCGCACGTACGCATTGTACTCGCTCACCCGCGCCGTGTACGCCGTGATGGTCGGGACGGAGCGGAGTCCGAAAAAGAACGGCTGGCGGATCGTGGCGCCGAGGTAGTAGTTGAGCTGCGTGCTGTAGGGATCGTGGCGCGCTTGTGGGCAGAAGTTGGGGGCACCATCGAGTGGGCGGCCGATGCCGATCTTGGAGACGCGCCCCTGGAGCTCGAGGCGGCGTGCGCCGCCGAACAGATTGTAGTCGTCCAATTGTCCCGACAACCGGAAGCAGTCGAGCGTCCCGTAGCCTACACCAGCACGTGCGGCGTGCACCGTGTTCTCCGCGAGCACCACATTGAGCGGTGCCACGGAATCGTGTCCGACACGTTGGCCGGCCGAGCTGTCCAGCGCGACGGCGACGTGGAGATACGCATCTGTTTGATACAGATCGCGTTGCGCGTTGACGACTGCCTGTTCGCGGTAGGTATCGCCCGAGTCGATCCGGACCAATTTGCGAACGACCGGCGTCGAAATCTGCTGCGTCCGATGCGGGAGTGGCTCGACGGCGACGTGGACCGCGCCGACTCGCGTGAACGGTCCAGGTTGGACCGCGATCGAATCCTGGACGATCTGCCCGACGTTCCCCGGCCGTGTTACGAACTGGTTGGTGACTTTGACCGACGGATAGCCACGGTTTCGCAATCGCCGTGCGATCGTATCCATGGCCGCTTCGATCAGGATGCGGTCGAAGCGATCGCCACTTTTCACGGGCAAGTTGCGCAATACCGCCGCACGACGCTCGACCGAATCGAGCCCCGACACGACGAACGACTGGAGCACCGCGGGGGCTCCTTCCTCGATGGTGAACCGGACACGCACGCCGTTTTGTCCCGACGCGAGCAGCGCCGTGTCGACGGTCACGTCGGGGAAGCCGTGGCGGCGGTAGAAGATCAACAACCGGAGCCGATCGTTCTCATACTCCCCGCGATTGAGACACCGCTTGGAAGAGAACGGCAGATTGAACGTACGCCGTGCCCACGCGGATGGCGTGGTGACGATCACATTGCCGAGCTCGGTGTTCGAAAAGGTGCGATTGCCGACGAAGTCGAGTCCACGGACTTCGACGTCGCCGCGTTCGCACCGGAGGTCCTGGGCAGCAATGGATTGTACGCCGACGCAGGGAGCGACGGCCAGGAGAGTAGCCGCGGCGAAAACCTTGGCGACGCCTTGGAAAGAGTCCGCGGTCACGATTGACGCTCTATAGGTAGCCGGGTAAGTTCTCCCGTCCCACCCTATGATGTCAACCGGCACGCACGTACAAAGCCCAGGACACCGTCCGGCGAACGGACGAGTGGTGTTGGCCGCCGCGCGCTGCACGCTGCTCTGCACGCTGCGCTACACGCTGCTCTGCGCGTTGATGGCCGCGTGTGGAACCGATTCGACCGCCCGGCGCACCATCATCGATTCGCGCGACAGCGAAGATCCTCGCTCGCTCGATCCGGCGCTGTCGACCGACGTTCCGACCGGGCGGGCCGTCTCGTACGTCTTCGATGGGCTGACCCGCTTCGACGAGAGTGGTCGGGTCGTCCCCAATCTGGCGACCTCGTGGGAGCTCTCGCGTGATGGGATGACGTACACCTTCCATCTCCGTCGCGGCGTGCGGTTTCACGACGGCACTCCATTGGGAGCGCGCGATGTCGAACACTCGTTCGAACGAGTGCTCGATCCGCATTCCAAGGGTGGGCGCGGATGGCCGCTCTATCCCATTCGTGGCGCAAAGGATTATGCCGCCGGGAAAGCGACGCGGATCGATGGAATTGCCGTGGTGGACGACAGTACCGTTCGGCTCACGCTCGACGAACCGTTCGCGATTTTCGTCAAGATGCTCGCCATGCCGGTGGCCTCAATCGTCCCGCGCGTGACGCCTGACAATTTCGGCGAGCATCCGATTGGGACGGGGCCGTGGCGATTCGTGGCGTGGCGGCATGACGATTACCTCCTGTTCGCGCGCAATCCGCGCTACCACGGCGGTGCGCCGCTGATGGATTCGCTGCAGGCGCGGATCATTCCGGAGCCGAGTACGGCGGTGGCGGAGTATGAGAGTGGGAATGTGGATGTCTTGGCGGTGCCGAATCGGGAAACCCGGTCCTGGGAAGCGAACGACGAGCTCCGCCCTCGGCTCCGCGCGGCGGCGTCGCTGCGGCTCATCTACGCCGCGATGAACGTCAGGCGCGGCGCGTTGCGGGATGTCCGCGTGCGGCAGGCGATCAATTATGCCGTCGATCGCGCGACCATTCTCGACCGATTGATTGGCGGACGGGGGACGTTAGCGGCTGGCGTCATCCCGCCGTCACTCGACGGGGCGGATACGACGAGGCGGGCGTATCCGTATGACGTGGCGAAAGCGCGCCAGCTGTTGGCGGAAGCGGGATACGCGCACGGGCTTTCGCTCGAGCTCTGGTGTTCCCAAACTGATCCCTTCCCGCGGGTCGCGCAAACGATTCAGGCCTATCTCGCGCGCGTTGGGGTCCGTGTCACGATCGTCCAGCGCGATGGATCGTCGATGCGTGAAGCGGCGCGGAAAGGATCGACGGACATCGCGCTCAAGGATTGGTTCGCCGATTATCCGGATGCGGAGAATTTCCTGTATCCGTTGTTGCACACCGCGAACGTTGGCGTTGGCGGCAACGTATCCTTTTACAGCAACCCCGCGTTCGACACGGTGGTGACGGCCGCCCGGCGCGAGGCGAATGATGCGCGTCGGATCACGCTGTACACCGCCGCCGATTCGATCGCGTTCGCCGACGCGCCGATGCTGTTCCTCTATTTTGCGAAAGATGTCGACGCGGTCCAACCGTGGCTGCGAGGGTTCACGGTCCCGGCGATTTTCACCGGCCAGCGCTGGACGACGGTCTCCATCGTGCACCCATAGGCGGCCATGGGCAACTTTCTGATTCGCCGATTCGTGCTCGCGCTCCCGACATTGTTGGGCGTGTTGATCGTGACGTTTCTCCTGTTGTACGTCGCGCCGGGCGATCCGGTACAGGAGATGGTCGGCGAGCGCGCGGACGCTGCTACCGTGGCCAGATTACGCGCGGAGTTGAAGCTCGATGAGCCGTTGCCGAAACAGTTCGCGTATTACGCCGGCAATATCCTTCGCGGGAATTTGGGGACGTCGTACATCACGCGCCGTCCTATCATCGCGGACGTGTTGGAGCGATTTCCAAAGACGTTGTTGCTCGCGGGGACCGCGATGTTATTCGCGTCGCTCGCGGGGATCACGATTGGCGTCGTGAGTGCGCGACACCCGGGCGGGGCGTTCGATCGCTTCGCGCTCACGGGGGCGTATCTGGGGATTTCGTTCCCGGTCTATTGGGTCGGATTGTTGTTGATCCTCTTGTTTTCGGTCACCTTGCATTGGCTGCCGCCGTCGGGGTACGGTGGGGTCCGTCATTTGGTTCTCCCCGCGATTGCGTTGGGGACGCGATCGGTGGCATTCCTCGCGCGGGTCACGCGATCGGCGATGTTGGAAGTGTTGCAGAGTGATTTCGTGCGGACGGCGCGGGCGAAAGGGGTTCGCGAACGGGCGGTCATCATCCGGCACGCACTACGAAATGCATTGATTCCGGTGATCACGGTGCTGGGGCTGGACTTCGGATACTATCTCACGGGAAGTATTCTCACGGAAACCATTTTCAGTTGGCCCGGCATCGGGCGGTACGTGGTCAACGCGATCGCTCGGCGTGATTTACCGGCGATTCAAGGGAGTGTCTTATTTTTGAGTGTCGTGTTCGTCGTCGTCAACCTGTTGACGGATCTCGCGTACGCGAAAGCGGACAAGCGGGTCGCGTTGACATAGCGGGGGACTGCACCGATGGAATCGTATTCACACACGCAGCGCGCTACGTTACTGCTCGCGATCTTTGTTGGAACGGCAATCTTTCTGGTGGCGATCTTGGCGACGGGATTCACCATCGTGCATAACGCGCAAATTCCGGCACCAGTGCGATGGTCGATACCACTCTTCGTCCTCGCGACGCAGCTGGTGACGGCGCTCTTGTTCTTCGCGCTCACGATCACAGTGGGCGACGGAAAATTGACGTGGCGCTTCGGATGGGGACCGATCAAAAAATCGGTGCCGCTCTCGGAGATCATCAAGGCGGAGCCGATGCGCACGACATTCATGATGGGCTGGGGGATTCACTACACGCGATCGGGGTGGTTGTACAACGTCTCGGGATACGACGCGGTACGCATCACGCTGCGGACGGGGAAGCAGTTTGTGCTGGGGACGGACGATCCGTCGGGGTTGGTGCACGCGCTCGGGGTTCCGCGGGAGTGACGAGGCGTCACGCATTTGCGTGACACCGTGATATTCCTCTCGTTGCGAGGTGAGGTGGAGTGTAATATGATTTTATCATGGCACGCCGAATCTCGCAGAATCCGCTGTCTCCACAGCCAAAGAGCCACGGAACCTTGGCGCTCCCTGGTATCTCAGACCAGGCCCTGAACAATAAATTTTCAGAGGTCTACCAGGGCGTGCTGCACGTGAACGACCCGAGTGGACTGGAAGGGCCATATATCGCAGCTCGTCTCATCATGAAGCTCGGGCCGTACGTTGTCGATCATAAACTCGGTGAAGTCTTTACCGAAGCAGCAGGGTTCATCCTCAACCCCACCACGGTTTACGCACCCGACGTATCATTTCTACGACGCGATCGGGTCCCATACGGCGCTACGATGAAAAAATTCTTTCCTGGAGCGCCGGATCTTGCCATTGAAGTCTTGTCTCAATCAGATCGTTTCTCCGCAATCCGAAGGAAAGGACTCGACTACCTGGACGCCGGCACGCAATTGGTCTGGATCATCACCCCGCACGACTACTCCGCGACCATCCTTCGAGCGCAGGGACTCGAGGGAAGAATTGGTGAAGACGGGATGCTGGACGGCGAAAATGTCGTTCCCGGATTTCGATGCGCACTCCACGATCTGTTCGCGTAACCCGAACGCCAAACACCCCACCAACGTGACGGAGACACGCCACCGCTAGACACAACCACCCAGACCGCCTAACGTGTCCCGCATGGACTTCAACGACTACCAAGCCGCAGCACTCCGAACGGCATCCGCCGAAAGCCTCGCCTCCCCCCACGCCAGCCTGACCATGGCCGCACTCGGCCTCTGCGGCGAAGCGGGCGAGTTCGCCGAACAGATCAAAAAGCACCTGTTCCACGGCCACCCACTCGATCAGGAAAAGGCCGTCAAAGAAGTCGGTGACGTCCTCTGGTACGTCGCCTTCGCCTGCGAAGCACTCGGCGTCTCCCTCGGCGACATCGCGGAACGGAACATCGCCAAGCTCCGGACACGCTACCCGGAAAAGTTCGAGGCTCGCCTCAGCCTCGAGAAGAACGAACGTCACGAATAGCGAGTGGCCCACCCGGACAGCGTTACCTCGGAACTCGCCAAGCGTTTGTGCTGTAGGTAATCGGTAGACCACCTCGTCATGCTTCGTATGCTTCCCCACTCGGCGGCACTCCTCATGTCCGCCGGGACTGTATCATTTTTCGCTCAACCGACGGCACCGGCGCCCACAACGACGATGACGCCGCCGGATACGTCTATCCGGCCGGCCGCCGCGGTCTCGATGGTACTCCCACCGCCAGTCGCACGGGAGTTCCGCGCGGTCTGGATCAGCCCGGTCGGCGATGGGACACACGCAGATTGGCCATCGTCCCCAGGATTGTCCCCGGACGCACAACGGGCGGAGCTGTGCGCGCTCCTCGACCGAGCAAAGGCGATCGGGCTAAATGCGGTCATCCTACACGTCAGGCCGGCAGGTGACGCATTGTATGCGTCGCCGAACATGCCGTGGTCGGCGTTTCTCACAGGAGCGTCGGGCAAAGACCCGGGATACGATCCACTCGCCTTCGCGGTCCGCGAAGCGCATGCGCGCGGCCTGCAACTACACGCGTGGTTCAACCCGTTCCGCGCCATGCTCCCAGTCTTCGCGGGAAAAGCAGCGTCGAATCACGTCACACGAACGCATCCAGAATGGATTCGGCGATACGGGACGCAGCTCTGGATCGACCCAGGCGACCCAAACGCCCGACGCGCGGTCCTGGCCGCAATCGTGGACGTGGTCAAGCGATATGACGTGGATGGAGTGCACCTCGACGACTATTTCTACCCATATCGCGAAAGCGAGCACATCAAAAAGCGCGTACACCGCCACCGCGTCACAATCACACGTGACATTCAGTTCCCGGACGACAAGACGTGGCGCCGATATGGAAAGCGAACCGGCTGGACGGACCGGAACGATTGGCGGCGAGACAATGTCAACGAGTTCATCCACTCGCTGTACACACAAGTCAAAGCAGCGAAACCATGGGTCTTGGTCGGGATCAGCCCATTCGGGATCTGGAAATCGGGGACGCCAGCAGGTATCACGGGACTCGACGCCTACAGCGAGATCTACGCGGACTCGCGGTTATGGCTGATGCAGGGGTGGCTCGATTACCTCGCGCCACAGCTGTATTGGCCGCTCGATGGGGCGCAGAATAGGTTCGTGGAGCTCGATCACTGGTGGCGGGAGTCGGCGCAGAATCCACGAGGGCGGTATGTGTGGCCAGGATTGGCGACGTTCTCGATGCAGAGTGGACGCTGGTCGTCAGGGGAAATCACCTCGCAGATCACGACGTTACGGGACGGTCGGTCGGGGAGCGTGGACATGCCGGGGCACGTCCACTTCCGGATGAGCGCATTGAATGGGGATGGCGGACTAGTCGGAAGTGGGTTGCGCGACGGGGTGTACGCCCAGCCAGCCTTGGTGCCGGTCTTCCCTTGGCTCGGCGGGAAGCCACCCTCGGCGCCGAATGCCTCGGCAGTTGGGGGACGTCGATATGTCGTTATACCCGGGGATACGGTGCCTGTGGTCTGGTGGCTTGTGCAGCAACGGACGTCGGATGGGAGTTGGACGACGGCGTTGCGGCGGGCTTCGGTTGGGAGCGATACGTTGGATGTGGGAGCGGCGGTTGGTGGGATCTCCGTGCGGGGGATTGGGCGGAGTGGAGAGGCCGGGGCGTTTACGTTGATCGGGTGGTGAGGATGTGCTCGGTCGCGCAGAATGGAATATGTCGTGGCCGCCCTTCCTAGGTTTTACAAAAAACTACAAAGCGGGTTGAATGACTGTGTTATTCGCCAATGGCTTTGATCAGGACTCGCTTGGGGCGTTGGCCGTCCCATTCGCCGTAGAAGACGCGTTGCCAGGGACCGAAGTCGAGGGCGCCTTTGGTGACGGGGACGGTCACTTGATGGCCGACCGTGATGGAGCGGAGATGTGCGGCGGCGTTGTCTTCGCTGGTGCCGCTGTTGTGACGGTACTTCTCTGGGGCCCAGGGAGCAACGCGTTCTTCCAGCCATTGCAGGATGTCTTTCCAAAGCCCTGGCTCGTGGTCGTTGACAAAGACGGATGCGGAAATGTGCATCGCTGAGACAAGAATCAGCCCTTCGGTGATTCCGGCCTCGGCGCGAGTGCGCTCGACTTCGTCGGTGATGTCGATGATTTCCTGGCGAGCTTCGGTGTTGAACGTCAGGTAGCGGGTGTGGGATTTCATTTTTACCCTGGTCTTCGACGACCCGTGAGTTGACGGAGAATCTATCCACAAAGATAGTCGTATCTACACCTGTGTGATTACACGGGAGAGACCGTCGAAACGCGTTACACGGACGACGGACCACGATGCGCCGAGGTCGAAAGTGATGTCCGAACCGTGCGAAAGAAAGGGCAGCACGGTGAGATGAAGTGGGACGAGCTGTGCCCCTCGAAGCGTGGCGTGCGAGCGACGTGGAGCGCCCTGTGCACGGCGTGTAACACGCTGGGCGCGACGATCCCAGCCCGCGCGCTGCCAGGGGCGCCGCGGCAGACACCGGTTGGAGCCGATGCGACCACCGTTGGGGATGATGCGACACGATAGCCAAGCGGAAGCCTCGGCATTCCCGGGCCGGCATCTTCGGCGTCGCAAGCGCGTGCGACGATCTATTCGCGTGCGACGACGGATTGTCTCAGTGTTTCTCCTGTCTGGATGGGCGAGGATGGCAAAGTCGGCGGAGAGCACGGAGATAACGGCCGCGACCAACGATTGAACGGCCGGAGGCGATGTGGCAACCGCCGGAGACGCCATTCCAATGGCGAGAGACGACAGGGCACCAGCACATGCGACACTGTGGCCGACCCCATGCGGCGCGCCAAGCCTGAGGGCGCACGTGCGCCGGACGCGCACCGTCAGTCAGGCCCGCAGAGCCGACCGCAGCGCGCGACGCGAGGCTGTCGGAGACCCCTGCCGGAGCATGCACGCGCTATACCTACTATATAGTAGGATGTCGGGGAGGGTTCGTGTGGGTACGATTTCTCGATGACTCGTCAGGGGTAGTTGGGACCATTGAGTTTCAATCATTGTCGATCGGAGCAAATATGGAAACACGAGATCGGGATACTGTTCCTCCTGTTGCGGAGATTGTGCAGCGAGTCGTTGAAGCACTGCATCCGCGTCGGATTGTCCTGTTCGGAAGCCGAGCACGAGGCACCTCTCGTCCCGACAGCGACGTCGACTTGATGATCGAAATGGATACGACCGCGTGGCCTGTTGAACGCGCGGTCGCGGTCCGCCAGCTGTTTGGACTGCGGCACTGGTCCATGGATGTGGTCGTATATACGCCAGCAGAAATTGCGCACCTACGGCAAATCCCCGGCTCCTTAATGTCCGCAATCGATGCCGAGGGACGTGTGTTGTATGAGCAAGCGGCCTGAGGCCGACTCAGCTGCGGCTGAGCCTATCGCAATTGCTGTTGCGGCCTGGATAACAAAAGCCGAGGAGGATCTGCTCGCAGCAGACAATAACGTGCGGGCGGAGCATGTGCCATGGTCAGCGGTCTGCTTTCACTCGCAACAAGCGGCGAAGAAATATTTGAAGGCCGCACTGATTCGACACAGCCTCACGCCGCCGTATACCCACGATTTGACGGATCTGTTAACACGGTTGACCGATATTATTCCAGCGGTTGTGAGTGGAGGGGACGTTCTTACTACGAACTCTCGGGGAAGAGCCAGTAAATCTGCCGGAGAATACCCGTGTGCAACTCATCGTCGAGCGAGGCGGGACAGAAGAAGCCGTACCAGCACCGACCTCCTTTTTTGCGGCGTGTCTGGAGGCAGGCACTGGCGTAGAAACCCCACCAGATTTTTCAGAAAACGTCGATCAGTATCTCTATAGCGGCAAACCGTTTCCCCACGCGTAATCTCGCGTGCCGCGACTCTTCCTAGACACCGAGTACGCGCTGGCACTTACCCTGCCCCGCGACCAACATCACGCCCGCGCCGCCGAGGTCGCTCGGCAGTACGACCGGCCAGAGACGCGCATCGTCACTCGTTTGTGGTCATGGGTGATGAGCATTTGACCATGGCACTTGCGTACGATCAACATTTTGAGCAAGCCGGTTTTCGTCCGCTGATGCAGGGGTGAATCGTTCACTACAGCATGATTATCTAGCCATCAGCTCGCTCTCAGTGAAGAAGGGTCTACTCAAGGCTTCCTAATTCCGCCTGCTCGGAAGAGTAACAACCGGGAAACTGTCGTTTGCAACTTTGCGAGGAGCGTTTTACTTCATCAGGTCGCGTCAGCGAGGGCGACAAAATTGAAGTCCGTGACCATCATCGGCGGTGCAATGACTGGTGGTAATGGCCAGTGCTCGTGATAATCCGTCGCTTGCGGTGCGATGAAGCCAAATGCCACGCGCCGCGGCGTCCCCAAGGCGGCCACGCGATTCAACACCAAGAACGGCGACTCGAACATCCGGAAGTCTTTGACGGGATGGGCAATTTTTCCGTGCTGGATGAGCAGGCAACCGTCACGCGTAAAGCCACTCATGGTCCCGGAGTGTTCATCGATCACGCGCAGATCCACGAACCGATTGACATAGATCCCGCGCTCACACTGCGCGATCATCGCGTCGACCGACGTCGGTCCTCCCTGCATCCGGATGGACACCGGATTCTTCCGCGGTGTGATCCCCAACGGCAAGGCATCATCGAGTCCAGCCGATCGGGCTTTCAACACGCCCTGCGCCACCCATGTCGTCGTCGGACTCGGCACCCCGTCATCGGAAAACGGATAGTCTCCGCCGTCAGGATCGGCGGGATCGGTCGACAACGTGATCCGCGGATCGAACACCCGCTCCCCGCGCCGGTCTCGATCGCCCAACTTTCGATAGGTTGGCGGGTTGAACGGACTATCGCTGCGCACGTTGTATGCATACGCCATTGCGCGCAGCAGTTGCCCCACCGCGGTCGCCGACAGAATCGCCGTGTAGCGCCCCGGTTCGGCGCGCACGGGATTCCGATGTTGCTCGGCCGCTGCTATCGCCTCGTGGGCAACGTGCGCCGGATCAAGCTGCTGCCAATTCCGATGCGCCTGACTACTCCAGCCCACCGCTGCGCCATCGGCCGAGCGCACCGACAGCGACATCTCACTATCGGTCATCTCGCCATAAGCGGTCGTCGCGCCATCATCCGTCAAGAGGAAATAGGATTGCGCCGCCAACGCTACGGTTCCCATCCCGTGCCACGCGGTGCCACGCAACGATGCATGCAAGGCCGCTAAGGCAGCCCCACGCCCCTGCGTCATCCCGGCAATCGTCGTATCGTGCCACAACGCGACGGGCAGATAGGTAAAATGCGAGATCAACGAGGGATCGGCATCCGTGTCGTCGTCGAGTGTCGGTGGCCGCGGCGGCGTTTGCGTGGCCGCCACCCGCTCGATCACGCGACGGAGCGTGGCGGCGTCATGCACGTTCGTGTCGACGTTCACGCTGTTGTAACTCCCCAACAACGTGGGCCATGTCACCCGCAACTCATCCACGTCGGCACCCTGGGGTGCCTGTGACGTGGCGCCCACCCGCTGGATTGCCGCCGCGGTCACGGCACTGGTCACGGTGACTGGGGGGCGCCATTCGCCCCGGATTAGCGTCTGCACATATTTCGCGAGCGTTTCGGCCTCCTGGCGCGTTAGCACGCGGCGCGACGTCGTGGTCGCTGTTGCGGCGGCGTCAGCACGTCGCGCAAGAAACGAAAAATCGAGTGATCGATGTGCGCACATGTGCGCTTAGGCTCCAAAGGAAAAGGGACCAAATCCCGGAAGAAGAACCAGATCCACGTCTCGGTACTGGGCCGCGGGTGCCGTCCACGCCTGCTGCGGAAAGGCCCATGGCACACCGGGCACGATACTGCGTTGCAACACTGTGCCAGACGTGCGCGCATCACCCACGGTCACAAGATTGCGCAACACCCGCTTGGTGGAAAACTGGAGCCGCGCGCCGCGAATTCTTCGGACGATGCGTCCGCCACGGACTTCCAAGAGCATTTGCTTATAGATGTAGCCTCCCATACCCGTGGGATCGACATCGACCGTCCCACCACGCACGAGCACCCCATGCCCCAGGTGCCGTGCCAAGTCGTCGAGCGACATCGCCGACGAGGCGGGCTCCGCCGATACCGACGGTGGACGCTCGGCCGGCCGCGAGGCCAGTTCCGCATGGGCGATTCCCCCGAGGGGTGCTGAGACCGTCCCCGATGTGCTGGAGATCGGCGCGATCGTCGCCAACGCCGAGTGCGTAGCCCGCGACGCGAGATAGTTGACCAGCGTCCCACGCTCGATCAACGGCACCGTCGTCGTCGGTACCCCGTCGTCATCCCAACGGCGCGCGCCGAAGGGCACTCCCTCCAAGGGCATTCCTTCGCGATACATGTTCGGTCGATGACCGGGAACATGCTCGTCGGGCAGTCCATCCACGCGATATGACAACAGCGGCGAGCAGACCTGATCGCCGACATGAACGTCAGGGGGCGCGAGAAAGCTCGCCCCCGAAAGATCGAGCTCGTTCCCCAACACGCGATTGAACGACAACGCTGGCAAGAGAGTCTGCCCAAGCAGTTGGGCGTGCACAGGGCCATCGAGCACCACGGCGTACCGGCCCACGTCGAGCACCCCGCCGGGGAGTGTGGCGTAGCGCGCCAGTTCCTCCATCGCGGCTTCGATGTCCGCGAACCAGGTCGGCCGCAGCACGAGTTCGACGCCGCCCGTTTGCGCATGCTGGCCATCGACTCCCAACGCCAACACATCATCGCGCTGGAGCCGCCAATCACTCTTTCCCACCAGGACATTCGCATCGACGCCGCCCAGACATTGCGTGAGGAGCGACCCGTCCGATGAGGCGAAGACGCGCGTTTCGCCCACCCATTCCCACCACTGGCCCGGGGCAATCCCAACGCCGCGCCGGCGCCACCGGCTGAGCACGCCATCATGCGCGCCCCCGCCGCCACCCAAGAGCGCGGCATGGTCGTCGACCGAGAGCGCAAAGGGGTCGATCTCGATCGGAGCACGCCATTCGCCCGTGACGACAGGGACCGGCGCCAACGGGAACAGTTGCGTCTCAGCCGACACCGCGTTCGCCAGTTCGCGCGCCGTCGCAACGGCCGATTGCGCGGCGTCGCGAAGTCGCTCGGGCACCGGATCGATCCCACCCACGAACGCCTCGACACCGTTGATACGCACCCGAAGCCCAAAGCCGCACGTGACCGAAAGCTCGCCGGAGAGATTGCCAGCGCCTGGCCGAAACACGCGCCGATCGCCGAGGCGGATATCGGCCCACTCGGCACCGGCGTGCAAGGCGGCGTCGATGGCACCGGTCGCCAGCGTGCGCAACGTCTCCGGCTCGAACGCGGGCCGGAGAAATGTCGCCACCGCACGGGTGGACCGCGTGGGAAGTGCAGCGACGGTTGCGCCCAGCCGCGGTGCAACCGCAAGCCCCGCCAAGGTGAGGGAAGACTGGCCGAGGAAACGCCGGCGTGTGAGAGAGGAGGTATTCATGGAGCGGTGAGTTGCTGGGCGCGTTCTTGGACCAGCTGATCGATGATCTTCGCGAAGTCGTTGGCATAGCCGTCATACCCTTCTTGCCAATGCCGGATAATGCCGTGTCCATCGGTAACCACGAAGGTTGGCCCCGCCTCGATCATGAGCGCTTTGTGCATCGGTGATTCACGCGGCACTGCGCCCTCACCGGTCGCATCCCCGCCATCCTTGGGTCCTGCCCACAACGCAATGGGAAAGGTGAAGTGCTTCCGCTCTAACCAATACTGGCGTAGATGTTCTACTTCTTCCTCGGGCGTGGCGAACTCAGTGCCCCAGTGTCCTAACGTCCATTCATAGAATTCGATCTGCACGCCCTTGGGGAGGAGGACTTGATCCTTTTGCAATCGTTTCATCGCGAAATGACACCAGCCACAGGTGAACCAGCCGAAGCCAATGATGCGAATCACCCCATCGTCGAGCCGTAATGCGCGTGCCTTGGGCGCCGCTGTAGACACCGTGGCCGGAATCGGCTGATTGAACCAATGCGTGGCGACCAATGCAGGCATGGGTCGTCCAAACCAGCGGACCTTCCCCACGATCTTGGCCATCATCTCGTTCAGTCCCGGCAGGAGTCGTGTCAGGTCCGGGTCCCGAGCCAGCAGCGCCGGCGACGGGACGATCGTGGCCGTCAGCACCGCCATCAGCGAATCGACACGGGTAGTCCCATGGGGTTGGCCCGCCAGCAGGCGGGCCAGCGGAAGGATGCCACTATTGACCGCCGCAAAGGCACGCTCTTCAAAAGCCGGAAACTGCGGGAGAATCGCAATGGCACCGAGTCCGTTCGCCATCGCCGAATCGATCGCGCCCGCTTTCGCATACGCGAGCATCATCGTAAACCGGGCCTGGTAGAGGGTCCCCACGGCCACCGCAATGGGGAGTGCTTCCAATCGTGCGACATACGACCGCGCGATCACCATGCGCGCGGGTGACGGTGGCCCCCTGAATGTGGTGGTGAAAAACCCGATGCCCGTCGAGAGGGCGATCAGCGTGTCCTGCACCGTGCTCTCCGGCGAGGCGAGCCACTGCTCGATGCTCTGTTGCGCGAAACCATCTTCTCCGAGTTGCACCTGGAGCGCAGCTTGATTGAGCAAATCGCGCGACCGAATGGCATGCTGGTGTTGCAACGTGGTGAGCCAGCTGCGGGCGAAACTATCCACGACCACTACGACAGAATCATGCTGGAGAATGGCGCGTCCATGGACGACCGGATGCATCCCGATACTCGCGGTGTCGCTCATCGCGAGTTGTGCGACGGCGGCGGTACATCCCGCGGCGTGCATTTGCTCCGCGTGCAATTGCCGGTCGCATCCCGCCGTATCGGGAGACACCGAGGAGAGTACCGGTGGGGTCTCACTACCTTGCGCGTGGAGCTCGCGATCACGAAACGGCATCACGACGAGCGCACCACACATCACATAGGCAAGACGAACGATTCGCACGGTATTGACGATGAGACTCACCACTGGACTCGAAGTCCCAGGCCGGTTTGACGCCCCGACTGCGCGACGGTCGGCAGAATATCGCTTTTGTATGAGTTAGTGAGATTGGACATTTGCAGCAGAAGCTCCAGGTGTGCCGTAACTTGTTGCGAAGCATTCAGATCGCCCAGCGGAAACCCGGGGTAGACCTCGGTATAGCCTGGGGGGACGGTCATACGCGGCCGATTCAGGTTGAGCCGATAGTCCAACCCGAGCGTCTGCAAGAACGTTGCATCTTGGGGCGCGAGCACGATCCCTTGTCCTTGTAGGTTATAGCCGATCCGCGTCCCGCCGTGTACATACGTGATTCCGGCCGCCCAGGTATGCTCGGGAATCGAGGCGAACGTTGCACCGACCACGTATTGTGGGAACTGTCTCCGATAGCGTGGCGTGATTCCAATCAAGCGGCTCTTGTTCCACGAATAGGTCCCGCCACTCGTGAATGGCCCGAGATTGACACTCCCCCGCAATTCCCATCCCTGATTCCGCACACTGCCAAGATTCAGATTCTGTGTCCGACGGAGTGGGCACGAAAACGGAAGGGCACACGAAGGGTATTGCTGTTTCCACACCGGCAAGACGTCGACGCTGTCGACCACCGGCTTCACGATCAGGTGATCCACGGTCTGATTATAGCGGGTCACCTGAATGGAGCTCCGGTTCCCCAGATACAACTCGAGCCCGCCTTCGCCCCCTTGTTGTGATTCCGGCACCAAATCTGGATTCGGGAGAACATTGAAGGGAACACCCCAGTAGAGCATCGCGTTTTGACCAGCATACCCTTCTTTGCTGCCGTCCTTTGCTCCCAATCCTGGTGGTCGCGTCGCCGTGCCATAACTGGCACGCAGTTTCGCGGTGATTCCACCGAACTCGTGTGACAGCGCCGCGCCATACCGCGGTTCCCAATTGGGATTCTTATCTTTTCCAAGATTCGGGTTGTACACCGCCCGTAATCCATACGTCACAAACAGCGCATCCCATACACCAAGTTGGCTCTGGAGAAACCCTCCATGATCGTAGGCTCGACTGCGCCTATACCGCCACCCTTCGGGATATGTCGAGAGGAGTTGCCCGCCAGGCCCTGGAAGATAGTGACTCTCGAACGATTCGCCGGCAAAATGGGATTCGTCGACGCCAACGGTCACGGTCATGGTAGTCACCGCCGCCATTGGGATTTGGACCGTCGTGTTATACTGCGCCGTCACGCGTCGACTCGGGCTTTGCGTCAGCGCATAATCTGAATCCGATGGATTGAAATACGCCCGATTAAACCGCTGGGAAAACGCCGTGCTTTGGTCGAGTCCTACATTGATCGTGTGCGACCATCGGGCTATCGGCGCATAGGTCGTGGCAAGTGACACTGCATGATTCGTGGTTCTCATAAAATTCTTTGCGGGAATTTCTCCGGTTCCAGTCCCATCGCCTCCTACTCCGGTCGCGTCCCGTACACTCACCAGGGTCTGATCTCCCCCATTGGAACGATTCCCGACTTGTGACCACCGGATTGATCCATCCGTCGTGAGGGGGCCCATGCTCACCCGTGCGCCGCCCGAGCCACCCAGCGTCTGCCCCAACACCGAGGGGACCCACGACCCTTGATATCCCCAACTCCCACCCGCGCGATAACTGACATGCCCCTCGACTCCTGAGAAATCGACGTCGGCCGCATGATTGGGCGCTAACGCCGAGCTTAAACTGTTCTGCGTCCATGAGCTCTGAAGCGTTGCGGTCAGCTGCGGCCGCGAGGACTTCCCGCGCTTGGTGAAGATTTGCATCACGCCGTTGATGGCATTGCTGCCATAGATGGTACTCGCTTGCGGACCCGTAATGATCTCGATCCGGTCGATGCTGCTTGGATCGATCATCCCGAGAAGACTGCGGTCCGCCAACTCGACTCCATCGACATAGGTTTTGATCCCTTCTTGAGCCGCCCAAACACCGAACTGGCCGCCACCCGTCAAATTGGTACTCCCCCGAGCCACGAGGGCAATTCCACCGGGCCCCACCGCTCCGAGTTGGCCCATGCGATTCACGAAGAGTCCCGGTACATCCCCACGAAACAGCTCGTAGATGCGCGTCACTCCTCGGTCCTGCAACTCCTTCCCCGTAATGATCGTGATCGCATTCGGTACCGCCTTGAGTTCTGTTGGGATCACAGTTCCTGTCACGACGACTTGCTCCAAGGTGTTGACGCTCGAGGATAATACAACGTCCACGACGACAGATTCCCCATCGGCAATGGCGACCGTCTTCGTTACACGGGTGTATCCGAGCCGTCGCACATGAAGAACATGCGATCCCGCCACCACATGCGACATCTGAAACGTTCCATCGGGACCAGACGTAATCCCGTCCGTGCGATCATCCAGTGAAATCATCACGCCTTGTAATGGCATCTTGGTTTTGGCATCAATCACACGTCCGGTAATCCGTCCATCCATGGACGCTTCCGCACCATCATCGATGAAATTGACCCGATCGGCCGTCATGACGGCGCGCAAGCCCGTCCCCATCAATGCTGTGGTAAACGCCACGTCAACCGGCACATCGTGCACATGTAACGAGACCCGCGGCGCCGCATCGATATTTTTATCGTTCCAGGACGTCCGCAATCCCGATTGCCTTGCAATGGCTCTAAGGACGTCTGCCAACGGCGCACGCACCACGTCAATGGTGACCGTCGCCATATGCGGTGACGCCGGCGCACTCAGCGCAACCGATTGCGCATGTCCCGCGATCGCGCCGAGGAGGCACAGGGCACCCACCATCACATCGAGCTGAACGGCTCTACTTCCCATACTGGGACTCCGGTTGAGGGACAGTGTACCGAGGGGGTCCACTTCGGCGTGATGTCGAAGCGGAGCGCCCGGGAGAAATGAGATACGTGTGCGTGTCTCGCGTATAATGCGCGCCGACCACGCTACACAGCGATTCGAGCACTCGGCCAAGCGAATCTTGGGCAAGCGAGACCTCCAGCCCAACCGTTTGGCGCGCCAGCGTTGTATCGGTGATCTGAATCGTCACACCATACACACGAGCCAATTCCATCGCTACATCGCGTAACGCCGTGTGATCGAAGATGATCGTGCCGCGTGCCCAACTCGTGTACGCGCGGGTGGGAACGTCCGAGGATACCATCACTCCTGAATCGGAGACCACGGCGACCATTCCCGCCGCAATCACCGTATGTGTGCCGCGCGTCCGAGGACGCGGCACAACCGGAGAGAGTGTAACACGACCCTCCTCTACGACGATACGGCTCCGTGACTCGTTCGCGTACTGGCGAACAGCGAAGCGGGTGCCAAGGACACGAACCAACGCCGTGCGCGTACGAACTAGGAACGGGCGACCCGCGTGTGGTGCAACGTCGACGTACACTTCGCCAATGACTGTGATGCCTTGCGTGGTGACTGTCACGGCTGTTGCCGGCGCTAGCGTGAGCGTCGTTCGATTCACCAGCCGAACGGTCATGAGCTGACCAGCCAAAGTGCGATAGGAGTGTGTCGCGGGGTGGCGGTTCGGGCGCGATTTCAAGAACATTGCGCCAAACAACATGACGCACAGGATTACGCTCCCAAACGCAACGATATGTTGCCGCCAATTCCGTTGTCTCGGATTGCCTCGCAGAGCCCGATCTCCAAATCCAATCCTACGCGGCTCCCACCATTGTCCAACTCCGTCCCCACTCGCAGGCGAAAGCAACGACCTACCCGTCCCACCGCCTTCACCCCTCTCGTCCAACCGTGCCCGCACGCCCGTGACGAACGCTTCGACATTCCCGTCCACCGAAGGGCGGACTGCCGCTCCCCACCCCTGCCGTAGCCGTTCGATCTTCGCGCGCCGCGCCGGATTGCCGCCGATCCACCGCGTCAGCGCATCCGCCGCCGCGGGATCATCGTCCCCGGTAAAGTAGCTGACGAGCGTCTCATCGCTCGGCAGCGTCGAATCAATCGCTTCAGAATCGTCGCGCATCTCACGATCAAAGCGTCACGACCCGCCGAACCGGGTGACACGCTACTCGAGAAACGGACGCAGTGCCTCTCGCAACGCCGCCGACGCTCGCATCATGTGGGTCTTAGCCGTATTGACCGAAATCCCGAGGATCGCCGCGATCTCCGGGAGCGACAATCCCTCCTCCCGGTTCATCCGCCAAATTTCCCGCGGCCGGTCCGGCAACCGCTCCACCGCCTCCCGCGCCGCCCGCGCGAACTCCGCATACTCGGCGTCGTGCAACGGTGTCGCCGGATCCGTCCCAGCCATGCGCGGATAGGCATCCGGATGCGATTCCAACTTCTGCGTGCGACGTTTCCGCGTTCGAACATCATCGAGCACCCGATGCCGCGCCGCCGCGATGAGATAGGGAAGAATGGGCCGATCGACAGGAAACGTCTCGCGCCGCCGCCAAACTTGGACGAACAACTCCTGCAGAATGTCTGACGCCGTATCGACAGAGGCGGTCCGGTGCGCGACATACGTCAATAACGTCCGATAGCTCGACGTCATCATCGCTTCTAACGCCGTGACGTCTCCTTCGCGAAGACGTACAGCAATGGCAATGTCCTCCGCGGATGGATTCCCCCATCCAGGATGCAGCGCTGCCGGCTGCGCCGACGCATTATCGTCGGGCGCGCCGTCGATGTCGTCCCAGTGATCCGCGGACGCGAAATATGCGACTGCATAGACATTCGGCACGCCGTCAATATTGCCGATGGATCACGAACGCGCCACCGTCAAGTTTTGCCGTCAATTTTTTGAATCGATACGCCAAAGAGGCACGTCAGAAAACACGTGCGGGGCGATGCCGTAGCTACCGGCACCGCCCCGCGACATCGATCGATACGCCGATGCGTCAGTCGTCCTTCTGTCCGAAAATCGCCAAGTTCGACGAATGTCCCGGATTCACCTTCTTCTCCGGATAGATCCAGTGCACCGCCTGGTTCACCGCCGTCGCCGCTTCGGCGAATCCTGTCGCGATCAACTTGAGCTTGCCAGGATACGTGCAAATGTCGCCAGCCGCATACACACCCGGACGCCCGGTTTCCATCTGACTGTTCACGACGATCTCGTCGTTGTCGAGTTGCAATCCCCATTGTGTGAGCGTTCCCAAATCGCTCACGAAACCGAGCATCGGGAGAATCACATCAATCTCGATCTCGCGCGTCGTCTTCGCTTTGACGTCGCGGATCGTGACGCGCTCGATGGCATCACCATTCGCGTGAATGTCCTGCAACTCATGAAACGTATAGAGATGCGTGCCACCCTCCGATACCGAGCGCATCACATCATCCACCGTCGATGCGTGTGCACGGAACCGATCGCTCCGATGCATCAACGTGATCGTGCTCGCGCGACCATTCAACTGTTGCGCCCAGTCGAACGCCGAATCACCACCACCAATGATGAGGATCTTGCGGTCGCGGAATTGTTCCGGATCGATCACGCGATCGTAAATCCCGCGTCCGTACCATGGCTCCGCACATGCTTGCGGAAGCCGGCGTGGCGCGAACGCACCGATCCCCGCGGCGATCACGACGGAGCGCGTCGGAAAGCGATCGGTTTCGGTGACGATGACCAGATGGCCGTCGGCTTCTTCGAGTCCGATGACGTGTTGATTGACGTGCACCGGTTGATTGAATTGCGCGGCTTGGGTCTCCAACGCTTTGACGAGATCTTTCGCCAAGACCTTGGGAAAGCCCGCGACGTCGAAGATGTATTTCTCCGGATACAGCGCCGTCAGCTGTCCGCCCGCTTGCGGGAGCGCGTCGAGCACCTGGGCGGTCGCGCCGCGCATGCCACTATAGAATAAGGCGAACAGCCCCGTGGGGCCGGCGCCGAGGATGGTAACGTCTTTGATCTCGTGGTCCATATCAGCGAAATTTACCGGATGACGCTCAAGATTTATACGAAGACCGGAGATTCGGGGACGACCGGGTTGTTTGGCGGCGGCCGTGTGAAAAAAGATGATGTGCGTGTCGAAGCCTACGGCGACGTCGACGAGCTCAATGCGTGTCTCGGAATGGTGCGTGCCGCCGAGATGATGCCGAGGGTCGATGAAGTGATTGCGCCGATTCAGCGCGATCTGTTTGCCATCGGCGCGATCTTGGCGACACCTGATCTTGCACGCATGCAAGAACAGTTGGCGAAAGCTCGGATCGACGATGAGCGTATTGCACAGTTGGAACAGGCAATCGACGATTGTGACGTCGAGCTCGCGCCACTCAAAGCCTTCATTCTTCCCGGCGGCACGCCGAAAGCCGCGGCGCTCCATGTCGCGCGCACCGTGTGCCGGCGCGCCGAACGTCGGGTCGTGCACTTGCAGCAATCGGTCGAGTTGCCGCACCTCGTGGTCGTGTATCTGAATCGGCTCTCCGACCTCCTCTTCTCCCTCGCCCGGGTCGCGAACAAGCGCGCCGGCGCCGGCGAGGTCACATGGTAGGCGGGGTGGCAGGCGAGTCGGCGCGCTCCCCCATCCACATCGACGCGACCGGGTACACCGTCACCGTCGCGCTCGGGGCGCTCGATCTGGTGGGCGAGACTGTCCGTCAGGTCGCCCCGGCCCATCGCTACGCCATCATCACCGACGATACGGTTGGCGCGCTGTACGGCGGACGGGTCTCCGCCCAGCTTGGGGGCGCACAACTGTTTTCGATCCCTCCAGGCGAGGAGCACAAGAATCGCGACAATTGGGCGGCACTAACCGACCAATTACTCGCCGGCGGCTTCACCCGCGACACGACCATCGTCGCGCTCGGCGGCGGAGTGATTGGCGATCTCGCCGGCTTCGTCGCGGCGACGTTCATGCGCGGCGTCCCCTTCGTCCAGATCCCGACCACCCTCCTCGCCATGATCGACGCCTCGATCGGGGGGAAAACGGGGGTCGACACCCCCGCGGGGAAGAATCTGGTCGGTGCGTTCCACCCGCCTCGCGCGGTGGTTGTCGACCCGCAAGTACTTGCCACGCTTGCACTTACGCAATTACGCGGTGGATTGGCCGAAGCGGTCAAGCATGGTGCGATCGCCGACGAGACTTATTTTATAACGCTTCGGGAGGCGGCCGACCGGCTCCTCGGCCCGCCACCGGCGGATCGGGATGAGTCGTATCTGCTCGCTCTCATTGAACGGAGCATTCGGATCAAAGTCGGCGTCGTCGCCCGCGACGAGCGCGAACAGGGAGTACGGAAGATCTTGAACTTCGGTCACACGGTTGGACACGCCATCGAGCTGCTGAGCGGCTTCGCCATGACCCATGGCGAAGCTGTGGCCGCGGGCATGGTGTTGGAAAGCCGAGCGGCGGAGCAAGTGGGGATTGCCGAAGGTGGGGTGACAGAGCGGTTGGTCGAGACCCTCGAGATCCTCGGCCTCCCGACGGCGCGTCCCGACGGGCCGTCGCCCGATGCGATCATGGACGTCATGCGTGGCGACAAGAAGTCGCGGGCCGGGTCGATCGAGTATGCGATCCCCGTGCGTATTGGAAGCATGGCTGGGGCGACGACTGGGTATGGCGTGCGGATCGATGATACCGTGATGCGGACCGTGTTGGTACCGACCACACATCGAGTGTCCCGTGGCGGGGACACTCGCGTGGACACTCGCGAGGCTCGCGCGTAGTGAAACGCGGAATGCGGCGGCGCGATGTCGCTCGGGACCTGGCCCGTGCCACCGTCGCACTTCTGGTCGCCGCCGCGTTCATCAAAACGGGAGCCAGCCGGCTCCCATCCACTGCCTCGTCTGTTGGATCGGCTGTGGCGACAGCGACATCGGAGGTCGTTCCGACGCCGTCGCTACCGCACTCGCCCGACATCCTCCTTCGCCATCCACCGGTCTTCGTCTATAGTGAGCCGATGTTGGCGCCACTCATCGTGCGCGCGAAGCGGATCATCCATCACGAGCGCGGGCTTTTCGATCGCGCGCCCGTGGGCAAAGAAATTCGCGTCTCCCTGACCCAATACTGTTTACACGGGACGACCCGGCGCGACAACGAAGTCCGCGAGGGGATCGTCGCGGCAGATCCGCGGGTGTTTCCGCTCGCCCGGTATGTCGACATCTTCCTGGGGAAGCACCATCTCGGGAAATTCCTCGTCGACGATACGGGGAAGCGCGTCAAGGGAGCGACGCTCGACATTTGGACCCCATCTTGCGAAGACGCACGTAGATTCGGTCGCAGATGGGGAACGGCGACGCTCGTCGCCCGTCCGCACTAAGCGCTCCCCACGCCAGGGCTTCGGCTCCTCGCGGCGCGAGGGGGCCCCGACCGGATCACAACCTTTTTTGCCGGGGGATCCCATGTCGTCTTTTTCGATTTATCTGATCGGATTCGTCGTCCTGATCATCGGGCTCGCCGTCGCGGCCTACCTCCTCAACCTCCCCGCCATGTGGATCGGGGTCGGCGTCATCATCCTCCTCGGCCTCGGGATCCTGTCAGCGACCCGTCACACCAAGCCCAAAGACCCCCAGCCTCCGGCAAACTGAGCAAACACTCACTATTCACATTTTAGTTGCCAGCCACGACCCGTTTTGCCAGTTTTCGGTCATTATCGGAAAAAAAAGCCTTTTGTTTCGTTTGGCACGAAAAGTGGCTGTTGACCAAATGAATATTCGCTGTTATCGTGCGCGCTTCCAACCTACAAGGGAGCGTCCATGGCGACAGCGGTCGAGAGTAGGCACGGTAAGGGTTTTTTGCGCTCATCCCCGTCCACCGCGTTCGATCAGTATCTCCAGGACATACAGAAACTCCCCCTCATCACGAACATCGACGAGGAAAAACGGCTCGCTCGGCTCGCCCAGAAGGGTGACGAAGAGGCGGCCGAGCGGCTCGTAACGGCGAACCTCCGGTTCGTGATTTCCTACGTCAAGAAGTACCAGGGCCACGGACTCGACCTGAGCGAGCTGGTGGCCATCGGGAACGAGGGGCTACTCAAGGCGGTCCGGAAGTTCGATCCGGACCAAGGGGTGAAGTTCATCTCCTACGCCGTCTGGTGGGTGCGGCAAGCCGTGCTCAAGGCACTCGCCGAACAGACGAGATCGGTGCGGATCCCGCTCAATCAGAACTCGCAGCTGATCCGGCTCGCCCGGGCCGAAACGGTGCTGTCGCAGGTCCTCAAGCGCGATCCGACCGATAACGAGCTGGGACGTCTCCTCGAAGAGACGCCGGAGTCGGTGCGGAATGCGCGCCAAATGTCGGCGACGGAAATCTCGCTCGACGCCCCCATCGACCGTAGCGACCGGGAAGCCTCCACACTCGGCGAACGATTCGCCGGCGTCGATGGCGGTGAGATCGAGGATGTCACCGACTTCAACCTGATGCGGGAATTCATCGACCGGTCGTTCAAAGAGTATTTGACACCGCGGGAGCGGAAGATCCTCTACCTGTATTATGGGTTGGGACAGAGCTCCGAAGCGATGACGCTGGAGCGGATCGGCTCGCTCATGGGTGTCACGCGGGAACGGATCCGGCAGATTCGCGAACGCGCCTTCGAAAAATTGCGCAACTCGCCCGACGGCAAGTCGTTGCGCGGGTTGTGGGGCGTCTCCGCGTAACACGCGGAGACCATTCTCTGCGGGGAGTGCAGCGGTGATCCCGGCGTTCGTCAATGTGCGCGCCGGGACGATGGAGCAAGCGCGCGGCGCGCTCGAACAAGGTGGAACGTTCGACGTCCGGCTGACCGAGCCTTCACAACTCAAACAGGCCATCGAGGCGGCGATCGACACATTGCCGCCCACGGAACGTCGTGTCGCGGTTGCCGGTGGCGACGGGACTGTAGGAACAGCGGCGTCGGTCATCCTCGAGCATGGGGATGATGTCGTGTTGGCCGTCATCCCCGGCGGCACACTCAATCACTTCGCGAAAGATCACGGGATTCCGACGAAACTCGATGAGGCCGTCGCGTTGGCGTCGTCGGGAACGGTCGGGACGGCCGACGTCGCGTATGCGGGCGAGAGGCTCTTCCTCAATACGAGCGCGGTGGGTTCGTACGTGACGTACGTCAGACTTCGCGACCGCTTGGAACGCTTCATGGGATACCGGATCGCCAGCATCGTCGCGGCGATCCGGTTGTACTTCCACGTGCATCCGATCGACGTCACGCTCGACGTCAACGGTGAGTCACGCACGTATAGCACGCCATTGGTCTTCATCGGCGTCGGGGAGCGGGAGCTCAAGGCGCCGGTCTTGGGGAGCCGGATCGCCGGGGGGAAGCATGCGCTGCACGTGCTGGTAGTCCGGGAGCGTCGCGCGGCGCGGCTCATCTCCGTCGCGCTGGCTGCCATGACGCGCGGGCTCGAATCCGTCGCACGGACGCCGGAGATCGATAGTTTCCTGGTCGACCAGTGCTCCATCACGGTCAGGACGTCGCGTAGGGTACCACATATTGCGGTCGACGGCGAAATTGTAGAGATGCAGGAGCCGATCGAATATCGCCTCGCACGAGGGGCGCTGCGCATCGTCGTTCCGTGACCGGCGCAGAGGGCGCGGGGGCTGCCAGTCTCCGGAGTCCGCGGTCACGTGTCTCGCTGGTGGAACGGTTGCAGGCGATTGTCGGGGGGCGGTTCGTCATCGAGCGGCCCACGCCCTTGTTGCCCTACGCCACAGATGGGCTTCCGGGATATCAGCGGATGCCACGACTCGCCGTCTTTCCAGGGACGCGCGCGGAAACGATCGCGGTCGTGCAACTGCTCGCCGAAGAAGAGATGCCGTTCGTCCCGAGAGGGGCTGGGACTGGGTTGTCGGGCGGGGCGCTCGCGGATGGCGTCGTACTGCTCGGACTACACCGGCTCAAGCAGATCCTCGACATTGATCCCGCGCGCCGCATCGCGACGGTGGAACCCGGTGTCGTCAACGCGGTGTTGAATCGCGCTGTGGCGCAGCACGGGGTGTTCTTCGCGCCGGATCCGTCGAGTGAGACGGCGTGCACGATCGGCGGAAATGTCGCGGAGAATGCGGGAGGGCCGCATTGTCTCAAGTACGGAGTGACGCTCAATCACATCCTCGCGGCGACGGTGCTGCTCCCGAGTGGCGAGGTCATCGTGCTCGGTGATGACGCGGGGGTGATGCGCGGCTACGATCTGCTCGGCGCCTTCGTCGGCTCCGAAGGATGCTTTGGCATTGCGCTCGATATCACCGTCGCGTTGACGCGGCGCCCTGAGGGGGTGCGAACGCTCCTCGCGGATTTCCCAACGGTCGATGGAGCGGCGCACGCGACGTCGGCGATCATCGCGTCGGGGATCGTCCCCGCAGCGTTGGAATTCATGGATCAAGCGACGGTGCAAGTCGTGGAAGCGTCGATCTACGCGGCGGGGTATCCGGCGGATGCCGCCGCGGTGTTGTTGATCGAGCTCGATGGCGATGTGGCGACGTTGGATGACGACGTCGCCGCCGTTACGACATTATGTCGTACACACGGGGCTCGACAGGTCCACGTCGCACAAACCGATGCGGAACGGGCGAAGCTCTGGTTGGGGCGGAAGAAGGCGTTCGGCGCGATGGGGCGTGTCGCGTCGCATCTCGTCGTGCAGGACGCGGTGATTCCACGGACGGCATTGCCACACATTCTCGCCGACATTCAGCGGATCGGGGAGGCGCACGGGATTCGCGTGTGCAACGTCTTCCACGCCGGCGATGGGAATTTGCATCCCAACATCGCGTATGACGCGGACATTCCGGGGATCGAACAGCGCGTGCACGATACGATGTACGACATCATGCGCGCCTGCATCGCCGCTGGTGGAAGTATCACGGGTGAGCATGGCGTCGGGCTCGACAAGCTCGAGTACATGGACATGTTGTTCACCGCGCCGACGTTGTCGGCGATGTGCGACGTACGGCGGGTGTTCGATCCGGCGCAACGGGCGAATCCCGGGAAAGTCGTTCCCGTGCACCAGTGCCGAGAGTGGCACGGAACGCCGGCGTCAACGCGTTCGGCGCGATGATGTCTGCGATGACATCTGCGATGATCTCTGCGTGGAACGAACCGACCGATGCCGATCGTGCGGTGGCCGACACCGTGCGTGCAGCTGTCGCATCGAAAACACCGCTTCGGATCGTGGGTGCTGGGACATGGCTCGATGGCGGACAGCCGGTGCACGCGACACACGTCGTGTCGCTGGCATCGGATACGGGAGTCGTTGCGTATATACCTGGTGATCTCGTCATCACCGTGCGTGCGGGGACGACGCTACAGATGTTGGATGCGACGTTGTCGGCGCATGGGCAGTGGCTGCCGCTCGATCCCGATGGCGGCGCTGCGGTGACGATCGGGGCTGTCGCCGCGACGTGCTCGTATGGGCCACTCGCGGAGTGGTACGGAACGCCGCGCGATCATATTTTGGGAATGACTGTCGTGACTGGAACTGGTGACATCATCATGCCTGGCGGTCGCGTCGTCAAGAATGTCGCGGGATTCGACGTCACTCGGCTCATGATCGGCGCGTGGGGGACGCTCGGGATCATCACCCAAGTCACGTTGCGCGTGCGGGCGCGTCCGCGTGCGGGAACGACGGCGACACAGGGGATGGAACATTTGCGGCGTCCCAAGCCTACACCGTATGGTACGCCCTATGGATATCGCGAGCCGATCATCACTGTCCCGGCGTTATCGAGAGGGATCAAGCGGACGTTCGATCCGCATGACATTTTGAATCCTGGTATCATGGGGGAGACGACATGACACCGTCCGATCTCCAATCACCGACTGCGCCGTTGGCCGCTGAAAAGAGTGGATTGGATGCGTGCGTGCATTGCGGCTTTTGCTTGCAGGCGTGCCCGACCTATTTCGCCGCGGAGGACGAAAACGATTCACCGCGCGGGCGGATCGTGTTGATGCGTGGGTTGCTGTCGGAGACGTTGACGCCGCACGACGCCGACGTGCAGACGCACATCGACCGATGCTTGGGATGTCGCGCGTGTGAGACGGCGTGTCCGTCCGGCGTGCCGTATGGACATTTGTTGGAAGCGACGCGTGCGACGTTGCGAACCGCCGAACGACCACCGTGGCTCGCGCGGTTGATTTTGTGGATGTTCGCGCACGAGTGGACATTGCGGATCGCGATGACCATCAGCCGATTCCTGGCGGCGACGCCACTTCCAACACTGGCGGCACGATTGCCGAGCCGGTATGGCTTCGCGATGGCGATGTTGGCGTCGTCCGATTTTCCGTTGGAGCGTGGGACGTATCGTCCAGACGGACGTGGAACGGCCGGGCGCGTCGCGTTGTTGCGCGGGTGTGTGATGGAAGGGATCTTCACCGAGACCAACCGCGCCACCGAGCGTGTGTTGGCGCACAACGATTATGCGATGGTCGACGCGCCTGGACAGCGGTGTTGCGGTGCGTTGCATGCCCATGCTGGTGATCTGCGAACCGCGCGACGATTGGCGCGGACGAACATCGCGGCGTTCGAGCGCTCCGGCGCGGAATTCATCGTGACCAATGCGGCTGGATGTGGGGCGATGTTGAAAGAATACGATCATTTGTTACGGGATGACGCCGAGTGGCACGAGCGGGCGAAGCAATTCGCCGTGAAGGTTCGCGACGTGAGTGAGTTGCTCGTTGCCGTTGGACCACGCGGTGGCGGAGCGCTTCCCTTCCGTGTGGCGTATGATGCGCCATGTCACTTACAGCATGCGCAGCGTATCGTCACCCCGCCGCTTCAGGTGCTGGCGGCGATTCCCGGATTGGAGCTCGTCCCGCTGCGGGAATCGGATCAATGTTGTGGGGGGGCGGGGATCTATAATTTGATCGAGCCCAGCATGTCGGAGGCGGTGCTCGACCGAAAGCTCGATAACATCCGGATGTCGGGGGCCTCACTCGTCGCGACGGGGAATCCGGGGTGCTTGATGCAGATCGGAGCCGGGCTCACGCGCGCGCGGATGAGCGCTCACACCGTACACCCGGTAGATTTGCTGGATGCCTCTTACGCTGCTCTTTGATCGAAGCGACCGTGCGCGCGTGACCGTGTCTGGCGCGCAGGCGGCGACGACGTTGAATGGCCTCGTCACCAATGATGTCGCGACGTTGACGCCGGGACAAGGGATGTACGCGGCGATCCTCACCGCCAAAGGGAAGATCATCGCCGACGTGCGCATCTTCGCGATGGCCGATCACTTTCTGCTCGATACGTCGGCGGAGGCGGCACCAGGATTGCGCACGGTGTTGACGAAGTACGTCAATCCACGCTTCGCCACAGTGACCGACGTGTCGCCGACCATCAGCGACGTTGGTGTCTTTGGCGCGCGGAGCAGCGATGCCATCGGCGCAACGACTGGCGTGGCGGCAACGACGATCGCGACACTCCTCGAGTATGGACATGTCACGGCGGAGACACCGTTCGGGACGCTCACCATCGCGCGCGTCCCGGAGTTGGGCGTCGAAGGTTATGACGTCTTCGTACCAGCTGAACATCGTGCTGCATTCATGCACGCGATCGCCGGAACGGGAGCCACGGTTGCCGATACGGAGGCGTGGACCGCGCGACGTGTCGCGGCGGGGCGGCCGGCGTGGGGAATCGACATGGACGACACCACGTTGCCGCAGGAGGCGAACTTCGACGTGCTCCGTGGTGTGTCGTATACGAAAGGGTGCTATGTCGGACAAGAAACCGTTGCCCGCATTCACTTTCGCGGTCATGTGAATCGCACGTTGCGACGCATGCACGTCGATGGTGCGACACTTCCGCCGCGTGGGGCATCGTTGGTGCGCGCCGTGGTTGGCGATGATGCCGGCGAGCAGGGACCGGTGGGTGAATTGCGCAGCATCGCCCGTCAGGACGACGGGACGATCCTCGCGATCGGGATGGTGCGCCGGGAGGTCGAAACTGGCGCGACGGTGCGTGCGACGTGGGATGGCGGCGAAACGACCGCGCACGTGTTGGGCGACGCCGGGGATCGCGTCTGACGTAACGAGAGGTAACGGGGGGAAACACGAAAGGCGCGATCGGAAGATCGCGCCTTTCATATCGTGCTCCCCGGCAAGCGGGGAGCGCCGGATTACATCTTCTTCGTGGTCTTCACGGAATCGACTTTCTTGGTCGTGTCCGTCTTCATCGTCGTGTCCATCTTCTTCGTGGTGTCCATCGACGACATCTTGGTCGTATCGGTGGCAGGCGTCATCGTCGAGGTCGTCGTCGACGTGGTGCTGGTGCTATCCGTGGTGGCTTCGTCCTTCTTTGGTCCGCAAGCGGCAACTGCGAGCACGGCGGCGACAAGGGCCAGGCGCTTCATGCGAGAATCTCCTTCGAGGTTCATAGGTGGATCGCCGGGTCCGTGCACGCATTTGCGATGCCCGGAGTTGGCGCGGGTCGAATCTATCCCCCCAACATAGCGTGTCAAGAGGGGTAAGTGCAAGCGAAACCAAATAGTTAGCGAGGTTCAGTTCACACTCGGCTCCAATCTATAACAATTGGGGACGCCCTGGGAACTAGATTATCCATCGATCGGTATCGAGCTTGCCGGATACATGAGTATCCTGCCGCATCGCCACCTTTTTTCCCTCCCCCGTTCGTGTCGTCGCTTCCAGAAACATTTGGCGCGCTGAAGCGCTCCCCCTATGGTGCCCCTGACCGTGTCCGTCGCACGGTAAAGGACGAGGTTCGTCACAATTTGCTCGCTCGTCTCGCGCAGGGCGGTCCACTGTTTCACGGGGTGCTCGGCTACGAGGACACGGTGATGCCGCAGATCGTGAACGCGATTCTGAGCCGGCATAACTTCATTTTGCTCGGACTGCGTGGCCAGGCGAAATCGCGCATTTTGCGCGCACTCACGACCTTGCTGGATGAGGCCGTCCCTGTCGTGGCTGGGAGTGAAGTGAACGACAATCCGTTCGCCCCCATTTCCAAGTTCGCCAAGACGCAACTGACGGAGGCGGGAGATGACACCCCGATTACATGGCTCGATCGCGACAGCCGCTACGTGGAGAAGCTGGCGACCCCGGACGTCACGATCGCCGACATCATCGGCGACGTCGATCCGATCAAAGCGGCGCGTGGTGGACACATGCTCTCCGACGAGCTCACGATTCAGTATGGGATGCTCCCCCGGGCAAACCGCGGTATTTTCGCGCTGAACGAGCTTCCGGACCTCGCAGGGAAGATCCAGGTGGGACTCTTCAACATCATGCAGGAAGGGGATGTCCAGATCAAAGGATATCCGGTGCGTCTTCCACTCGACGTTTTGCTCGTGTTTTCGGCGAACCCTGAAGATTATACGGCGCGCGGCAAGATCATCACGCCGCTCAAGGATCGCATCGGGAGCGAAATTCTGACGCACTACCCGGAGACGGTCGAGACGGGGATCTCGATCACCCGGCAAGAGGCGTGGACCGACCGGGGAGTGCTCCGCGTCCGCGTCCCGGATTTCCTCGAGGAAGTCATCGAGCGGATCGCCTTCGAGGCGCGCACGGACAAGCGCATCGACAAGCGGTCCGGTGTGTCGCAGCGGATGCCGATCACGGTGCTCGAGAACGTAGTCTCGAACGCGGAACGGCGCGCGGTCGAGACCACGGCGAGCGAGATCGTTCCCCGCATCGGCGACATCTACTCGGCGTTGCCGGCGATCACCGGGAAGATCGAGCTCGAATATGAGGGAGAGCTCGTCGGCAGCCATGCGATCGCCCGGGAGTTGATCCGCCGAGCGGCCGACGCGACGTTCAAGGAGCGGGAGGCGGCGGTTGGCGTTCCGACGACGGTTGGGGCGGGATCAGTGAATACCGACGAGGTGGTGATGTGGTTCGATGCGGGCGGCGCGATTCAGGTGTCGGACGACGTCTCGCCTGAGGCGGTCGTCCAGGGATTTCGGACGGTCCCGACGCTCCTCGACGTGGTGCACGCGGCGCACTTGGCGCAGCCTGGAGATGTGGCGGTCGAAGCGGCGGCGTGTGAGCTCGTGCTCGAGGCGTTGGTCGCGCGGCGGAAGATTTCCCGCTCGGACGAAGGGCGCTATGGCCGCGCGGTGTCCGAAAAGCGGCGGCGCCCCGACCAGGACTATTTCGGCGGCATGTCGGCGTAGCGGTCCCCTTCTCTGCCCCAGCGATGCCGATCATCACGATCTCCCGTACCTATGGCTCCGGCGGCTCCGACGTGGCGGCGACGGTGGCTCGGACGCTGGGATGGAGCTTGTTGGACAACGCGATGATCGACGAGGTGGCGGCGCGGACGGGGCTCACGTCGTCGGAAGTCGCGGCGCGGGAAGAGCGGCAACCGTCACTCGCCGAACGATTGGTGGACGCGATGACGATGAGCACGCAGGAGCCGCTCCCGCTCGCAACCGCCAAACTCCCGCCCACTGATGAGCGATTGCTCGAAATTACTCGGCGTGTGATCGAGGAGGCCGCGGCGCGGGGGCCGGTGGTGATCGTGGGACGTGGTGCGCAGGAGATGCTCGGATCGCGCGACGATCTCTTCAGTGTCCTTTGCTACGCTCCGAAGAAAGCGCTGATTGCGCGCACCATGGCCCGCGACGCGCTCGATGCGGTGGCGGCGGAGCGGCGTGTCGACGACGTCAATAAACAGCGTGCGGCGTGGGTCAAAGCGCATTGGGGACGCGATTGGACCGGCATCGAGCACTATCATCTGTGCGTCAACACCCATCGCCTTGGCGTCGATGGGGCCGCCGAGTTGATCGTGAGCGCGGCTCAGCGGAAGCTGTGAATTTCGTGTGAGAGCCGTTCGGCGACGCGCATCTCACGGAAGCGCGTCCCGACGACGTTCATGGCGGGGCCATCGCGCTCGACGCGTCCTTGGACGACGATGAATGAAGAAAACTTGATGACGTCGTTGTACTTTTTGACCATCGCGCGCGAGACGACGATGTTCATG
>Ga0105241_10000106_pt1 | contig 59705 bp, 46 predicted proteins | sample KBSC64metaG_FD_80422 | JGI IMG/M metagenome (GOLD analysis project Ga0105241, IMG submission 80422) | Corn rhizosphere microbial communities from Kellogg Biological Station, Michigan, USA - KBS C6-4 metaG | ecosystem: Host-associated > Plants > Roots > Rhizosphere > Soil | place: Michigan, USA... | reverse complement strand
CGAGAGCGCCGCGTACTTCTCGAGATCGAGCCCGGGAGTGAGCACCGAACCGATTGGGCCCGGAACAGTCGCGCCGTAGCTATGACCGCCGGACCGACGATAGACCGGGCACGTGTTCATGCATGCACCGCAGCGAATGCACTTGAGCGAGCGCCAAAAGCCGTCGCGCCCGAGCTGCGTGCTCCGGCCGTTGTCGACGAGGATGAGGTGCATCGTCTGCCCTGGGCGAGGCGCATGCACGTGCGACGTGTAGACGGTCACGGGCTGCCCCGTCGCGCTCCGAGTCAGCAGACGAATGAACACCGCGAGCTCATCCACACCGGGGACGAGCTTCTCGATCCCCATCGAGGCGATGTACACCGGTGCCAACGCCATCCCCAAATCGGCGTTCCCTTCGTTGGTGCAGATGACGATCCCACCAGTCTCCGCGATCGCGAAGTTGACACCGGTCATCGCGGCATGCGCGTGCAGAAAATGCTCGCGGAGATGTTGCCGCGCCGCCTCGGTCAACATCCCCGGATCGCTCATACCTTCCGGCGTTCCCAATTCGGTATGAAATGTCTCACCGACGTTTTCTTTGGTGAGATGGATTGCCGGTAAGACGATGTGACTGGGCGGCTCGCCACGCAGCTGCACGATCCGCTCACCGAGATCGGTGTCGACGACGGTGATCCCGCGTTTGGTGAGATACGGATTGAGTCCGCACTCCTCGGTGAGCATCGACTTGCTCTTGACGACGTGCTTGACTTGATTCGCTCGCAGGATCCCACGGACGATCTCGTTGTGCTCTTCGGCATCCCGCGCCCAATGCACGTGAATCCCATTCGATTCGGCGCGCGACGCAAATTGCTCGAGATATTCGTCGAGCTGCGAGAGCGTATGCTCTTTGATCGATGATGCGAGCTCGCGCAGCGTTTCCCATTCGGGGAGCGACGCTGCTGCCTTATCGCGCTTTTGCCGGACAAACCAGAGCGCCTCGTCGTGCCAATCGACGCGCGCCTCATCCGCATTGAATACAGCGGCGGCGGCGGCGTGATCGACAGGCGAGTCATCTTCGCCTGGATGAAGTGGAAGTACGCGACGGGTGGACGCAGCGGTCGCGGTCACGTCGTGACTCCGTCGAACAATTGCGCGACATGCAACACGGGAACTGGTGCCGTGCTCCGTCGCGACAATCCATCCAGATGCATCCCACACGACATGTCCGTCGTCACGATCGCTTCGGCATGCGCGGTCGAGAATTGCCGGAGCCGATCGCGTCCCATCTTGACCGACACCGCGGGCTCGCCGACGGCGAACGTCCCGCCGAAGCCACAACATTCATCCGGGCGGGCGAGCTCAGCGATGCTGAGCCCCTGCACCGTCCCCAAAATGGAGCGCACTTTGTCGAATGGCGCGATTTGTAGCTCGGTTGGACGTGCGACGCACAGGCCCCGCAGTCCATGACATCCGATGTGCACGCCGACGCGCTTGGGGAATGCGGCGCCGAGCGATGCCATTCGGTCCACCCCAACCGTATCATGGAGAAACGCACAAAATTCCACCGTGCGCGCCGCGACCTGCGCTCCGGCGCTCCCCACCGCCCCTGCATGCTGCTTGACGTGGAGCGCACAACTCCCCGAGAGCACTACGACCGCCTCATATGACGCAAACGTCTCGACGAACGGCGCGATGACCTGCTCCGCTTCGTGCGAGAACCCCGCATTCGCCATCGGCTGTCCACAACACGCCGCCCCGGTGGGAACCGCGACGTCGATCCCCAACCGTTCCAACACCCGCACGGCCGCGATGCCGACCTGTGGATAAAGCTGGTCGACATAGCACGGCGCGAACAGGGCGACCTTCATGCTCAGAAATCGAACTGGTCGATGTTGCTCTTGTTGAAGACGAACGGCTTTCCGAGCCGAATTTCATCCTTCACCACGTCGATCTTTCCGAGCGGTCCCGCGTCGAGCGACGTGTCGCCCGGCTTGAGCGTTCCGTTCGCGATCGCGTTCGACGCAACGACGGTGAGATAGCCCAAATCGCGCGTGTTCCACAACACGATGCTCTCGATCACGCCGGACTTCACGTACGATTTGCACATGTTGGGGAGCGACAATCCCGTCACTTTCACGTCGGTCCGTCCCGATTGCTGCACCGCTTCGGCGGCGCCGGGAACGGCCGGCGCGGCGATCCCCATGATGACTTTGACGTGCGGATGGACTTTCAGCACCGTCTGCGTCTCCATAAAGGCGCGATCGCGGTCGCCGTCGCTCGGCTGAATGGCGACGAGCTGCATCTTGGGATATTTCGCCGCCATCCGTTCGCGGATGTACTTGATCCACTCGTTTTGATTGGCGGCGCTCAAGCTCGCAGTGATGATCGCGAACTCCCCTTCCTCGTGCATGATCTTCGCGGCTTCGTCGGTCAGCGTGTAGCCGATCCCTTGCGGCGTCGCCTGGTTCACGAGAAAATCGCGCGCATCCGGCTCGGCGTCGGCGTCCCACGTCAACACTTTGATCCCTTTCGCGCGCGCTTTCCGGAGCACGGTGGAGATTGCCACTTTATTCTCCACGCTCACCGCGATTGCGTCGACGCCACGCGTGATCCACGCTTCGACGACTTCGTTTTGCTTGGCGGGATCGAGCTCGGTGGGGCCATCCCAGAGCAGCTCGACGCCCAGCGCCTTCGCGGCGGAGTCAGCGCCTTGGCGCGTACTGATGAAGTACGGATCGCCTTTGGCTTTCGGCATCATCGCGATGACGCGATGCGCGCCGGTCGGTGCCGTCGCCGATCCACTGGCGTTCGGTTGCAGACCGCCCGCGCCACCAGGACCGCCAGTGCGGATCGATCGGACGAGCGCCCAATTGCTCGCCGCGACGATCAACGATCCGGCGAGAATGACACCACTCAATACGGCCACTTGCGAATTGCGCACAGGGATCTCCTCGGTATCTCCGTCTGATGACTGCACCACTGACTGCATTCCCGGCGCGACGCCGCCGGCGCGGCGCGCCCGCAGCGACCACCGGTCGAGCAACATGGTTCCGATGAGGAGCACGCCGGTCAGAATCCCCGCCAGTTCGGCGGGTTGCTCGCTCAATCGGAGACCATTCTGTAGAATCACGATCCCGAATAGCCCCAGGATCGTCCCCAACACGGTCCCTCGTCCTCCGAAGATCGAGGCACCGCCCAACACCACCGCGCTGATCGCCATCAATTCGTAGCCGGTCCCGGCGTCCGATTTGGCTTGGCCGAGATGCGCGACGTAGATCACCGCGGCCAGGCTCGAGACGAGGCCGGAGATGACATACAGTCGTCCGATCCGCTGCGCGACCGGAACGCCGGCGTACAACGCGCCATCCGGCGACGAGCCGATGGCGTAGATCGTCCGGCCGAAGACTGTGCTCGTCAGCACCCACGCCGCGCCGATGATCGCAGCAATGAGAACGAGTAGTTGTGGCGGGACGATCCCCGCGATTTTCCCTTGGCCGAGCCAGAGGAACCACGGCGGGAATCCGGAATAGCTCACGATCCCGCGCGTAATCCCTTCCGCCATCCCGCGGAACAGCGAAAAGGTCCCAAGTGTGACGATGAGTGGCGGGAACCGGAGCCGCGCGATCATGACGGCGTTGAGAGCGCCGCCGCAGATTCCCACCAGCAGCGTCAGCGCGATCGCCAGCGGGAGCGGGAGCCCCGCGTCATGCCATAACCCGCCGAGCGTGACGGCCGAGAGCCCCATCATCGATCCGACGGAGAGATCGATCCCGCCGCTGATGATGATCGGCGTCAGCGCGAGCGCGAGGAGCCCGAGCTCGACCGCGAGCCGGGTAATTTCGAAGCCGTTGTCGACGGAAAGGAAATGAAAGCCTGTGACGCTGAACAGCAGGCATTCGGCGAGGACGACTAAGAGGAGCGTCCCTTCGCCATTCGGAAACATCCGTTTATGCCACGGACGTTCGAGGCTTGCCAGGGGAAGGGTCGTCATACGCGCGCCTCAGGCGAGAAAGACTCACGTGAGGGACGTAGCGAGGCGCCAAACCGGGATAACACACCGTCGGCGGCCAGCGAGGCGAGGATGATCGCCCCCTGGACCGCCCGTTCCCAGAACGGGTTGACGCCCAAAAAAGTCAATGCGGTCCCGATCGTCCCGAGAAGAGCAACGCCGAGTAAGGAGCCGAAGACACGCCCCCGTCCCCCCGTGATTGCAGTACCGCCAACCACAACGGCTGCAATGGCTTCGAGCTCCAGACCTACCCCGGCGTTGCTCGGAATGCTCGGGAATCGTTCCGCATTGAGCACGGCCGATATTCCGACCAGCGCTCCAATAACAATAAACACTATTACTCGCACGTGGGGAGGAGAGATCCCCGCCAAACGTGCCGCTTCCGCGTTCGAACCGACCGCATACACCGCTCGGCCGGCCCCCAACGCCCGAAGTCCCCAGGCGAAGGCGAGTGCCACGAGGAGTGCGCTCCCCAGAATCACCCACTCACCTTTTCCTTGTGACAACCCGAACCACTGAAAGGTTTCAGGGAGCCCTTGAATCCACGCGCCGCCGGTCGCCCAGCGGAGCCCGTCACGCCACGCCACCATCATCGCCAATGTCACGATGATCGAGGGGAGCCCGACTGCGCCGACGAGAATCCCGTTCACGCTCCCCATCAACGCCCCGACCAGCATGACGGCGGGGATGAGGGCCAGAATCGGGACGCCACTCTTCGCGAGCACCCCGGCAATCACGCTACAGACCGCGAATTGCGATCCGACCGAAATATCGATCTCGCCGACCAGAATCACCAGCGTCATGCCGACGGCGATGAAGACGACCGGGGCGTGATTGAGCGCCAGGTCCCGCAGGTTTTGTAACGAAAAGAATTGCGGCGCCAAGATGGCGACCACGATCAACAGCAGGAGATACGCGACCGCCGTGGCGGATTCGCGTCCGTAGCGCCGCAGGAAGGTGGGGCGCGCCATCTATTGTGTCACTCCAGGAGTAGGATCTCCGCCATCACCCAACGCGAGCGCCAAAATCCCCGCCGGCGTCGCGTCGGCGCGGTCGACGATCCCCGCGACGGTTCCGGCGCGCATCACGACGATGCGGTCGCTCATCCCGAGCACCTCCGGAAGCTCCGACGAGATCATCACGATCGCGACGCCACGCGCCGCCAGCCCGACCATGAGCGCATGAATCTCCGATTTCGCGCCGACGTCGATCCCTTGGGTCGGCTCGTCCAGAATCAAGACAGCGGGATCGGTCAGGAGCCACCGGCTCACCGCGACTTTTTGTTGATTCCCACCGGAGAGATCCGAGACCGGCGTGAAAATGGACGGCGTCTTGATCGCGAGCCGTTGCACATATTCCGCGACCGCCGACCGCTCGCGCGCCGTGTCGAAACCGAGTCCGTCGACGAACTGCGACAACGATGACAAGGTCACGTTGTCGCCGACGGGGAGCGCCATGACAACACCGTGTCGGCGGCGATCTTCTGGGACGTACGCGATGCCTTCCGCGATCGCGCGGGCGGGCGTATCGATGGCGACAGGCTTGCCGCGCAGACGAATTTCTCCAGCGTCCGCGGGCGTAATCCCGAACAGCGTGCGCGCCAATTCGGTGCGCCCCGCACCGACGAGCCCTGCGACACCAACGATTTCACCAGCATGTACCGCGAACGAAACGTCGCGCACTCCAGCGTCGCGCGAGCCGAGTGCACGAATCTCGAGCACGACGTCCCCACGCGGCACATCCCGCTTGGGAAACACCGCCGACAATTCACGCCCCACCATCATCCGGATGAGCTCCGGTGTGGTGACCTCCGCCATGGCGCGTGTTTCGATCGTCGTCCCATCACGCAGGACGGTGACACGATCGGCGATCGCGCCGAGCTCTTCGAGACGGTGGGAGATGTAGATCATCCCGACGCCGTCGCGCCGGAGCTCGCGCAACACGTCGAGTAAATGATCGGCGTCGGCCGCCGAGAGCGACGCCGTGGGCTCGTCGAGAATGAGGAGCTTCGCATTGGCACCCAATGCGCGCGCGATTTCGACGAGCTGTTGTTCCGGCATCGACAGTGAACCCGCTTCGACGTCGGGATCGATCCGCGCACCAACGCGCGCCAACAACGCTTCCGCCTGGGTGCGTCGCGCGCGCCAGTCGACGCGACGGAACGCATGCTGCGGCTCCAACGCGATCGCGATGTTTTCGGCGACGGTCAACTCTGGAAAGAGCGCCGGCTGCTGATAGATCGCGGCGACGCCCAACTCCTTCGCGAAGCGCGGCGAGTTGTCGTCGATGGTGCGACCGGCAATGACGAGATCGCCGCTGTCCCGCTCGATCGCGCCGGTGATGATCTTGATGAGCGTCGACTTTCCCGCTCCATTCTCACCGACGACGGCGTGCACTTCGCCCGCGCGCACCGATAACGATGCGCGCCGCAGCGCGTGCACGCCGGCATAGGATTTGGTCAGATCCACGGCACGCAGCAGCGTGGAGTGAGTCACGGTGTCGCCGTGTCCCACCCCACGTGCTCCCGCTGCCGCCGCGGGATGTGTCACCTGCTTACCGCCGGAACGCGTCCACGAGTCCACCGTCCACGTTCACGATCTGGCCGGTCGTCTTGGAGAAGTCGTCCGTGACGAACGCCACGATCGCCTTCACCTGGTCGCGCAACATGATCGGCGTCTGCGTCAACGTCCGCTTCGCGTAGAATTGGGACAGCTTGTCGCGTAGTTGCTCGGTCGTGTCGGATTCGTTGAAGGCCACGTTGTACTTGGCGAGCGACGCCATGACGCGATCGCGCGGGAACATCGATGACCCTTCGAGCACCGTCGCCGGCGCAACGCCGTTGACGCGCACGCGCGGCGCGTACGCCAACGCGAGCTCGCGCACGAGATGGTCGGCGGCCGCCTTGCTGGTGTCGTACGCGAACGAGCCGGACTTCACCACCACGGCGTTGACGCTGGTCGTGATGACCATGCTTCCTTTGAGCCCCTGCACCTTCCAAATCTTCCACGCTTCGTCGGCGGCGAGGAACGGCCCCTTCACGTTGATCGCGAACGCCTTGTCGAATTCATTATCGCCCAACGCGCCGCTCGGATCAGGCGTCGGATAGTAGCCGGCAGTCACGATGAGATGATCGACACCACCGAACGCCATCACGACTTCGGCCAACGCGGCGCGGATGCTTTCGCGGTTGGTCATGTCGGCGCTGAGACCGATGATTTGGCCGGCGCCAGAGATGCCCGTACCGGCGACACCAATCCCCATTCCGACTTTGTCGAGAATTTCGGACGCTGTTTCCTTCGCAGCACTTTCATGGAGATCGATCGCGGCGACGGTCGCGCCTTGCGCCAACAACGCGCTCGCGACGGCCTTCCCGATCCCGCTTCCTGCACCGACGACGACCGCGATCTGGCGATCGAGCGCTTTCTCGGGCGGCATCCGCTTGAGCTTGGCTTCTTCGAGGAGCCAGTACTCGATGTCGAACGCTTCCTGGCGCGGCAACGCGGTATACTTGCTCACGCGCTCCGCACCACGCATGACGTGAATCGCCGCCGTATAGAACTCGGCGGTCACGCGGCTTTCGGACTTCGATTTCCCCCACGCGATCATCCCGACGCCCGGGATCAAGATCACGCTCGGCGCCGACACGCGAACCGCGGGTGAATTGGGATGCTTGTGCGTCTCGTAATACTCGCGATAATCGGTTTGATACTTCGCCAAACCGGTTTCGAGCGCGGCGTACAACGCTTCCTTACTGTCCTTCTGCGGATTCCACGCCACGTACAACGGCTTGATCTTGGTGCGGAGGAAGTGATCGGGGCAGCTCGTCCCCAACTCCGCCAAGCGCGGCGCTTCGTTGGAGTTGATGTAGTCGAGCACTTCAGGACGCGACTCGACGGTGCCGATCAACCGCTGTTCGGTGCTCACCTTCCCGCGGATCCACGGCAACAATTCCGTCAACAACGCAACGCGCTGTGGCTCGGTGAGCGTCTCGTACTTGGCGCCGCCGAACGTCGGCTTCCCGTTGTCGTGCGACTCGAGGTAGTCGTGCGCACGACGGATGAGATCGAGCGTGAGCTCATAGCACTCACGATCGTCGTTGGCCCAGTTGATGAGCCCGTGCGCGCCGAGGATGACACCCTTGGCGTTCGGATGATCGCGGCAAATCCGCTCGAGCTCCAAGCCGAGCTCGAAGCCCGGGCGCTGCCAATCGGTCCAGATCACGTCGTCGCCGTACACTTCGCGCGTCAACGCAGGACCATCCTCCGCCGTCGCGATCGCGATCACGGCGACCGGGTGCATGTGATCGACGTGCTTGAACGGCACGTAGCCGTGCAACGGCGTGTCGATGCTCGGCGCGGTCGCGTTTCGGTTGAACGTGGTGTGCGCGTACATCCCGACCATCGTATCTTCGGCCGGCGTCTTCGGACCGCGCGCGTCGAAGCGCGCGTACACCGCTTGCAGCGCCTTCAATTGATTGAGATCGAGCGACGCGAAGTTGGCTTTGGTCGCGGTGCGGAGATCGCCGCCCGACCCTTTCACCCACAACACTTCACGCGGCTCGCCGGTGACCGGATCGGGCTCGGTGATCTTGGACGACGTGTTCCCACCGCCCGTATTGGTGATGCGCGCATCGGCGCCGAGCAAGTTGGAGCGGTAGACGAGCCGCTCGACCGGGCTCATGGTATCGGCAACGGCCGCATCCCAGCGGCTCTTGAGATATTCGGCAGACGCGGTGGTGGTACCGCCTTTCATTCCGCGTGGTGAATCAACGAGTGAGGACGACATCAGACGACGAAGTTGGAGTGTATTCAGTGCACACGGTGCTTCGGCGCGCGACGTCACGCACCGATTGGCCGGGTGGAAGGTCGCCCAGCGCGGACGCCTGGACGAGGAGATTGCCAAGTGCGGTGGCTTCATCGGGACCGGCCACCACACGACGGTTACAGGCATCCGCGATCAATTGATTCACGAGCGGATGCCGGATCGCCCCGCCGACCATGTGCACGACCGGGGCGGGGGCGCCGGTCAGCGCGTCGAGCTCGCGCAACGTACGCGCATAGCTCTCCGCGACGCTTTCGAGGAGGAGCCGGACCAACGCGCCGCGGTCGGACGGCGGTTGCATCCCCACAGCTCGGCACGCCGAGCCGATATTGGCGACCATGTCGCCACGTTCCGCGAACGCCGGCGCGTTCACGTCGATCAAACACGGCATGGACGGCGCACGCGCCGCGTCCGCGAAGAGCGCGTCGTATTGCGGGCGCTCGCCAGCTTCGCTCCATTCACGGAGACATTCTTCGAGGATCCACATCCCCATGCGATTCTTGAGGAAGCGGATCGTTCCGCCAAATCCCGTCTCGTTCGTGAAGCCCTCTTCGCGCGCGCGCACGTCGAGAATCGGCGCGTTTAATTCGGCGCCGATCAAGGCCCACGTCCCGAGACAGAGATACGCCCACGGGCCATCACCGTGCGCGGGGATCGCGGCAACGGCTGCCGCCGTATCGTGTGAGCATCCAGCAACGATGCGTGGCAATGTCGTCGTTTCGATCCCAACGTCCGTCGCGAGCGCACCAAGCACGGTCCCCGGCTCGACGATCGCGGGCCAACGCGCCGGATCGTCGCCAATCTCGGTGATGAGATCCACCGCCCAGGTGCGCGTGGTGACATCATATAGTTGCGTCGTGCTCGCCATCGTCCGTTCGATCGCGAGCACACCGCTCAACTTGGACAAGAAATAGTCGGCGATGGTCACCCGCTTCGCCGTCTCGCGCGCAAACGCCGGCGTCGTCTCCAACTCGGCGAGAATTTGCGGAAGCGTGTTCAGCTCGAGCGATTGCAATCCGGTCCGTGCGTATAGCCGATCCGCGCCCAACTTGGCCGAGGCTTCGGCCATCCGCCCTTTCGTGCGCGGATCGCGATACGCGAACGGCAATGCGAGCGGCACTCCATTCGCATCGAGCGATACGTAATCGACCGCCCAACTATCGATCGAGATCGATCGGATCGACGGCTCCAGCTGCACCGCCTTGCGGATCGCGCCGAGCATTTCGCTCCACAGCTCGCCGATGTCCCAATAGAGATGTCCGTCCTTCTCCACCATCGGCGTGCGAAAACGCGCCACCTGCGCCATGCGCATCCGCGCGCCCTCTGGATGCGGATCGAGCACGCCGAGCACGGCACGGCTGCTCGACGCACCCATGTCGATGGCGAGATAGGCGAGCGGCGCCGTCATCGTCATGCCGTCGCGCGTTCCTTCGCTTTCGCGGCGCGATAGCCCGATTGACGGAACTCCGCCACCGGATCGATCGCGCCACCGAGCCGCCGCCGCCCTTCGGCGATCAACGGACGCAGATCCGTCTCGAACGCCGCCTTGAGCGTCCGCTCCGCCATGATCACGTCGCCGGACGCTTGATGCCCCGCGAGCGTGTCGTGATCGACCAATTGCGCCTTGGCATACGCGAGCTGCAATTGCTCCACACTTTGAAGCATCGCTTCGATCGGATCTTTGATGTTGTGACTTTGATCGATCATGTACGCCGGCCGGAAGCCGGCGAGCCGCTCCTTCTCCGCGAGCACCAACTCGTGGAAGATGAGGAACAATCCATACGGCTTGATCGACCCAGCCGTCAAATCGTCGTCGCCGTACTTCGAGTCGTTGAAGTGGAAGCCCCCCAATTTCCCGACCCCGAGCAAGCGCGCGACGACCATCTCGATGTTCGTGTTCGGGAGATGGTGTCCGAGATCGACCAGGCATTGCGCCCGATCGCCCAACGCTTGTGCGAGCAACAATGACGAGCCCCAATCCTGCACGACCGTGGCGTAGAACGCCGGCTCGTACGGCTTGTGCTCGGTGAACACGCGCCACTGCTCGGGCATCGCCGCGTATACTTCGCGCAAGCAGTCGAGCACGCGGTCGAAGCTCGCGCGCAACGACATCTGCCCAGGATAGTTGGAGCCGTCGGCGAGCCACACGGTCAGTGCATCGACACCGAGTGCTTTGCCGATCTCGATGACGTGGAGATGGTGTTCGATCGCTTGGCGACGAACCCCCGCGTCAGGATTGCTGAACGATCCGAGTTTGTAGCTCAGCTTCTGCCCAGGCTGGTCCTGGAACGTATTGGAGTTGATCGCGTCGAAGCCGATCCCCAACGTTCGCGCCTGCTCCAGCACCGCGGCCGGATCGTCCGGCGTGTCCCATGGGATGTGCAACGAGACCCGTGGCGTGGCGCGGCTCAACCGCTGCACCACCGCCGCGTCGTCGAGCGTCTCGGCAAGCGTACGCGGCTCACCAGCACCGGGAAAGCGCCCAAACCGGGTCCCGCCGGTCTTGAGCGCCCAGGACGGGATCGCCACCTCGAACCGCTGCACCCGGGCGACGAGATCGTTCGCATCGACCCCTCGGCGCGCGAGGGAATCGGCGAGCGCGGCAAAATCGCGGTCGTGTCGAACGATCGGATTGGTCTCAGCCATAGCCTTCAGAATTATTGAACAAATTCTCGATAATTATCGAACGTGCAATTATAATATAGCAATCTGCACCACGATCACGAGGTGTCAACCACATGGCACGTCCCCGCTCGGCGCCCGATCTTCACCTGCTCGGGAAGGTCAGTACGCTCTACTATTTACAGAACGAAACGCAGCAACAGATCGCCGACCGGCTCGGCCTGTCGCGGCCGACGGTCTCACGCCTAATTACCGAGGCGAAGCAACACGGGATCGTGCGAATCACGATCACCGCCCCCGAAGGGCTGCACCTCGATCTCGAACAAGCGCTCGAGGCGCGGTACCCGATCGAGGAAGCACACGTCGTCTCCATCGATCCCGGGACGTCGGACGATTTACTCCGGTGGCAGCTCGGGGCTGCGGGGGCGGCGTATCTCGCGCGCGTGATTCAACCGCGGCAATCGATTGGGTTGGCGTGGGGGACGACGTTGAGCGCGATGGTGCAAGCGGTCTCGCCGATGCCGACGCAGGACGTGAACATCGTCCAGATGTTGGGCGGGATCGGGCCGCCAGACGCCGAAGCGTATGCGGCGGGGATCGTGCGGCGATTGGCGCAGGTCCTGGGCGCGTCAACGGTGTTGCTCCCTGCTCCGGGTGTCGTCGCGACGGCGCAAGTGCGCGACGCACTGCGCAGCGATCCGCACGTGCACGCGGCGATCAAACAATTCGAATCGTTGGACGTCGCGTTCGTGGGGATCGGATCGATCGCGTCGAATACCGTGTTGTCGGACGCGCATAGCTTGCCTAAAGGGATGCGCAAGGCATTGATCGCGGCTGGCGCGGTTGGCGACGTCGCATTGCGATTCTTCGATACGCGTGGCGCGGAAGTGCAAACACCATTGGATGAACGCACGCTTGGAATCACCGCCGAGCAATTGCGAAAGGTGCCACGCGTCGTTGCGGTTGCGGGGGGTGCAGAAAAACACGATGCCATCCGAGCCGCGTTGGCCTCGGGAATGATCGACGTGCTGATTACCGATCGGGAGACGGCAGAGGCGATGCGATAGTCGGATTCCCCACTGACAATACTGTCTCGATGCGTTGCCGGAAAAATTGTCGTTCGGTTTCATTACGGGCCACGGACAATGCATCGAGAAAGTACGTGTGCGCACGGTTGGCCGCCCCACGACGCAACTCCAGCTCACCAAGGGCTGCGGAATAGAAAGGATAGCGTGCGAGGCGATCCGGCCGTTCGATAGCCGCGATCGCGGCGAGACCGTGCTCGGGACCATCCCGCTCCCCGATCGCGATGGCGCGGTGCAACGCGACCACGGGCGATGGCCGGATCGCCATCAACATGTCGTACAGCTCGACGATCCTCACCCAATCCGTCGCCGCGAGCGCCGGCGCCTCCGCATGCACGGCGGCAATGGCGGCTTCGACGTGATACTCGGTAAGCATACGTCCACGCGCGGAGCGATCGAGGAGCTCGAGCCCGTCTTTGATCATCGCGCGATCCCACAACGTACGATCTTGCGCACCGAGCGGATGCACGGCGCCAGCGTCGTCGAGCCGTCCGGGGAGTCTCGCCGCATGCAAACAACACAGTGCGGCCAGCGCATTAGTGGCGGGAGTCCGCATGCGTGGATGTACCTGCAACAATGCGATGAGTCGCATCGCTTCCTGACACAACTCAATGCGCACCGCCGATTCCGGAGACGCACCGTGATACCCGTGATTGAAGAGCAAATAGATCGCGCGATGCACGACCGGCAACCGCCGCTCGACGTCCGCCTCGATGTCCACGTCGAACACGTGCCGCAAACTTGCCAACACATGCTTCGCGCGCACGATCCGCTTCTCGACCGCAGTATGTGTTTCGACGAACGCGTGCGCGACTTCAGCGACGCTGAAGCCGCAGAGAACATTGAGCATCAACGCGACTTGCGACGTTTCCGGCAATCGCGGATGACAGCAGGTGAACATCATCCGCAACTGATCGTCGACGATCGCCTCCGTCTCGAAGCAGGCATCGAGGATCGACGGATCAGCACCGTCTTCATCCAACGCCGCGCTGAGCGCTGGCGCGAACGCCTGCGCCGTATGCTCACGACGAAGGACGTCGATGGCTCGGCGCTTCGCCGTCGCCATGAGCCACGCGGATGGATTGTCGGGAACACCCTGAAATGGCCAGACATCCATCGCGCGACAAAAGGCATCTTGGACGACGTCTTCTGCCAACGCCATGTTATGGACGCCGAAAATACGCGTGAGCACGGCGACCATCCGCCCAGCTTCACGGCGGAACAGATGGTCGCTGAGCTCCATTAGCGGATGCCCCGAACGGTGAACACCACAGTGAACACAGTGAACACTCCGTTCATTACATGGTCAACTGTCGGACGGGACGAACTTCGACCGCACCACCGGCACTGAAGATGGGACAGCCGAGCGAGCATTCGACCGCTTCGTCGATGTCTTTCGCGAGAATCAGCGAAAAACCGCTGACAATGTCTTTTTCGGCGAACGGTCCATCGGTGACCGTCTTGGACGTCGTACCCGACACCACTTTTCCGGTGCGCTCCAAAGGGACGCCACGATCTTTGAGATGCCCCGATTCGGCCAGCTCATGCATCCACGTCATCCAGCGCTGCGTCATCTGTTGGGCCTGTTCCGGGGTGGCGGGAGGCTCGCCATTCACATAGAGAAAAACAAACTCGCTCATCGGTACGCTCCGTGGTGTAAGAGTGATTTTACAACCAGGAGACGTCCGAGAGCGAGCCGGACGGACAATTATTTTGCGAAGCGGCGAGTCCGCGAGGATCGCCCTCCAGCCCCTTACGGGTTCCCTTACGGGTTTCCTTACGGGTTGATCGGGAACGGGGCGTTTCGGATTACGTCGCCGACCGTCCCCCACCCGCCGCGCGGCGTGCGCTGGGGTGTGGGCGCCGGTGCAGGGCGTGGCGTCTCCACCGTCGTCGTAGACGGCGCTGGCGTGGGGGCGGACGTCGTCGGCACCGAAACTGGGGCCGGCGGCGCCGGTTCCGGCGCCTTCTGTGGAACTGTCACGTGCGGCGACGGGCGGGAGCGCCGAGGTGCCGCGACGACGTCGGGAGACCGTTCGACGGAGGAGACGACGTCGCGGTGGCCCGCCGTCGGAGAGAGGGCCAACTCGTTGGACGAGTTGGCGAGATCGAGATCGCGCGCCAGGTCGTCGCCCGACGCGGGGGCTTTATGACACGCGGCCAGGGCCGCGAGCGCGGCCACAGCGGCCGTTCGACGAAAAAGGCGAGGCGAGGTCGGCATACCATAAAAGATACCCCAAATCGCCGGATTGGTGCCGTCCGACGCCACGTCATGACGAGAACCCTCTTCAATACTCGATGATTCTTCGGGCATGTAGGTTACCTTGTCTATACGACACAGTCGCGCGGTCTCGGAGCCTGTCATGGTATGACGGCCGAGCCATCGCGTATCGTATAATCGAGGGGTACTGACATTGGCTAAGAAGACGAACTACGACTTCATCAAGCGCCAGAAAGAACTGGAGAAGAAGCGTAAGCAGGAAGAAAAGCAGCAGCGAAAGCGCGAGGCATCAACGCAGAACGAGGATCCCCCCGCTTCAACCGAGATGGAAGACCAACCGATCGCTCCACTCTCATAACCCGTGCTGATCCGGTGACTTCATATCCGGGCAGCCATCCTACTCTCAGTAGAAGAGGAGCACTCATGACTCAATATTTCGCTGCGTATTTCACGTCCAAGGATTCCTGGAAGTCATGCGACGTCGTCGAACTGGGGATTTATCGCACGGAGCTGGCTGCCATGCGAGCCGGGCTGCAAAGCGCTCGCCAACACCCGGATCGGGACCCGCATGTCACCGAGAGCCTGAAGTGGACCCGGATGCCATGGGGGTTGGTCGCAAAGACGCCATTAGGCCGGTATGATATTCGGGCTGTCGCGGCCGGCTGAGATCTCGTCAATCACTCCCGTCCGACTTACTCAGGCGGACGGGTTTCGGCCATTTCGGGCGACGTTGGTCGATTGATAGGAAGTTGATCCGCCATCGTCTGGATACACACGGCGGCAAGATCTTCAGAGGTCATGGCGGCAGGCGTCGCGTCATCGCTCCACAGCCACGTCGCCTCCTCACCGACGCCGAGGCAGAACCGCTGCACACTCACCTGTCGTGCACGGTATCCTTCGCGCGGTGCAGACCCTGGCATCGTAATCTTTCCCTGCCAGAGGGATAGAAGCACTTCAGCGCTTGCCTCCATTCCGGCCCGTGACCGGAAGAGCGATACGCTCACGCCAATGTCACCAGCTTGCAGAATGAGCCGGTCTGGTGCTTTACTCACAGTGACCTCCGCATCCGGCGACACCGCAATGAGCCGAGCGGAGCAACTGTCGAGATGCGTGATCAGGGTTCGGACTTCGCGGTCGATGCCGCCATTGAGCTTGGACGTGCTGAGCATAAAATCTCTACATCCTCACGAAGAAGACTAGGCACTACACGATGCAGCACGGTTGAAAGCGGCCGACCGGCGTATGTCGCCGGTCGGCCGCTGGCCGTTGCGTAACGGTTATATGGACCGAGTCACGTTCTCGGCGGCGGGGCCCTTTTGTCCCTGCACGATGTCGAACTCGACCTGCTCGCCTTCCTGGAGCGTCTTAAAACCGCCGCCTTGGATGGCGCTGTGGTGCACGAAGCAATCCTTCTCGCCGTTGGCTGGGGTGACGAAGCCGAATCCCTTGCTGTCGTTGAACCACTTGACCGTTCCTGTTGTACGCATTTGCTAACTATCCCTGATATAAACCGTTCTCAGCGACGCATCAAAACAAAATAGGGTCCTGACCACATTGGGTCGGGACCCCGTCATGCTCTAGTCTTTATCGCGCGGAAGGCGCGTGCGTCACTCTACTGACCATAATAATAGCGGCAGAAACGAAAAAAAACAAGAGGTATTTGACATTTGTCAATAGGAGCGGGTCATCGTCCCGGCAAGCAGTGATTGATCCGCCAGGGTTCCTCGATATCCGGATGGATCACCCCATTCGGCATGACGAACCAAATCTTCCAGAACGCCGGATCCTCGGGATCCTGCTCCCCCCGCCCGGTGACCACACAATCCGCGTCGACCATGCGCTCCGAATACTTGGTACGGACCCGCACCGGAATGCGGAGAAAGAACTTGAATGGATACGATTCGTGCCGCAACAACTCACGGACGCGCTCATAGGGAACAACATATCCACCAGTTGCATCCGGGAGCACTTCGTCGCGCTCGTCATCTTCCCAACTATTCTCAGCCCACTTCGGCGTGCGCTCCCGAAATGTTTGTAAATAGAGGGTGACGTCGTCCGCGGCATCGATCCGCGGGTGACACGAGATCGCGAAATGACTGGGCGCGATCGGCGCGGCCGAGCTCCCAGTCTCTGCGTCACGTGCAGCCTTCTTCCAATTCAACGACGACGTTCGCCACGCGATCGTGCCCGTGATCAGCGTGAGGATGCCGGCGCTCCACTTCAAGACATCGTCAGTACTGAGCGTGATCGTCGACCCCGCGTGGTGCGCGGTATCGACCGCGGCACCAGCGAGCATCGTCCACAATCGAACTCCGTCTGGCAAGAACATACGTGCAATTACGAGATGTTACGCCAGATGTTACGCCGCGACCGCGCGATACACGTCGACCGTCGCCTCCACGGTGCGCCGCCAGGTGAATTGTTGCACCGACGCTTGCGTGGTCTCGCGTGCGGGGAGCAGTGGAGGAGCATCAGCGAACGCCGCGACCGTCGCGGCAACCGCCTCGACCGAGAGACACGCGACGGCGTTGACGCCAGCCTCACAATAATCCCACATTCCGTCCCGAACACTCCCGACGACCGGCGTTCCACACGCCATCGACTCGAGAAACGACAATCCGAATGGCTCGTGTCGCGTGAAGCTGAGCGTCATGTCCGACTCCGCGAACACCGCATGCATGGCGTCGCCATCGAGCCATCGTGTGAGCCGCACCCGATTGCCCCACCCTTCCCGGCGCACCCCTTCGGCGATCCGGTCATACCACGGACCGTCACCACAAATGTCCAACGTCCACGCCACATCGTATTCCGACAACGCGCGAACGAATGGAAGGAGCAAGTCGGCCCCCTTTTGCTCGACGAGCCGTCCGCTGAAACAGAGCGCAAGGGGATGTGGTCGCATGTCCGCACATCGTGCCGGGACGTGCAGAGACATCCCATTGTGGATGACCCGAAGCCGGCGCTGATCGGTCCCGAGCCTGAGGGCGCGTTCCCCCATCCAATGACTCACCGCGATCGTCGTATCGCTCCGTACCGCGGACTCGGCTTCTAACTGCGCCACCTCACGCTGCGGGATCGGGAGTCCAGCATAGCTGTATGCCGAATGCAGCAGATGCATCGAGGTGACAACGGGAATCCCGAGGTCCGCTCGGCGCGCGACGGTACTCGCGAAGTAATCGTTGGCGTGGATGACGGACGCGTCACCGAGCCGAGGCGCGAGATACGACGCCGCCGTCGCGGGATCCAACATCGCTCGCTCATACGGAATCTCGATGAAGGACAGCGACACTGACGGATCGTCGCGCACTTCGGCGTCGAGCGCATCGAGATAGGTAGACAACCCGCCACGCGTTGCGGTGCGTGGGGACAGGACCGCGATCGACAAGGGGCACATACGTCCTCCAGAAGCGAGAGCAGACCAATGCGCTAAACATCTGGCGCGGATGGGATGATGGACGGGGATAACTTGCGACATCCCTGGCTCAGGAGCAAGATGGCGGGCTCGAACGGCCGACGTGACGCTCCGAGCGAAAACTCACGTTGACTCGGCGGCTGTGCCGAGGGTATCTTCTGGCCCGCTTCAGAGGAAACAAAGATGATCGACCGCCCACGCGGCGAAGATACTGCCGATACAGCAATCCCCTATCCGTTGACTGCCAAGCAACTGTTTCGGTTACCAGGCCTGAACACGAAATTCAATGAGCTCGTTCGAGGCGCGCTTTGCGTTGGAGAACCCTCAGGCGGTCGATCTGCTGAACTTGGAGCGCGAATCATGGTATTGCTCGGCGCTTATGTCTATCCTCGCAACCTGGGGTTCCTGACAGGTGAGGCGGGCGGATATGTCCTTGCGCGCAATCCTGACACTGTTCGGGCTCCCGACGTCGCATTTATGCACCGTGATCGTGTACCGCATTCTGGAGTGCCGCGGGAATTCATCGACGGCGCGCCAGATCTGGCTGTCGAAGTATGTTCACCCAGCGATCGGCGAAAGAAAGTCTTGGAAAAAGTCGAAGACTATCTCGCCGCGGGGACGCGTCTCGTCTGGGTCGTCGACATCGACCAGCAGACGGTGACGCAATATCGCCCAGGTTCACCACCCATCGTGATGGGCACCGACAAAACGCTCGATGGCGAGGACGTCGTTCCGGGCTTTCAACTCCCCATCACCTCGTTGTTCTGACATGAGCGACGGCGTACACCGTCGCTCATGTCATCGTACCTACGATTGCAAATCCGCGAACGTATTACACGCCTCCGGATTCCCCTGCTCGAATCCGCGCCGGAACCACGACGCCCGTTGTTGCGCAGAGCCGTGAGTAAAGGCATCGACGTTGATGTGTCCTGTCTCACGCTGCTGAATCCGATCGTCGCCGACCGCGGATGCGGCGTTCAGCGCCTTCTCTTCATCCCCTTGTTCGAGCAATTTTCGCTGCTCGGTCGAATGTCCCCAGACACCGGCGTAGCAATCCGCTTGCAGCTCCAATCGCACGGAGAGCGCGTTTGCCAATTCGGGATGCGCTTCCTGTAACTGGCGCACTTTCGCGTCGGTGCCGAGCAAATGCTGCACGTGGTGCCCGATCTCGTGCGTGAGCACGTACGCCTGCGCGAAGTTCCCGTCCGCGCCGAATTTGTCGCGTAGCTCGTCGTAAAATCCGAGATCGATGTAGACGCGTTCATCTTGCGGACAATAGAACGGTCCCATCGCCGCTTGCGCGTTGCCGCATCCGGATTGCACAGCGTCGCGGAAGAGCACCAGCTTCGCGTCGTGATAGCGCACTCCTTCTTGGGGAAGAATCGTCGCCCACGTCTTTTGCGCGTCGTCCAAGACAAAAGAGACGAACTGCACTTCGGGCTCCTCGCGCACGGAGTCCTGTGGCGTCATCGGGGCGGACGCGGTACTCCCAGCCGGGGTGACGCCCAAGTCGGAAAAGAGATTTCGGCCGAACACCATGCTCAAGACGGCGACGACGACCGTCCCGCCCACGCCAAGGGTGCGTCCCATTCCGCCGCCCGAGCGGCGGTCTTCGATATTGGAGCTACGTCCTTCAGGGGTCCAGCGCACGGAAGGTCCTCGCGATGCAAGTTTTTATGGTAGGGTCCTCCCTTCACCCAAGGCAAAAAGCTCGCCCCAGCCCTGCGGTGACGCCATTCGAGATTCGAACGATCGTTCTATTCGCTGGCACGATTGTGCGCGCCACCCCAACGGGCTTTGTAAGCGCCAACAAAATGTGTGAACCAACCGTACATCTGTCCGGACATCGTGGGATGTCCAAGTTGTTCACGTGTGTCGATCGATCGACCTCTTTTCATGATCATCTCTCGTATGCCATCATCCTTCTCGGCACGGCTCGGAGGGTACGCGCTCGCGGTACTCGCCGCGATCGCGTGTACGCCGCACCAACCGCAGACCGGCGTCACCCCTGACGGGCCGGTCGCCGCGGCGGGGAGCACGACTGTTGGGGCTCCAGCGATTCCTGGCCAACCCCAGCTCGACTCGGGCCCGGACAAGCCGCCCGTCATCGCCCCACTCCCCCCGGCGAACCAACCACGTCGTCTCGAGGTGCTCTTTCTCGGGAATGACGCCGAGTTGCACAAGTCGGTGGTGCTGGCGTCAGCGCTACAGGCCCAATGGGCGGCGATGGGGGTCAACTTTACGTATACGACCAATCTGGCGGACCTGAATCCGACCACGTTGAGCCAATACGACGTCTTGATGCTGTACGCCAACCACGACTTCCTGAGCAAGTCGCGGGAACAGGCGCTCCTCGACTTCGTCGCCCAAGGAAAAGGGTTCATCGGCCTCCACTCGGCGGTTGGATGCTTCGGAAACTCCGACAAGTTCATCGAGCTGATCGGCGGCCAGTTCAAGACGCACGGCGCAGGCGTGTTCACGCCGAAAATCATCAAGCCCGACCATCCCATCTTCGAGGGAGTACACGAGTACACCTCCTGGGACGAGTCGTACGAGCATCAACGGCTCAACCCCGCCAACGAAGTGTTGATGGAGCGCGTCGATTCCACGGGACACCACGAGCCGTGGGCATGGACACGGAATGTCGGGAAGGGACGCGTCTTCTATCTCGCGTCGGGACACAACGATTCGACGTGGAAGCAGCCCGACTATCAACTGATCATCAAGAACGCGATCCTCTGGGCCGCGGGACCCGAGGCGGTGAAGCGGTTGCAGGAGTACGCGATTCAACCACTCGAATGGTACGACGCGCACATCCCGAAGACCGCGCCGCGGCAGTACGAATTGCTCGACGCCAAGGATCTCGTGAACGGGATGGATCCCAAGACGTCGTGGACGCACAAGCCGCTCACGATCGCCGAAGGACAGAAGCATTTCCAGACGAAAGTCGGCTTCGAGATGAAGCTCTTCGCGAGCGAAGAGATGATCGTGAGCCCGCTTGCGATGAACTGGGACGAGCGAGGACGGTTGTGGGTGATCGAGAGTCTGGATTATCCGAATAACCAGCAGCCGACGTGGAAAGGGCACGATCGCATCAAGATTCTCGAAGACACGGACGGCGACGGAAAAGCCGACAAGGTCACGATCTTCGCCGAAGGGATCAGCATCGGGACGAGTCTCATCTTCGCGAACGGTGGCGTGATCGTCGCGAACTCCCCGACGTTCGTCTTCCTCAAGGATACGACGGGCGACGACAAAGCCGACGTGTTCGAAGTGTTGCACGAAGGGTGGAACGTCGGCGATACGCACTTTCAAGCGGGCGGACTGCGCTACGGGTTCGACAACGTGTATTGGGGACATTCCGGCGGCGGCATCAACGGAAAGTTGAAGAACGGACAGCACATCGAATTCGGCAATGGGCTCTATCGCTTCACCGCCGACGGAAACTGGATGGAGCACGTCATCGGCTTCTCCAATAACCACTGGGGCCTTGGGTTCAACGAAGCGTTCGACGTCTTCGGCTCGACGGCGAACGGGGAGCATAGCACGTACGTCGCCATCCCCAACAAATATTTCGCCGGTTTACCGGGCGATCACAACGACGAAGGGCGCAAGCAGATCGAGACGCACCTCGACGTCCACCCGAACGTCCGGCACATTCGCCAGGTCGACAACACCGGCGGCTTCACCGCGGCGACGGGACAGAGCTTCTACGGCGCACGCGAATGGCCCAAGGAATTCTGGGACAAAGCGTTCGTGAACGAGCCGACCGCACACCTCGTTCACCTCGCCGACATCAGCCAGGACGGCTCGATCTACACCGAGCACGATGGATGGAACATGGTGGCGTCGGACGACAACTTCTTCACGCCGATCATGTCGGACGTGGGGCCCGACGGCCAGCTGTGGATTCTCGATCAGCGGAACGTGATCGTGCAGCACATGGGGTATTCCGATAGCGTCAAGATCGGGAAAGGGGGTGCGTACGAATCACCCCTCCGGACGCATCGATTCGGCCGAGTGTATCGTTTGGTGTGGAAGGGGTCGAAGCCGTATACCCCGATCTCATTGAGCAAGGATCGCCCGCAGCAGTTAGTCGAGACGCTCAAGAACGACAACTTGTTCTGGCGTTTGCAAGCGCAGCGCCTGCTCGTGGAGCGCCACAACACGGACATCATCGACGGCGTGTACAAGATCGCCGAAGATCCGAGTGTCGACGAAATCGGGATGAACGGCCCAGTCATCAATGCACTGTGGACGCTCCAAGGGCTCGGCGCCTTCAAGAACGGCGACGCCAAAGCGCGCGAAATCGCAACTCGGCAGTTGCAACACAAGAGCTGGGCGGTCCGGGAGAACGCAATTCGCGTGTTGCCGCACGATGCGGCGACGTTGCAGGCGCTGCAAGCCGCGAATGTCCTGCATGATTCGGACAAGCGCGTTCGGTTGACGGCGCTCCTGGCGTTGGCCGACTACGAACCGTCCAAAGAGATCGGATCGTTGCTCTACCAACTCGGACGCGACACGTCCTACACCGCCGACGAATGGCTGGGCAAAGCACTCGTCGCGTCGGCGAACAAGCATCGCGGCGGGTTCATCACCGCGTTCACCGACAACGAGGGGATGAGCGAATTCCTCCGCGTCGCGGTGCTCGCGGGGAAAGGGATGTACGAGAATTTCGAGAATCACGCGAGCCCGATGGAAGCGGACTCGACGTGGTGGAATTTCCCCGTACCGTTCCCGCAATGGAATCCGGTCGGATCGGGGAACGGGACGCTCTGGCTCCGCAAGACGATCGAGATTCCGTTCAAGGAAGGGATGGATCGTGGCCTCGACGGAATGCTCAACCTGGGCCAGGTGAATGGCTCCGCGACCATCTACGTCAACGGACGCCGTGTGAGCGGAAGCCGTGAGAACATGTGGGAGCCGACTCCGCCGGCCACCTACATCCCGCAGGGGATTTTGAACCCCGGACGAAACGTGATCGCGGTTCGGCTCGCGGGAGGATGGGGACCACCATCGATCTCTGTTGCGCCGAACGACACGACGGCGTTGACGTTGTCCGGGAAGTTGTACTCCGTCGACCTCAAAGGCGATTGGCGCATCAAAGTGGAAGAAACGTCCAAGCTGATGTACCAACGCCCGCGAATGATCACGACCTCGGCGCCATTCGCGCAGCAGTTCGTGGCGTTGCTCAATCCCATGAAGGGACTGTTGGATCCGGTTCCACCGTTCACGCCGCCGCCGACGTCAGCGGCTCCCGTGGCAACGACGGCGACACCCGCAACACCGGGAGCCGCAGCCGCACCGCCAGCCGAGGCTGCGCCAGATACGGCGTATCTGTCGATCAAGGCGATTCCACCGATGGCGTTCGACAAGAAAGTGTTGACGGTTAAAGCGGGACAACCGGTGCGCCTCAAGTTGACGAACACCACGGTCGACGTGCAGCACAACTGGGTGTTGTTCGACAAGATGTCGAAGAAGTCGTTGGAGAAAGTGATCTCGGAGATGTTGACCGACGCCAAGATGGCGGATCGTGGCTACATCCCGAATTCCAAGACGGTCCTGGCGCATACGGCACTGACGAAGCCGAATAATGGAACGTCGACGGTGACGTTCAAGGCGCCGAAGGAGCCTGGCGATTATCCGTACATTTGCTCATTTCCTGGGCATTGGCAGATGATGCAAGGGGTGCTGCGGGTCAAGAAGTAAGCGCGTCAGCACCGCGTCGTTACAGGGCGGGGCCGCACGGCGGCCCCGCCCTTTTTATATGTCCGGGATTGCCTGGTCTTACCGTAGTCCTGGAGGGAGTGCTATGTTAGCGGATGCGACCACTCACCCCTGGCGCCGCGCTCCTCGTTCTGAGTGCCGCGCTCCCTTTGGCTGCGCAGTCCCCTGCTCCACACCCGTCACAGAAGACGGGATCGATCGATTCGATTTACACGCTCGCCCTCGCGGCACCGGCTCATCCGAATGATGAAGCGGTCACGTTGCTCGACGAAGGCATTACCCATCGCAATGCCGACGGAACGGGATCGCGGACGATGCGACAGGTCATCCAAGTCTTCACCGACGGCGCCGCGCGTGGAATGGGCCAACGTCCATTTCCGTACACCCCCGGACGACAGAAGCTGACGGTCAACTGGGCCCGCGTCGTACGCCGAGACGGAAGCATCGTGAGCGCCACGCCCGCGGTCGATCAGGACATGGAAATTCCCGCGTTTCCCATGCTCGGAAATACCTCGCGCCCTTCACCCAAGATGCACATGCTCGGCGTCGCGGGTGTCCAGCCGGGGATGATCGTCGACATCAGCGTCACAATCGAAGATCTCACCTCGGCTCCAGGGGGCGATTTCATTGAAATGTGGAACATGAATGGAATGGGGAGCCAGGTTCGTCGCTCACACTATGCATTCGATGTTCCCGCTTCGCTTAAACCGCACATTTCGAAGTCGGCGGAGATTCCCGCGCCGGCCGTCCGGACCGCGAATGGCCGGACAACCTACGAGTGGATAATCACTGACCCCCCGGCGCAGCAGTTCGAGCCATTCGCCCCGATGACGAGCATGGGGAGCTTCATCGTGATCGGCGCGCCCATCACGTGGGATATCGTCGCGCGCCAATATGCCGATCTCACACGGGGACGGTACGTCGTCTCTCCCGCGCTCACCCAAGCGGTCCACGACGTCGTGCAGGGCGAGAAGACGCTCGACGATTCGATCACCGCGGTACATCGCTGGATTCTCAAAACAGTGCAGATCAACATGGCGGGGGGGGCGATGGATCCGAGCCAGCCCATCGTCGCCGTCGCGCCACAACTGCCCGATTCCGTATTCCTCTTTCGAAGCGGGACCCCGGATGACCGCGCAACGCTCTTCCTCGCGATCCTCAAGCAGATGCACGTCACGGCGAATCCTGTCCTCTACGGTGCGACGTTTGATAGTGTCTTCTTTGCGATCCCATCCCGTGGGACGGCGCCGATGACCGGCGTCGCGGTCCGCACCAAATCCGGATACAAGTACGCCGATTTCTCGGGGATGCAGTCACGATACGGCGCGCCGTTCATCATGGCTCCAGTTCCGGGACTTCCTGGGGTCGTCGTTCATCTCGAGGATGGTCACGCAGAACAGGTAACAATGCCGGGCCAATCCCCACTTCAACTCGATAGCATCGACATCGTCGGCACGCTCGATTCGACCGGGAACATGACCGGTCACTTCCGGGAGCACGGAGACGGACCGTACAGGGAAATGATGGAAGGATTCATCAACAATATCGGCTCGGATTCGATGCAACGCAGCTTTGCCATCCGAGGCGCGCTGGAACGGTTTTTCGAGGACGCCACCGGCGACAGTTTGGTCCAGGACGATCATCGCGGCGGAGGGACATCGATTCACATTACCCACGCGGCTGGCGCAACGCTCTCAGGAGGGACGATGGTCGTTACACTTCCCCGGAGCAACTTCATGGGGAGGATGCAGACCGAGATGCTCAATCAGCTCGTCGCAACTCCTCGCAAAATGCCGATCGATGCCAGTATGGTGATCGGGGTGCAAGGCCATACTCTCGTGTATCAACTCGCTCTTCCACCCGGGTGGACGCCGAAGCTTCCCCCACCCGTGCATCTCGATACCTCATTCGGGCGATATGATGCAACGTACACGATGGACGGCCATACGCTCACAGTCCGTCGCGCGCTGGTGGGAAAAACGGGGATTTATCCCGCGTCGCAGCTGAATGAGCTCGTGACGTTTCTCAAAGCACTCACCGCCGCTGACACACGATTCATCGTGTTGGAGCACACCGTCGCGACAACCGCGCGATAAGTTCACGGGACGGAGCATCGAAACACATCTCGATGCTCCGTCCCGTGCTGGGGATGCCCCTACTGTCCCCCGGCAATCCGTTCCATCAGCGCGAGCACCGACGGATCATTCACGGGCGCAAGGTTCTGCACCGCAATCTGCCGCACCGTCGGCGCATCGGAGCCCGTCGCGATTTTGATCAGCATGTCGCGCTCCCACAGCGACTCCGTCGCGGACAAGAGCGACGTCGCCGTCTCCCGGAGCGGTGTCGGCTCGCCACGATCCGCCGCAATCCGGCCAATCATCTCTCGCCACTGTGTCCTCGGCCGCCGCGTGATGGCGGTGAGTGCCCACTGACGCACCGCCACCGCACGCCGTTGATCGGCAACGGTATTCGTGAGCGTCCCGATCACGTCGGCGCCATTCGCCACGACCGCGGCGCCCAACGCTTGCCATTGGATCTGGAGATTGACCGAATCGACCGCATCGAGCAACATCTTCGCGGCGTCGACGGCGTTGACCGCGCCTAAATCTTTCGTGTCGGACGTCGCCGGTCCCCAGGCGCCCCCGGCATACCATCGCACGGAGACCACGTGTCCATCTTGCAGTTGGACCGCGGTGTGAACCTGCTCGTGCGCGCATCCATTGTTCCATTCGGGAGGATCGATGTTGGCCAACGGATCTTGGATTTCATCTCGCCGGTGTGAATGGGCGGGACCAGTATAGGTATCACCCGCACAGACGCCGTCCCGCGCGGGATAGGTCATCCGAACGACACCGTTCGAAATTCCAAAGACACGTTCGCGGAGGCTTTGGCCGTAGACGGGAGCCACCGCCCATACCATCGCAACAACACTGAGCGCAGCCGATAACACTCGTGGCGAGTGGGACTTAATACGTGCAGCCCTCCGTGCACCACTCATTGTGTCACGATCTCCGACAGCAACTTCGTGGCGTGGTCACCGTGCGCATCGCGAAGTCCACCGATGGCGCGCTCGCGGAGCCCATTTTCCGGATCGGCTTTCGCGATGTCGCCGAGTTGATCCAATGCCGCGTTGTCGTCGAGGCGTTGGAGGAGGACGTCGACCACCATGTTCCGGAGCCCTGGATCGTTCAACTTCTTATACACAGTCGTCAGCGACTTTGTCGTCGGCGACGTCGGTGCGTGCGCCTGCTGTGAGAGGGCGTTGCCCAACGCTTCGCGCCGCACGTCCATATTCTCCTTTTCCGTCCCCGCGATGTCGAGCAACCATTGCCACGCGGAGGAATCGTTCGTGGCGACGACGCTGATGGCGCGCGCCTTGACCCCCGGATCCGTGAATGACGGATAGAGCGCACGCAATTCACTCTGCGCGAGCGGCGAGTGCATGTTCATGAGCCCATCCAACGCCGCCTCGCGCGACGATTTGGCGGGCGCATCCGCCGCCGCCTGCGCGAGGGCACGGACGGTGGCGTCGTTGGTATCCTGGCGAAGGATCTCGATGGCGGTGCGCCGAACGTTCGTGTCCGCGTCCGTCGTCGCCAGATCGCGCGCAAAGGCAAAGCGGTCGCCCCGATTCGGCGAATTTTCACTTTGCGCAAATGCCTGCGTCAGGAGCTCCAACCGAAGAATCGCGTTGCACCCATCATTTCGCCGCTTGAGCTGCGTCAAGACCGGGGCGAGCCGATTCGGCGCGTTCGTCACCAGCACGTTGAGCGCAATTTTTCGCGTTTCCAGCTCGGCCGGAGTACAATCCCCCCCCTGCCTTCCCTCCCCCACGAGCGGGGTGACTCGGCGAGGGGACGAGCTGAAGAGCGCGGCAACCAAGGGCAAAACCGTGACGAACATAGGAGTACGTACCTATATGAAGGGTAGAGTGTCCCCCCTCAGACACCGCTTTTTCGGGATAGGTTACAACGTTCTTGCCCTTCCGAATTATTGCGCCAGGAGCTCCGGGAGGAGCTCGCTGAGCCGCTCGTACGACTCCCGCACCCCCCACTCCATCCCTGACGCGATCATGGCGTCACGATCGGCAACTGACTGAAAGACCGATTTCGTCGTCACGCGTGTACGTCCGTCGGGGAGTGCTTCGAAGAGGGCGGTGTCGAGCGAGACGTGGCCACGCTCCGGCAAACCTTCGAACTCAAATGTTTGGATGATGCGTTCCGGCGCCGAAACGTCGTGACAGACGCCCGAGAAGGCGTACCGGTTTCCGTTCGCGTCCACATTGAAGTAGCGATAGCTGCCACCACTCCATGGCTCGAACCGTTCGACGATCAGCTCGTATTCGCGCGGTCCGAGCCATCGCGCGAGGAGGACGGGGTCGGTGTAGGCGCGAAAGACGATCTCGCGCGGGGCATTGAGGACGCGGCTGATAACGACCTCTTGGGTGCCGGGGGCCGCGGTGATTTGCGTCCCCAGTTGGTCGGTGGGCTGTGTGGTCATGCTCGTTCTCTCCTGGACTTGGAGATAGGTGATGGTGAGAGGGGTGGACTCGCCTCCGCGACCAATTCGACCAGGACGGCGTCGAGTCGCTGAAACCGCGACTCCCAAAGCTGGCGATACCGTTCGGCCCAGATCGCGACCTCCTCGATCGCGCCGGGACGGAGCTGGCAGAGATGCTGCCGCCCAATGCGCTGTTTGGTGACGACGCCGGCACGCTCCAGATAGGCGACGTGCTTGGAGATCGCCTGCTGTGACATGGCGAAGGGCTCCGCGAGCTCGTTGATGGTCGCCGCTCCCCTGGTGAGCCGGTCGACGATCGACCGACGGGTCGGGTCGGCCAGGGCGGAAAAGGTTGCGCTGAGAAAATCCACAACCGAATAGTTGTATATTAATTGACCTCTGTCAAGGGAAAAGAAAACGGCGGCACGACATGCCCGATGTCGTACCGCCGTCTCCCCCTGGACGTCGTCTGTTAGACGGCGTCCGCCAATGCGTGCAGATTGAAGTCGCCGATCATCATGGGCGGAGCGATGACCGGGCTCCGTGGCCACCGCGACCACCGTCCGCGGGAGATCAGCCCCGCGTACCGTTCCATCTCGAGCGGCGAATCCTGCCCGAGCGCCGCGCGCACGGGGGTTCCGATCATCTGTAGTCGTGCGAATGCGTGGATCGGAACTTCGAGGAAGCGGAAGTTCTTGATGGGCTTGGTGATCTTGCCATGTTGGATGTACCAGCATCCATCACGCGTCACGCCCGACAACAAGTTCGCGCGACGGTTCACTTGATCGATCCCGCTGAACCGCGTGATGTACACACCGTCATCGCACGCGGCGATCATCTCCTCGATCGTGTGCGTCTGCACCCCTGGCATCGGCTCGACGCGCACGGAGTAGGGACGCTCGCACAAAATGTGTCCCGGCCCATCCATCAACGTGTACGCGAGATTCCGGAGATACCCACCATCGATCCACGTCATCACGGGGAGCGGGAACCCGGCGACGCCGTTCCCTTCTGCTTCATGGAACGGCGGGAATCCGCCGAGCGGATCGGCGGGATCGGAGACGAAGCGGAGGCGCGAATCGCAGACGCGTTGGCCGACGAGATTCCGTCGCCCCGACCCCGGCGGCGCGGAGAAGACAGTCTCGCCGATGTTCGTCATCCCCGCCGCGAAGTGGTCGGCCATGAAGCGGACGAGCTGTGCGACCGCGGTTGGCGCGAGAATCACCGTTCGCCGGCCCGGCTCGAGCGCAACGGGATGACGCGCTTTCTTCGCCGATTCGGCCGCCGCCTGGGCGACGGTGGTGGACGAGATCGCCTTCCAGTCACGATTCGCCTGGCCACTCCACCCGGACACGGTGTCTTCATCCGCCCGCGCCGTCACCGTCAATTCACAATCGGTCTCTCGGCAGAATGCGGTGAGACCGGGTTGATACAGATACAACAGGGAGCGAGCGGTGAGCGCGGCGGTCGCGGAGCCGTTGAGCCCTTCGCGCTTCATCTCGTCGATTACCGGTCCCATCGCGTCAGCCGCGGGCGCGTCGAGGGCGGTCGCGGTTTCGTCGTTCCACAACGAGACCGGGAGGAACTCCCGCGGATTGACGATGAAGCGCATTTGCGAATCCGGGTCGTCGATGTCCGAATCTTCGAGCCGCGGCGGAGGGGGACGCAGCTTCATCGCGTCACCGACGATTTGTTTGAGTCGTTCCGGCGCAACTTCGTTGGTGGTGATGAAGACGGGCCACCCACTCCCGACGCGCGACGTGAACCAGACGGCGATCTCGTCGCCGATGTTCCAGCCACGCAGTTGATTGCGGCTGACACCGGTGATGGAACGCGCGGTGTGCTCGATACACACGCCCCACGCGGCGTCGCGTACGAGGTTGAGCAAATCTTGCCCCAGCGTCAACGCTTCGGCGCGACTGAGTACGCGTCCGGTCCGTGCCGGAGTGTCCGCGGTATAAAGTGAGCGGGGCGCTGCGCGTTGTGGCGCGCCGATGTGCCGAATGCCGAAACGATCTGTCACGAATTCTGTCATGAGTCTGGAATCGCTACCGCGCGACTTGCTCGAGGTCGATGACGCTGACGTCGCGGAAGAGCGCCGCGGGTGCCTGCGTGTGCATGATGTGCCACATGGCTGGTTGTCCGACCATCCCGTTGCACATGTGTGATTGCGTCGTGGTGGATCCGCCGAGTGCGGAGAGCTGCTTCCACACCTGCTTCGTCGAGAATTGGATACCGCCGCTGATGATCAACCGCGAGATTTCGCCGCGCTTCACCTCGCACGCGACGCGCGGCATCAACATCCCGTGTGAGAGGGATTCGTTCATCGACGCGTACCCGCCGCCCATGACGACGACGCCGTTGTTGACTTGCCGGACCAACTCGTCGAATGTCGGGCCATGCTCCGGGCCATTCACGCGTAGTGACGACGAAATGCCGATCGGCTCGCGGAGCGGCGACATCGTCATCGCGCAGCCACGCAACGGCATTTCAGCCACGGAGGGGTTCGTTTCGCGCATCGTCGCGTTGGTGACCCGCGTGCCGAAGTATTCCTTGATCGCCCCTTTCTGAATCACGTCGAACGATTGCGTCGCGACCCCTTCGTCGTCCCACTTCGCGGCGCCAAGGTGCGGAACGCTTCGATCGGCAGTGACATGCAGGAGTGGTGAGAATTGTGCGGCGCCGAGATATGATTCGATCGGGGTGAAGACACTGATCCCCTGCGAATCGCCGGCGAGTCCCAACGCGCGTCCCAACGACAACGCGGGCGCCAGCGATTGTCCCACCAATTCGCCGACGGTTTCGCCGTCGAAGACGGTGTTGTACCGTCCGACGGGAAAATGCCGAACGCGCGGCAACCGCGTCCACCGTTCACGGAGCTCGGCGTACGCTTTGAATTGTTCCTGCAGCGCCGCCCCTTCCGTGATCTCGAAGCCGGCGCTCGCGCCGCCGATCACGCTGCTGGGGCTCCAGTCGCCGAACCATTCGCGGAAGTATGTGGGGTCGCGCGTGTACATGCCGGCACGCAACAATGGAAGCGCACGCAGCAGTCGTTGCGTCACCAACGATCCTTCACTCGACGCGAAGACGCGCGTCTCCCCTTCCCAACGCAACGCCGGGCTCAGCTGCGCCCCTTGCACGCGCCCCACGGCATCCCGGAACGCCATGATCACCGCCACGTGATCGTCCGATGACACCACGAACGGATCGATCCCGACCGGCGTTTCCCAATGTCCATTTGCCACGGGTGCCGGAGCGATTACAGGGCCAGTACGCCTGAAGGCGGCGGGAAGTTGTGCGACGGACCGAACGACCGCGGCGGCGGCCTCTCGGACTCCCTCGGGCGTTGGATCCGTTCCGTAACCGAATCCCCACACGCCGTTGACGCACGCACGGATTCCGTAGGAGTGATCGAACTCGATGAATCCCTGAATGAGGCCGCCGATCTCCTCGAGCGACAATCCGTGCCGGTCCGCAACACGGACATCGGCGTACGTCGCTCCGGCGGCGGTCGCCGCGTCGATCGCGGTGCGCGCGATCGTCCGGAGGAGATCGTCACCCTGTGGGTCGGGGAGGAACGACCCAACAGGACGACGCGACCGAAGATCGGCGGCGGAAAGTGTCCGTGTGGCGCCGCCAAGTCCGGCGACACTGAGCCCGGCGACGCCGGCGGCGGAAGTCAGGAAGCGGCGGCGAGTCAGTTGTCGAGCCGCAAGGTTGTGTAGCACGTCCACGAGGATTCGAAACGGGGAAAGAGAAGTAGTGCGCGAGGACTCAGTGCACCGCGGCGGGAGATACCGAGGGTGGTGTCACCGCCGGAGCCGTTGGCGCGGGAGGCGCAGCCGAGGCGGCCCCCTGCCTTGACTCCGCGAGCAAGTGCGTCACGACCGTCGCGATGATCCGTTCAGTTTGCGAGCCGCCGTACAACATCCGGCGGACGATGCCGTGTCCGTCAATGACGACGAAGACAGGGATACCCACGATACCGTACGCCTGAAACGTCGGATGCGCTCGCGCGACCAATACACCGGGATCCGAAACACTGTCGTCGACAGGAGGGGCCCAAACGCCCATCGGCAACGTGACGTGGTGCCGCACGACGTAATACTTCCGAATGTGCTCCGCCGACTCATCCGGGGTCGATTCCGTTGCGCCCCACCGCTGGCGCGAGTCACTGAGGTACCAAAATTCGACACCTTGAGGAAACTGTGTCCGCAGCCGTTCCATCTTCGGGAGCATGTGCAGACACCCCTCGCAGCCGAGCCCGCCGAGCTCGAGGACGCGGATGATCCCTTCCTTTTTGTCGAGCTGGTGTGCTTGGGGTGCTGCGTCGGACGGCGTCGACGGCGCCGGCGCGTTGTACCAGTGCGTGGCAATGGACGGCGGCGCTTGACGCCCCACGTTGGCCTGCAGCTGTATCTCCGACTGAAACCGCTCGGTCATGAACTGCGACATCTGGGCATACATCGGATACTGCATTCCCTTGTCGCGCGCGAGCAGCTCCGGACCAGCTTTCATCAACGGCAGGATGTACGCGCCAATCGAATCGATGACGTGGCGCTTGGACGGATCACCGCCCACGATCTCCGCGAGTTTGACGAACGCCAATCGAGCGTCGATCTGGTCCGGCGTATACTTGAGCTCGGACCGCTCCTCGAACGTCATGGCGGAGAGCATCGGAAAGGCATGGAGCAGATACGGAAGTCCCAGCATCCCCCGTCCCGCATCCTCATACGCCAACGCGATCTGGACGTATCCCTTGAATTTGGTCGGGCGTTGCGACACGTCGAGCGCATCGAGCCGTTTCAGGTAGTCCAAGGCGATCCCCATGCGGGTCGAATCATCGCCGTCGGCGAAAGCGGCGATGGCCGTGAAGAGCGTGTACGCTTTGTCAGCCAATGAAAGCGAAGGGGTCGCCAGACGCGTATCGAACGCATGGCGTGCTTTGTCGTTTTGCCCCGCGACCGCATAGAGTTGTCCGGCGGCATCCAACTGCAGACCGGTGACCGATGGCATCGACGTCGTCTCATCGATCCACCGCGTCAGTCGGCGCTTCAGTACCGTCTTGGCGCCGGTGTCGGAGACGAGCCGCGGAACACCATCGGCCGTATCGGCGACGACGCCGACACCGACCGTGAGCGTCGAATACAGTCCCAAATATTCGCCGGGCGTCCCGATGCGGTGCACGGGAGCGGTCTGCTGTCCCAGGAGAATCACTGGGATAGCACAGCCCAGCGAGCATATGGCACGAGCCAATCGAAGTCTGTTCATCATGCGTATATCGTTCATCATCTGTCCAACCGCGGCTCGAATGGTGTCACGAGCCACGGATACATCACCACCGATCGGCGCCGGGTAACGCCGGGAAACGCCGGGAAACGGACTGCTCCACGTCGCCACTCTGACTACACGTGGGCAAAGCGATTTTCTTCACCGGGACGGCCGGAGGGAATCCGCCCCGATGATTGCGTCCATCAATACGTCCATTTGACGCCGGCTTTGACCTGGCGCCCCATGGTCGGATAGACAGACCAGAAGTCATTATGATAGGCGTTGGTGAGATTCTGCCCTTGCAGCTGCGCTTCGACGCCTCCCCAGAGCCGGCGACTGGCGGTTAGATCGGCGGACGCGTATCCCTGCTCTAAGCCGACATGATTCCATGGGGACGCGTTATAGATGTCCTGCTGAAGCCGGATGCCCGGGTCGAGATGTTGGTACCAGAACGTATTGAGATCCTCGCGAAGCTTTCCGACACCGTTGATCGTGAGCGCGACCACGGTTTGAGACCGTGCGTACGTAAAGGCCAACGCCCAGGTATGTTCGGCGAAGTTATCGAACGACGCGCCGGGAACGTAACGCGAGTTCCCCGCGACGATGGATTGATATTTCGGCGTCACACGCAAGGTGCGGCTTTTCGTCCAGCTGTATGTTCCCTTCATCGTGAGCGGGCCGACATTCGTCGTCCCTTGCAGCTCCCAGCCCTGATTACGAATACTCCCGACGTTCAGATTTTCGTATTGACTGATATACCCGTAACCATCTTGATCGAGCGAGAAATACACGGGAGGATTGGGAATCACCGACCGAACGCTGTCGATCTTGAGTTGATCCACGAGATTGTCGACGGTTTGATTGTAGCGCGTCACGACCAACGAGCCGCGATTTCCGAAGTACAGCTCGATCCCCCCTTCACCACCTTGTTGATGTTCCGGAAGTAAGTCCGCATTCGGGAACTGGAACCAATAGTCACCGCCATAGGCAGCGAGCGCTGCGGGGTTCCCATAGTAGCTCCCCGAGCTGGCTCGCGTCCCCCTCTTCGCGCCGATTCGTGGTGGACGCGTGGAGCGGCCATAGCTCGCGCGCAACTTCGCGGTCATCGCGCCGAGGTCGTGTGACAACGCGGCGCCGACGCGGGGCGCATAGTTGGGGTTTTGATCGCCGCCGAAATTTGGATTCCACTCCACGCGCAGGCCATAGGTGAGGAAGAGCGCGTCGGCGAGCCCAAGCTGTGCTTGCAAGAACGCTCCCGAATTGTGGTCGGATCGGCGAGTCACCTGCGCGCTGGATCCGAGATATCCCTGAAGCGACGACGCATAGATCCCATCTTCCGCGACGACGCTTTGCCAGGCATCACCACCTAGCGTGATCGTTGCCTTTGCCAACGACGTCGCCGGCACGGATGCGGTCATGCTGAAGCGTTGCGTACGCCGGGTCTCGTGATATTGATAGAACAGCTGCGACGTATCGCCGCTGTATTGATACCCTTTTGCGAGATCTCTCGTTTCGGTCGTCGACGCGTCCTGCCCAATACCAACTTCGTGCGACCACCATGAAAACGGCGCATAGTTGACCGTCAACCCTGTCGTCTGACCATCGAGTGTGTTGACCGCCGGCGGGCTGTACCCGGCATTTCCGTATGACGTCCACTCCCCAGTCTGTTGCAGTGCCGCCACGAACTGGTCCAGCCGGCCGTCCTGTCGATTGAGTGTATGCGCGAGACGAAGCGATCCATCCACCTTCAGCGGCCCGACGGGACTCGCGACATCCCAGCGCGCTCCCCCAAACTCAGTCGTCCGCGTCGTTTGTTTCCCCGGTGTCCAGGGGCCGATGTAGACCCACGACCCGCCTGCATTGTAGGCAATCCGCCCCTGCACGTCATTCACTTGCCCGCTCAGATCATGCTGTGGGGTGTGCGCGCTCGAAAAATCGTTCTCCACCCATCCGGTCAACGCCGAAAGTGTCAGTTGCGCGTGTGACGAGACGCCACGCTTGGTGAAGATCTGCATCACCCCGTTCAACGCGTTACTTCCGTAGATGGTGCTCGCTTGTGGCCCCGTCAAAATCTCGATCCGTTCGATACTCTTTGGATCGATCTGGCTGATATACCGCGCATCCGCCAACTCCACGCCATCGACGAAGGTCTTGATTGGCGTCGTATTCGTCAACCACGTGGCATTCAAGTCAGTCGGCGCCGTCCCGGTCCCGGCGCTCATCGGCGACATAGACGTCGCTCCGCGGGAATACATTGTGACGGCGTCAAGCAATGACTGAGAACCAAGATTTTGCGCGAACAGCCCTGGCACGTCGCCCCGAAAAAGTTGATCGAGTCGCGTCACGCCGCGCTGCTCCAAATCCTTCGCCGTGATCACCGTAATCGCGCTCGGCACCGATTTGAGCTCCGTTGGAATCACCGTTCCTGTCACTACGACTTGCTCCAAGGTATTCGCGCTCTCGGACAACGAGACATCGACGGTGGCAGTTTCACCATCGTTGACGGACACGGACCGGCTCTGCCGCACGAATCCCAACAAGCGAAAGTGGACGGTATGGGCGCCCTGCGCGACACTCGCGATTCTGTAGTGTCCATCCTCGCCCGTCGTCACACCAGCTTTCGCGCCATCGAGAACGACGAGACATCCCTTGAGCGGCTTCCCCGTCCGAGCGTCGGTGACGATCCCCGCGATGATTCCCCCCGCAACCGCGGCACTTCCAGGAACGATCAGGACCTTTCCATTGTCACGAATTTGCGCCACGAGGTCCGTTCCGCGCAATACTGCCTCGAAGGCGGTCGTGGCGGAGACATGCCGTAGATGAACCGATACGCGCGTTTGCGGCGAGACGATACGCTCGTTGTACGTCGCGATGAGTCTCGCCTGGCGCGCGATGGTTTGCAGCACCTCCGGCAGTGGCGTATCATCAACGTTGATCGTGACGAGTTGCGTCGCCGTCTCGTGTGCCGCAACACTGGTGTGGGTCGCGACGTCCTGCGCACGCAGAAGTTGCGGCGCCGAGGCGACGAGCGAAAGACTGGCGACGACACCGGCCACGACCGGTGCAACGAACCGTCCAACTCCGTTACCGTCCATATTGAGACTCCGTCGAAAGAGTGGAGTGACGCGCGCCGGGGACATGAGAGGGGGGATGTCCCGGTGCGATAGTGATCGTATGTCCTTGCTTGACGACGTGTCCGCCCAACAACTCGGCGAGCTCGTCCAGCACTTCGGTGAGCGGTTGCCGATCCATCCCACTCCAACGCAACGGTTGCGCGCCGAGTGTCGAATCGGAAATTGTGAGGTCGACGCCGTACGCATGTCCGACCGCGGCGACGACGTCGCGGGCCGGAACACCGTGGAAGACGAGACGGCCATCGGCCCAGCCGAGGTATTGATCGAGTGGGACGTCGGACGTGATCGCGATCGTTCCGGAATCGCTGACGATGCCAGCCATGCCGGATGTCAGTGCGGCGACGGTGTGACCATGGACGGCGCCGATCGAGACGCGACCAGAGGCGACAACGACATGCGTTCCAGCCTCATGACGTCGCTGTTGGACGACGAATTCCGTTCCCAACACACGAACGAGCGCACCGCGTGTTTGCACCGTGATCGGACGACGATCGGCGTGCGCGACGCGGAAGACCGCTTCGCCATCGACAGTCACGGTCAGGCCAGCTTGTTCGTCATCGCGAACAGCGACAGTGGTCGCTGGGCCAAGAATCATCTGGGCGTCGGTCGCGAAGATGACTGACGCACGTTGGCCCGGCGCAGTGGCATAATGGCGCTCGGGCGCCATCACCACAGAATGGCCACTGTGGAACGCAAAGATTCCGACGGCCGCCAAGACGAGTGCCGCAACACCACCCCAGAGGACAGCCATGCGACTCGACCGGTTGTTGGAACGCCGGAGCCGTCGTCCGTCCCGTCGGACGACATGACTGGGCGTATGCATCGATTGTATCGCGAGCGTTGCGCGGCGCGCGCGGAGCGTCGCCACGAACGCGTCGGTGTCGACTGGACGCGGAGCAGCTCCGGTTGCTCCCAGCACCCGGCGTAACGCGCCGAGCGCCCGAGGGGTATCAGACGGCGAAAATGGAAAGTCGTCGGAGGTCATATCCCCAACGATGCCCGGACTGTCAGATCGTTACAGGATTTTTTGGAACTTGGCTCGCGACGCGGCTATTGGAATCGATCGAGAACGGGGCGCAGGAGGTCGCGCACTCGGGACAATGCCGTTCGCACGGCGCCGGGCGACATTCCCGTAATGCTCGCAATTTCCGCAGGTGTCAGCCCATGCCGGACACGAAGAACGAGGAGCTCTTGCTGTTGCCGTTTGAGTCCCAGCACCGCGGCGGCGAGTGCGCGATCGAGCTCGCCGGCTTCGAGATGCTCGTCGGCGCGCGCGGGAGCAGTGCCGGTCGCTGGAGATTCGAGCGCACGAAGAAAGGTGTCGCCGGTACGATGGACGACCCGGTCGTGCCGGACTCGCCGCAGTGCTTCGTTCCGAACAGCGCCGAAGAGATAGCCGCGGACGGAACCGTGGACGTCCCACGTAGCGCGATTGATCCAGACATGCAGAAAGACATCTTGAACGATGTCCTCGGCGACGTCGGCGTCACGGACGAAGGTGGCGGCGAATTCGCACAGCGCGGGGGCGTACTCGCGGGCCAAGGCGTCGAGGGCGGATTCGTCACCACCTTGGACAGCGGCGACGCGCGGATCGATGGCTGATGAAGAAGTAACTGCGTGGGGATGTCGTGCCCGTCCTTGGGATGAAGGTGCAGCAGCATCGTCACTCGCACCAGGGCCAGCAACGAACCAGCGAAGGGCGGTCATGAGCGTCGCGCCGCGTCCAGGATCATGCAAAAACGATAGTATCGGAACCGGGAACGCACAACAGTGGACTTCGGGAGCGCCGAATTTAGACACAGCGTCCGTACGTTTTTTTACATTCGGCACATGCACAGACCTACATGAGCGCGGTGGTGTACATGAATTGACGGTTGGGTATAGGACCGGAAGTTACTGGAACGGCTCAAACGAAATACTGTTGCGGCATTTGTGCCCCACTAGCGTGTCGTAACTCCGTCCTACGAATCGTGGCTTTGCATTGGGGAAGTGTCCGAGGCCATCTTGCGTGATGGAACGCACCGCAGCTGGATCGGTCACACGCCTTTTTTCAACGACGTCGTGTTGGCCGTTTCGTGCCGGGGAGCACGACGTTACCTTCGTGACGGCCAAGACAAAGATTTCGCCTTGATCTGGCAGTGCCTCGTCTTTCGGTATGTTTCGCCATGGCTGTGAGACGCTGGGGAGCTTTCGTATGTCTCCGAACCCGAAAGTGATAGCGCGTGTTCGGGAAATAGATTTTCTCGGAGAGAATGTTCTCCGCAGGGAGAGGAGGAAATACGGAAGCGCCATGAGCCGATCCTGACGTGCAGTACACACCGGGACGAAAACCGTCAAGGAGTGGGAATTCTTTCGAGCGGTCACACGTTGTCGGCAAGGGCGGTGAAATTAAAGTCGCGGATCATGAGCGGCGGGACAATCACCGGCGGCAGGGGCCACTCGCCATGCCACGGGGCGTAGCCGAATGCCGTGCGCGCTGACGTTCCCACCGCGAGGACGCGGTTCAGGCACAGCCACGGCGACTCGAGGAACCGCAGGTTCTTGATCGCCTTGACAATCCTGCCGTCGCGCACAAGATAGGTACCGCCGTTGGTGACGCCGGTGTAACTCTGCGACGGAAAATCCGTGCAGCGCAGACCGGCCAGGCGCGTCACGTAAATCCCATCTGCGCAGGACGCAATCATTGCCTCCGTCGTCGTCGGTGCTTCCGAGGCAACTTGGCCCATCACCCGAATAGCCCATGGCGCCAGGTTCGACGGCGTCACCCCTTGCTCGGCGGCAAAGCGTGCTTCATACGCCAAGTTGGTGAGCACGCCACGCTCGACGTACGTCATCGGGATCAGAGGAAAGCCTGTCCACAGATCGAAGGGAAGATAGCCCCCCTCGGGATCGTTGGGATCGGCGCTGATCGTGAGCCGAGTATCGAGCACTCTTTCGCCCATCTTGGACCGACCGGTCGCGCGGTTGAACAATGGTGTCGCGCCTCCGAGCGTCCGCGAGGCGTCGAAGCAGGGACCCATCGAATACACGAGTTGGGCGACCGCGGGCCGATCGAGAATGACCGTCCGGCGCCCGGGCTCGATGGCAACCGGGGCGGCAGCGCGCCGCGTACGCTCGATGGCCTTCACCGAAACGGCGGTGGGATCAAGTTGCGTCCACTCGCGGTGTGTCGCCCCCGCCCAACCAGCTCCTTTGCCGTCAGGAGTCCAGCCAGTGACGACCAGTTCCGCATCGGTTTCCTGGCCGCTCGCATGAATACCCTGCCGGGTCGCTAAGGCGTAGGACGCCGCACTCACTCCGACGAATGCGCTGGCGTTGATGCCTGCATCGACCAGTGGACGCAGAAGTGTGGGCATGACGGCGTGTCGTGCTTCGGTAAATGCCGCCGCGGTCGTGTCACGCCACACCGACGCGGGGAGGTAGGTCCGAGGGGAGATTGGCATCGCCGTCGGTGCCGGATCCCCAAGCGCTTGTCGCGCAACGCCTTCGAGGAATGTGACGGCGCGGCGAAGTGTCGGCGTATCCAGTTGATTGATCGACATTGACGCCCACCGCTCGCCAAAGCCAATCACCATGGAGACGTCGAGTGTCGAGCCGCTTTCCGTCAAACGCACTCGGCTCTTCATCACACGCGCCACTCCGTGAGCACGATGCACGATGCGAACGTTCGTCACATCTCCCGACGCCATCGAGAGGACGCCCGTCGCAGCGTGAGACAGCACATCGGCACTCCAAATGGGAGATGTTGGAGAATCTACCATGGACCCATACCGCAAAGCTTTCATGTGAGCGTTTACGACGCGACCAGTGGCTGCACAACATCGACATCCTTACAGACCATAGCCGGCGCGCTGATCTCTTGTCGTAGCAAACGCCATGGAAATCCTTTACTTTCGTCGACCATTGATGTCCGAACGGACGACGCATCGCCAAGTGCGATCAGGTTTTTTTTGAACAACGTTTTGGTGACGTACTGCAGATTGAGCTCCGTCCGTGCGACCGGGATGCCACGCCTGATTTCCACGCATGTGATCGCCCCGTAGGTCCCGCTCAGCAATCCCGGGTCGGTGATGCCGAAGCCACCGCGGACGAGAAACCCATGTGAGACATCCCGGACCAAGTCGTAGACGGACGCGGACGTCGCGGCTGGCTGAACCTGCACATGCCCGGCTCCGCCTGCCGGCAATGCGTTGGGGGTGAGCGCCAAGCACGTCCCCCGCGATCGCACCGGGTGTCCCCGTTTGGCGTACCATTCGGCCAGGTACGGCGCCGTCTCCCGCGTCGTGTGATAATCGACGACATGACCACGGTCAACTAAGGTGAATGGCTCGGAGACAATCCCATCGTCATCCCACCGGACCGCCAGGCTCGACGGAAGCTCGCGATCCGAACGGATTGTCAGCAGCGGCGAAAATGTCGGTTCGGCTCGACCCAACACATCGAGCATTGGCGCAAGATACGTATCTCCACCGGCATCGGCCTCGATCCCCGTCGCTCGGTCGGCATCGAGCGCGAATGAGACGGACTGTCCCAGGATTCGACTGGCGGCGTACCCGTCGAAAACGATTGGAAAACGACCGATGTCAGTAAAGGAAACCTTCGGCAACGACCGCAACCGGATGGCCTCGTCGACACCCGCGCGAACGCGATCGAGGAGATGCGGCTCGAGCGCGCGTTCGAACCCGCCCGGGCCCGTACTCGCACCCGGTGCATCGATCATCACGGCGTCTTGCGGACCGTTCAAGAATGCGACCGCTCCCCCATAGACCGGTCCGCCAAAGACGCGCTCTTGCGTGACGAGTGAACCATGCGTCGACGCGAAGACCCGCGTTTCCGTCGTCCATCCCAAACTGGTTCCCGCAAGTGCGACTGATTGGCGAATCGGAATCGCAACATCGGTGATCGAGGCGAGAACGCGCGCGTAATCGTCGAGCGGAACTGCAAACGGATCGATGACAGAAGGCATTCGCCATTCGCCGGTCACCGCGGGTGCGTCGACCCAGGGAAGCGGCTGGCGCTGCGCCAATTGCCGGTTAATGTTGGCATACTGCCGCGAGCCAGCCACCGCGCCGCGGGCCGTCGCCGCGATCATGTCGGGAGCGAGCGCATCACCGAACTGATAGCCCCACGTCCCGTCGACGCAAGCTCGGATACCGTAATTGACGGCGTAGGAGATCGACGGCAATTGCTCGACGAGGACGATGCTTCGTTGCACACCGATACGAATGTCGGCGAAGTCCGCATGGGCCTGACGTGCGGCGTCCATCGCCAGAAGTGCCATGGCGCGTAACTCTTCGGCAAACGGAATCTCGGGAAACCAATCGCCCACGGGGCGTCGTGCCGTTTCGGGACCACGCGGGATGGGAACCCTCACACGGGCTGGAGTTTCCGCATCAGCGAAACGTCCCAACGCCGTGACACTCGTCGCAAACGCGCTGCTCGCCAGTGCGCTGCGCACAAGAAAACGACGGCGGGTGAGACGACCGTCGGGGAGATGGCCGTCGAGGAACGCGGGGACGAGTGGGTGGTCAGTCATGGAGCCGTGCCGCCGCACCGATGATGTACTGGAGGCGTCTGACGATTCGCGCCTCATCTGTATGCGACTGCAACGGTTCGTATGCCCGCAACGTTCCCCGGGCATCGATAATAAGGACGTTCAGTCGAGCCATGCCATATACGTCAGTCATGGGCGACTCCTGCGGGATCAGCGACCGCTCCGTTCCAGGGATTTTCGGCCCAGCCCACACCGCGATCGGAATCGTCAGGTGCCGATTTCCACGGTAATATCGCGCCAACCACGTGACTTCGTCGGGCGGAGACAGAAGATCCACACTGGCATGTCCTTCCGTTTTGGTCAAAAATATCGCCCGGACCGTTCGAGGGAATGCGTCCTGGAGCCGCTGCAAAGCATCGAGACGCGGATCAGTGCGCGGTCCCATGGCAAGCACGTACACGAATCCATCGCCAAAGGATCGGATGCGTGGCACCACGTTGTATGACGAGTCTGCCGTATTGAGATAGGCATGTGCCACGACCGCTTCGGCCGGATGACCGATCCGATGATAGCGATCCAGCATATCGTGGATGTCGCGTACGAACTCCTGACGTTGCGCCTCGCGCTGCGTTGCCGAACCCATGGTCGACCACTCGGCGTCGCGGCCGCGTGCGAGGGTCAGCAGGGTCGCATCCAGCGAGTCGCGCCAGCGTGCTGCAGCACCAGTGTCCGCCAAGGCTGCGGCAATCTCGCGGTAGGGAACGCTATTGGACAACTCGTTCTGCCGTTCCCAGAGTCCCAGTTTGGATAATTGGGCGATCAGATATCCAACATGACGTGTCAATACGTCGACATCACGCTGTATAGACAGCGCTCGAATGAGGGCCACGACACCATCATATTGATGATACAACACATCCGCACTGTCGGCGACCGTGCGATAGCCTTTCCCTGGAAGGGCGAGCAGTTGCCGGCCGTATGCGACGGCGACAGGAAGATTCCGAGCCAGTCGCACGCTGTCTTGCGCTGCCCAGGTCAATGTCTGGATCGCCGCCAACAAAACGACGGCACGCGCAACGACGTGCTCCGATGCTAGTGATTGCCCTTTGCGTTCCGCGTCAGACAAGGTACGGAGTCGCCGATCGAACCATTGTACGGCGAGCGAATCATCACCGGCGCGGAATGCAGTGACGGCCAAGGCAACGAAGTCCGTGTCTGTCACACGATTCCCCATACGCTGCACACGAGAAAGCCAGTGCTGCGCGCGGTCGCGGAGTACGGCATTGATCGAGTCGGCGGGAAACCGCGCCTGACTCATGGGGAATGCGGATGCCAGTTGCGCATCATACGTGAGCAAATCGGCAACGGCGAATTGTCCAGTCACGGGGGCTGCGATGGGTGATCCAGAGACGGAGGAGAAGACTCCGGTGTCATCAACCCGGGGAACCTGTCCCAACACTCGCGGCGTCAGATGCACAGGCAATGCGATCAGTGGTGAGACGTCATTCGTATCAATGATGTGATGCTGTGCGGTCGGCGCGGAGGTTTGGCCGACCAGTCGCGCCGACATCGTCACGGACAGGACACACGCGACCCAATGCCACTCGGCTCCTGATCGCCGCCGATTGCCGTACATGGAGAGGACCGACCGCATGCAGGACACTAGGGAGTTGTGCACCCGGTCGTGATGTTGGGATTGAATTCGTGCTCCACCGCGAACACAAACGGAATTGCAGTCGCGTTCCCATATTGTCCGCCAAGCGGGTATTGCCCGGTGGGAAACACGGTCTCCGGATCACGGCCATAATTGCGGATCAACCGGCGCATGTCACCCAGCCGTCGACCTGTCAACCACAACCAGAACGCGCGCTCTTGAAACAGAAGATCAACGCGTGTGGCGGGCGTTCCTGGGTCCGAGAGCGTGTCCAATCCGATCACGGTCCGGAGTGCATTGAGCCGGTCGAGCCAGTCGGTCCCCCCGTTGTCATGCAACGAGACCTCGGCTTCGATCAGACGCGCTTCGATGCCACTCGCCAGGACGATCGGGATGGTATAGTCAGGGTACTTGGCTTGATCATACTCGAGCGCTGTCGTATCGCTCACTCGGTGTCCGCGCAGCACGCGCGGGACCCGGATCGTATCTCCAACGGAAAGATAAGGCAGGCCGTTGTGTCCTTCACGGTCGCCCAAGGGGAATCCGGAATAGGTCCAGTCGGGTCCGTACTGGCCGAACATATTTCCTGCCTCTCCCGCAAGCAGATATTGAAACGATGTCGGTACAGTAGCGACCGCCGCAGCCGCTTCGGCGTAGCGTCCGAGATTCAACAACGTTCGCCCCTTCACAACGCTCGCGTAGTGAAGAATCCCTGTGCTGTCATGGGCGTATGCCAACGCGGTATCGAGCATCCGGACCGCATATGTCGCCGCCGAATCCGTCGTGTACGGGGTGCTGTAGATCGGACGAGCATCCGGGGAAACGTCGTTGATTGGGAATCCTGGGCAGATATCTTCAGCCATTTGCGAGATGGCCCAACCGCGATACGCATACAGCTGTCCCAGATATTCACGTCTCGATGGCTCGGGCGTGTACGCGCGGACGTTCGTGATCGCAATCGACGATTTCGACACGATCCAGTCCAGAGCACCCAAGTGGGGGTCGTCGCTTCCGTGCACACGTTCGTATGACGCCCCATCGCGACGATCCAAGAATGCAAGATCGAATCCAAGCGGAAATTGCGCCGATTGATCCCACCCACGCTCATCCGAGATCATGGATACATCGATGACGGTCGATTGCGTGGCTCCGATCATCGCCGCGACCGTCGCTTGTCGGCGGGCATCCGCTCCAGCCGCGGTTGCGATATCAGGATCGCGGACGAGGGTTGGATCTGACGCATCCAGTAACCCGTGACATGCAACCAAGAAGGAGACGACGACACACCCACAGATTATCGAAACGCGGTGAGCCACTGCAACCGTATGCATTCGTGCGCTCTTCGTCATGGCGTAATGTCGAAGCGGAAGGACCACGCGTGCGGGAGCGGAATGCCACTGGCATTCGATCCAATGATCCATGGGTCGACATGCGCTTCCGGATCGGGGCCCTTGTATTTCGTCCAGATGGCCAGATTTCGCCCTTGCAGACTGAATGAGGCGTGACTGAATCCCACATGGAGTGGCTTGAGTTGTAAGAATCGCTGCGGGATCGTCATGGTGATGCCGATCTCACGCCACCGGGTGAAGTCGCCGGGCTCAAGCCAGTCGTAGAAATTGTTGGCCTGATATTTGGCCTGGAGGAGTATGGGCGTGGATGAATTGAACGCTTGCGGACACGTCTGGGCTTGCATACAGAACGCGGAGAAATCGTCGTGAATTAAGAATCCCGTCTCGTGGTCAAAGACGGTCGTCACACGAATCTGGTCATGCCAGAACGAGAGTGATGGGGTAACCGTCGACACATAGGGAGGATTGTACACGCCCATGAACGTGTATGGCGAGGTATGACCAAGCTCTTCCGGAAAGACGATCCCGTCGGGGCCTCCACCGACGGTATCGACAACGGTCGTGCGAACCCCAAAGATGGCATCGGTCGGATACCCCCTGAGGCGGCTGACGTATCCGATGGTCGACGGCTCGTCGCCCAGGCTGAGAATCTTGTTCCGATTGTACGAGAACATGTACCGTACATCGCTGTGGATGCCACGCGTGTCGAAGAGAGGAATGTCGACGGTCGCTTCGAACCCATGCTGCGCCACGCTCGCGGAGTTGCGCCAGATCGCGGCAATCCCCGTAGGATTGTCCCATTGCTTGAGCTCGTCGAGCGTCCGCCGGTTGTACCAGGCAATGCTCGTGTTCACCCGGGAAAACAACACGGCATCTGCCCCATACTCGATTTCGCGAGAACGCTCCGGACGAAGGTCGGGATTGGTCAACACCGTGCGATCGAACGTGCTGTACGTCTGCCCATTGACCGTCACGATGCTGCTCCCGATGGAACCCAATTTCATGAACGACGTCGGATATCGTGTCGCGGCCCCATAGGCCGCCCGAAGTTTGAGATCGCGGACACCAGGGAGCCGTCCCCGAAGCCACGGTTCATCGGAGAGTATCCACGAGGCACCGAGTTTGGGCAGTGGCGTTGGATGATATTTGTCGCCGAATCGGCTGGATCCATCCACGCGAAGCGCACCGTCCAGAAAGAGCCGATCATTGAATCCGAGTTGCTCCTGCACATACGAGCCGAGTGTGATGGCCTCAACCCATACTGGAGATGTGTAGATAGTCCGCGCGGTTCCGATGGAGCTGCTGCCAGGGGCGAGATTGGTCCCGCTGGTGTTGATTCCATCGGTATTGCTGTAGATGTACTGGACCCCAACGGCCGTCGAAAAACTCACCGAGCCAGAGCGAAGCCGAGCTGTGACCCCCGCGTTCATTGTCCGGCCTGTGTTGGCACGCCGGTCATCCTCGACCGCTCCAGGATCGCTGCTTCCGAGCAAGCCGCCGGGGAGCGCCGTGTGACTCGCATCGTTACCAACGTCGATACCAGCATCTCCGCGCGCGCTGAGCCACTCCGACGGGGTGGCAGACATGGACACGATCCCCGTGAACCGGGACGTGTGTGCCTCCGTCGTTTGGAATGCACTGAATGGTGTAAAATACACTCCCCGCAGATATCGCACGGTTGCCGAATCCGAGAGCGACCCCGTCGCGCCAGGCGGGAGAAAGTTTTGCCGCGCGGCTCCGAAATACCGATTTGTCAGCAAGCGATGGTGGGTATGCTGGCTATAGTCCGTAGTCGCGCTGAGCGAGAGTTTGGGAGACGGATCCGCGGCGACGGTCCCGTGTGTTCCGATGTTCTGCAATGTATTCGGATTGCGAACCGCCTCACTGACCGTGCTCAGTCCGAGATCCCGCTTGTACATCGAGATGAGGGCCGGAGCCACTTGAATAGCGCCCACCTGGCGATCATAGTTTCCGGAGAGGAAATACCGGAGCGTTGGACTCCCTCCTCCCACATCAAGCCCATATTGCCACGTCGGACGATTTTTCCCGAGCAACGCGAATTGTGGATTCGTCGACACGGACGTCGCGGGCGTCACACTGTCGACGACACACGCATGGTATTTATACTGCGAGACCAAATCGCACTGCCAGGACAGGGGCACTCGCGTCGGATCGTTCGGATCGTGCGACCAAACAGCATAGGTCTTCGGATACACGCGGTCTTGTGGTACCGTGCTCGAGACAGGACGCGCGTGCCAGTGCCACTGTGTTGGTCCGGCCTTGCCTCGTTTGGTCGTGATGACAATCACCCCATTGGAGGCCTCCGGTCCATACAAGGTCGACGCAGACGGGCCTTTCACGACTTCGACCGTCTCAATGTCATTCACATTCAAGTCATTGAGCGGGCTCGACGCCGGTCCCCCGCCCCGTACATCCTGAGCTTGATTCTGATCCAACGCCGTACTGCGGTACCGCACTCCGTCGACAATGACGATCGGCTCCGAATTCAACGAGAGTGACGTCTGTCCCCGTAACCGTAATGCGATCGGGGCTCCGGCGACGCCGCCATTGCTATTTACGACCTGCAGACCAGGGACCCGAGACTGCAGCAGCTCCGCCACATCCGTAATTGGCGCCGATCGTACCACGGAGTCCGCGTGAATGACACTCACGATGTGCGGCAACTCTCGAATCCGTTGTTCCCCAGTCGCAGTCACCACAACCTGATCGAGTACGTGCCCCGTCGCGTGTAACACGAGCGTGACCGTCGCCGTCACGTCATCACGAACGGTGACGTCCTGGATGAGTCGCGTGTACCCGACGTACCGCGCCGTGAGCCGATGGGGTCCAGCAGTCACTCCCGTGAACTGAAACTTCCCGCGCGTGTCTGTCCGCGTTCGTTTGAGAGAATCATCGAGCGTCACGGTGACCCCTCGCAGTGGCTGCTGTGTCTTGCCATCAACAATAGTCCCTTCAATGCCACCGTTCGCCTGCGTTCGATCAATATCGCCCGGCACGACACTGAACTGCCCTCCTGGCAGTGATACAAACTGAAAGCGCGTGCTCGACAAGACGCGGTTCATGACATCCCCCAGCGACGTCTTCATCGCATCGAGGGTGACCAATCGCGATGAGGTGTCGATGACCTCGTGCCGATACAGAATGATGACGCCCGCACGTCGTGCGACGGCACGAATGGCAGTCCCCAATGGTACCTGATCGAGCGAGAGCGTCACGGGACGACGGAGTAACGCATCCGCGGTGTCCGTGAGGTGTGACAGCTCCGATGTCGCGACGGTCCCTTGCGCCTCGCCTCGTCCGACCCATCCGGCGATGGCCAAGATCGCAACGATCTCCCTCCAACCGATCCGACTTCCCAGTGTCATCGTCCAACCTCACGAGTGGTGGTCCAATGTGCCGTTTCGTGCGTGCGCGTTCCAGAAGGCGTTCTTGCGGTGGCGGTGACCAACGTGATGGTGTCACCCCGCGCTTCCATATGCACGCCCAAGACGGATGCCAACCCGGCCAAGGTCACAGCGCGGCTGTGTCGCACATCAATGGTGGCCGTCAAATGCTGCTGGGCTAGTCTCGAGTCCGTCAACCGGAAGGCAATCCCATACCACCGGGCCACGGCGTCGAGCACCTGGGCGACCGGCGCATGCGTGAATTCCATCCGGCCACTCGTCCAATCCGTAAATGTCGAGTCGGCCGTCGGTACGACGACCATCGATGAATCGGTCACCGTGGCCCGCGCACCGGCACTCACGGCCGACGTCTTTCCAAAGGTCGTCGTGACAGCGACTTTGCCCCGTAAGACGACCACGCACACGCGGTGGTGCCTACTGTCGCTGCTAATATCGAAGCGAGTGCCAAGCACGCGCGTCGTCGTGGCCCCGGCACGGACCACGAACGGAACGTCCTTGGCATTGGGGACGTCGAACATGGCTTCCCCAACCAGGACAAGGTGTCGAGTCGTTTGCCCAAACGTTGTTGCCACACGAAGCAGGGACGACGGCGCTAAAATCACCCGCGTCCCATCGCGCAACGTGATGACCGCTTGTTCGGCTGCAGCCGTCCGGTACGGCCGGCCATACTCGATGGAAGGAGCCACCGATGGCCGCAGAAGCAGGACACTCGCGACAGTCACACCAACGACACATGTGGCGACGACACACGTGGATATGAATCCCCATCGCCGCAGAGCCTGATGTCCCAAGAAGGATCGAGATCCCAGCAGTGGCATCCGAAGGACACGCACGCCGCGCTTCGATATTTCCTGTTGGGCGCCGGGCATGCCCCGCTCCGCCATCCGAGCCCGCAATGCCGCCAGCGCACGCGCTCCGCGTGCCGATGAGATCTCGGACCGCTCATCCCGCGCTTCCAACAACCGATGTCGTTGCGCCGTTGTCGCCCACCGGTCGAGCGTCGCGCGCTCGTCCGGCAAGAGCGCTCCAACGAGATACCGCCCGTACAGCTCGGGATCGATCCGGTCATCGATCCGGTCGTCACGCCGGTCACCCTGGGGAAATCGCGGGTCAGTCACATCGCGATAACACGCCCCGCGAAGAAAAGTTACATCGGATCAGAAAAAATCGTTCGGTAACACGTGCCGAAGGGCCTGCGCCGCTCTGGTCAACGCGGTTTTGGTCGCGCCGAGTGATAGCCCCATGACCGCCGCAATCTCTTCGATCGACAGCGTGTCCCGCCAGCGGAGGACGAGGAGCACGCGTTGCCGTTCGGGGAGCGTCGCGATGGCATCCCAGAGACTCGTGGTTCGCTCCGTGTCCTCGAATTCGCGATCCGGGGACGGCGGACGCTCGCCCATCAGCGGCGCCTCCATCTCACGCGCGGCAGCCGACACATACCGGGACATGGTGTGCATGTCCCGTCTGATATTCAGTGCGCGATTCCGCGCCGCCCGGAACACATACGCCGCCGCGCTTCGCGCCGGACTCCACGTCGCCCGCCCGTCCCACAGCGCCGCGAACACGTCGACCACGATGTCGTCAGCTTCGTCTTCCGTAACACCATAGATCTGCACGAACCGAACGAGCGATGGATACATGTCTTGGAAGACGTGCTCGAACGCCAGAACGTCGCCCGCGCGAATGCGGGCGACGAGAGCCTGATCGACATCGGAGAGCGGAGTACCTGATTGTGCGCCCGCGGCGGGAGTGCGCAAAGAGACGACAGGACGTCGTTGGTCACCGGACGTTCCGTCACCGCCGAACCAGAGTGGGTAACTCACCGCACTGTCCATTGCTGCGTCATGCGATGAACGATCTGGTTTCGCACCGACGCTGTCAAGCGGAAATTCGCGGCGTGGAAGCTAGCGGAGGCGCCTCAGCACAGCGCACTCTGAAAAAATCGCAGGTCAAAACAAACAAGGGATGCGCAACCCACATCTATCGTGGTCACGCATCCCCTTGTCTGATGAAACACCGAGGACGCTCGAGACGAATCTCGAACGCTCGTTGACGATCCTTACTTCGCCTTCAACTTCTCCTGAACCGCCGCGAGCGTGCTCTTGTACGCGGCCTCCGCGGGATTACCCTTGACCGCCGCTTCGGCCCACCGTTGCGCCTCTTGCAGCTCCTTGGGATCCTTGGAAAACTTCAAGATCCAGTTCGCGTTGGCGTTGAGGACATTGTAATCCGTCGCCAACTCGTAGTTGTTCGTGTAATGTACGATCCCCGCGGTGAACTGCGGCCAGTCCTTGCCGTAGTAATAGTAGATCTTCGCTTTCGTGATCGTCCGGTCGGCGGTGACCGAGTCATACTTCTGCACGATCGTCTGCGTGAGCGCCGACCAATCCGGCGCCTTCCCCGCGGCCAACTGTTCGGCCGGGTCGATGATCTGCACCTTGACCAAGCTGTCCTTCGTGTTGACGGCGGGATCGTGCTCCGTGACTTTGTTGTCGGTCGCCTGCGCGGCCGCGGCATGCGTCGCGCCGATCATGAGCGCGGCGAACCCTGTCATGAGAAACGAACGGTTCATCGTGAGGGTGATAAAAAATGAGAGGATCCCTCTCCACCGTGGAGAGGAAACGACGATCGAGCGATGCCGTCAACCTAATATACGCCCCCATCTATGGAAACGTTTACATTCCCCGAGGGTCAGGCAGATGCATCGTCCCCTCCGCCAGCGACACCACGGCGCCACCAACGTCGATTCCATCCTCCCCTCCGTCGCCGAAAATGTGGACGTGGAGTAAGCTCCGCCGCCCCATTTTCGTCCCTTGCTCGCTCACGAACCGGGTCCCATCCGCCGCCGAGACGAGTCCGTGCCGCATCATGTACGCGGCGAGCGGTCCTGTCGAGCTTCCGGTGGCGGGGTCCTCGACGATCCCATACTCCGGCGCAAACATGCGCGAGTACGCCCCCTCGGCGGTCGGCGTAAAAACGAAGACACACGAGAGCTCCTCCTCCCCATCGCGGAGCTGCCGCATCCCCGCCATGTCGAGCCAGGCCCGATCGACGGCCTCACGCGACCGGGCGGCGATGAAGATCGTCGGATTCCCCGCGGTGAGACGTTGCGGCACGATATCCAACAGATCGTCCAGCGCGAGCCCGAGCACCGATGCACACACCGCGCGGTCGTACTGCTGTTTCCAGGCAATCGGTGGCGTGCGAAGCCAGAACATCCGGCGTGCCTCTCCCTCCATGTCCTCGACACGGACGGGGACCGGACCGATCTCCTCCTCCAACACGAAATCCGACGTCCCCACCGGGAGACGTCCCTCGTCCGTCAAAACGTAACTCGTGCCGATCGTCGGATGGCCGGCGAACAACATCTCTTTCGTCGGCGTGAAAATCCGTACGCGTGCGGCACCACCACGTTCCGGTGGGAGAACGAACGCGGTCTCTGCGAGGTTCAATTCGCGAGCGACGCTTTGCATCATAGTTGGAGACATCGCCGCCGCGTCGGGGAACACGGCGAGCGCATTCCCTTCGAGTGGACGCGTGGTGAAGACGTCGACGATGCGATAGCGGAAATCAGACATGAGATCGATGGATGGAATGGTGGCCGAACATCGACACTATATATCAACTCCATGACTATGCAAAGAAGGAGACTCGCCTAAAAAACATGGGCGCGAACACTACTCCGCCACGTGCTTCTCCCCTGGCGTCACGGCACCAACCACAAACTTTCGCACCGCCTTCACATTCACGAATTCCCGAATCCCGAACGCCGACAACTCCCGCCCATACCCCGATCGCTTCACCCCACCGAACGGCAAGTGCGGATCCGACACCACCATCCCATTGATCGTCACCGTCCCCGCCTCCAACTCGTCGACGAATCGCGTCTGTTCTCCTCCATCGTTCGTCCACGCCGCCGACCCCAATCCATAGGGTGTCGCATTCGCCAACCGAATCGCCGCATCGATGTCGTCGACGCGGAAAATCGGCGCAACGGGACCAAAGACTTCCTCCACTGCCGCAGCGCTGTCGAGCGGAACGTCGACCAACACCGTCGGCGTATAGTAATTCCCCGCTCCGGGCATCCGTTCCCCACCAATCGCCACACGCGCTCCCTTCGCGACGCTCTCGCGCACCTGCCGTTCCACCGTCTCAACGATGTCACGCGTCGCGAGTGGTCCGATGTCAGTCTTCTCCTGCATCGGATCCCCAACATGTAGCTTTTGCACACCATCGACGAAACGGCGCACGAATTCATCGTAGATGTCTTTGTGGACGATGAACCGTTTCGCCGCGATGCACGATTGTCCGTTATTGATCATCCGTGCCTTCACCGCCGTCTCCGCCGCGCGCACCACGTCCGCACTCGGCATCACCACGAACGGATCGCTCCCGCCCAACTCGAATACCGTTTTCTTCAACACCCGCCCCGCGGCTGTGCCGACGGCACTCCCTGCCCCTTCACTCCCCGTCAACGTCACCGCCGCTACGCGATGATCGGTGATCACCGACTCGACCGCATCCGAGCCGATCAGTAGTGTTTGAAACGCGCCGTCCACAAACCCCGCATTTCGAAAAATCTCCTCGATCGCCAACGCACATTGCGGGACGTTCGACGCGTGCTTGAGCAACCCGACGTTTCCCGCCATCAACGCCGGCGCTGCGAACCGAAACACCTGCCAGAACGGAAAATTCCACGGCATCACTGCCAGCACGACCCCGAGCGGCTGAAAGACGATCGAGTTCTCCCCATCGTCCATCGCGACCGCTTCAGGCGCCAACATTTGTTCCGCGCGATCCGCGTAATAATGACAGACGAGCGCGCATTTCTCAGCTTCGGCGATCGCCGCCCCGAGCGGCTTCCCCATTTCGAGCGTCATCAATTCGCCAAAAGTTTTTCGCTCGCTCGTCAACAACTCCCCGGCTCGATGGAGTCGTTGTGCGCGCTCCGCGAATGAGGTTCCCCGATGCTGTCGCGCCGCTGCCGCAGCGAGCGCGAGCCGCTGCTCGATCTCATCGGCGGTGAATGGAGGAAATGTCTGAACGGTCTCGCCCGTGGCGGGATTGATCGTGGCAATCATAATGACCAAAAATAAGAAAAGGACGGCGTTCTGCCCGGATGATGGGCATCCGTTGCAAAACACCGTCCAATTCTTCCCGGTTCCCGGCGCCGCCCGGCCAGGCGGCTACATCGACTTAGTGGCGGAGCGAGTCGCGGCGGAGCTCGTGCCGATCGTGCCGATCGTGCCACACGTCGCGCTTGTCCCCGCGACGGTCCACGCGGTCACGGTGCAAATCCCGATAGTCGCGCCGCCGATCGTACTCGTCCCCCTTCAAGTCATGCGCATCGCGCCGCAATTCGCGCTCGTCGCGGCGGACTTCCCCTTTCCGCCCCGCCGCAATGTCGCGGCGCAATTCGGCCCGATCTTGTACCACGTCGCGACGATCAGTGCGGATGTCGCGCGTGTCGCGGTGGATATCCCGTTTGTCACCAACGATTTCGCGATGATCGTGGCGCACGTCACGCTTGTCTCGTCGCAGATCGCGCGCATCGTTCCGTGCCCCCGCGGGAATATTAGGGAGTGGGATGGGCGTCGCCGCTTGAGCGCCTGCGGCGCCAGCCAGGGTGACGAACGCTACCGCGACGGCGGCCGATTTCAGCGTTGTGTACATGATCAAGGTCCTCGTTCCAAAACGTTGGGTGAGGGCTTCCGTCACCTTCATGACCAGCGGTGACGCGCCCGGTACACCCCGTAGGACGCCGGGCGCAACGCGACGTTAAGAACCGATCTTACGACGCTCGATTGATTCGCTCCGCAGGGGCATTCTTTGCCGTCGCCGAGCTTTCCGTCTCGGCGGCCGCGATGATCCCGCCGGGCGCCTCGCGCTTGTCCCCGCCCCCCGGAACATCGACCAGTCCCCACGGATCGCGCATCAGAATCTGGTGTGTCGAGCGAGCTCCCTCAGGCCCGGGCTGCCGCTGCGTATACGTTCCGTCGGCACGAAGATCCCACGCCAAACGATTGTCGCGGAGACACGTCTCCAAGAGCGACTGCAGCTTGGGGTGCAACGACACATCTTCGACCGGCGCCACCGCTTCGACACGCCGGTCGAAGTTGCGTGGCATCCAATCGGCCGATCCGAAATAGTATTCGTCGTGCCCGCCATTCTTGAAATAGAAGATGCGCGAATGCTCGAGGAACCGTCCCACCAAGCTGATGACGCGGATGCGCTCGCTCACCCCGGGGACGCCAGGACGCAAACAGCAAATACCGCGAATGATCAGATCGATCTCCACCCCGGCTTGCGACGCGGTATACAACGCATCGATCGTCTGCTCGTCGACCAGCGAATTCATCTTCGCGATGATGCGCCCCGGCTCACCCTTGCGCGCCAACTCCGCTTCACGGTGAATGAGATCGAGGAACCGCGCCCGCATGTTCGCGGGCGCCACGAGCAATCGGCGATATAAACGTTGCCGAGAAAAGCCGGTGAGCGCGTTGAACAGATCGGTGATATCGGCGCCGATCGAGCGACTGACGGTGAAGAGTCCGATGTCGGTATACAGCCGCGCCGTCTTCGAGTTGTAATTCCCCGAACCGATGTGCACGTACCGCCGAATCCCATCCGCTTCACGCCGCACGACGAGCGTCGTCTTCGCGTGCGTCTTGAGCCCCGGAAGTCCGTACGCCACATGCACGCCGTAATCTTCCAACGTCCGCGCCCACGTAATGTTGTTCGCTTCGTCGAACCGGGCTTGGAGCTCGACCAACACCGCGACTTGCTTCCCCCGCTCCGCCGCTTCGGTGAGCGCGCGCACGATCGCCGTGTCGCCCGACGTGCGATACAATGTCATCTTGATCGCGAGCACGTCGTCGTCGAGCGCCGCCGCGTGCACGAATTGCTCGACTGATGCGGAGAACGATTCGAACGGATGATGCACGAGGAGATCGCGCTCTTTGATCACGTCGAAGATCGAACGTCCCGGCTCGCGCAACGCCGGCGGCGTAACCGCTGCCAACGGCGGATCGCGCAGCTCTGGAATGTCGAGCGTCGCGATCGACATCAAATCGCCAAGCTCCAGCAGCGGCCCCGTTTCGACGACGTCGTCGAGCGTGACCGCGAGCTCCGCCATTTGCCCTTCGCGTAGCTCTTCGACCAGCCGTTCACGCAGCTCCATCGGCATCCCGGTTTGCACTTCGACGCGAACGACTTCCGCGAACCGGCGCTGGAACACCTGCTCTTCGATGGCTTCGAGGAGATCTTCGGTTTCGTCCGACGCTTTGATCTCGAGATCGGAGTAGCGCGTAAGCCGGAACGTCCACGCTCCTCGGATGTCCATTCCTGGAAAGAGCGCCGCCAAATTCGCGGCGATCACTTCCTCGAGCGGAATGAATTGCGAGACGCGTCCGAACGACACCCAGCGGGGGAGAATCTTCGGGACTTTGACGCGCGCGAACCGCTCGGTCTGCGTGTCCGGATCGAACAGCTGGACCGCGAGCGACAGCGACAAATTCGAGATGTACGGAAACGGATGGGTCGGATCGACGGCAAGCGGGGTCAACACCGGGAAGACCTGCGACTCGAAGAACTCATCGACGGTCTGCCACTCCGCCGGGGTGAGCTCATTCATTGTTACCAACTTGACCCCGTGTTCGGCGAGCGCGGGAAGGACGACGTTGTGCAAACCTTCCCGCTGCCGCTCGATCAGCTGCGCGATCCGCCCGCGAATCGCCGCCATCTGCTCCTGCGGCAACAGTCCGTCCGCGCCATGGGCGGACGTTCCCGCACGCACCTGCCGCCGGATTCCCGCGACGCGAACCATGTAGAACTCGTCGAGGTTACTGCCCACGATCGAGAGGAACTTGAGCCGTTCGAGCAGCGGGTTCCGCGCATCGAACGCCTCGTGCAACACGCGCGCGTTGAACTCCAACCAGCTGAGCTCGCGATTGATGTAGAGCTTGGGGTCAGTCATGACGGACGTATCGCATAGCGTATCGCAATTGCGTGTCGCGATCGAAGCGCGGGGTCATCTGACACCCGCCGTTTCGGCCGCTTAGAAGGTGACGATGCGATTCAATACATGAAAAGCGAGCGCCGCCATCAACCCCGCCGCTGGAATCGTTACAATCCACGCCCACACGATCCGCCCAGCCAGCCCCCACCGCACCGCGGAGACGCGGGACGTCGCGCCGACACCGACAATGGAGCCGGTGATGGTGTGAGTCGTACTGACGGGAATCCCCATCTTCGTCGCGAGAAGGATCGCCATCGCGCCACCCGTCTCCGCGGCGAATCCACCAACCGGCCGGAGCTTGGTGATCCGTGATCCCATCGTCGCGACGATCCGCCATCCGCCGAACAATGTCCCGAGCGAGATCGCGGTATACGCGCTGAGCTCGACCCACAGCGGAACGCTGTTGGCGTTTTCGACGTGGAGGTAATGCAAGATCCCCGACTGCCCGGCGGTCAACGTCTTCACCGAGACGAGCAAGCCGACGATGATCCCCATCGTCTTTTGCGCGTCGTTCCCGCCGTGCGCGACGGAGAGCAGCGCCGAGCTCGCCAGCTGCAACCCCCGAAATGCACGATCCACCCGCCCCGGATGCACTCGGCGTAACACCCAATAGATCGCCACCATCAACCCGAACCCCGCCATCAATCCGACGAGCGGTGAGATCGCGATGAAGGAGAGTGTTTCGATCCACTTCTTCCCCCACGTGATCGCGACCCATCCCGCCTTGGCGACGGCGGCGCCTGCATAGCCCCCGATCAACGCGTGCGACGAGCTCGACGGAATCCCGTAATACCACGTGATGATGTTCCACGCGATCGCGCCGAGCAGCCCGCCGAGGATGACGTTCGGATCGACGATGCCGACGTTGATCATGCCGCTCCCGATCGTTTTGGCGACCGCGGTGCCGACAGTGAAGACCGCGATGAAATTGAACACGGCCGCCCACACGACGGCGGCCACCGGGCTCAACACGCGCGTCCCCACGATCGTCGCGATCGAGTTGGCGGAATCGTGGAACCCGTTGCTGAAATCGAAAATGAACGCGACGAGGATGATCGCGACGACGTACCAGATCACGGAGTGCCGGTCCGCGGTTAGGCGTTTTTCAACGCGATCGACTGCAGGACGTTGGTCACGTCCTCGCACTGATCGAGCGCATCTTCGATCTTGTCGTACAGCTCCTTCCATTTGATCACCGCGATCGGGTCGCTCGTCTGCGCGAACAATTTCCCCATCGAGTCGTGGTAGATCGCGTCCCCTTCTTCTTCGATCTTCTTGAGCTCGCGCGCTTTGGCGTTGACCAACCGCGCATCTTTCATGTTGCGCACGGCATCTTCGACCTGCTTCGCGGCACGGACGACGACCTCCGACAACACGATGGCCGGCCGGTGCACCTCGTTGATCTGAAACATGTCGACGCGCCGGGCCGCTCCGTCCAACAGGTCGACCACGTCGTCCAACTCCGACGCGAGCGCGTGGATATCCTCACGGTCAAATGGTGTAACGAACGTTCGATCGATCCTGTCGATAATCTCGTGCGTCAGCCCGTCCGCCTCGTGTTCCACCGACTTGATGGTAGCGACGATCTGGGCGCGGCGGTGCGGCTCCTGGAACAGCTCGTGGAGGAGCCCCGCCGAACGGGTGAGGCGTTCGGCGAGTTGCGTGAAGAGGTCGTAAAACTGCTCGTCGCGGGGGATAAGCCGCACGTCGTACACTCCAGGATGAACAGGTGGGATCTGTGCCCCAAAGTTATCCTCCCCAGAGGGAGCGAGCCACTGCGGATCGTTTCTCGAACACTTTGACCAGGAGGAGCCCGGCGACAAACCCGCCGACGTGCGCCCAGACGGCGACCCCGCTCGAGATCTCCGGGCGCATGGGCCCCATCTGCGCCACCCCTTCGAACAGTTGGAGGAGGAACCAGTAGATCAGGACGAGCCACGCCCGGACGCGCGCGATGAAGATGAAGAAGAGCATCCGGATCCGGGCGTTGGGATAGAGGAGCAGGTACGCCCCCATAATCCCAGAAATTGCCCCCGATGCCCCCACCGTCGGCACGGGCGACGCCGGCGCCGACATGATGTGTGCGGCGGCCGCGGCGATCCCGCAGATGAGATAGAAGGCGAGGTAGCGGAATGGCCCGAGGGCGTCTTCGATGTTGTCGCCGAAGGTCCAGAGGAACAACATGTTCCCGAGGAGGTGCCCCCAGCTCCCATGCAGAAAGAGCGACAGCAACGGGGTGAGCAGATTGATGCTGTCGTTGTCGACGGCGCAGACCATCCCTTGTCCGATCGGGACCGCTTGCCCCAGCGGCGCGAGATGCGTCAGCTCACCCGGAACGAGCCCGAGGTTGCAGACACTTTTCGCGAGGATGATCGGGTTTGCCCCCCCACCCTGGAAGTACAGCCACGATCCGATGGTTGCCAGGATGATGACATAGTTCATCCAGATACGCCGCCGAGTCGGCAGTTCGTCGCCAACAGGAATCATGCGGGGGTCGTCGAATGTGCCACTTTGGCAGACAATTGCGGCATCAGTGATGCTAGAAGAAGGGGCGATCGCTTACAGCGCAACACACTTATTCCTTATAACGAATATGGCAGATAAAGTCATCGGCATCGACCTTGGCACCACAAACTCCGTGGTCGCGGTGATGGAAGGGGGCGACCCCGTCGTCATCCCCAACGCAGAAGGGGGACGCACGACGCCATCCGTCGTCGGTTTCACCAAGGACGGCGAGCGCCTGGTCGGCCAAATTGCCAAGCGGCAGGCGGTGACCAATCCGCAGAATACGATCTTCTCCATCAAGCGGTTCATGGGCCGCAAGATGAGCGAAGTCTCCGACGAGCGGACACGCGTTCCGTACTCCGTCTCGGCCGGACAAAATGATCTCGTGACCGTGGAAGTCGCGGGGAAGAAGTATACGCCCCCCGAAATTTCCGCGATGATCCTCCAGAAGATGAAGCAGACGGCGGAAGACTACCTCGG
>Ga0105241_10000102_pt1 | contig 62230 bp, 66 predicted proteins | sample KBSC64metaG_FD_80422 | JGI IMG/M metagenome (GOLD analysis project Ga0105241, IMG submission 80422) | Corn rhizosphere microbial communities from Kellogg Biological Station, Michigan, USA - KBS C6-4 metaG | ecosystem: Host-associated > Plants > Roots > Rhizosphere > Soil | place: Michigan, USA... | reverse complement strand
CTCGTGCCGCTAAACTTCTGACCGGCAAAGACAAGCCGATGTTCACCCACCACATCGACTGTGGCGACTTTGTCGTCATCGTCAATGCCGACCAGCTCGTCGTTACTGGCGACAAGATGGACAAGAAGATGTACTACCGTCACAGCGGCCACCCCGGTGGTTTACACGAAGCAACGATGCGCGAGAAGATGGCCCAGGACTCAACCCAGGTTATCGAACACGCCATCCGCGGTATGTTACCGGTCAACAAACTGCGCGACGAGCGCCTCAAGCGCCTCAAGATTTACGCTGGCGCTGAGCACAAGCACGAGGCCCAGAAGCCAGTCGCGTTTTCAGTAAAGGAAGAGAAGTAATGGCAGCTCAAGACTATTTCTACGCCCTTGGTCGGCGTAAAAGTGCCACAGCCCGCGTGCGTTTGCGCAGCGGCAAGGGTACGATTACCATCAACGACAAGCCTGCAAACGAATACTTCGCCGACAGCAAGATGCTGCTCGAAGACATCGCTCAGCCGTTTACAGTGCTGCAGACTGAGAACAAGTTTGACATCTCAGTACACGTCAGCGGTGGCGGTCACCACGGCCAGGCCGGTGCTATTCGCCTCGGCATCGCCAAGGCTTTGACCATCATGAATGAAGACTTTAAGGCGACACTCAAGCGTGCCGATCTGCTTGGCCGCGACTCACGCGAGAAAGAACGCAAGAAGTTCGGTCTCCGCGGTGCTCGCAAACAACGTCAGTTCACCAAGCGTTAGTTGATACGAAACATGCAAAGAACTCAAATGAACAACACCTGGTTTTTCGCCGACACTTTGTGGCGGCTGAGTTCTTAGTAGTAAACTAAAGCAAGACAAAACCGCCGCAACCCGGCGGTTTTTCTTTTTGGAGACATATGTCAGCAAAAGCAGTCAAACCAGTACTTATCCAAGGTAATCATCACTCGTTCCACGCGCAAGCGGCCGTCAAACTAGGCCTCACGCTTGACGCCTGCCTGCCAATTGACACGCACACGGAGCTTTACGAAGCCCTGGAAGGCCCTGTGCACGAAACGGCAGTCGTGGCGGTGGTGAATAGTAGCATCGGACGTATCAGAGGGTCGTACGAGCACATTTTAAGTGGCCGCCAAACCATCACTGGACGCGTTGACCTACCCATCAGTTTTAATATCTACGCTAAGCCTGGTGCCCGGCTGGAAGATATCGAAGTCGTCCATACTCAATCACACGCCTACAATCAATGCCAGAAGACATTAAGGCAACGTATACCCGAGGCGCGCTGGCAAGAGGAGCAAGATACTGCCGGCAGCGCCTTCATCGTCCGCGACCAAGGCAACCTTGCGCATGCGGCGATCTGTCCGAAAAGTGCCGGTGAAGCAGCCGGCCTCGTCTGTCTCCTCAGCAATATACAAGATAGCGAAGACAACCACACTACTTTCTATCAGATCAGTTCGTCAAAGCAAGCAGCCGTGCCCGAAACAGCCAACATTGCCGTGGCGATTTTCACAGGCGCAGCGCCAGGGCAATATCTCGCTGCCGAGCAACAACTCACAAGCGAAACTGGCATTGTCATGCGTCCGTTGCATCATTCAGAGGCAACCGCTCAACACCTCATTGTAGAGCTGCCGGCAACCGATCACGCAGAAACGATTTCCCGAGCTCAAGATGTACTGACGGAATTCGGCGCACTCCAATACGTCGGTGGCTATGCCACCAGTACCGAGAACTTTTTAGACCAAGATAAGCTATAATGGAGCTCATATGAGTAAACCAGTCATCCTCACCGGCATTCGTGCAAACAACGATCTTACCATTGGCAACTACCTCGGCGCGCTGCTGCCCATTGTCGACATGGCCAAAAAACAGGCAGGCGAGTACCAAGTTAATCTGTTCGTGCCCGATCTACACAGTTTCACTACACCGATCGATCACGCTCAATTACATGAACAGATCCTGCACAACGTTCGCATTTTTGTAGCCGCCGGTTTGCCACTCGACCACCCAGACGTACATGTCTATCGTCAAAGCTATGTGCCAGCGCACTCCGAGCTAACCTGGATTCTAGACTGCTTCACGGGGTTCGGCGAAATGAGCCGCATGACACAATTTAAGGACAAGTCGGGCAAACTCAGCGAAGACCGCATTAGCGTGGGCTTATTCAACTACCCAGTGCTCATGGCCGCTGACATGCTACTCTATGACGCACTGTACGTGCCCGTCGGCGACGATCAGTCGCAGCACATCGAGTTCACGCGCGATATCGGCGAGCGTATGAATAGTCAGTTTGGCAAGCTATTTACCGTCCCGGCAGCCGTTTCCGAACAGCACGCTTTCTTTGGTAAAGACCAAGGGCTGCGCATTCGCGATTTACTCGACCCGACCAAGAAAATGAGCAAGAGCGACGAAACCGGCAACGGCGTTATTTTTATGTCCGACACGCCGGAAGCGGCCGCCAGTAAAATCATGCGTGCCACCACCGACTCATTTGGCGAAATCCAGTTCGACTACAAAGAACGACCGGGAATCTCTAACCTACTACAACTACTTTCGCTATTCAGCGGTAAAGATCAAAAGACGGTAATCGACGAATGGGCCGGCAAGTCAAGCTATGGCGACCTCAAGAAAGCGACTGCTGAAGCGGTCAGCGCATTCTTGAAGGAGTTCCAAACAAAGCTAGCAGCAGTTGACGACGAAGCGATTCTCGCGAAGCTGACCAGCAGCGAGTCGGCTATGAATTTTGTGGCTGGTGAAACCCTGCTGCGCGTACAAAAGGCAGTAGGCCTCCGTGGATAGCGCGCTGAGCGAAGATTCGCAGCTCATAGCCCTCAAGCGCCTCGACCAATACGTTGTCGAGGCACGGCCGCGCCTCAGTCGTGCATACGCCGCCAAGTTAATCGAACAGGGTAGGGTAACTGTTAACACGCAGCCTAGCAAGGCCGGCTACAAGGTGCGGCCGCAAGATACGGTCGCCATAGATTACGACGAGTCTGAGCTAGACGTGATACCGCATATCGACCTGCCGGTTATCTATGAAGACGACGACTGTATCGTCATGAACAAGCCGGCTGGCGTTCTCACCCACGCGCAGGGTCATTTGAGCGCCGAGGCCAGTGTAGCAACCTTTTTGCGTGACCGGCTGGCAGAGGAGTTGCGCGATGCCCCTGAGCGAAGCGAACAAGCCAACGCCCGCGCTGGCATCGTCCACCGGCTCGACCGCGCCACCAGCGGCGTGATCATTGGCGCCAAAAACCAAGCCGCGCTCAGCTGGCTCCAAAAGCAATTCGCCCAGCGGCGAGTCAAAAAGACCTATACGGCCATCGTTGAAGGCGTGCCAGAGCCGTCTGAAGCTATTATAGATATGCCTATCGAACGTAACCCGAAGGCTCCGGCAACATTCCGTGTGGGCGCTAACGGCAAGTCGGCCAACACACACTATGAAGTAATCGAACAAGCGGGGAGCGGCAAATCAGCCGAAACGCTTCTCGAGCTTAGGCCCGAAACTGGCCGCACGCACCAGCTGCGCGTACATCTAGCGCACATCGGCCATCCTATCGTCGGCGACCACTTGTACGGTCACGCCGCTTTTGAAGATCGACTTTTCCTGCATGCCGCGAGCTTAGAAATTACTTTGCCCAACCGCGAACGCCGAGTCTTTACTGCGCCGCTGCCGCCAGAATTTACTGAGCGATTAGCTAAAGAAGGCAAGTAGCAGTGGCAATCGTCCTACACCCGACAACGCAGGCCCACATCCAGCGTTTTGTTAGTGCGCCAGGCCACGCACTTTTACTGAGCGGGCCGGCTGGCAGCGGCAAGACCTTCGTAGCGCAACAGCTTGCGGCCCAACTACTTGGCATCGCTCCTGAAAAACTCGATTCTTATCCATATGCGCAGCATGTCACCCCGGTCAAACAGACCATTTCCATCGAAGCAGTCCGCACGTTGCAACACTTCTTGGAGCTGAAAACAATTGGTGATCGGCCCATTAGACGCATCGTCATCATCGAGCACGCTCACACCCTCAGCACCGAAGCGCAAAATGCACTCCTCAAAACCCTCGAAGAGCCACCTGAAGACACGGTAATCATCCTAACTGCGCACAACCCCCGCGCGCTACTCACCACCATTCGTTCGCGGCTCCAGGAGATCGTTATTCATCCGCCAGAGTCCGAACAGCTCGCTGCGCATTTTTCACCCAAAGCAGCATCGCCACAAGCCTACGTCAGCCAGGCGATGCTCAGTGGCGGCTTGCCCGGCTTGCTTGACGCTTTACTGTCCGAAGCAAAGGACCATCCGCTCGCCGTCGGTATCGATCAGGCGAAATTGTTGCTCAAGGCCGACACCTTTGAGCGCCTAGCGCAAATCGACGCGCTTGCCAAGCAAAAGGACAGCGCCATCACACTATGTAGCGCACTCATTCGCATCGTCCAAGCCGGCCTTGAGCAAGCTGCTAAAAAAAATACAACGCCCCAACTGCGGAACTGGCAGCGCATCCTCAAAACTGCGTACCAAGCTCAAACAGATCTCGAATCTAACCTCAATGCCAAACTTACGCTGACGCATATGATGCTCAGCTTAGAATCGTAAATTTCTCCCCCTCGAAGTGTAACTTTTTAGCATATCGTCTTGCAGCGGTCTGCTATAATGATTGTCAAGATGTTTGAACTTGCGATCGTTGCCGGTTTCGGCTTGCTTGCGTTCCACCACACTCGGGTCCGTGACGATGAATTCGCTGCCGGGTCACGAAAAATTGGCGATCGTTTGGGTAAATTATGGGATATCGCCCACCAGGGCATGCGCGAAAACCGTTTTCTGCGCGCCGAGAAAGCCTTGCTCACTATTTTGAAAATCGACGAGCGCAATGCTGCGGCGTACAATCGTCTGGGTATTTTATACGCCAAGCAAAAAGAATATCGCGACGCGATTGACTGTTTTGAAATCGCCAGCAGTATCGAGCCGACACCCTCGTCGCTACACAACCTCGGGCTCATTTATTATGAAACTGAGAACTACGAAAAGGCGGCGATCGCCTTTGAGCAGGCCCTGAAACTCGAAGATAATTTGGCCGCGCGCCATGTGGCCTACGCCAAAGTTCAAGAAAAACTCGGCAACGAAAAGCTATTCTTCCAGGCGCTGGAGAAGTCCGTAGAACTCGAGCCCAACAAAGAGACGCTTACGCTACTACATAAAGCTTACCTCGACCGTGGCATGCAGTCACAAGCTGACATGCTCGAACAGAAACTCAAGAAATTGATCGTGCCAGCCGGCAAGCCAAAGCGCATGCTCCGACCGCGAAGAGTCGTAGTCTAACAAGAAGACTTCTAACCCGAACCTGACTGTGTAAGCTCGCAAGCTCAGTCTATAAGATGCAGACTCTCGAGCTCAGGCGGTAAAAACTCAGCCGACAACCGTGCTTTTGATCTACCATAGCCCAGGTCCTTCATAAGTTTGGTCGGTGCATTACGTAAGGCGAGCGGTATCGGTAAGTCAGGGTGCCGCTGCGCGGCATCGAAAGCCGCATACATTGCGCTGGCAATCTGGCGATCCTTCTTCGATTTAGCCAGCACCGCTGCACACTCAAATAGGGCATACTGACACTCCGGCAGACCGATCCGCTCTACCGCATGAAACGTCGAAACCGCCAGATTAAGCGCTGCTGGCGCCGCAAGGCCGATATCTTCACTGGCGAAGATTACCATGCGACGGGCGATAAACTTTGGGTCCTCACCAGCTTGGAGCATGCGCGCCAAATAATACAGTGCAGCATCAGGCTGACTCCCGCGCATCGACTTAATAAAGGCGCTAATTACGTCGTAATGCGTCTCACCCTTCTTATCGTAGCGCGGTGCACGCGTCTGTACAGCCGTCTCGACCATCGTTTTGGTGATGGTTTTGTCGCCAGCAAGCTGCACGACGAGCTCCAAGTTACCGAGCGCCACACGCGCATCGCCGCCACTGAGCTCGGCGAGCAGCTCCAGGCTCGTTTTGGGCAGCTTCTTGGCTTTGAGTTTGAGCTCTTTGGCCGCTGAGGCGAGAATTTCACTGATGGCGTCCCGACTCAACGGCTGCAGCACCAGAACTCGACTACGGCTGAGCAGTGGGTTAATAACCTCAAAACTCGGATTCTCTGTCGTAGCCCCAATCAAAATAATCGTACCCTCCTCAACGTACGGCAAAAAGGCATCCTGCTGCGCCTTGTTGAAACGATGAATCTCATCGAGGAACAAGATAGTGCGCTGGCCCAGGCGCTGATTGACGCGCGCGTCTTCGATAACCTTGGTGACGTCAGCTTTCTTGGCGCTCACGGTGCTGAGCTCAATGAACGTCGCGCCTGTTTCGCGGGCAATAATCCGCGCCAGCGTTGTCTTGCCGCTGCCTGGCGGCCCCCATAAAATTAGACTTGTGGGTCGTTTCTTCTCTATAATCTCATACACGATCTTACCAGCGGCGGTCAGTTGTTCCTGGCCAACAACTTGGGCAAGTGTTTCAGGCCGCATTCGATCGGCAAGGGGGCGCATATCCATACTTTTAGTATACCCTAACAGGGGTGGAACACCGAGCATCTACATTATCCCAGCAATTGCAAGACTCGTACACACGCTGGACATGGCGAAGTCCTACCGCTTACCGATTCGGGCCGCCACAACACCCTGCTTAGACCGCGAGGCACAAGGGAGCAGGAAAGACAGAGACCGCTCGGGCCATATTGCCCAAAGAGGCGAGATTTGCTACACTTACGTCTGTTATGGTGCATGTGCGCTATACAGGCAACGCCACCTTAGCTCAGCGGTAGAGCAACACTTTTGTAAAGTGAAGGTCGTCGGTTCAATCCCGACAGGTGGCTCCAAAACACTTCTCGTTTCGCGCGAGAAATGATAAAATACAGCGGTCGCAGGGATAGTGAAGCGGTCAAACACGGGTGACTGTAAATCATCTGGCTCAGCCTTCGGGGGTTCGAATCCCTCTCCCTGCACCAAAGAAAATGAGTCTGCCGAGCGCAGGCTCATTTTCTTTTGAGGGCGAGAGGGATTCGAACGACCGAGTCCAGTGGACTTGGGCCGCCCGGCAGCCCGAAGGGTTGCAGAAGCAAATCTATTTTTGATTTGTGCTGCAAGGTCGAATCACAGAATCATCCACTGGATGATTTCGTCGCCTTCAAGCGAAGCGCCCAACGTAAAACCACACCGCCTTAATGGCGCCAGTTCCCCACAGCTAAGTGCAAGGGGTCGCAAACAGTTGTATAATAAACTTAGGATAGCCCTCGAAAGAGCGGCTATTTTTGTTACTAAAACTACAGAGGGAACATGAGCAGACTACACAAAATAAGGTTTGAATGGACGAAAGAGCCCAAATTGCAAGCCCTATGTCCTGATGCTCCACACGACATAGTATTCGTCGTCGACGAAAATAATATCATCAGGGACTGTTATTTCGAAGACAGCGGCCCGCGCTATCCAGACTGTTGGCTTTTGTAAATCTACAGCACGTATCAGTTGTTATAATCACCCTATGGCCGAATTCTCCATCGTCACCGGCGTACTCGTCAAAAATAAAGCAGGCAAATTTCTGCTCGTAAAAAAGCCAGATACTGTCGGCCCCTATAAAGGATCGTTCCTGATCCCCGGCGGAGGCGTCAATGAAGATGAGAGCGCCGACCAAGCCGCAATCAGAGAACTGTACGAAGAAACCGGCGTAAAAGTGACTAACCTACAGAGAGTGTATTTTGACGACGACATAACAGAAAACTGGGCAGGACAGACGAAACACTTCATTGGACTACTGTACACTGCGGACTACGCTTCAGGCGACCTTCAGCCTACGGCAGGGAACGACGACATTTTCGAAAGGGTGGGATGGTTCTCGCCTACAGAGATCCGCCAGATGCCTCTAGCGCCTCCACTGCAGAAATTAGTCAGACATCTCGGGTATCTAGCCCAGTAGTGACCCGGTCGACGGATACATAATGCGGCGGCGCGTGCACCGTATGCCGAAAAGCTTCGCAATTTTCTCGCTCATAGCTCAAACCGTATAAACTAAGTCAAGCGCAAGACCCTTTACCAACTGACCCTTTTACGCTAGAATAGTTCTGAATTGCCGCGATAGCTCAGTGGTAGAGCACTTCCATGGTAAGGAAGGGGTCCTGGGTTCAAATCCCAGTCGTGGCTCCAGATATAATCGCAAGAGAACTACGTGTCTGAGATCCGTTTGACGGCTACAATTGACGGCAGCGATAGTTTACAGAACGTGACGTATCTGTTAAAATGATTACATAATTGTTATAGTAAGCACTTAAAGAAGAGACATCATGGCTAAAAAAGGTGAGAAACGAAAAGTTATTGGTCTGTACTGCGCTGAAACCAAAGAGCGCATCTATTACACTGTCGTGAATCTCCAGACTACGCCAAAAGATTTCTCACTCATGAAGTACAGCCCCAAGGCACGCAAGCACATGCGTTTCCAACGCTACAATCATAGCCTGGGCCGCAACGTCGCGCCTTCACGCTAGGACTTACTAGCTTCGCCTGAGGGACGAGCAGCGATGCTCGTCTTTTTTAGGTTTGGACTTGCGCTAAGTTTCTGATACGTATCTCTTACAGAGCACTTCATGGTAAGGAAGGGGGTACTGGGTTCAACTCGTGGTTGCGACCCCAGAGATCCAAACAAGAAACTACCGTCCTAACCCACCTTAGAGAGATCGAGAACTGTGTTGATGAACTCGGCGTGGCTCCAGACCAGCGGCGCGACAGAAACTGGCGAACCGTCCGACGGATTGACCTGTTCGGAAAGCATGCCGCTGGGCATGGCGCGCTGCATTGTCCAATCGACATAGTGGCGAGCGCGGTCGAGTTGCTGGCGACGGATATAATACTGCCCCATCCAAAGCGTTGTCACAAACCACGGGTTGCCCAAGTACGGTGGAGACGATTCGAAATAATGGTCGTGCTCATAACGGGGGCTACCGCCAGACGGTGTTTTATCGAGCAGTGTTGCTTCAATGGCTTCTGCGGTTTGCGTCAGACGATCCTCGCCGATATCTTTACCAAAGAACATCATCGCACCAAACAAACTTGAGACGTCCAGTGTGTTGTCAAACTGCAGCGAGCCGTCTTCCTGGAGCAAGAAACCTTTGCGGAAGGCTTTGCGCGCAGGATCGAAGAAAGCTTGCGCACCCTCGAGTACCTTTTCCGCCGCGCGCCGCCAGTGCACGGCATCATCAGGGTAGGCGAACTTGTCAGCGAAATCGGCTGCTACCAAAAATGCCTGATACACGACACTAGTGGTGTAGGTGGTGGTCAAAAACTTTTCTTCCCAGAGGTCGTAGCTGGCGTGCGGTAGCAATGTCTGCTCGTCTATGAACTCGCACATAAAATTGGCGGCTGGCTGGATGAAGGTGTTATACAGGCTAAAAACAAAGTCCTGGTCGTCAGTGTGATCGAAGTATTCGCCGAGCATGTATAACACGATGGCCGTTTCGTCTTCTTGAATCGCCAGTTCTTTGTGACGACCATGCAGCAACGGGTGCCAAGTGCTGCCGATAGCGCGGTCCGGCTGGTATTTGTGCATCAGATAGCCATCGGGTGTTAAGATGTCACGGCAAAATTCGAAGAAGCGGCGCGGTTCTTCTCGGTAGCCAAGACGAATCAGTGGCCAGATTGCTAAAGCGCCATCTCGCGGCCAAACATAGCTATAATAATCACGACCGAAATTGTAGATCGATGAATCGCAGCTGGCGATAATACCACCACGCTTGTCGGTATGCACCTTGATGACCATCAAAGATTTCTTGAGCATGTTCACATACCGCTCGTCTACCGTATGGAGCGTATTTGATGCAGTCGCCAGCCAACTCCGCCAGTAATCGCGCGTGTTCTCTAGCCGACGTTCTAGGCCCTCAGACAAAAACTGGTGATGAATTTTCTCGGCCGTAAACTGCGAATCGGCGGCAATAATCCAGTAGTCGATCTGCGTGCTGGCCCCAGCAGCCAGCGAGCAAGGGAAGCGCAAAACCGAATCGACGCCACCGTGCTCAACCGCATTACCCGACAGCTCGCCGTCCTCGGCGTCTTTAAACGTACCTTCCTTACCTTCAATGCCGTAATTCCCGACCGAAAACTGGTCATAAATGGTGCCGTCGATATTTTGACCGTAAATAAGCAATGCACAGCGCCCTTTGTAATCAAGAATATAGTTCTCTTCGGGTACAAACAGCGCTGTGTCTGCCCGGCCGCCACGCGAAATCTCAAATACCTGGTGCAGAAAGAGCCGGATGCTGTGATATTCCTGGCCGTGGTTCAGAATGGTAATACGCCGACAGAAGGCGTTGTGGTCGCTATCGACGAAGTCATTGAACTGGAGCTCAATATTAAAACCTGAATGACGCATGCTAATGGTGCTCACCAGTGCATCAGACTCAAAATCAACCTGTGCTTGCCACTCGCCGTCCGAAACCCAGCTAAAATTGCCGTCCACCCACACGCCAATTTTGTGGTGCACACTTCGCGAAGTACTGAGGTTATCCAGGCCGACGTACGGATAGTAGAAATCGTGGACGAGACCGAGCTCATTCAGCCCGACCGTTAAGCTACCGTTACCAAGCATAACTGCGCGGCCCATACTATACCTCCACACCTTTCTCGCTCAAGCGAAACTTGAGATCGTGATACGCATTCATGAAATTGGTAAAAGCTTCGTACGGCGTGTCGTAGGGGCTGAAGTAGGCATGAATGTCGCCGTCATTGAACCATTTCGTACACATGTAGTAGAAGTGATCGGAAGTTTGTAGGCGGCGCCAGTCTTCGATGAGCGCGAGATCATTCGTGTTGAGAATCTTCTGCTCCAGCTCATACAACGCCGTGATTGCTGAGGTTTGCATACTATTGCCAAGCCATGCGCTCAGATCACGTTCGGTGTCAGCCCAGGTGATGGTTTCGGGCGTGTCGACAACGTCAGCAGGTGCGAATGCGTCTGCAGCCTGGCTGACCGTCAGGAAACGGTTGCCGGGCGATTGTAGCCATTTTTTCGGCAAATGTTCCAGGAAATCGAAGATGCCCGATTCGTGCCACTGATGCTCACCAAAGGTCTCGTAGTCCATGAAAAGGTTGAAAACGTCAGCACTGTGCGTTTCGTTCAGCCAATGTGTAAACTTATCGGCAGTCAGCGGCCACTCGCTCCAGGCACGATCGCCAAAACGGAAGGCAATATCGTCGCTCAAGTGATAATTTTTCAGAAGCAGCTTGATGTTTTCGGTGTACGCCGGCCGGTAGACGAAGTTTGGGCTGCGCCAGCCGAGCACTTTATCCCAGCCCTCGGCCAGAACCGCTTTGTAGCCGGCTTTGTCGGCCCAATAGGCTACATCATTATTGTAGGCAAGCTCAGTATTGCGAAATACCTTTGGTGTCTGCCCGAAAACCTGCTCAACTTTCTCGCGGTGCATCTGCACTTGCCGCTCAAATTCGGCCCGCGAATAGAAGAAGGCGAGACTATGGTGATAGGTTTCGCCGACAATTTCTACGCGGCCAGTCGCTGCTAAATCTTTGAACGATTGCAGCGCTTCGGGCGCCCACTGCTCCAACTGCTCAATCACTGTACCGGTAATCGACAGGCTCAAGTGAAAATCAGGATATTCCTGCAAGATCTGCAGTAACCGGCGGTTAGTAGGCAGGTACGACTTCTCGGCCACTTTACGTACGATGAAAGCGTTGTTCGTCAATGCGTCAGGCGTTCCATCGCTGAAATAGTCGTGGTTAACCCCGGCATCAAAAATCGTATAATGCCGAATACGAAACGGCTGATGTACATGCAGATAGAGGGCGATGGCTTTATTGCTCATGCCGCCGCCTTTTTGCGCCCGTGACGTTCGTATAAATCAATCATTTTGCGGGCTGAATCATCCCAGCTGAGATGCTGCAATTCCCGGTACGCGTTTTCATGCAGGTTGTCACGGAGGGCGTCGTTTTGCATCACAGCCGTAATCTGGTTAGCCATTTCGTGGATATCCCAGAAGTCTACTTGCAGACAGTTGCGCACGAGTTCTATAACACCCGACTGTTTACTAGCCAGCACAGGCGTCCCATAACCGATCGCCTCCAGGGCGGTAAGACCGAACGGCTCGGAGACCGACGGCATGACAAACAAATCGGCAATAGTGAAGGCATCACGCCAACGCTGACCGCGCTGGAATTCAGTAAAGATGACATTGCGGGCGATCCCAAGGTCAGCCGCCAGCTGTAACAATTCATAATATTGCTCGCCGCTGCCCACGATCAGGAAGAGCGTCTTGGGCGCGTGCGCAATTACTTCTTTCGCAGCATAAAGCAGGTTTGTGAGGCCTTTTTGTATGGTCAATCGGCCAACGTTGGATACGACACGGTACCCTTGGCGCTTCATAGCGGCGAGATAGGTGTACGCGTTTGCAAGGCTGAGTGGCGCGAAATCGCCTGGATTGATGCTGTTGTGCACTACTTCGATCTTCTCCGCCGGGATTCCGTAGTCTTTGATAATCTGATCTTTGGTGTACTGGCTGACGGCAATCACACGGTCGGCCATCAACATCGTCATACTCTCAATTTCACGCGCCAGCGGATTGCCCGCATCGCCGCCGGCGCGGTCCCGCTCGACAGAGTGCAGCTGCACCACCAGCGGACAGCATGCAAACTGCTTTGCCCGCAATGCCGCCCGGAAGGTCAGCCAGTCGTGAGCATGGATAAGGTCAAAGGTCTCGCCGCGACGCTCCACCAGTTCGGCGACAGCCTCTTCGTAGCGCTGTTGTTGAGTGTAAATATTCACCCGATCCTCATGCCCATCTTCAAATACATAGCGCGCACTGTCGTAAACGCTGCCTTCTTGCAGTACGGCCACAACTCCCTGTGGACTTGCAGCGGTCACTTGCATAAAATCGATACCATGATCGGCCTGGTAGGGCACAACGAACTCAATATCAGCGCCGCGCGCCGCCAGCGATTTGCACAATTCGTAGCACGCCACACCCAATCCGCCACTGTTGTAGGGAGGTAGCTCCCAACCGAGCATTAATATCCGCATCACCCTCACTTCCAGGAATCTACGAGCTCAGTATACCGTCTGGAAGTTGCAAGCACAACCGATTTTAGTGAGAAAACATCGTAATTTTTGCTGTTGCAATTCGGGGGAACTCCGTGCATACTCCGCTCACCATGATTGACCAAGACACACTTGCCGAACTCAAAAACTTCATCAGTACTACCGTCGCAGAATCCATGAGTAACGTCGCCACGAAAGACGACTTAGTTGTGGTCACGAGCGCCATAGCCGGTCTCAAACATCAGATGGACGAACGATTCGATGCCGTCGACCGACGCTTTGAGGGTATTGACGCTCGTCTTGACGCGATAGATCTGCGCCTCGACGGAATGGACGTGCGTTTCGTGGGCATCGACGCGCGGCTAGACAAAATTGATACCAGACTGGACGAGCACGATGAAAAGCTCGACGCTATCCTTGACGCACTGGGCGACCGCCTGGCAATTCAGGACGAGCAACTCAACGAACATGCTGCCATGATGCGTAGCCACGGCATCCGCATTCATAAACTTGAACAGAATTTTAGATAACGCGCTTACTTCAGAGAATGACGAGAAGAAGTTTCTCCTGCCGCATGCGCTCCAAGGTGTTCGACAAACAAAACGATAAGAATAATCAGGAGACTACATAATGCGATAAACGAATACTGAAAGAGGTTGTTGCCGGTATGTCGTAACACCGATACTCCTGTAGCGACACCCGCCAGAACCCAAGCGCCGAGTAGCATGCGTGCCGTGCGATGAGCGACTCGAGAAGGAGTGTGCCGTTTGACGCCACGGATAATAAGAACCGTACTTACAAATAGTGCGGCAAGCCCAATAAGACTCAGTGCGTCGTGCAAAGCGCTCAGCGGATCCTGCCATAACGACCGGCAGCTCGCGATGCCTGGATCGCAGGTAAATGGCAGGAACGCAGCAGCTGCAGTAGTAGCACCGAAAAGCGCATAGGTGGCAATACTCTTCCGCATCAGTGGTGCTCGCGCTGCTCGATATTGCACGCCTGCGATGAGCACAACGCCTAGACCGCTCAGAATATCCAGCCCAATGAACACCCAGTTATAAGGCTGATGCGGCACTTCAAAGCTACTCGCCAAATCATGACGACTGGCGGCTGGATTCAGCCAGAAGGCCAGCGGCCATGAACTATACAGCAGTGCAGCACAGCACGCGGTAGCTAACAACCAGGCATGATTGCCAACAAGCAGGTATCGTCGAATTCGGAGTCGCATGTGTATTATTTTACGCCAGCCAAGTCATCGTCGGCCGCGACGTGCTTCGGATTGTCATCAGTACGAATTACGTCAAAGAAATCAACAATCAAGGCCTGTATCATCTAGAAGCCCTTGTCGAGCAACGGCTTCTCAAGGTCCAAGCGCAAGGGTCGAGCGATTGCCAATGGCAAAAGCCGCACGATACAAACAACTAGCAGGCCGATAGCAAACCCGCCCAGCACATCATTTGGCGTATGTACCCCCAAGTATACCCGCGAGACAGCCAATACTACGATCCAAGCCACCGACAGCCACCGCCAGCGACGCGGCAACACCAGCCAGAGAGTTAATGCCATGGCCGTACCAACTGCTTCGTGGCCAGAAGGAAAGCTCGTCAGGCCACCTTCGTTGGCACGCAGATGTAGGTTGCCATGCAACATCACTACCGGACGCGGCTCGAGGGCGATCTTTTTAGCGATCTCCATCAGCACACCAGCGCCGCCCACGGTAACCACAAAGCGCCACGCCAACCGAAATCGTTTAAAGGCCAACGCTAGCAAAATGCACAATGCAATCGGGTAGGCAGCACCCAAACCTTCGGTGATAATGAGTGCCGGCACACGGAAAACGTCGGGCCAGTTGTTAAACCAATGAAAAATGCTCGCTTGTAAGCCGTCCAGCCTGTGCTGGTGTCCGATTACGAGTGCACCGGCAAAGATGATAAGACTCACGATAAATCCCGCAACATACGGAGCAGGATATGCACGCACCGTCGGAAGACTCTGGCGTGCACGCTGATTTGTATAAGTAGGCATAGGCTTTATTCTAACCGCCGCCGCCGCGTTTGCCAAGAAATACGAGATTTTAATACGGTCGAGGAGTATACTGATCGCACAGAGATCTAAGGAGTGATCATGGCTCAGTTCGAGGGATCAGGGCGTGGGTCAGGCAATTACATATCAATTACCGCAGAAGCTGCGGCTAACTTGCCCTTTCCGCTATGCGAACCACTAATACCCCAAGACTACGTCTGTACGGCACCGACGTTTTATATACGCGAACCTCTGTCTGCTCGCAAAGGACGCGAGGGCTTTAGGACAATAGCGGGATACAACATCATCGGTGAACTTCTCATCGCTGAAGTGCTAACAAACAGCTTAAAACATAGTCGGGGGACCAAAGATATAAGTGTACAGTATGCCTATGATACAGAGAAGACTCGGCTTATAGTTTCGATACAAGACGACGATCCGCAACCACCGGTACCTCGAGCAGCGAGCAACGACGCCGAAAATGGTCGCGGGAGCGGCCTCATTGCAAGCCAAGCAAGCGCATACGGTTGCTATCCGGTTTATAGCGACGCTGAAGAGATCATTGGTAAAGTTGTCTGGTTCAGTCTTGACCTCATCGCACCGAGCGAGGTTCCTACACTAACTTCTACGGCATCATAAAGAGGATCATTATGGTACTTTGATGATTAAGAAAGGAATGAAAAGCGCGCATGAGTTACATATTTACTGAAGACGATTTTCGCAAGCAGGCGACCGCCGACGGCGTCACCCACATAACAGTGGGAACGGCGGTCATCCAGAACGGTAAAGTCCTGGTCGTACGCCGGGCGGCACATGATTTCTTGGGCGGCGTTTACGAACTTCCCGGTGGCGGCCTAGACGACGGCGAAACAATAGTGGCGAGTGCGTTGCGAGAGCTGCAAGAAGAGTCGGGTATTATTGGGACCAAAGTCCTCACAAGCTTTCCAGGTTTTGATTATAAGACCGATGTAAAGCCACACGTCCGCCAGATCAACTTTCTCGTCACTACAACTCCCGGGGCAACTGTCATTCTCGACCCTAATGAACACGATGATTTTCAGTGGGTTGACGAAGAGCAGCTTGCAACGCTCAATATGACCGAAGAAATGCGGCGCTGTGTCGCTGAGGCCCTGAATCTCGCTGAACAACTTCTTGTAGAAACTAGTCGCGGCAGAGAAGAACACTCACGTTAAAAAATTAGAAGCACAACAAGTTATCGCAACTTCAAGATAGCGATCCTGCGCCGCTTATGCTAAAACTAAGGAGTGAAGAGACGATCATCGACGCTGTATTGTTTTTCGCCGCCCGTCATGGTGGCGACATGCGTCATCGAGACAATCCTATTCCTCTATACGCTGATCCGTTATAAAATGACGGTCATAACTCGACTAGCGGCTGCAACATTGCTGCTCTTAGCCACCTTCCAGCTCTGTGAATTTCATGTTTGCCGCTCCGGTGACACAGCTAGCGTCTGGTCACGGGCCGGGTTCATCGCAATAACATTACTGCCGCCGCTCGGCATCCATCTCATCAAAGTTATCAGCGGGCGGGGCTCACGACTACTCGTCTGGGCCGCTTATCTCGCCAGCCTGAGCTTCGCGCTCATCTTCGGTTTTAGCAAGACGGCCTTCATGAGCCATGTGTGCGCAGGCAATTATGCCATCTTCCAGCTTGCTCCTCGCCTGGGTGGTTGGTATTTCGGCTACTACTACGGCGAACTTTTCGTCGGCATTGCGCTCAGTTTGTTCTTATCGATCAGAGCTAAGCGACATATCCGCGAAGCGCTTATTCTACAAGCCGTCGGTTTTCTCATCTTCGTACTGCCTACAGCCATCGTGAACGACATTAGCCCAGCGACTATCGCCGGCATCCCGAGTATCATGTGCGGCTTTGCCGTCCTGTATGCCGGAATTCTCACATTTGGCATTCTGCCACGTATGCAACGAGCAAAGCGCTAAAACGGTCGCTCGCATAAAAAGGCGGGCTATATCCACTCGTCGGGGCCGTTAAATGGCAGCAAGTTGAAACCAACCGTTTCACGAGTAAGCGGCGTACGGTCTCCAGACGGCAAAATGGGTATGAGCCGAGATTCCGGCGTCCAAATACCGGTGACCGAATCAATCGAAACGGTAACAAGTTCGGCATTACCAATACGCTTCGACTCATCATTGATGTAGTCCAGTGGCGGCAGCCCCAATTCTTCAAGAAGTGCAATCAGCCCTATGTCGGCCTGCAATCGATTGCCAGCCCTGTCAGCCTCATCCATCGCACCAAAAAGCTGTTCGCGGTCGGCACCAGTAACAAACATGCCGAGCGCTCGCAGCTGTCGCCAGGTGCCATTATGACCGACAAGCACCTCATTCTCTTGATGATCATGAGCGGCAATCGTACGATGGGCACGCCGTGCGGCGTCCAAATAACTTTCGCCGTTGCGATTACCAGTACCTATAACCCAGGACGCTATTTCGATAAGACCAGGGTGCAAACCAGCATCGAGCAGCTCATTAGTATAGCGTGCCACCACCTCTTGGCGTATCTCTGCCGCACACTGTTTCGTCACCCCAGCGTCTTGCAAGCTCCCGTGATCTATCTCGTGAGCGTCATCCAGTCGCAGGTGATGCAGAGAAGCACCCTCTCCGTAGCCCCGAACAGACATATGGCCCGTGTGAATTGCGCGGTGCATACGCGAGGTAGTTACTCGTGCAACTACAATGCCCGCATTTCGCGCTGCAGCCCCTGAAGCAAAGCCCTGCTTGGCTCCATGACGCGTAAGTCTCGTAGGTCTACCAGGCTTATCTGGGGCGCCGCCCTCAAATCGGTTGGCTGCATTGGCCGTTGATTCACCGTGGCGCAAAAGCCGTAGTCTAGTTGGTTGCGACATATTCGCTTTATTATACGATCTTTGCACCGGCAGGCCTAGCTCCGCAAGCCCACCTTCGAAATAGTCTCATATTAAAGTGATGCTTCACGTTCGATTCGCAGCACAGGCAATCGAGGGAAGGTGCGCTCAAGATAAATATCGAGCAAGCGATGCAAGCCGGCAAGGGGAATAACTAAACTCTCGTGAAGCGACAAAGAAATTGCCACCGAATGGGCATGCTCCCATTCCTGCGGCCATGATAGTACGCATACCGCAGCCAGCTCGCTCGCAGCCGGGCTGCCAGGTACTAGAAAAGGGCTAACCATACCTTCAGCCATACCATAGAATCCGAGCGGATCGATTATAGAGGGGTTGAGCGTATGGTCACTGGTATGACTCAGCCCAAGGAGGTGTGCTGCCGTATGTTGCTCATGCCGGGTAATTTCATAGTCGGACACGCCGGTCCATAGCACGATCTTGTCGCCTAGCAAACCGGTCACCGATTTCTGCACTAAGCAGTCCGTCGGCAATACGCCTTGCGTCTCTGCAGCACTATACGTGGCTTCATGGCGAATGACTCGCTGCGAAAGCCGAATCTCATGGCAATCATTTTGCATCGTTTTGACCAACTCCATCGGTAAACGGATATCTGTTGCCATGCCTCGACTCCTTCACAATATAACTTCGATATAAAAATAATAGAGCTCTGCGCACAGAGTTCTATCTAAGTACAAGCATGATCGCACACCACGACAGGAGATGCAAGGTTCCTCGCAGGGTAGACCATCTTGTATTATATGCATAAAGTGATATTATATAGAAATGGAATCTCTTCCCCCTCCCCAGCGAGCAGACGCCCTGCCTATAGATATTTCGCCGCCTTATGAGATGACCGGTGAAATGCTCGATCAGCTATGGACTGCCGTCCTTAGCGATTCTCCCGCACCCGTCCATCTGACAATGCTGGAGAGTGAAGTACATCGAGAAGCTGATCCCGACAAAAAGGGCGCGCTAGCCAAGAAATACACCGACGGTATGACGGCGTATCGTGACCAGCAGGTGCACGAACTGAACGAATATGCAGGACTTTCTCGGTTGAGGCCCGAACTCTTAGCGACCGAACCCCAGGTGCTCTTCGACGCAGCCAGGGGCTACATTCGTTTTGATCGCAGGGCCAGGGACATCACCACAGTTCTGGTAAGCATCAATGCTTTGCTCGAAGTATCCGTGAAAAAAGCGATCCCCTTAACTACCGAACTCATCTCTAACGAGCAAATCGGATTTAATCGACTACAGTCCGCTCTTAGAGTTAACTCAGGCGTGGATGCCAATGGCGTGCCCGATGGTACGCAAATCTGGGCAATTTTACGGGATATATCGTACGCGGCAAGGCCTCAGCAAACTGCCGAAGCTCTTGTTGCTGTCGGCAACGAACTTGATAAATTACTCGAAAGTAACACAGCCCGTAAGGCACGATTCCTCGAGCGCTTTAAGGATGGCGAGCGACTCTCGACTGCCAATGCCGTGAATGAGCAACTTGATTACAGGATGATGCCTAAGCAATAGCTATTCTTTTTGCTCGCCTAAGTTAATGCGCCGGGACGAAATCCCGGCGCATGTGCGTTTCGGCTAATAGTGAAGTAGGGGAGGCCTACTCAGCCATGCAGTTGAACACCCACTTGGTGCCAAACTTGTCGACACAGATGCCGTAGTAGCTGCCCCAGGGCTGCACTTCGACTGGCTGGACAACTTCGCCGCCCTCGGACAGCGCCTTAAACAGCTTGTCGGTTTCTGCGCGAGTGTCGGGCTCGAGCATCAGGTAGATGTTGCCGCCAACGACCAGGTCGAAGCCCATTTCCTTGGGTGCGTCGGCACCGTTCAAGACATGACCGCCGAGAATTGGCAAAGCCATGTGTGCAATCATGTTCTGGGCGCCTTCTGGTGCGCTGTCACCGAGACGCATGATCTCACCGACGTAATCAGTCCCAAAAACGGTCTTATAGAAAGCAAACGCCTCCTCACAAGTGCCAGGGAAATTCATAAATGTGTTTACTGCAGCCATAGTTACTCCTTATTAGTTGGCTTAATGTTCAAATTCTGGTCAAAAATATTCTGAGGATCGTAGGTTGCCTTGATCTTGGCAAGGCGCTGGCGCGTTTCCGGCAAATATGCCGCTTCCACCGTGCGGTCTTCGTTGCGACTGAAGAAGTTAACATACGCACCCTTACTGTCTTTGGCGATGTCGTACCATGGTGCTAATGCAGCTTGGATCGTCGGTTCATCGGTGCTGGCTGGCAAAATGACCGGCGCAAGCACCATAACTTCACTGTCGCGGTGACCGAATGCCGTTGCATCGGCAGCAACGCGGTTCATGGCGCCACCCAAGTGGCGAATCTGAAACATACTGCCGTGATCACGATTCGCAGCGGCGATCTTACCGATAACTTCGTCGGTGAGTTCATCGAAGAAGGCATTGTTGACTTCGATACGCATGTTCGGCGGCACCATTGCGCCCTCAAGCACTTCATAATAGGGCATCTGCGCAATGGTATCGCCAACCATCGTGCCCGGAAGTTTGCGCAAAGGGGCGAGTACTTCGTCGGCAGTCGCTTTGTCGCCAGCCCAACAGGCAACCACGATGAACATAGACGGGGCCTCAGGGCCCATAGCTGGTGTGATAAAGGCAGCCGTCGTCAGGTCGTCAGAGCAGGTGCGAACATAATCGCGCCATGCTTTGAGCTGCGCTTCCGCATCGCTAAGGGCATACATAATCTTGCCAAAGAAAACGTCACTGACATGATGTGCAGTAAACTCGAACGCAGTTACTACGCCAAAGTTTCCACCACCGCCGCGCACTGCCCAAAACAAGTCAGGGTGCGATTCAGCGCTGACTGTAAGAATTTCGCCATCTGCGGTGACGATTTCAGCGCTGTGCATACTATCGATGGTAAGACCGTACTTGCGGACCATCCAGCCTATGCCCCCACCAAGTGTCAAGCCGCCGACGCCAACTGAACGAGTATCGCCCGAAGTGATAGCCAGTCCGTGCTCAGACAGTGCCTTTGCAGCGTCCACCCATTTCGCGCCGGCGCCGATGCGAACCAGCCCCGCCTGTTCGTCAAGCACTTCTACTGCGTGCATGTTGCTGACGTCAATTATGACGCCGCCATCATTCGTACTCAGCCCGGCGTTACTGTGACCGCCGCTACGGACTGAAACAACCAGTTTCGCTTCGCGGGCGTAGCTCAAGGCAGCGGCAACGTCTTCAGGGCTCGCACAAGCGAACACCACGGCCGGCGAGCCTTTTCGGATCATCACGGTACTTGCTTCATCGTAACCAGCATCTTCAGGAGTAATAATCGTTCCCGAGAATGTCTTTCTTACTTCATCTAAGCCCATCATACCCATACCTATTTAAACAACTAGTTAAATAGTACATCGTTCAGTGCGCTCTGTCAAGACGCGAAAACCACCGACACAGACTTACTATTTGGGCGCTACCAGATGCTCCAAGTGGTCCAAAATCATGCGTAAACCTACTTGCAATGGGCCATCTACTGGATTCGTGTAGGTGACTTGAACTTCGGTAGCATTGTCATCGACTGCCTTGAAAAGTACGGTCGTAATCGAATCGTTCGGTGCAGCAGCATCCGTCCAGCCATAAACAAGCCGGTGCGGTGGATCAAATTCTATGTAGGTGCCCGCCATCTGGTATGTCTTACCTTCAATGGTTAAAGTGAGCGATCGATTCCCACCGACACGATTGTCTGAAACTGCGGCAAGGATGTCATTTGGCTGGGGAGCGTGCCACTGCTTCAGTTCTTCCGGATCTGTCCAGGCACGAAAAACACGCTCAATTGGCGCCTTTATGATCCGCTTAGCGTATACGGAGTCCTGAGCGGTCATACGTTCTCCTGCTCTAAGTAGCGATCAAGTGACGCCAGCGTCTCTTCCCAGTATACCTGGTAGTTGCGCAAATATTCTGTGGTAGTCGCCAGCGTTGTCGCGTTAATGGTCACGACTTGCTCGTTGCCTTGGCGGCGCTTGGTAACCAATTTAGCCCGCTGCAAAATACTCAAGTGCTTAGAGATTGCCGCCAGGCTCATAGTATAGCGCTCTGCAATCGCTCCCACCGTCAACTCACCACGTGTTAAACGCTGCAAAATGTCGCGGCGCGTCGGATCGCCGAGTGACTTAAAAACAGTGTCAAAATTAAGCGCATATTCAACCATATGGTTTATATTTTAGAAGAAAGCCTTCAATTGTCAAGTTAACCGAAGGCCCCTAGACCGGGCTAGCGCAGCATATGTAGCATTTAGCCGTTCAGCGCGACGCCCTTTGTCAGCGGTACCCAAGGGTCATTGCTCAAATCTGCATCACCTGAGTTGAGGGTATCGCGTCGTTCCATAAATAGTATGCGCGTTCCTGGCGTACCAGAAGGGCGGTGCTTTGTGCCACGCGGCACCGTAAAGACCTGCTGCGGACCAAGTACTACCGGGTCACGGCCTTCAAGTTCCACGGTAAATTCGCCAGCAATGACCATAAAAAATTCGTCGGTATCTTCATGCGCATGCCATACATACTGTCCTTCTACTTTCGCGATCTTGACATCGTATCCGTCGACTTGCGCTACAATTCGTGGCGACCAGGTTTGAGTAAAGGTTTGGTAGGCACTGGTAAGGTCAACGGGCGTATGTTGTGGCTGACCTGTTGCTGTGTCAGAAGTCGGGTTGGTATTCATGGTGATATCTCTCTTGTATTACTTTTGTTGTAAGGCAGCTTCTGGATACGGATGCATAGAGCCGGATAGCAGGGATGAATCTTGCTCGACGAGCGCTTGGTTAAAGAAACCCAGCGTGTACGCGTTGACAATGTCGAACCCACGCTGTGTCGCAATGGGGCCGACCGATCCAGTCTTAGACAGCACAGGTGAGTAGTAGGGTACGTCGAAGAAATTGTGATGAAACATTCCCTTGACGCTTACGTAGTAGCCGTTGCCTGGCTTCGATTGGCCATACACTGCTTGCATTGTCGATAGCGTTTGGTGAATATCTTTAGGAGACCAGCCGCCGGCTTCTTTGTCTTCGAGTTGCATATCGCTCGCCGGCCGAGTAATCCACATGCCCGGCTGCTGCAACCCAGATGCTACGACGTCTGCAGGCATCGCAGCGTCCATCATCAGACAAGCCGAGAAGCGAGAATCTTCATGGCACGTTTCGGCTGCCGTCATGCCACCCAGCGAAATCCCGAAAATCCCGGCATGCCGCAAATCAAGATGTCCTGCCAGACTGTTGCTGGAGGTATTTAAAACGGTCAGCTGGTCGAGGGTAAAGCGAGCATCTTCGGCTAGATAGGGAATGACGCCATCCGGTAATGCGTGGCCATTCAGAGTTGGCGCATCCTTCGCGGGGCTGAGACTTTGGTTGATGGCAGGCAATGCTTGGTCTTCAGAAAGGCCATATACAACTTGGCCGTTCGGGAAAGTAACCGCCGCCGAAGTATATGGCTGGTCAATCCCAGCGACTATGTACCCATGCGAAACCAAATTTTCAATCTGGAACATACTTGCCTGACGAAAGCCAGTCAGCCCGGTGAGGTACAACAGCACCGGATACGAAGGCTTATCGGTTGCAATCGGGGCAGCGGGAACTGCATGCGTCGTGACGTACTTAAAATCGTCAAAAATGAACGAGGGCAAGCCGAGCCCCTTGGTGAGACCAGTTGAAACAGCGTTTGCGTTGTCGACATATGGCGCACGTGCTGACGAAACAGTAGTCTTTGCCGGGTACCATACTTGTACCATCAACTGCCTCTTGTCGCTCGACTTTGAGCTATAGATATCTGGCCGACTCGTATCTGTCCAGTGATACGTCATCGTGCCGATTGCATATGGCCCGGTTGGCTTCGGAAAGCTAAACACGGGCAGTAGGGCAGGCAGTGCGACTGCGATGATCATAACAATGACAGCAAGTATGCCAGTGCCAATTCGTATCACGCGTGCCGGCCTCATACGCCCTGGATAAGCTAAACGTGTTCCCTCGACGAGCGCAAAAATAACCGCCAACGCATAGGCAGGATACAGCTGCCAGCGCTGCCCCTCGACTACAAACTGTACCGCAGATGCCACGAGCGGCAAAAACGCGGTCCATCTCAGAACGCGGCTAGCGCGGAGCTTTCTATTAGCAAGCGTTACGAAACTGATAATCAGCGTAATCAATACTACGTATTCCAACGGGCGCATCAACTATTCCTTATCTGTTTTAATAAATAGCAGTCCGTATATCCAGAAATCTGCAAGAAAGCCGACCGCCATAGCATACGACCACCAATTGCTCTTAGTGATAGCAGTCAGGATGCCACAGACGACAGTGAGAACAATAGTCACTAGACCGATCCGTGCAGCTTGCGCATACGATGAGTTTCGCGCTCGCGCCACAACCGAGATGGCACCAATCGCCAAGCTAAGCCCAATAATGCCATGCAGGATGAGGAATATTCTCGTAGCTATTTTGGCACCACCATCGACTTCTGAGGGTAATCCTATAAGATTTACTGCCATGCCCAACAGGAACATGATTGAAAGACCGCTGAGCTGGTCGCGCGCTTGCTTGTGCACGGAGGATCTCTTGTCAGTTACGTTCATCTTTTTCATTTTTACCTACTTTCTGTATCTTTTAGCTCGCAGTCATCATACTCTAAACTAAAAATCGTAGCGCCAATTTTTCTCAAAATGCGCTAGCGCTATATCGAATTCGTGCTCAATCGCTGCTATTGATGGCTGGCTGTACGCCCGCTGAATGACCGCTACGAGCACGCCTACTAACGCGCCCGCGAAATTACTTACGCGTAAGTCGTTTATGTCGAGCTGCGTCTTCTCTGCGATAAGTTCAGTAAACAAGTTGATACTAAAGACAGCCCGAGCAAAAAGCTTATGCTGCAGGTGGGGCATTGAGCCCAGCAGCCGAAAACGCTGCAATTCTTGCTCTTGCCCCTCTGGGGTAAGGCCGCCATATGCCTCCTTTATGGCATTGCGCATCGCCATAATAGGCGTCAGTTTAGGCGACTGCGCCACAAAAGCCTCAACCACCACCGAATCAATACTGTCGTACAGAACGATCGCTTCTTTTGTGTGAAAGTAGCGAAAGAATGTTCGGGGCGAAATCTCAGCCGCCGCTGCTATCTGTTCAACGGTCGTTTCGGCATAGCCTTGCTCGGCAAACATACGAAAGGCAACTGCTTGTACGGCAATTTTTGCCTTGGCTATCTTACGTTCTCGGAGCCCCATGTGGTCGCTAGTATTCATGGTTACAGTGTATCGACTCTGTCACAGCATGTCAAGTGACATTAAGTGACACATGGGCTTTCAGCCCTGCGGGAGGGTGCAAACATCACGAAATGCTGCCTTGCGCGCTGTACGTATAACCGACCAACTTGACCAAGCAATGGCAAGGCCCATACAGCCATCCAGCGAAATGGACGAGCACGTCGGCTCTCATCTTTTACGCTTTGTTCCGTAGTCTTCATCCTTATTAAAAGTTACTAACTCACTGTGTTTTAGCCTGTCGGCTGGCATATACGAACATAGCGCCATACAGCAACAGTGCCGCCAGGAATCCAACCGCCATCAGATACGACCACCAGTTGTTGTCTTGAAAAAGCGTGAGCAAGCCAGCCACAAGAGTAAACACGACCAGCCCGACACCAATCCATGCGTCTCGCACAAAGTGGGGCGAAACTGGTCGTGCCCGCCTAACCGCAAGCAACGAGCCCACTAGCAAAGCTAGACCGACGATACCATGGATACTCAAGAAGACCGTCGTCGCTCCTTTACTCAAGCCACTCGTCTCTTTCGGCAAGCCAATCAAGTTAACCGCCATACCCAACAGGAACTGAGCACTCAGCATCCCCACCTGCGCTACCGCGCGCTTTGCTAACTTATTTGCAGCGTTCTCGCTCATCGCGTTACTCCTTTGTTTATTTAGAACGTTAGATGCGGACATGTAGAACGAAAATCGCAATTAAAAGTAGTACAAAAATGCCAAACAGGATCGGGATGAGTTTTTTGCGAAAGGCCTTGTCGCGCAGCTTGGCATCAATATAGGTCAAAATGCGGTGTGCCCAATCAAACTGAAACGACAGCACGCTTAGTGCCGCCAGTAATAGAATGACTCCAAGGTCAAAGAACGGCGGCGGGGTTACTGAAAGCACCAGCCCAATCGCACCAACGACAAAGGATACCGCCTGAATGAGGTAGCGTAGCGGGGCAGGAATCTTGTTATACGTACTTCTGCGGGATGCAATATACTTGGGAATATTAGCCATTGTGCTATCCTCTAAACTTCTTAAGTTCGTGCTGGTACAGCTCCAGCAAGTTGGTCAGCGCGTCACAAAGCGGCACACTCACGAGCCGGTAATACACCTGCTGTCTGTCTTTGCGTGCATAGATAGCTTCCGCTTCCTTTAAAACACGCAAGTGTTGAGAGGCAAGGGGTTGTGAAAGGTTAACCGCGGCAGCAATGTCGTTCACGCTCATCTCGCCTTGGTGTCGAAGCAGCATTAATATATGTCTGCGCGACGGATCGGCGACTGCCTTTAGTAACTTAGTGAATGGTTCAAAAATCGCATCATCTTGTATAGACATATAAACATATTAGCAGGTTATTATATATAATGCAACCACCCACTCCAGCGCCTTCGGCCGGTGCGTTTCTGGAGTGGTCTTTTAAATGTGGGAGAAGCTGCGGTCTCGATTAAGAACGGTCTTTTAGTGTGGTTTAATACCGCAGCTACGCAGGAGTCCAGCGCATAGTCACATCTGGCAAGTGTTCCATATTACGATGTCCATCTGTAGTTTCGGTAACAATAAAGCCGTGATGCTCGTAAAACGCCCGCGCGCCAGTATTCTGTTGAAAAACATGCAGCGTAACCCCACTCGGGCTATGCCGCTTCACTTCGTCGAGCAATCGGGTACCGATGCCCTGACGACGAGAGTCCGGCAGTAAATAAAGATGTTCAAGAACGTCTCCCTCGAGGCAAGCGTACCCCAAGATTTCGCCATCGCGCTCGGCCACCCACAGCAAACCATGTTCGAGCAAGACATCCGCAACCCACTGCGTTACTTGCTCATGATTGCGTTTTTGCGGAGGCAAGTATGGCATCGTCTGCTGGCGTGACGTCATATGCACATGTGCAATGGCCGCCGCGTCGGCTTTGGTAGCAGGGCGAATTGTGACCGGGCTGACAGCGCTATTTTCGTTGCTCATGGGATCATTATACCAATATCGAGCGAAGTTATTACAGGCTGGAAATTTTGCGTGTAAAGCGGCCAGCCGTATAGTGTTGGTATGAAGCATAGTGAGACACCCCTGACGACCACGGTAGACGGACTGCCGATGCCAGAAGTCTCTGGCGTACGGCATCGGATGATCAAAGTTGGCGACGTCTCGGTGCATATTGCTGAGATCGGCGAAGGCAAGCCGGTGCTACTACTTCATTCCTTTCCGCAACACTGGTTTGAGTGGCGTGAAGTACTGCAGCTCCTCAAAAATCGGTATCACTTGATCGCCGTAGACCTGCCCGGCTTTGGATGGTCGGAGGCGTCGGTGAGAGGGTATTCCACAACCAAGCGAGCACAAGATGTTTTGGCTATTATTGCGGCGCTCGAGTTACCGCAAGTCGATCTCATAGGCCACGGCTGGGGCGCAATCGTTGGTTTCGAAGTCTGCTTACAAGCGCCCGAAAAAATTGCCCACTTTTTGTCTATTAGCGCGGCGCACCCCTGGCTCTCGCGCTCAGTCGCGATGCGCAATGCCTGGCGGCAGTGGCACACCGTCTTTTGGGAGTATCCCTTTATTGGACGTACAGTGCTTGCCAGAATGCCAGCCATCACTGAACGTATCATGCGGCATTGGAGCGTGCAAAAAAGTACGCCTGCTGTCACAGCATTGCGCGAATACACTCTTTCGTACAGAAACTCCTCGGCAGCCTATGCCGGTGAAAAGCTCAACTGGGAATATGTGTTGCACGATATCCCCGGACTCCTACTCGCCAAGGCAAGCAAACGACACCTTACCGTACCCACTGTTCTACTCGTCGGCAATAAGGATGTCGTTATCCCTCCAGCTATGGCCGAAGGTGGCCAACTAAATGCCGATAACCTCCGTTGGGTTGTCGTCGAAGACGCCGGCCAACTACTTCCCGAAGAAAAGCCCGAAGCTGTCGCTCAAGAAGCACGGCGGCTATTCGAGTAACAAGCAGTACGCAAATCCAATGCAGAGCACTGCATGCATGCCAATGCCAAACAATGCATTCTTCGCGATCACACCCTTGTGCAAAGCATATACATCGATGCCGGCCAGGCTCGTATTTACAAAAATATTCGCACCGAGCAGGCCTCGCAAAGACTGGCCAAACTTGGTGCTCGACGACCAGTTGAGTACCCCAATCGCAGTCAGGGCAGCCTAGGTCCAGCGCCATCATCTTCTAGGAGCGTAAGCAACGACAGTGGTGGCCTTACCAGAATTCTCACCGAACCAACATGTGCGACAGTACGACAAAATCTAGAATGTACGTGAGTACAGCTGTGAGCGAGATCGTGGCGGCTACAGCTTCGCCAATACAACCGCGGCGGCGACCATTGCAACAAAACCAGCTACTGAAACAGTAGTACGAATGGCGTGAAAACGCTCCCACTTTTTTCGCACAAGCTGCCAATCGGCAGGTAAGTTTTGCAGATCCCACTTTTTGATCTGTAAATCGAGTGGCACATTGAGGGCGACCGTTATAATCAGTACCCCTGCCGACAGCCCCGCACCGAGCAACGCAAACTGGCCGGACGACGTATGGCCAAGATGAAACAACCAGTAACACACGCCGATATTACAGGCGACCATGCTGATCATCAGCACGCGCATGGGAGCTGCAAGATTCTTAATCATTTGCTTGCCAATACCCAAGAATAATTCCGCAGAAAACGATTCAATAGAACGGCTTAACGACACCCACGTGCCCCATAGTACGCCCATCACCAGACCGGACAGGAGTATGGCGAGCAGCAGTATACTCTTGAATAACATTAAAAGTCCCTCTCGCCGTCAGCCGTCCAGAATGTGCCATTCGTCGGCTTATCCTGAGCGACTAACCCATAGAGCTCCGCAGCCGCCTGCTCGGGCATTTTTTGGCCGTAAGGGCCGCCCATGTCAGTCTTCATCCAACCCGGGTCAAACAGCCAAGCTTTTATATCCTCGTCTTTGAGTCGTTCAGCGAGCGTGCGCATGTACATGTTAACAGCCGCTTTAGAGATCTGGTATGACGGGGTATTGGCGGCAATAAACGGATGGAAGGCTCCGGCGCCAGAAGATAGAGCAATGATCTGCCCATCCGACTGCATCAGCGGCAAGCAAGCCTCGGTGAGCGCAGCGAGCCCCACCAGATTTACAGCGAGCGTCTGCTCCAAAGTGTCGACTGACAACGTTTTCGTGGGATACTCAGCCTCAGAAGATAAGTTGACACCCGCGTTGTTGATGAGGACATCGAGCTTGACCTTCGCGGCTTTCAGTTCTTCGACAAAACTAGCGACTTGCGCCTGTTGCGCTAAATCTAGTTTATGAACGGTGAGCGAAGCATGTTCTAGCGATACCGTGCCGCTGGTGGACGTACCGATAACCTGCCAGCCTTCGTCTAAAAATTGCTTGGCGAGCGCTTGACCAGCCCCGCGACTGACACCAGTAATAAGTACTGTTTTCATAAAACTTCTCCTGTCTATTACATTCCAATACAAACTGATCGCGATGAGCGAACTCAGTTTGAATGTCTGCAATTCGGATAGGTCATATCCTAGATAGAGAAGCTATAGCAAGTGTATAGGATCTTTTCAGCACATTGCCACCCAATATGCCTAGTTCAGCTCATTCGTCGTTATAATAGCATAGTGCTTCTGCTTTTGTCAAGGTCGCCTGGCGTCAGGCGACAGGTTGTCCAATTGGCTGCAGCACAAGCCGCAGGCCCCGATCTTTGGCAGCGGCGTAGAATTCCTCGGTAGTCTCAGGCGAAAATTCCAGCATTCTACGGTGCAGCAACGGCAATGCCGTGCGCAAACTGTCCTGCACGGTCTGCCGAGTTTGCGCGTCTACGGCCAGATAGTAGGGCGGCTCGCAAATGTCTTTGTTTTTGTGCATGAAATCGCCTGGCTCGTCAATGGATAGCTCTGGCGTCTTCCAATATTCACCAAGAAAATGAACTTCGTGCCGGCCCTTGTTGTACACGAGCACAAAAGCGACGCGCATAGTGGGCTGATAGGCTTTGTTCTCAAGGTGCGGGAGCTTAATAGGGTCTGAGGCTATAAATTCCTCGACAATGAAACTGTCGAAGGCGTCGTTTTTCCAAGCGGCATAGGCCGAGTCTTCGCGCTCTGCCAGGGGTCCTTCTTTGGTGATGATATACCGCAACACCTCGTCAAGGTCTTGTTTCTGAGTGATAATCACGCCTTTACCCATAAAATTACCGCGCGGCTTGATCACAAAGGTATCGCACGCAAGGTCACAGGCAATCTTTGTAGCCAGATTTTTTGTGTAGCGTTTCTTGTAATTGCCCCACTTTGGCTTGAGCCCTGCGAGCAATTCGTCTTCGGCAAACAATCGCGTCATGCGATACTTATCGATCCAGAGCGGAAAGCTCGATTTGTCCATAACAACCATGCCCGGCAGCCGTTCCTCGAAATCATAAATAACCTGCAGCTGTGACCAACTGAAATACAGAAAACCTTGGTACGAAGCCAAATCATAAGGGTCTGCCGGGCGCTGCTTCGCTCGCTGCTTGAAATCGTCGTCGGAAAATAGCGCCACGATATCCTGCGGCGCATGCCAGGTGGGCGAGTTGGCTAGGGCAGCGACAAGTTTTTTATCCGCCAGACTGTCGGCTACAACCCAGCCGTTTTTGTTGTACACAGACAGCGTACGCAGAAGCGCTTGGTGAATCGAATCTTCCTCGGGGCTGCGGAATTTGTCGCCATTAAACAACGAGAGTGTAGCCTGCTGAATTTCACAAATCTTCACGCCTTGCTGGGCGTTATATTTGAGGTCAGCCACCATATAACAGACATCGACCGGATATTTTTCGGCGGCTCGTGTCGGCATTAGTCGAGTTGGATTACGTTTAGAACGCTGTTGTACAATACGAGCCCGCCTGTAGAACTGTTCGTCACTAAGACATTAAGATTAATCGGCGCGTTTGTAACTTCGATCATCTGTGAAACGTTCATGGTCGTCGTCAGGGTAAAATCATCTTCATTGAGTAATTCATACTGCGCCAGTGGGTAAGGCGTCACGTTCGTCCATGAAGGGGCGCCAACTTCGGCCTCTCTGAGCCCAACCGTAAAATTCATGTCGAAGTGACTAATCTCCATAATCTGTTCCTGGGCCAGGCCAGAAACCGTCACCAAATACGTGCCATTAGCAGCAATAGAGATGGTCGAACCGCTCACACTAATATTCGAGCCGACGCGAACATTCTGCCCATTAAAACCCAGCGCTACTTGGCCGCCATTCGCCCCCGCAAAAGCGCCACCAGAATTGTCGAAGTATGAAACAACGTCGTTGGTGACCGTGCCCGCTGGGCCTTGCGCACCAGTAAGATTGCCAAGAGGAGAGCCCCACGCACCGCTGGTTTGCTGGTAGTAATCGCCGTTTGTAGTGTTTATATACATGTCGCCATCGGTATGTAAGGTGGATGGCGCGCCTGTGCCGGTATAAAACTTCGATCCTGCCGCACCAGCCGCGCCTTGGCCGCCAGCAGCATTCACCGCTGTCGTCTTGAGCGTACCATCGCTGTTATGCGAAGTTGTTAAGAAATCGTTGAGGACAGTGCCCCAGTTGTCGGGATCGCCACCAGGAGTCGGTAGACGGGCCATGGTATCTCCTAACCGTTACTTACTGTAAGCATAACTAATACGCGAGACACCTGCAAGCGGTTGCAGTTAATCGAGCTGCACGACATTGAGCGACACATTCAGCAAGCTAATATTGCTACCCGTATTATTATTGAGTATGAGCAAAAAGCTAATGGGGAATGGGCCGGTACCCTGGGTGACGGTAACCATCTGAGAAATGTTGAGCGTTGCGGTTGGATGGATCTCATTCTGGCTGATCAGATCGTACTGCGCCGAAGGAAAGGGCTCAACATTGAACAGAGCAAACTCACCTTGTTCTTCTTCGAGACCAACAGAGAATTCCAATGCGCGGTCAATTGGCCCTTGCACAACTGCCGAAAGATTGAATAAAAACGCGCCGTTCGCATTGATAATCACATAATCGCTACCCACAAAAATATTAGGCCCGGCACTGATGCGACCAGTATCAAAATTGAGCCGCGTTTGCCCGGGCGCAACCGTCTGACCAGCCGAGTACGTTGAGTTAAAGTTACCCGTGAGGCCCGTTCTGCTTGAGCCGGCAGCACCTTGCGGGCCTTTGAGGTTACCGATTGGCGAACCCCACGCGCCCGCGGTTTGCTGGTAGTAATCGCCGTTCGTCGTGTTTATATAGTGATCACCATCGGCGTGTAACGTACTGGGCGCGCCTGTGCCGCTATACGTTTTTGAACCCGCCGCACCAACAGGCCCGTGACCACCCGAAGCGCTTATTGCAGCAGCCTTGAGGCTGCCATCACCATTCTGTGACACGCCCAAAAACTCATTGAGAACATCGCCCCAATTATTATCATCGCCGCCCGGAGTTGGTAAACGAGCCATCTGCCGCCTTTACTTACTAAGCTTAAGCATAGCTAACGAAATCACTACTCGCAAGCGCTACGACCTACATTCAGTAGGCGATCGGCGTTTCATTCAGCCCGTGACTACATAACCCTCAATGAAAGCTCCGACCTTACTGCTAAAAGCCACGGCATTACTTATTGATAGCTGGGGAGCGACACACCGTAACGATTGACGGATGAGGATCAAAAATTCGTAGACCACTCTGTAACCAAAAGGTCTGCTAAAAATAACTACATCTTAGCGAGTACGGTCGGCAGCTTCTTCTTGAACTCTACTTTCATGCCAAATTTAATCATAGACCGAAAGAGTAGTCCGTCAAAAGCGCCGTAAGTGCTGTCGAAACCATCGTTCACAGCGTTAATGTGCGTGCTGTTGTCGCCATTCTTGGAAAGAGTGTAGGTAATCGTGGTAGGCGTGTGCTTTTCAGAGTTCTGCCAGGTGAATTGAATCATGTTAGGCGCGTCCACTTTGGTGACTTTGCAATCGACCCAGCCGCGCCATCCTTTGTTTGGCTTGCCCTTGAATTTGAATTCATGTCCTACCTCAGGACTGATATCAGTCTCCATAAGCCACTGCGACATTAATTCTGGCTTAACGATTGCTTGCCAGACGGTTTCTATTGGGTACGGTACAGTGAGATCTAGTTGTATTTTTTTCATAAGCTTTATTGTGACACGGGTCGAACGCAGGTTCAAGTGCGTCGTTCTGCTCCTCCTTATAAAATTACTTTAGTATGCCTTACAGCGAATCCGGCGTGATTAATCTGCCTTGTTTTTTGAGAAAGATGTGATCAGCCCCATGAGCCAGGAGGTACATTCAGGACTTTCCAGGCTCGACAATTGCCTCCGACCGTAAAGCGTCATATAGTAGTGCTATGAAATGGTGGGCCAGTCGGAAAAGACTGCAACATGTAAGAAGCTGGGCCGGAGCGGCTGGGTTCTTGGCTGTCTGTTTATTTTCGAGTGGGCAAGTGCTTGCAGCATCAGCCGATACGACCCTAACGGCCAAAATTCAGGCTAGCAACCCGTTTCAGCCATCACTCATACTGACGAACACTGCAAAGACCGCCTGCCAGGTGGCGATGACTGCCTTTGGGACCGTATCAATTACTCGCGTCACCCAGGGCGGCAAAACGATCACCGCGCAGCAAACTGATGTCGCTTCTGATGATGCAGTGGATGCCGAGCTATCACAGCAACTCAAAGTGCTCAAACCGGGTGAGTCGGCAACTATTCCGCTACGGGTATCTGCAGGTAGCTCGGCTCATGTGCTTGAATCAGTAGTTTGGTCATCGGGTACCGGATTATATGGCACGCAATACCCCATAGACAGCACACAGCCGCTACATATAGATGCGAGTTACGATGCGCCCATTACTAGTCCAAGCGGCACACCGATGTGTGGCGCAGCCTACACCACTGTCACACTCACCAAAACACACTCTTCTTGGCTGAGGCTGATCGGAGTAGCGATCGGCATTATTATACTTGCCGCAATTATAGTGGTGTGGCGAGTCCGCCGACGACCATCGCACCGTTCAGGAGCGCATTCTGCCGCAGTTGTCATCGTGCTCGTTGCAACAGCAGCCACGCTGTGGCATGCGCCACCTGCCAAGGCCGATTACGATGTGCCAGGCAGTGCAGCCAGTGAGTTCAACGATTGCATGGCCACTTTGAATGAGCACCGAGATATCACCGGGCCAATACTCGACGCACTGGCCGACCAGCAGATCCAAATTGAGCCAACCGATAACCTCGTAAACGACACCACTCGCACCGGCGATCACAGCTTTCGCATTTATTGGGACCCGATCCACCTTGGCACTTACGCCGGGCATGACCCCGGCAGCCCTGCGGTCGTCTCCTATCCATGCCCGCGGCTCTTTCACGAAATGTACCACGCCTACGAAATGCTCAACAACACTTCGAGCCGTGACGACTGCGCCGGCAGCGGCATCGAAACAAGCGAAGTCATGGCTACCCGTGCCGAAAACGCCCTACGCCAAGCGCTGGGAATGCCACCGCGCACATACTATGGTCGCAACCCGTTGCCTTCGGGTGATTGCACGCCACCTCCTCCGCCCCAGCCGTCATGCAGCAGTGCGGCGTGCGGCCAATCTAACGGCGATCCGCATATCGTAACCTTTGACGGGCTGCACTACGATTTTCAAGCAATGGGCGAATTCATCGCCGCCCAAGAACCGAGCGGTGGATTTGAAGTACAAACACGCCAGCAGCCGTTCCCTGGGTCGCGCACTGTATCGGTCAACACCGCCGTTGCTATGCAAGTGGCCACTGACAAAGTCGAGGCACAGATCGGGCAGGGGAAGGTCGTTCTCTTGGTAAACGGCAAAGAGCAGGCCTTGCCCGCGCAAAGCTTCAAACTACCAGGAGGAGGGACGATCAATCCGCTCACGCCCCAGTTGGTACGCGTGCAATGGCCCGACGGTTCGTTTGCGACGCTGGAGGTTATTGGTAGCTGGGGCCTGCACCTGACGCTTGACCTCGCCAGCGACCGCCAGGGGAAACTGCAAGGGCTGCTTGGTAATTTCAACGACAACACTAGCGATGATTTGATCATTCGCGACACCAAAACCGCTGTCAAACCAACCTTCGGCCAGCTATTTCCTAAGTTTGCCGACAGCTGGCGAGTTGACAGCAAATCATCACTTTTCACTTACGACCCCAGTACGAGCACCAAAACCTATACCGATCGCAGCTTCCCGGACAAGGACGCCGAGGCTGATGTACCCGGCAAAGCAGCGGCCGAAGATTTATGTCGTAAGCTAGGCGTCTATGATGCCTCCGCGCTGACCGATTGCGCACTCGACGTCGCACTCACTGGCCGGCCGGAATTTGCACTGGCAGCCGCCCACGGGCAGGGTGCAGGCGCGGTTGGCGGTAAAACATTTACTATCGGCATCCGCAAGCCAGGTGACATAGGGAGTGCAACGTTTAGCGGCACCGCGGGGCAAAAAGTGTTCATACTTATACCGCATTCGACCTTACCGAATCAGTGCGGCGGCATCGGCATTACGGACGCCGCCGGCGACCAACTGGGTAATGGGTGTATCGCAGACGGGAGCGGCTTTATTGATACGGTAGAGCTGCCGAACACCGGAACGTACACGCTACAAATCGACCCAGCCGACAACCACATAGGTCAAACGACGGCGCAACTCGTCGTCGTGAAAGACGTCGATAGTAACATTGTAATAAACGGCCCCACGAAACCGGCCAACCTCAGCACCCCAGGCGCAACCGCTACATTTCGTTTTTCAGGTGCAGCTGGCCAACGCGTATACGTCGATGCGAGCAACAGCACATTGCCAGACCAATGCGGCGGATTTGAGCTCATTGGGCCGGACGGACAATCGCTCGGGTCAGGCTGCATCACCGACGGAAAGGGCAGTATCAATGGCGAAGCGGGTCTAACTCTATCAGCCGAAGGCACCTATACCGTCGTTATCAATCCGGCAGACGCCGGTACCGGCCGGGTAAGCGTACGTGTACGTCAGTGATTACATGGGGCCGCTCAGGAAGTCTTGTAGTCTAGCGGAGCATGGGGCATTAAGACTCAAAATTATGCGTCGACTCGATCATAGTAAGTCCAACGGTCAGTCATTTTGCCGTCTACTATTCGTACAAAGCTCATACCTTCAAGTTTCTGGCGCTGCCCAGCACGAGTCATAGTGATAGTCTCGCGAAAAGCAACTAACTCACCTTCGGCAACGATAGAGCTTATTTCAATATGAAAGTCAGGCATGGCTGCAAGTGTTTTGTCGACAACTTCAGCTATCGCCGCCGGCCCGACAAGTTCCGGGTGAGCGTGGTCAACATAACGGTCTGACAGTATAACTTCTGCAAGCTGGGTTTTATGCTCGTTCCACATCTTCGCGTAAGTTTTGACGATCTCTTTGTTTCTATCTGTACTCATGCGCATATTTTAGCAGAAGCGTACCGTGAGACCCTACATAATAACTACAAATTCTTGGCGGGGGCTCGAGGACAACTACCGAACTTTTGTAACCGACATAGAGTGCGATGTGAAGCGAGCTCAAGAACTACTCGACGAGAAAGATATCTGTTAAATCAGCATACCTATACTATATTCAGCATAAATATTATGAACCAGTCACCAATAACTTGCACAGATTTCAAACGTATCATTCAGGAGTAGATCTTTCCCTACAAATTATAGTCAATGCAGCTATGGATAGGTCAATATCCATAGCTGCATTACAATGTAATCTATGAAAGCGTCGAATCCTGAGCAATCTCTGCCTTCGATTCGTATTGCGGTAACTGAAGCGTGCAATCTTAAATGTGACTATTGTCCGACCGCTGGTGATAGCGTCGAAATGCAATCCGAGCGCCTTGATAACGGCGGTTTTGAAGAGATGCTTGCAGCGGCCGTTGATGTTGGCTTTACCGACTTTAGTTTTACGGGCGGCGAGCCACTGCTTTCTGATAAGACTTCGGAGCGTACATTTCAACTTGCTAGTTTAGTAAACAATTTGCGTGCAGCAAAAGGTATGCGCGGCTATACTAAACTTAATACTAACGGTGCAAATATTTTGCGGTATATCGACGGTGTGGTTGAGACTGGTTTTGACGAGCTAAAAGTGAGTTTAGATACGCTCAACCCAATAACCTTTAAAGAATTAGCCAAGCGTAGCAGTAAGGTTTTTGATGAAACGGTTGAAGGTATTTTGGCGGTCAAAGATGAGGTGCCTGTGCGGCTACAGACAGTTGTAGGTAGATACAATATTGGTGAACTGCCGGAAATGATACGCTTCTGTGCCGATAATGGGCTTGATATTAAATTATTTGATCTGAGTCGTTACGACAATGCCCTTGCCGGATCGGGAGCCTTTGCTGATGAAAATTACATCTCCCTGCAAGATGTAGCGCTGATGCTTGAGGATCAGCATGGTGAACCGACAATAAAATACGCAGTCGGTGGTTATGGTCATGCCAAGAAGGTCTTTACGACTCCTGAAGGAACGAAGATTGAAATTAGAGACACTTCCGAAAGCGCCCATTACTCGCCTGATTTATGTGACGGATGCCCCAAATATATGTGTCAAGATGGCCTATGTAACCTAGTCATTGCAGCCGACGGTCATATTCGCTTTTGCCGCGAAGGAGGGGTTGATCAGACGATTTCGGCCAAGGACAGGCAAGGTACACTAAAAACCCCTGAGCAGCTTAGAGCCGACTTCGTGAGAGCAGCCGGCGTATTCGTTACTGCAAAGGCTATTGAACGACAGATCCAACCGAGCCGTCCATTACTCCCGCTGACCGTTATTCGATAAATGGTCGAAAAGAAGCACCTAATCATGGAGCGAGCATAGCAAGACGGGTGACAGGGCTTGAGCCTTTTCGTTATAAAATATCTACAGTCTGATCTGTAGATATCAAATAATTTTATGGCAGGGGTAGCAGGACTCGAACCTACGACACCCGGTTTTGGAGACCGGTGCTCTACCAACTGAGCTATACCCCTATGGCAACAGAGTTATAGTACGGCAAACCGGGCAAAATGTCACGCATGCATTCAGATAGGGGCAGGGAGAGCGAACTTACCGAGTAGACGAGGATTCGCTGGTCGCAAATGCGCGAAGCAGTTTCTGATCATACTACTCTGAGCAGAAGTCACCCGGCCGGCTCCCGCAGCAGAGAACTCAGTCAGACTTGTTGCTTTTTAGAAAATTATTAAGTATACTTACTAATATGGAATTCACTGTGATGACCATCGAACAGACGAGGACTCTCCCCGGGGTGCTTCTCTGGAATGTATCTAAGCTCTGGCAGCAGCAGCTCAATAGTGCGCTCGAGGAGATTGGGCTGTCGAGCACCAATGCGGTAATCCTGTCTAACATGCTCCACTTAGAATTGGAGCACCAACAAGCGAACCAGGGCATGCTGGCCGAGTTGTCGAATGTGGATCTGATGACCACGTCGAATGCGCTCCGGACGCTGCAAAAGAAGGGGTTTATCGACCGTAACACCGACCCGCATGACAAGCGTGCCTACATATTGTCACTGACAACCGAAGGGCGACATACCGCGTACCAAGCCTTGCGGCGCATCGCCCACTGCCACCAGCATTTTTTTGGGCGTTTGCAGGATCAAGAACTTGCACAGTTTGCGGGCAGCTTGACCAAACTGCTCGGCACGCTCAAGCCGGACGACAGTACAAGCCATGACCGGACCGACGGTGGCAGTCTTGGATAATCCCACTAAATCGATAATTAAGAGGAGATACTATGAAGGATATTGACTGGACATTCGGCGGCCTTTGGCCCTACCAACCCCACTGGTTCGATACGCCGGATGGCAAGATGCATTACATCGACGAAGGGCCCAAAGACGGGCCGACGGCTATTTTTGTACACGGCAATCCAGAGTGGAGCTTCTTGTTCCGTAACGATATTGCCGCGCTGCTGGCAGCTGGCGCGCGTGTTGTTGCCGTTGACCATCTTGGGTTTGGGCGGTCGGACAAGCCGGACGATGCCTCGCTGTATAGCATCAAGCGCCACACCGAGCGTTTAGCCATGGTGTTGGACACGCTCAATATATCGAACGCCACGATGGTTTGCCACGACTGGGGCGGCCCGATTGGCTTGCCGTGGGCAATTGCACACCACGAGCAAGTAAGCAAACTCTGCGTTATGAATACTATCGGGCATCGGCCAACCGCGCCAGCTCCGCTCGCCCCACCAGTGCGCCTAATGCGCGCGAAAGGCTCTGGCGATGTGCTCGTCAAAGGTCTCAACATGTTTACGAAAGTCTTCATGTTCAAACTGGGCGTCGAGCACCCCGAGCATCTGACGCCGCAGATCAAGCAGGCCTATCTTGCGCCACATCCTACCTGGAGTAGCCGCACGGGCGTGTTGGCCTTTCCACGCCAAATTCCTACCAAAATGAGCAGTCCGACGGTTGCGATATTAGGTGAAATCGAAGACGGCCTAAGGCGACACTTCGCCGGCAAACCAGTGCTCGCGATATGGGGCATGAAAGACATTTCGTTCGGCCCTAGCGTATTAGCCCAGTGGCAAGCACTATTTCCGAAGGCCACCGTCTTGAAACTCGAAGATGCCGGCCATTTTGCCGAGGAAGACGAGCCTGAAGCAATTGCTCAGGCGATGGTCAATTTTGTAGCCATGAAGAAAGCCTAGTTCAACTTCATCAGCCCGGGCAGAAGTCCAAAGACTTTACCACCCAGGTTATGATCCAAATAAAAACGGCGTCAATTAAGACGCCGTTTTTAGACATGTCTTACTTTAGGCTATTTAACTTTGCTCTGCAACGTGTCGAGCGCCGACTGAAAGTCCAGCAGTTCGCTGCTTGGATCAAGCTTTTTGTTGCGGTCCTCGAGTTTGCTTTGCGTGTCTTCAATCCCCGTAGTAAAGGTGCTGCGTGCGTCGTCTACCTTGAACAAGTCGTCCTCGACAGTAAAGGAAGCGCCGCTGCTGGCCAGATCACTTTGAGCGGTGGCAAGGGAGGCAGAAGAGCTACTCAAGAATGTCCGCAGCACGGTTAACGATTGCTGATCCTCAGACAGGGTCTGCTTAATGCTCTTTAGCTGCGTATTAGTGTTATCAATCAGGGTTTTGTACTGACTGAGGTAGGCCGATATGGCGGCAACAGAGTCGAGTGGCGTTTTGCCAAAGTTTTCACTGTCGGAGGTGAATTTGATGACGACTGGCAGGAAGCTGCGCGAATCACTGATGCCATTCTGCAAAAAGGTGGCATAGGCCGGCCATTTTGCTGTAACCGGCTGAAATTTCTGTTTGGTTTTGGCATCGCGCAGTGTCGGTGACTTCTGCAAAAAAGCAAACTGCTTCTGGGCGTCAGCCAATTTACTTTGCGCCGTCACCAGCTTAGCTTGAGCCGCATCAGCTGTGTCAGCATCGCCTGCCTCGGTCAACCCAGTATTGACATCTTCGACATCAGACGAAAGACTCACTACCGCATCCTGGGCTTTGCGAACGTCCTGTGCGGTGATCTGCTTGCTAAACACCAACACGTATACCAATGCTGCAGCAGCAAGGAGCACAACAACGACACCAACAGCGATCAGTGGCATCATCGATCGCTTGGCCTTCGGGGTAGTCGAAGCAGGGGTGAATGGCTGCCCGTATGCTGGCTGTTGACTCATAGGCGACACCGGTTGTTGTGGCCGTGCCAACGGGTCACCTGCCGGTTGCGGTTGAGTAATTGGATTAACAACGGGCGCAAAGGGCTGGTTAGGTTGCGGTGCAGCCCCTACAAAACCGCTATCAGCGTTCGGCGCAGGTGACGATGGCTGCTGCTGATCTGGCGTCGGGACTGAAGGATAGGCGGGTTGCTGAACAGACTGCGGTGGCATCGAGCCCTGCGCTCCATCATTAAAGGTTGACTGCGTCGGCTGCGATGGATCTTGAGGCTGCATATAGTTCCTTTATATACTTACCCCGATAGTAACATTTGGCCAGCCACAAGCGCAATGGATGCTACAGAAGTATCCTGCATGTTACCTTGATTTTCTTACTTATCGTCAGCTCCCAGCGTCAGGGGTTTCCGTTTTAGCCGCAATCTGGTATACCATAAGGACATGTCGAAATTGATACCTTCCAAGCCAGTTCTCATCCTTTTGTACGGGTTTCCCGGCGCCGGTAAAACGTTTTTCGCTCGGCAGCTCGCCGAACACCTCCAGGCCGCGCATGTCCAAAGTGACCGAATTCGCGGCGACCTGTTTGAGCAGCCTCGCTACGACAAAGAAGAGAATCAGGTTGTCTCACAGCTCATGGATTACATGACTGGTGAATTCCTGCACGCAGGCGTTAGCGTTATTTATGATGCCAGTGCCGCGCGGCAAGGGCAGCGGCGCATCTTGCGCGATATGGCTCGCCAAGCACACGCTATGCCAATTTTGGTCTGGTTGCAGGTGGACCCAGAAACTGCACTACTACGCGCCACCAAACGCGACCGCCGTAAGGCCGATGACAAGTATGCCCGCCCGATGGACCGTGCTAATTTCGAACGACTGGCCGCTGGCATGCAAAACCCACAAAACGAAGAATACATCGTTACCAGCGGGAAGCACGCTTTTGGCACGCAACTGAGTGCGTTTGTGAAGTACTTGCGCGAACAAGGCTTGGTGCCCGCGGAACGCGCAGCCACCAAAGTCGTGAAACCGGGCCTCGTCAACCTTGTTCCTACCAATACTATTGCCGGACGGGTTGATCTGGCACGGCGCAACATCACTATTCGGTAAGCCCGTGGCAACCAGACACGTTGTGCTTCCGGAAATCGGCGCGGTAACCATCTATAAGCGTCGTGGTAATCGCAGTCTACGCCTCAGTGTTGGGCCCGACGGCAACGTTCGCGTCTCAATGCCGCATTGGTTACCATACCGCGTCGGTGAGCAGTTCGCTATCTCAAAACAGGGGTGGATCGAGCGCAATCAGCCGGTGGCTGAGCTGGTTTTGGCCGAAGGACAGGGCATTGGCAAAGCACATCGCCTGGTGTTCACGGCGAGTTCGGCTGCTGCAACCGTTGCAACGCGTATCGCCCAGAATGAGATTAGAATTGATCATCACGCAAGTCTCGCAACCACCGCACCAAGCGTTCAGCGCGCCGCTCATAAAGCCGCACTACGAGCACTCCGCAAAGAAGCCGAAGCGCTCCTGCCGCAGCGCCTAGCAACACTCGCCGCGCGCACCGGGCTTACATACAACAACGTGCGGATCAAGCAGCTCAAAAGCCGCTGGGGTAGTTGCAGCAGCGGCAAAGAAATTACACTCAACTTATTTTTGATGCAATTGCCATGGCATCTCATCGATTATGTCTTGTTGCATGAGCTCGCGCACACCCGCGTCATGCGCCACGGTGAGCCATTTTGGGAAGAGCTTGAAAAGCATGTCACCCAGCCCAAGCAGCTGCGCCGCGAAATCGCCGGCTACCAGCCAACGCTCGTTCCGCGTAGTCAATAATTACAATAGGCTGAGCGGCATCAGGTATGGCATAATACGCTTATGGCAATTAATCTCCTAACCAGCCTGCGACGCAAGGCTAACGTTGAGCATGAACAACTCAAAAGTTTGATCAATAGCATGGCCGATGGTGTTATTGCCGTTGACTCACATATGCAAATCTTGATTAGCAATGGTGCAGCGCAGAACGTTCTAGACGTCAACGTAACCCTACCCGGGAAAGACCTCACCACCGTCTTCACGCCCATTGACGACAACAACCAGCCTGTAGACACCGCTAAACTCATCCACGGCGCACGCACTCCTACCAGTCGCCGCGATCTGAGCCTCAAATATCAAGACGGCAGCAAGGCCAATCTGTACGTGAGCATTGCGCCGGTGCGGCTGAGCTACGGCCAGCGCGGCATTCGCGGTTTTGTGCTGTTGCTTCGCGATATTACGCACGAGAAATCACTCGAAGAAGAGCGTGATGAATTCATCAGTGTCGTCAGTCACGAACTGCGCACACCAATTGCTATCGCCGAGGGCAACATTAGCAATGCGCAGTTTATGCTTGAGAAAACTACCGATCCGGCACAACTCAAAGACGCGCTCAACCAAGCGCATGACCAAGTCTTGTTCCTGGCCTCAATGGTCAATGACCTGGCGACGCTCTCACGCGCCGAGCGAGGCAAACTCAAGGTCGATATCGAACCAATCGACTCGATTAAGCTCATCGAAGATCTGGTAGCCAACTACCGCGAAGACGCCAGCGCCAAAGGCCTGTCCATCAAAGCCGACGTGCCCGAAGTACATCTACCACCGCTGCAGTCCAGCCCACTTTACGTGCGCGAGGTATTGCAAAACTTCATTACAAACGCCATCAAATACACCGACACGGGTAGCGTTACTTTGCGTGTGCGTGGTGCTGAGAAAGGCGTGACTTTCAGCGTCAAAGACACCGGCTACGGAATTAGCAAAGGAGACCAAGAAAAAATCTTTGATAAATTCTTCCGCTCCGAAGATTTCCGCACCCGCAAGACTAACGGCACCGGGCTCGGCCTCTACGTCACCATGAAGCTTGCACATCTATTGCATGCCGACATCTCGGTGGAAAGTCAGCTTGATCATGGCTCGACATTCACCATATTCATTCCAAATCTGGGCTAAATTTCTGGCAAATGGGGAATGACGTGCATGGCCGGCAACGAAATGTTGCGGCCTTTCCATTCCACTGTCGAGAACTCGTAGCGCCACATCGAATAATGCAGGAGGCCTAGGTCCACAAGCATCGCGAATGGCATTGAAATAAAGCCCAGTAGCCACGTATGCACACTGACTGAAACCGCTATCAGCGCATACCCCACGAGCAGCAGTACACTGGCGGCCAGCGCTAACAAATGCGCCGCAATCGGCATACTGTGTATCCAAAAACCGGCCGGTACAAGGACAAAAGGCAAAAGCAACAATCCACATTCAGACAGTACAGTTATACAAACGTTCTCAGGCCTGCGGTGCAGCTGCGGATAGCGCATGCGCACCGCGGTGTCACGCTGGTCGGGCGCTTGCTTGGCACTCGTTACGCCAAGTGTCTGTCCCGCACGCATAAAACTGTATCCGTCTTGCGCCAGCAATCGCTTGGCAAAATAAGCCTCCGGGACAATAGAACGCGATACCGCCTGAAAGCCACCGGCTTTGTGCAACGCCTGCGCGTCAATCGCCCAAAAAGTACTGAGTACCGGGGGTCGATTGAAAAATCGCCGTGGCAGCGCCAGCTCCCACCAATACCGCTCAGCCTGAATGAGCGCAAAGCGAGCCCGCGCGCTCTGCTCTCGCTCTGGCAAAATACTCACCATTTGCTTGTTGCGGTCCTGCATAAAATCAACGAGTTGGCGCAGCGTATCAGGAGCAAAGCGAACATCTGCGCCACAGAAAACGATCAGCTGACCGCTCGCTTCGCGGACCAGCTTGGCATAGGCCAAATTCTTGGGCAGCCAAGTCTGGTCGGGCTCGTCGCCCAAAACGAAACGTACGCCGTCGTGAGCAAAACTACGAATAATTTCTGGCGTACGACGTAGCTGCGATCGGTCATCCAAAACGATAATTTCCAGCTTTGGATAGTTGCTAGCGATAATACTTTCCAGGCAAATCTGCAAATCCTCTGTTTCATTGCGCGCCGGAATAGCCACCGTAATAGTCGGCAGCTCACCCTCTCGCATCTTTGGCAACGCGGTGGGCCATACGGAACGACGGAGCTGGCGCACCGTAGCCACAAGCAGTGTAACGCCCGCAACACATTCTAGCGCGGTACCGCCGAGCCAGAGCGCAGCCAGCGAAGGGTGATGCCACTGACCCCATCCCGTCCAGAGCAAAGCTATCGCCACCTGCATAGCCACCAAGCTCATTGCCGTATGGCGCGTTGCACGGCGCAAAAATGCCTCATGCATGCGCCCCTGGATCACCCGGAAATTATTAAATAATCGATACACCATTATGAACACCAGTAGCACGCTCCACAGGTCGACGCGCCATAACACCAAAATGCCACAGGCCAAGCCATTACAAACAATACCAAGAGCGACGAGAACTTTACGCATCCGCCAAAAAAATGATGTACTATACAAAAGCAGCTCACTGGCGAACCCGGCCGCAAACAATCCAAAGAGTAATTTCATAGTTCAAACTATACGCTAGCCGCGTCCAAACTCGAACTAGTATTGTTGACAGCTCGTGCGACGTCCGCTACACTTGACACCAGTGCAGAAAGTCTACTTTTAAGGTAGGCTTTTTTAGTAGGAGACACCGTGGCAGATACACCAAAGACCCCCGCACCTCGCCGCTTCCGCAAGGTAGAAACCGTGCGCGAAAAGGCCGAGAAAGTAGCGACACAAGACACGAGCGAACGAGCACGTTCAGTATTTTGGCGCGGATTTACTTCGCCGCTGCGTCTTTTAGGGCGCGGCATCAAAAAGCTTGGCCATATGCCGCCACTCAAGCAAATTGGGCACGGCCTGCGCTGGTTCGGCAATCTTAAAGTCGTGCGCTTTATCGGTAAAATCCTGCTTATTCCGTACTTTGTCGGCAGCTGGCGAGAACTTCGCCAAGTTACCTGGCCCACACGCCGCGAATCCCGCCGCCTGACTACCGCCGTCGTTATGTTCGCCCTGGTATTCGGCCTGCTCATTGCGGTGGTCGACTATGGATTAGATAAGTTATTTAAACAGGTACTACTTAAATGAACATCAAACGCTACGACGCCACTAAGCAATGGTACGCCATTCACACGTACAGCGGCTACGAAGAAAAGGTTGCCGAGAGCATTCGCCAGCGCGCTGATTCGCTCGACATGAAAGACAAGATTTTCCAAATTCTTGTCCCCAAAGAGAAAATGATTGAGATCAAGAACGGCAAGCGCCGTGTCGTCGAAAAACGCATTTTTCAGGGCTACGTGCTCGTACAAATGAAAATGAGCGAAGACGCTTGGTACATTGTGCGCAACACGCCGAGCGTTACCGGCTTCGTGGGCAGCGGTACTGAGCCAACACCAGTCAGCGATGAAGAAATCGAGAAGATTCAGAAACGCATGGGCCTCGAACAGCCCAAGCACAAGATGGACTACCGCTTGGGTGAAGTAGTCAGCATCACCGATGGGCCGTTCAAGGGCTTTGACGGTGCGATCAACGAAATCGACGCTGCTAAGGGCAAGCTGAAGGTACTCGTGAACATGTTCGGGCGCGAGACGCCAGTCGAACTCGACAGCTTGCAAGTCAAGCGCGTTTAGTAAGCGGTGTTCAGGCGAAAGCGTAGCGCTACAGCATCTGAGTTTCCGTATTTTATCGGCGGCGAGAGCGGTGAAACGCGCGTTGATAGTAATCCTCTAACGGGCTGTCTAACGTATACGAATGTCAAGCGTGAACAGGCATTGGGCTTGATGGCGGTTACTATTGAGACGCTGCCTTGCGGCTGTCCAGCAGAGAGTATCCCAGGTGCAGCTTTGCATGACGCTACAATTCCGGACCAAAGCCCACCGGCAAGGTCCGGCGAAGTTGCGTTGCAACCTATGGACAATTAGGGGTCATTTATTGTAAAATCAATCTGTTACGCACTACTAAAAGGTAGGAGAGCAGGCGAGGCTTCACTCGACGCTCGAAAAGGAGATACAAATGGCAAAAGCCGTTAAAGCAAACCTCAAAATGAAAATTCCAGCTGGCCGCGCCAGCGCTGCGCCGCCCGTGGGTAGCACGCTTGGTCAGCACGGCGTGAACATGATGGACTTCATTAACCCGTTCAACGACCAGACCAAAGACATGCAGGGCGCAACCGTTACTGCACACATCACCGTGTACGAAGACCGTACTATGAGCTTCCGCGTGGTTGGCATGCCGACCGACGACCGCATTCGTGCTGCTCTCGGTATCCAAAAGGGCTCGGGCAAGCCAAACAGCGAGAAGATCGCTAAGAAGCTAACCCAAGAACAGCTCACCAAGATCGCCGAAGACAAAGCCGCTGACATGAACACCACCGACATTCCAGCCGTCATGAAGATGGTTGCCGGCACCGCTCGTTCGATGGGCGTTGAAGTCGAAGGCTAGAGCATGGGAGGCAACGAACAGTCACCAGCACCATCAGACTATGACGCAAGCGGCATTCCCCTTGGAGATGGTCCGCATGGAGGTTCAAATGATCAAGCGTTGCAAGATGCCGCCGATGCGTTAGCTGAAAAGCTGGACGGAGACAATAAAGACAAGTAATCATAAGTTTGTGGGAGGCGAAAGCCGCTTGCACCACGAAAGGAATCATTATGGCAGAAGCCAAGAAACCAGACGAAGAAAAAGAAATTGAAGCAGTAGTTGCTGACGAAGCGGCTGAAGCTAAGGTCGACACCAAAGAAGGTGTCGCTAAGGCCGGCAAGCGCAGCGCCAAGGCTTTGAAAGAAGCCGAAGCTGAGCAGGCCAAAGAAGAGCGCAAGGCCGAAAAAGCCGAGGCTGACGCCGACGACAAGCCCAAGCAGCACTCCAACCCCACCCGCACCCGCCTCGAGCGCCAGGGCAAGAAGTTCCAGGAAGTCGCGAAGCTTGTCAACAAAGACCAGCAGTACACTTTGAGCGAAGCGCTGGAACTGGCCACCAAGACCAGCCCGGTCAAGTTTGACGCCAGCGTCGAGCTGCACATCAACCTCGGTGTTGACCCACGCCACGCCGACCAGAACATCCGTGACAACCTCGTGTTGCCAGCGGGCACTGGTAAGAGCGTGCGTGTAGCAGTTTTAGCCGACGTCGACGACGCAGCTAAGGCCAAAGAAGCTGGCGCGGACATCGCCGGCCTCGACGACCTGCTCAAGGATCTCGAAAAAGGTGTTATCAACTTTGACATCCTAATCGCCACCCCAACACAGATGCCAAAGCTCGGTAAAATGGCCCGCGTGCTCGGCCCGCGTGGTCTCATGCCGAACCCAAAGAGCGGCACCGTCACCACCGACGTCACTAAGGCTGTTACCGAAGCTAAAGCCGGCCGCGTGGAATACCGCGTCGACAGCACCGGTATCGTCCACCTAGCCGTTGGTAAGGTAAGCTTTGGCACCGCTAAGCTCGAAGAGAACACCCGCGCCGTGCTTGCCAGCATCAAAAGCAACAAGCCAGCCAGTGTGAAGAGCAACTACATCAAGGCCATTCACATCGCCACCGCGATGGGTCCGTCGATCACCGTTGCCCCAAGCGAAGCCTAAACTAGGTCTTCGTCTTCAAAACAGCGCCTCTACAAAAAGGCGCTGTTTTTGCATTGAGACTCAGTCAACGATTAGCCAGATACAGACCCCTGCACCTGGCGTTCGGTGCTTTCCAGATCGGTTTCACTATAGCTTCGATGAGCGCCGGACTCGCTTTGCATCAATCCAACTATCGCAATAACCCTCCTGGTATCGAGCGTTACAAAGCGAGCTTACTTTGGACTTTTTACTTTCATAGCGCGATTCAGGGCGTTCATCGCTAAAGTGAAGCCGCGGATACCGCCGCGGTAGGCCACATAGCGGCCACTCCACTCAGGGCGATACTTAGCCTTGAAGCGGTGCAAGCCGCTAAACGAATAAAACCGGTCGCCGTTGGCATATACAAAACGGAGCGCACTATCTACGACCGAACGCTCTTCGTCGTGGCTATCAAGGCCAGCTAACGGACACAGGCCAAGATTCAGTTTTTGTAGCCCCTGTGCCTGTAAATAGTCGATAAAATACATCAGCAAATAGTCGTTGCTATTGCCAAGGCTATCGTGTGTGTGACGCAAGAGGTCGAAGTTGGCTTCTTCGGGATCGAAGGACGGAATGCGATTAATAAACGCCTGGATCGTCCCAGCAGCATCGCGCAGCACCATAATTTCAGAAAGCTGCATATATTCAGGCGAAAAATACCCGAGCATGAACTTGCGCTCATCGCGCCCAGGCTGCGCCAGCCAATCACGCGAAATAGTCTGCAAACGCCGCAGTACCGCATCATTATAAGGCGCCTGCAAGACTTCAGTCGTATATCCTTGTTTCTCAAACTTGTTACGAATCTGACGGAAATATTTCTCATTACGCACTTCGGCGGCAAAAGCAGGCAGGTCGAGCACTGCTTCTTCACCAATCTTTTGCAGGCTAAAACCGTGGCGTTTATACAGGTCGTTCTGCTCCGGCTCGGTATGTATAAACGCCGGCGACCAATCGTTCGTACGGCAATATTCGTCAAACTCAATCAGCAGATCGTCAAGCGCTGTGGGATCACCAAAGGGATCGCCCACCGCCAAAGCAACGCCACCGCGCACGGCGTACGCGATGCCAGCAGTATGCGCACGGTTGAAGAAGTAGAGCTTGTCGTGCGGCCATAATTTAAAGAAGTCCTCGCTGCTGGCCGGATACCGTTCGAGGAGCGTCTCAGCCAATGCGCGGTTCGCCGACTGGTCGGTTAAATGCGCCCGAATCGGCTGGAACAAAGCCAAGAACGCATAGGCCAGGGCCCCAACGCTAATCGCCGATAGGGAATCAAGGAAAACTTCGGCCCGGCGTGTGTAAGGGATTAACTGATGTGCGGTTAGCCCAAATTGGTCAAGCGTGTAGTGCGCTGCCGATAAACCAGACAGTTCTCGGTGAAAATCACGATGATCCAGTAGTAAAAAGCCAACTACGCCATATAAAAAGGTCGCCAGAAGCACGAGTAAAATACTCCGTACCGCGAGCGTAAAACTGCGTACATCACTTCGCACCGTGAATACTTGCCGATACGTCAGCAACACCCCCACCAGCATTGCGGGCAAAATAATATCACGTAGCACCAAAAGCCCACTGGCATGAGCGCCAAGCGGCGTCGTAAACAGTCGCCAGAGCTCGACGACGATCAAAAAGGCGTACAAGCCGACTGACAAAAACCAAGCCGTATACTTGCGCCGGGCCAAGTACAGACTGACGTACACCAGCCCAAGCCCGACGAGTAACTGTGCATCAACCCGAAAACGGACGTCGGCAGCAAGATGGAGGTGAATGCGCAAGCCGCTGCGAATCATCAGCTGATCTTGCAACGTATCGCTGATGAGGAAAGCGCCGTGCAGCGCAACGCCAGCGGCAACCAACCGCAAAATAAGCGATTCGTGTCGAGCGCGAAAACTGCTTATGTGAGCACGCATGAATAGATCTATTGTACTGTATCGGGCGACCGTTTGGCAGTGTTTCCGAACTTCTGACTCACTTTACACGCTGAGGTCGCATGCTAGTATGGAATAATGCACGAAACAATCTATCTCTTCGACGTCGATGGCACCCTGACAAACACCGCGCACATGTGGGTGCAGATTTATGCCGACTGCTTGCGAGACCTGGGCATCACACCACCTGAAGATGTACGGGAAATCGCTCAGTACACACATAGTTTTCGGGCCGCAACCGGGCTTGGCCTACCTGAAGCCAAATTACCCCAATTCGGTACAATTGCCATCGGATATGCCCAACAGCACTTGCACAAAGCACCTCTCCACGATCAGGCGTTTGAGCTGATTTCCACACTGCGTTCCAAAGGCGCGAAAGTGGGCGTCGTCTCCTCACAAGGGCATGACGACATCGTCCGCATACTCAAGAAACATGCAGTAGAGGTGGATTGCGTCGTCGGCCATGACGACACTAAGCAGCACAAACCAGATCCAGAGGGCATTTTGCTTGCCCTAAAGCTGCTGGGTGCGACACCGAGTAAATCGCACGTCTATTACGGTGATAAAGATACCGATGTTGAAGCTGCGCATCGTGCCGGCATTCGCGGCGTACATTTCTTCCCGCCAGACCATCATAGTTTATATGACCTTGAGCTCATGAGTATCATCCCCGACGAGCGGATTACGCATTGGCGAGAAGTGCTCGACGCACTCAATCAAGCCACGCCGAAGGCCTAGATAGTTGTAATTTTATCGCTTGTGCTTGCGTAACGCTTTTGACAGGCCGTACAATACCTAGGAATTGAGGGGAGTGACGCCAGATGAGCGTGTACAGTAACGTCCAGATTTTAGAAGCAGTCGCGGCTGGCCACATTGCCTGCGTACCGTTTAACCCGAAGCATGTCAGTCACGCCAGTTTGGATGTAACACTCGGGCATTATTATTACCGCACTGAGCGCACCGGCGACCGCAACCTGTATAACCCGTTTGATGAAGCCGATGTCGCTCGCTATTTTGGCGAGCCACTGGAAGCCGTACCACACGCCGTGTGGTGTGCCGCCAACGGCGTCACGCCACTCAAAGGCATTCCGGCCGATCACCCCGTCATCCCGCTCAGGCCGGGCGAGCGCATCCTGGCGCATACGCATGAATTTTTTGGTATTTTGCCACCCGGTGCATACGAACTAAAAAGTCGTTCCAGCTGGGGACGCAACGGCATCGCCGTATGTTTTGACGCCGGCTGGGTTGACCCAGGCTATATCAACCGCTTAACCCTCGAGATCTTCAATCTCAACCAACATGAGACGGTGTTACTACCCGTTGGCGAACGTATCGCTCAAGCAATTTTCCACGAAACCGGTACCGTAGCAGGGAACTACGGCGAGGGCCGTGACAGCGGCTTCAGCGGCAAATACCAGGCCGGAACCGACCTGCCGACGCTTATCGCCAACTGGACCCCGGACCAAATGCTACCCCGTGCCTACAAAGATAATCGCAGCCTGCCGGAGCCAATCACCGGTTTAAAAGCCAAATAAAGGAGCACATGATGGCAGCGCAACCAGGAGCATTCATTGTTATCGAAGGAGCCGACGGCTCAGGTAAAAGCACGCAGTTTGAGCTCCTGAGCAAAGCCTTAATTGACGCCGGCTACGACGTTGCGACCGTGAAATTCCCGCGCTACAGCGAGCCGTCCAGCTACTTTGTACGCGAGTATCTGAGTGGCGCCTACGGTTCCGCCAACGATGTCGGGCCGTACACTGCCTCGCTATTTTACGCGCTCGACCGCTACGCCGGCGCAGCCGCGATTCGCGAAGCATTAGCACAGGGGAAGGTGGTGCTCGCCGACCGCTACGTGGGTGCCAACATGGCCCACCAAGGCACCAAGTTCGAAAACGCCGAGGAACGGCGCGGCTACTTCATCTGGCTTGATAACCTCGAATTTGAGATGCTGCGCGTGCCGCGGCCAGACGCCACGCTCGTACTGCGCGTGCCCACCGAAATCTCCCAGCAGCTACTCACCAAAACCGGCAAGCAGCGCGATATCCATGAGGCCGACCCCGATCACCTGAAGCGCACCCTTGAGGTATATGATGATCTAACGCAACTGTTTCCAAAAGACTTCATGCGTTTGGACTGCACCCGCGATGGCGAGCTCCTCAGCATCGACACCATTCATCAGCTGATCTGGCAGAAGGTGCTCCCATTGTTGCCGCCAATGCCCGATACTACAGAGGTTTCCGCCGCGGCAGTAGCCGGCACGGCCAGCATTATCGAGCCGATTTCACTCTTCGATGAAGCGCACAAAACCGCGGGAGAGGAAAACATACAACCCGCGGTAGCCGTCACCGCAGAGCCAGCACCGACCGAAGCGCTCGTCCAGAAACGGGCCAACGGTTCGTTTGCGATTACCGACGCTGGCCGGGCTTTCCTACATGAAGCCGTCTCCGACACTGAAGGTGATGTCTATGCGTTTACGAGCAAGCTCAGCCCCATAACCATTGCCGCCGCCATGGCTCGCCTCAGCCGCCGCGGCGATGACATGCGCGTCACCATTCTCGACGAATTTGCGGGCGCCGCCGACAAAGACAAAAAACTCTTGCAACGCGTCATTACCGCCTTTGGCGATGACTCCGTCCAGCAGCTGACCGGCATCCATTTTGTGGTCGAGAACGCCAGTAACCTGCTTACCAAAAAGCTGGAATGGGGCCGCCTGGCTGCATATTTAGAGCAATCTACACGCTACATCTACTTCGATCAGAAAGATGCCAACGGCCGCTATCGCTATTACACGCCAGGCTACTTTGCCGACGAACTGCGTGCGCAGTACGAAACGCATATGGACCAGATGTTCGACCTGTATGCCGAGGTCGTACACAAGCTCACTACCTACATCGGCGAGCATTCGAGCGTGCCCGAAGCCGAGCGCGACGGCGCCTGGCGCAGTGCCGTCAAGGCTCAGGCGTGTGACGCCGCCCGTCCCTTATTGCCCGTAGCGACCACTGCGACCGTTGGCATTTTTGCTTCCGGTCAAGCGCTCGAAAATTTGATCATGCATCTGCAAAGCGACGAATTGCCTGAGGCTCGTAAAGTAGGCGATGATTTGCTCCGTGAAGCGCGCAAAGTCGTGCCAACGTTTCTAGAGCGCGCCGACAAACCCGACCGCGGCGGCGCGATCATCGCATATCGTGCTAACACGCACAAAGCCGTCCAAGACCTAGCCATGAGCTACCTGCCTGCCGAGTTAGGTGCACAACCACTCAAGCCCGTACAGCTCACCGACATCTGGCCACGTAACGAGCTCGACCTCGTGCCCGACATGCTCTATGAGCACAGCACGCAGTCGCTCGAAGAACTTCGCAGTATCGTCACCACCTGGCCGTACCAACAAAAAATGTCTGTTTTTGAAGCATACATGGGCGAGCGACTTAACCGTAGACACCGGCCCGGGCGAGCTTTGGAAAAAGCTCACTACAGCTGGGATCTGATCTGTGACTACGGCATTTTTCGCGACCTGCAACGCCACCGCATGGTCGACGACCTCGAGTGGCAGCAGCTCACGCCACGGTACGGATATGAAGTGCCCGAACTCGTCGAAGAATCCGGCCTTACCGAGTTATTCGAAGCAAGCTTTGACAAAAGCCTCGAGCTCTATAGCCTCCTGCAAAGTTACGGCTACACCCTAGAAGCACAATACGCCACACTACTCGGCCACCGTATGCGCTGGAAAGTAACATACAACGCCCGCGAAGCCTTCCATCTGCACGAGCTGCGCACCACCCCGCAAGGCCACCCGGGCTACCGCAAGCTGGTGCTCGAAATGCATGAACACTTAGCCGAAAAGCACCCGCTTCTAGCCGAAGCTATGCGCTTCGTTAACACCGGTGAAGATCCCGAACTCTCGCGCCTCGCCGCAGAACGCTATACCCAGTTCAAACTTGAGCAACTCGACGATTAGCGCAAGGCAGCGTTGACTTTGCTACATAGCCATACTAGAATAGATTTTATGGTCAAAACTTTTATGGTCTGCATTATGCTTCTTAGCTCAGGCGAGCTCGGTTAGAATAATTACGCCCATAAAAGAAAACCCGAGCTCCACAAAGACTCGGGTTTTTATAAGTTAGCAAAGAAATATGAACCAAGAGACACTTATAGCCGATCTGATCTCGCTCCTCGCAATTCCGTCAGTAGCTCACGATACGCCCGCATTACGCACTGCTGTCGATTACATAGAGGCATACATCAAGCAACGCGTTGATGTTACTATTGAACGATTTGAGCGAAATGGCAAGCCAAGCCTCCTGGCGTACGCCGGCAAGCAGCGCCCAGCCCGTTTTGATGTCATCCTGAATGGCCACCTCGATGTCGTACCCGGTAAACCCGATCAGTTCATCGCCAAAATTGTTGGGAATGAACTGCATGGTCGGGGTACGTTTGATATGAAAACAGCAACACTCGTTGAAACGGCAGTTTTTTGCGAGGCAGTAGGGAAGGTGCCCTACGCACTCGGTTTGCAAATCGTCACAGATGAAGAAATCGGTGGCTATGATGGCGTCAAATACCAGATCGAGCAAGGCGTTCGTGCCGATTTTATCCTGACCGGCGAACATACGCTTGCACCAGACGTTATTTACAACGAAGCACGAGGTCTGTGTTGGGTCGAACTCGCCTTCCACGGCAAAACCGCCCACGGTGGCTACCCCTGGAACGGCGAGAATGCGCTCCTAAAAGCAAGTCGCTTCGCCCATGCCATCCTGGAAAAATATCCAATCCCCGATCAAGAAGTGTGGGGCACGACAGCGAACATCGCCAACATCGAAACGTCTAATATCACGCATAATGCAGTGCCAGCAGATGCCCAGTTGCATATCGACTTTCGTTTTACCGCCGACGATCCGGTATTCCATAGCGTCGAGAACGTGAAAACTTTTTTGCGGTCGATTGACCCCGACGTGGACATCCTCGCCGTGCCAGTATGGGACCCGGCAATTTCGGTCAATCCGAACCATCCAACTTTGCATGCACTCGTGCAGGCACTTGAGCAGACTTCTGGCAAACCTGTACGCTTCGACCGTCGTTATGCCGGGGGCGATGCCCGTCACTATGCGCCACTTGGCGACAACGCCATCGAATTCGGGCTGACCGGTGGTCACATGCATGGAGCTGATGAGTTTGTTGACCTCACTGCCATTCAGCCATATTGGCAAACGTTATATACTTTTCTTACCGAAACCTTCATGTCAACTACAGTAACCGAGCAACATCATGAACAACACCGAACAGAACGACATCGAAACCTTACGCCAATTGGTCGCCTTCAAGAGCGAAACCGGCCACATAGCCGAGACGAACGCGGCACTCCAGTACATTAGCGAACGCCTCACTAAAAGCGGCATGCACCTTACCCACGTCGAAAACGATGGATACAGTTCACTGGTCGCAACGACGAGCACCACAAAAACTCCAGCCATCATGCTCGTTGCGCATGTTGATGTCGTTGCCGCACCCGAACCCCTTTTTACTATGACCGAGCGAGATGGCAAATTATACGGCCGCGGCGTGTGGGACATGAAATTCGCCATTGCTAGCTATTTGAGTGTCGCCGACGCACTATCAGCAAATCTCGCCGATTATGACTTTGGCATTGCCATCACCAGCGATGAAGAAACGCGCGATCTTGGTGTAAAACACCTTTTAGGAGAGGGCTTCCTGCCGCGAGTTGCTATTTTGCCCGACGGGTCAAACGACTGGCACATCGAATCGCGCGCCAAGGGCGCCATGTACTTCACCATTACTATTAGCGGAAAAACCGCACATGGTTCGCGACCGTGGCTCGGCGATAGCGCCTCTTACAAAGTTGTTGAATTTTTGCACGAACTCCGACAGCATTTCGTTGAGCAGGGAATTAACACTCGTACCCTAAATATTAGCGCACTCGAAGCAGGGGAAATTCATAAGCACGTCAATCGCATACCGGACCGCGCGCGGATCGGCCTCGATATTCGGGTCCTAGACGACAGCGAAACAACGCACATTCAACATCTCCTTGCCGAAATGTGCGCGAAGTATGATGCCGTCTGCGAACGAGACGTCTTCTTTCCGGCGCTCGTACATGACCACGATCATCCACTCGTTACCCAGTTCACAAACAGCGTCGAAAAAGTAGCCGGCATTAAAAATGAAGGCTTCTTGTCGCTCGGCGCGAGCGACGCCGGGCACTTCGTAGCTAGCGGCATTCCATGTATCGTCACTTCGCCAACCGGCGGAGACCGCCACAGCGACGACGAGTGGATCGACAAAGCGTCATTTCTCCATATGACACCCATTCTACTCGACTACCTCAACAAAGTCGCACGCCGTTGACGCCATAGCGTACTTCGCGTATAATAGCTCCTGAAGCATTGCCAGAGACAGTAGCTGCCCCACAAAGGCTTAATCCGCTACCGAGGAATGAACAGATATTCTGTATATTTTCGTAAGTCTTTGGTTCTGCCGAAGACTTTTTTGTTCTTTAAAATCTAAGGTCGAGGATTTTAATAAAAGTGCATTACCTTATGCGGTCCACCGCTAAAAGATAATGCAAAATCAAAGGATCAAAATGGCATTAACAAAAGACAAGAAGCATGAAGTTGTCGATGAAGTTGCTGAGCTACTCAAGACTTCCAAATTGACCGTCGTCGCCCAATACCAGGGCACCACGGTGAAGGCACTGCAAACCCTCCGCCGCGACGCTCGCGCCGGTGGCACCAGTGTCAAGGTGGTCAAAAACCGCCTGGTCGTTAAAGCCCTCCAGCAAACCGACAACCTGAAAGACGTCGACGCCAGCAGCCTGAACGGCATGCTACTCTACGCTTTCAACGCCGACGACGAAGTCGCCCCTGCGCAAGCACTGGCTACCTTCGCCAAAATGAACCCCACCATTGCATTCGTGGGCGCCATCACCGCTGAAGGCTCATTCCTGAGCCCTGACGACGTGAAGGCGCTTGCCGCACTGCCAAGCAAGGATCAATTGCGCGGCATGTTGGTGGGCACCATTGCTGCACCGCTCACCGGTTTTGTGGGCGTCATGTCCGCAAACCTGCGAAGCATTCTGTACGCGCTAAACGCACGTGCCGAACAGCTGAGCTAAATCAAGAAATGTCCTTTTTCGACCTCATATCTTTTGGAGACAGTCACCCTCCCAAAGTGGAGCCGGAAAGCTCGACTTTTGAGACCTTGCGGCTCAAAAGCGAGATTACCGCGCGCGAACGCTGTCACCGGAAGATATGAGGTCGAAAAAGGGGCCACTCATACATCATCAAAGGAGAACATCATGGCTGATGAAGACAAGAAAGTAGAAACACCAAAAGAATTTGAAAAGCTCGTTGCTGAGCTCGACAAAATGAGCGCGCTGGAAATCAGCAAGTTCGTCAAGTTCCTCGAAGAGTACTGGGGCGTGAGCGCCGCTGCTCCGGCCGTTGCCGTTGCTGCCGCTCCTGCTGAAGCTGGCCCTGCCGCCGATGAAAAGGCTGAATGGGACGTCATGCTGAAGGACGCCGGCGCTCAGAAAGTAGCCGTTATCAAGGCTGTCAAAGAGCTGACCGGCCTGGGTCTTGGCGAAGCCAAAGCCCTCGTTGACGGCGCTCCAAAGGTCGTCCTTGAGAAGGCCAAGAAGGAAGACGCTGAGAGTGCCAAGAAGGCCCTCGAAGAAGCTGGCGCCACCGTCGAACTGGTCTAATAGCCATTTCACAATCAAACCGCCTGGGCACGTCGCCCGGGCGGTTTTTTCTATCTCTATACCTTATGAGTCATTTCGCTTCACGGCATATTGCGCTTGAAAAGGGTCCAGCGTAGTGCAGCCGGGCTCGTCCCCGTTTCTTGTTCAGAAACGGGCGATCGATCCGCGCGAAACGCACTTCGAAAGCGTAATATGCCGTGAAGCGAAATGGCAACCTATTTTATCCACAGGTTTTTATTACACTTTGACTTGACGAAAGAATCATGGTAGGTTTAGTTGTAAGTGTACCGAAACAAACACTTCTTTGGAGATTGAGAGACACGGATGGCAGATGTACCAGACAAGCAAATCAAACGGCTGAAGGCGCTGATCGTTGAGGCCGAAACCAATCTGGCTGCAGCGAAAGAGCTGCTGGTGAGTTTGGTGGGCGACGACGAAAAGATCGCGCCAATCGCAAATGAAGACAATATCGGGAAGGTAATTGAAGGCGTCTTTGACGGCCAAAACATGATTGGTTCGGACGGAAAGAACTATCCCGTGCCGGCCAACTACGCCAGCAAGTCTAAGCTCGTACAAGGCGACATTTTGAAGCTGACGATCGCCCCAGGCGGCGTATTCTTATACAAGCAGATTGGCCCAATTCCGCGCAAGCAGGTCATTGGCACGCTCATCTTTGAGAACGGCCACTACTTTGTGGACGTCGCTGGCCGCAATTACCAGGTGCTGCTGGCAAGCGTTACCTACTTCAAGGTGAAGCAGGGCGACCAAGTCAGCGCCAATATCCCTGAAGACGACACCAACGTCGAATGGGCCGCATTGGAAGCTGCACTGTAAGCTTGAAACTATTTGCAATAAAAATGAGCCGCCATACGCGACTCATTTTTATTTTCACCATAATTACAACGGTATGGAGCGCGGCGCATAGCGTATACTTGAAGATATATGGGGCAGGCGTTATATCGTTCGTACCGGCCGAAGAAAATCGGCGAAGTGGTTGGGCATGAGCACATTACCACAGCGCTGTCACACGCCCTCCAGAATGGGACGCTGAGCCACGCCTATCTTTTTACCGGACCGCGCGGCATTGGCAAGACCACGATTGCACGCATTCTGGCTCATGAAATTAACGGGCTGCCATACGAGGACGACTCGATGCACCTCGACATCATCGAGATTGACGCCGCCAGCAACCGCCGCATTGACGAAATTCGCGACTTGCGCGATAAGGTCAATTTGGCGCCAACCAGCGCAAAGTACAAAGTGTACATCATCGACGAAGTGCACATGCTCACCCGTGAAGCGTTTAATGCACTGCTAAAAACCCTTGAAGAACCGCCTGCGCACGTGGTGTTTATTCTCGCTACTACCGAAATGCATAAGCTGCCGGAGACCATCGTCAGCCGTACGCAGCACTTTACGTTTCGGCCCGTAGAGCAGCCAAAAGTCGTTGGCTTACTAAAAGAACTGGCAACGAAGGAAAAAATTACTATCGACGACGAAGCGCTGGCATTAATCGCTCAGCACGGCGAGGGAAGCTTCCGCGACAGCATCAGCCTGCTCGATCAATTACGCAATCAAACTGGCATGGTAACTTTGGCCGATGTGCAGAGCACGCTTGGCATCGCGCCAGAAGATGCCGTCGCCACACTGCTTGCGACGATACAACAGCACGATGCCAGCGGTGTCGTCAACCAACTCACCGAGCTATACCAGCGGGGATATGAACCGAGCCAACTGGCCAAACAATTCGGCAAGCAGATACGTGCTCAGGTCGTGGCCCAGTCACCAGATTTAGAGCCGACCATCGCATTGACGCTGCTCGGCCAGCTCGTAGGAGTGCCGGCATCAAGTGACCCGAAAATTGCACTAGAAGTGGCATTACTAGATGCGACTTTTGGTGGCGCACCTACAGCAAGCAAATCAGCGGAAGTAAAATCGACACCAACAGCACATCACGCACCAAAAGCCGTATCAGAAGCGGTTGTCGAGGCGAAGCCAGTAGCGATTACCGAACCGCATCCGAGCACATTCCAGAAACAGACGGAGGCCACACAGCAAACCCCTCCCAAGGTCACAGCTCCTGAACCAGCCGCTGTCGCCGACACAGACGCCGGGCATGCGGTCCCGGGATCGCGGGTTCGTATCCCTCATCCCCAGCCAAGCACGATTGTTGAACCAGAGGCCGAAGCAGTCACGCCTGGGGCACCACCGGCTAACCCGGTCGCCTCAGGAGATACTTTGACATCCGAAGACTGGGCGCAAGTACTAGCGGCGATCAAGAAACGTTACAGCACTTTATACGGCATTATTAACGGCGCCGAGGTGCAATTTACCCCGGATAAACTAACCTTGGTGAGCAAATTCGCCTTTCATCAGAAACGACTCAAAGAAGATAAGAACCGCGAGATCATTGCCCAAACTATTGAAGAAATTACTGGCCAAAAAACGCAGATTGAATGTATCGTCGGCGAGGTAAGCACCTCAGCCGCACCAAGTTTGCCAGCATTACCACCCGAAGACGGCGAGAGCGTGCATAGCGTCCAGTCAGTAGCTACGCCATCGCCAGCTCCCGTTGCAGCCACAACCCCACCCGCACCGCCAGCCGGCGACGCCATAGCAACCGTTAGCCATATCTTTGGCGGCGCCGAGCTGTTACAATCCTAAGAGTAGATGAGGAGGTATCTTTCGCGGTGGCGCCTTTCTTGAGAGCGTTCAGGCGCGGCAAAAGTCATTTTTGAGCTCAGCTCCTGGCCTCTAAAATGCCTTTGCGGCTCCACCTTGATAGGGTGACTCTCAAAAAAAGCCGCCACCGCGAAAGATACTCATAATTATTACAATCATGCCCCCAGAACCACAGAAACTACCGCCGCCGAATAACCCCGAAGCCGAAGCTAGCCTGCTCGGTGCACTTTTAATTGACACCGATGCGCTTGTCAAAGTTGCCGATAATATCTCAGCCGAAGATTTTTTTGACCCGCGTCACCAGCGCATCTACCGCGCCATTCGCCAGCTGTACGAAAAGCGCGCCGCGCTCGACGTGCTCACCCTGGCCGACCAGCTGAAGTCGACCGGCGAGCTTGAGCTGGTCGACGGCGCCTCCTACCTTACCGAACTGACCAACTTCGTGCCAACCGCTGCACACGTCGAACAATATGCCGCAATCGTGGCCCAAAAAGCGGTACGCCGTCGCCTCATTCAAGCCGGGCAGGAGATTACCAACCTCACCTACGATGAGTCCAAAGAGCTGCGCGACTTAGTCGAAGAAGCCGAAACGCGTTTGTTTGAAGTAAGCCAGCAACACGTCAAGCAAACGGTGGTCAGCCTGGAAGACATATTGTCAGCCAGTTTTGAACGTCTAGACGATTTGCACCGCGACAAAGGTAAGCTACGCGGCATTCCAACTGGTTTCAAAAGCCTCGACGACATCCTAGCAGGTTTGCAGCGCTCCGACCTCATCATTTTGGCGGCACGCCCGGCAATGGGCAAGACCGCCTTCGTCTTAAACCTCGCGCATAACGTCGCGCTTGGCGCCAAAGAGCCGGTGCTTGTCTTCTCGCTTGAGATGGCCAAAGAACAGCTCGTCGATCGTCTCCTAAGTATGGAGTCGGGCGTTGACGCCTGGGCGCTGCGCACTGGCAATCTCACCGATAGCGACTTCGAGAAAATTGGTCACGCTATGGGCGCTTTGAGTGAAGCGCCAATTCTTTTTGATGACACACCAGGCATCACCGTGAGCGACTTGCGCACCAAAGCACGACGCGAAGCCCACAAACGACCGCTCGGACTCATCATCATCGACTACTTACAACTAATGAGCGGTGGGAGTCGGTTTGGCGGCAGCGACAACCGCGTCCAGGAAATCTCCGAAATTTCCCGTGGTCTCAAAATTATTGCCCGCGAACTCAACGTGCCAGTTATCGCCCTCAGCCAGCTCAGTCGTTCGGTTGAAAGCCGCACGCCACAAATTCCGCAACTGGCCGACCTGCGAGAATCCGGCTCCATCGAGCAGGACGCCGATATCGTAGCCTTTATTTACCGCGAAGAATACTACAACCCCGACACCGACCGCAAAAATATTACCGACTTACTCATCAAGAAACACCGTAACGGCCCAACGGGTACGGTAGAACTCTACTTCGAACGAGACAAACAGCGCTTCCGCTCACTCGACACCAAGCACGAAATCGGCG
>Ga0105241_10000100_pt1 | contig 63013 bp, 39 predicted proteins | sample KBSC64metaG_FD_80422 | JGI IMG/M metagenome (GOLD analysis project Ga0105241, IMG submission 80422) | Corn rhizosphere microbial communities from Kellogg Biological Station, Michigan, USA - KBS C6-4 metaG | ecosystem: Host-associated > Plants > Roots > Rhizosphere > Soil | place: Michigan, USA... | reverse complement strand
GAGTCGTTCGCACCGACGACAAGTGTGCGCAATTATCTCTACGGCGCCGTCCGTCACGCCGCGCTCAATCATTTCCGCGCCAATCGGCGCGCAACTCCGTCAGCGGGCTCCTCGACATCCTCTCCCGTCGACACCGAGCTCGAGCTCGACGAGTTGACGCGAGCGGCTTACGCGGCGATCGAACAGCTCCCGCCAAGGGGGAAAGAGATCTGGCGGTTGCATCGGGATCATGGGATGACTGTGCCGGAGATCGCGGCGCATCTCAACATTTCGCCGAATACGGTCAAAACACAGCTGGCACGGTCCCTGGCCGCGGTACGGCGGGCGGTCGTTCCATTTTTGCTCGTCATGGTGGCGGTGCGCGGATAGCGCTAAGGAAGCACTGAAAAAGCGCTCGGAAATCGCCCTCAAAAAATTCGGTGTCACCCGATTCACGCGTTCGGGTTCCTTCTGTCTGTCATGCGTGAATCTCTTCCTCCCGAGTCGCTCGAAGACTATCAGTTCGCCGCTTACTTGAGCGGCGAGCTCCCGCCTGTGGAGCGGGCGGCATTCGACGCGTGGGTCGCGGACAATGCGGGACGGGCCGCGCGGTTCGCCGAGGCGCGAGCGGCGTGGGACGTGGGGGGCCGGCCGTTGGTGGTGACGGACGTATCGGCGGCGTGGTCGCGGGTGCAAGTCGCCTCGAGGGCTGGTATGTCTCTCCCGGCACGCCCGGACAATGGCAAGGATGGGTTCAGGTTCCAGCCCATGGCGACCACTCCCCGGACATGGTGGCCCCCACGGATCGGTACGATCGCGGGATCCGCGTTTGTGGCCGTGCTCTGTCTCATCGCCGGGCGCCAACTCTGGCGCCGACCGATTGCGGGAATCCTCCCCTCGCAGCGGTTTTCGGCGACGGCTGGACATCGAACGATTGTTCGATTCGCCGACGGGTCGACCATCATGCTGGCGCCTGCCACGTCCATCACCGTTATGGGGCGAGAGGTCGAGCTCGCCGGCCAAGCGTATTTCACAATTGCGGCGCACTCCGCTCAACCGCTGATGGTACGGACGAGCAACGCCATTATTCGGGTATTAGGGACGCGTTTCAATGTCCGTGACTATGCAGAAGAAGGACGGAGCGCCGTCACGGTCGAAGAAGGGCGCGTCACACTCCAACCCCGCGACGCGCGAGTTGGACATACGCCCCGAGTGCTTGGCGCGCAGATGGTCGGTGTCGTGACGGACTCCAATCTGACCATTTCGTCAGGCGTGCACACGGATGCGTCGACGGAATGGACCGACGGTACGCTCGTCTTCGATAAAATCGCGCTTGTCGACGTCGTTACGGAATTGGCGCGTTCGTATGGGTCGGACATTCAAATCACGGATTCGACGCTCGCGAAGCATGTGGTGGAGATGCACGTGTCGATCGCGGACGTGTCGCTCGAGCAAGTGCTCGACGCGTTGTGCAAGATCACGGATGCGCATCTGTCGCACCGTGGCCAGTCGTATGTGTTGTCCCCCGGGCGTGCGGCGGCGCGGCCTCCTGCTGTGCCGTCGCGGCGTCTGTCAATTCAACCGGAGCAACGATATGGACGGTAGCGTAGTGAATCGGATGCTGATTGCGTGCGTTGCGTCAGGCATGATGGCTGGCGTACCAGGACGCGCACAATCGGTGGCTGCGAATGTTCATGCAGAGTCAGTGCGACTGGCGTCGGTAACGGTCGATGCGGTCGATGTTCCGTTGGCGCGGGTGCTCGACGTGATCGCTCGGCAGGCTGGACTGTCGACGTCGTGGGACGGGAAGGTGTTCAATTCGAATTCCCGGGTGACGTTACACGTTCGGGATATTCCGGTGGACGAGGCGTTTAGCAAGGCGTTGGTTGGGACGGGGTTGAAGGCGGAGATTTCGGCGAAGATCGTGGCGTTTGTTCCAGTCGTGAGCACGACGGCGCATGAAGGGATTGTCTCTGGGACAGTAATCGACGCCAAGACGAAGCGGCCGGTGCGCAATGCGACAATCTCGCTGGATGGGGCGCGGAAAGGTGTAACGTCTGGGGATGACGGGACGTTTCGGATTCTTCACGTGGAGAATGGGACGCATACGGTTCATGTCCGGATGGTCGGATACGCCAAGACGACGAAGGAGATCACAGTCGGAGATGGCCAGGCGGCGTCAGTCGATGTGGTGCTGGAGCCGAGTGTCAATGCGCTGGATCAAGTGGTCGTGACAGGGACGGTGATTCCAACCGAGCTCAAGGCGGTGTCAAACGCCATCACGGTTATTACCGCAAAACAGCTCGAAGAGCGTGGCATTACACACATTGACCAACTCTTTCGGGGCGACGTCCCGGGTCTCTTCGCGTATCAACTCGATTCGAATAATCCACTTGGCCAAGTCACGATGTTCTCTCGCGGGACGACGTCGCTCAATGGCGGAGGGATGAATCCAGAGGCGGGCAAGCTCAGCAATCCGATCAAAACGTACGTCGATGGCATTGAAATGGCCGATCCGTCATATTTGTCGCAGATTGATCCGGCGAGCATCGAGCGGATTGAGATCATTTCAGGACCACAGGCGAGTACGATTTACGGCAGTAATGCCTTGAACGGTGTGATGCAGATCTTCACGAAAAGAGGAACGAGCACCAGACCGCAGATTGCGCTCAACTTCGAAAACGGATGGCTCCAGAACAACTTCAATAGTACGTTGACGCCAGTCCATAATTATATGGCACAAGCCAATGGTGTCGAAGGACGGGTTTCATATAATCTGGGCGGCTCTTGGGATTATACCGGTCGATGGACACCAGCCAGTCAGACGGCAAGAACGAGCGGCTTTGGCGGAGTTCGGTATGAAGTCGCGACGCCTGTTGGACGAGTGGCGACCGATTTGACAGGGCGTCGTCAAAATACGCATAACGACGTTGCGGGTGGATCAATTAATCAGCTGGCTGGCGTGCTCGGCAACAATGGTCTCTGGAATACGGGGTCGGGATCGAGCTATAACGGCGCGAATACATCCGCGTTAACGGGCCAGACGTTCGGGCTATCGTTGGCGTATAGTCCAGCAAGTTGGTGGTCGAATGAGCTGAAGTTGGCGGATGACTTTGAGGATACGCAATCACTCAAGAGTCAGCCGGCGTATACCGCCCCGTATGATACGTCGTTGATACTGTCTCAATCACATTCGGATCGACGTCAGATCGGCTATTTGACGACATTGCGAGTTCCCATCGCATCAGTCATGCAACTGACGATGACGGGAGGCGCGGATAATTGGCAAAGCTTGGCGCTGAACTCTACGTTGAACTCGACAGCCTCGCTGTCCGGACCCAACCTCCAAGGTCTGGTGAGTAGTTACGGTCGCCAAGCTTCGCACAATACTGGAGGATTTGTGCAGGCACGGGCAGGGTTCTTCAATCACTTGTTTGTGGACTATGGAGTGCGGGCGGAATGGAATCCCGACTTTGGGAAAGAAGCGCCCCCCGCGCTCTCGCCGAAGGTGGGGATCGTGGTCACGCACGATCTCGGAATGGTGACGGCAAAGATACGAGGCACCTACGGTCGTTCTACTCGGCCTCCCCTTCGGGCGGCAAAGCAAGCGATCCCGTTTGATTACGCAGCCAACTGCGCGTATAACATCTTTTGGTGTTACTTCCCGCACCAATTCGACGACCAATTAGGTAATCCAGACCTTGGCCCGGAAACGCAAAAAGGTGGTGAAGGTGGACTCGAGCTTTATTTTGGCGGACGAGCATCCCTGATTGTGACACGCTACAATCAGACCGTCGATAATCTGATCGCTGGCATCAACGCCGTCGATAGCGTGCATACCGTCCTGACGAATCCTGGTGGTCTCTGTAATCGATATCCCCGTGAGTGCGCATCGAACGGATATATCTACTACCAACAGCGTGAAAATCTGAACGTCGCGAACATTCGCAATCAAGGGTGGGAACTTCAAGGGAGTGTGACGACGGGACCTTTCACAACGCGCGGGAACTACAGCTGGACCAAGAGCCGTAGCCTTGGGATGACGGCTCGGTTTCTTGCGAAATTTGATCCGCACACGTTCCCGCTGTATCAACCTGGAGCCAGCTTTCAAGGGATTGGGTTCCCAGAGCACACCTGGTCACTCGCCACGACGTATGCTCTGGGACGGACGAGCGCAAGTCTGACATTTGATGGAGTCGGCCGCTCGACAATCAATTTAGATCGGCGAGCGTACGATCTCATCTACCCTACGATCCGCCTGCAATCATACAATGCCAACGTCACAACGGCATTCAGTACGAACGGATATGTCGCGTTCCACCCCGGGTACGCGAACACTGCGCTGGACGTCACACAGCACCTGATGTCTCGTATGGATGGGACACTCCATGTGTCGAATCTGACGAATCGATATGATCCAGACTATTTCGTCGGATACGCAACGATGGGGCGTCAGACCAATCTCGGCTTGCGGATTCGTCTGTAACGCGAAGTCTCCTCGCCCCGTGAAGGTCCATCGCGCGGGCAGTTATGCTACCACGATTTGCAATGAAACGTATGATACGAAGTGAGTCGCGCCCCGTGACGCGACGACAGTTTGTGACGACCACCGCTGGGATGGCAGCCGCACTGTTGGCGTCACCGGCCTGGATCCGTCCCGCGGCTGCATATGCCGCCGCGCCTAAACCCGAGTCGCCGGAAGTAAAATCGCTGGTCGTGGCGGCATTATCCGCAGCCACGGACTCTGGTGCCACATATGCAGACGTGCATTTCACCGTCATCCATCGGGAACACATCTGGAACGCGTCCAGTCCTCCGATATGGGTCCGGAGCGCCCCGCTGGATGACTACTGGCGATACGTCAATACGACGCCAGGCCAATCGATCATCGTCGGGATTGGTGTTCGCGCATTGATTGGCGGATATTGGGGGTTCGCTGGTTTTGACGGGGTTCCCACGAAAGACGCTGCGGTAACGCTCGGAAAAAGCGCCGCCGCGCAGGCGCGTGAAATTTCAAATGGCCCTCGCCGCGTCACGGAGCTCGGACCGGCCCCCGCACACGTCGCGAACGGAAGTTGGACGATGCCTGGGATCGATCCGTTATCAGTGCCGTTGACGGAGAAGCTGGACTTCTTGCACATGCTCATGGACGAAGCGCTCCGTGCCCAGCCAACGGGAGGATCGGGATGTGCCATCCGCGTGGCTCGGTGCGAGCAAACGTTTGCCTCATCCGATCGTGCGTATACGACGCAAATCACCTACACGACCGGTGCGGATTGGGACGTCGCGATGCAGAAGAACCCTGAATACCCAGGGGCTCCCGGCATCATGGCCGACAGTATGACCGTCGCCGGTGCGGGATGGGAGTATCTCTGCACGCAACCGATTCCCGAGCGTGCGCGTGAATTACTCGACACGTCGGCACGGTTGCAGTTCCATACGCAGTCCACTCCTGGACGGTACGATTTGGTCTGCGACGCCTACACGACTGCGGCATTGGTCGACTGCACGTTGGGACGAGCGACTGAATTGGATCGGGCGATGGGATATCTCGCGAATTCTGTTGGCACGTCGTATTTGTCGGACCCTGTCGAGATGCTCGGAACCGAGGCGATTGGTGCACCCGCGGTGACGGTGACGGCGAACCGCTCGATGGAAAAAGGGGCAGCCACCGTGCATTGGGATGACGAGGGGATCGTTCCGAGCGAGACGGCGTTGGTCACGCAGGGGAAAGTCACCGATTTTCAAACGACGCGTGAATCAGCGTCGTGGCTCGCACCCGCTTACACGCGTGTCGGAAAGCCTGTTGTCTCGAACGGGTGTGCACATGCCGTAGGAGGGACGACACCATTGACGCAGCGGTGTCCCAATCTCGTCCTTCAGCCCGGAGCAGGGACGCTGTCCTTCGAGGAGCTGGTCAAAAACACGAAGCGTGGGATCGCCGCGATCGGCGTTCGCCCGTCGACGGATTTTCAGGCGCTCAATGGGACGGGAGGCGGCGAGGAACACCAACACTTGGTGGAAATCGTGAACGGACGACTGGGACAAATCCTCGAGAATGCGCAATTCGTCTTCCGCGCACCCGATTTATGGCGAAGTGTCACCGCGCTCGGCGGTCCAACCAGCGCGAGAGCATTCGGGTTCGAACGGTCGCGAGACGTCGGCGATCCCGGTGCGCCACGGTACGTCAGCGACTCCTCGTGGCTTACCTCGAACCGTGTTGCCCACACCGTATCGGCTGTGCCGATGATCGTATCGAATATGGCAGTAATGAATGTCCTCTAAAACAATGTCCAATAAGACCGAGATCCCTGGCGTTTGGTCGGACGAAGACGCATATGGGGTATACAAACGCGTGGTCCGTCTCACCAATGGTGGAGGACAGACCGCGGTACGTCTGCATTCTCGCCGGATCGGTACGGCGCGTTGGGTGCGCAATCGATTGTCACTCGCCGGTGATACGCAAGCGGTCACGGTCACGATTACACGTCGGATCAATGACTCCGATGCGTCGATCACAACGACGTGTACCGATGACGTTGGGTTGCGCGAAGCCGTGCAGCGGGCTGAGACGGCGGCACGGGTCGTAGAAGCTCGGCACGACAATTTTCTTTTTGACGCACCGCTGTTGCCGATGCTGCGCCCCATGTTGTGGAGCGAGCATACCGTGCAAGAAACTGGTGCGTCGCGCGCCGCGACCGCCGCCAAGATGATGGCCTCCGCGGAGGCCGCGGGGTGTTTGAGTGCTGGAACGTTGCAGACGACGATGGATTCGCACATGACCATGACCGAGAAGGGGATTCGGCGTTTTTATCCGGAGACCACAGTCGAATGTTCGCTCACGGTGCGCAATCCGCAAAAGAATGCGTCGGGGTGGGCCGGTGTGAATCACTACGACATTGCTAAGATCGATCCCCAGGCATTGGCCGCCATCGCTTTGGAGAAATGCCAGCAATCCGCCAGTCCGCAAAAGATCGAGCCGGGACGGTACACCGTGATTCTCGAGTCACAAGCGATGGCGGATCTCTTTGCCCCCCTCATTGGTGGTCCGCCAGGATCCGAGAACAACCTCATGAGCCGGCCCATCGCCGAGATGGGCATCGGCCCGTTCGGGCGTCCCGGGGGATCGCGCATTGGGGAATATGTGATCGATCGACGGCTCAACGTGCGGTCCGATCCGATGGATCCCGACGGTGGGTTCGTTCCGTTCGAGGAACAGTCTGGAGAGCCCTATCAACCGGTGAATTGGATCGACCAGGGGATGCTCAAAGAGCTGGCCTATATGTATGGCTATGGCGTCACCCGGCTAAACCGCGGCGAAGGACTCCCATGTCCCAACTCCTATCGGTTGACCGCCGCCCCAGGAGTGCCGACGGCAAATGTCGCCGAGATGATCGCCAAGACGGAGCGAGGAATTTTGGTGACACGACTGTACGACGTGAAAGTGGTCTTCGATCCAAGCGTGTTGTGCACGGGATATACGCGAGACGGCGTGTGGTTCATCGAGCATGGCAAGATCGTGCGGCCCGTGACGAACTTTCGGTTTCGTGAATCTCCGCTCTACGTGTTGAATAACCTGCTCGACGTCGGCGTTCCGATTCGGGTGTACGCCCCCGGAAAATCGTGGGTGGTTCCGGCGATTCGGGCCAAGGATTTCTTGTTCGTAGGGACGGCTGATGCGGTATAACGCGCGCAATCTGGGAATTATCGGGCTGGTATACGGTCTCGTCCATGGAGAGCTCCTGCAAGGGCAGGCGGCACGGGAGGGACCGTATGCGCGATATCAGCCGGCACAATGTGCCTACATTGCACATAGCGAGGAACAAGCGTGGTGGCACCAATACAATACGGATACCGTACTCACACCGCGTACCGGGTACGTCTGGCGTCCCGCAACGATCGCCGCGGTACGGAGTTGCCTCGCGCAATTCACGGTCACATCCGTACCGCTGGATCAATTGTTGGGGTACGGTCAAGGACTCCTTGTCCTTTCGGATACTGTACGCGCGGATAGTGCGTTCACACGATTGGTTGCGTCGGCGACGTCGCGATCGGTGGACGATCGAGCGTGGATGCTCTTACAAATCGTGTACAGATACTTGGACGACGCCGTGCCGCTGTTTGGTCCGGTCACACCCTATCTGGCGCAGCTCGACGCACTCGGCGCGCCAGCGGCCGGTGAACGCATGCTCGCTTATCAAGCCGTCGCGGAGCGGGCTCGTCGCCGTGACAGCGTCGACCTCGAAAGCAAAGCGCTCCTTGCATCGATTGCGGCGAGCCGAGAGCTCCGAGGACCGGCGTTAACGCGGTATGGCCCGAGTGCGGCAGGAGGGTATGCGCAACGCGCCGAATACTTTGTTCGGCAGGGGCAGGTCGACAGCGCCCGGGCGGTCTTCGACCGTGCACAGCAGGCGTTGGGCGCAGCGGCGCACGGATATTATCTGGGTGGTGGAGCGATCGAGTGGCTTCGGTTGCAGCGCAAATATCTGGATCCCGTGGGACGGACGGCGCCACAGATCGTCCCCGCGCGATGGGATTCCGTCGACCATGGAACCATCGTCGAACGCCCCGGAACGAAACGACCGACAACCGGTCGTCCCTCCCTTGTCATATTCGACGCGAAGCCAGGCATATCCTGGGAGGGCCCCGCCCCTGGATATACGATCGTCAAACGCCTCGCGTCCATCTATGGACCACGAGGGATCGACGTCACCTTCATTAGTTGGACTGAACGAGCGTGGCATGGACAGCTTGTCTCCGTCGATTCACAAATGACCTTCGCTCGCACGTACTTTCTGACGGAGCAGGCGTTGCCAGTCATGTTTGCCATGGCCAAGCAGACCAGAGGTGATCCACTCGTGCGCACCCCTTCCGTCAATGTGGCAGAGGCAGATCAAGGAAGCCCCGACGATGCATACCAACCACCTGTGGATCCCAGTATAGGACTCATCGCATATCTGATCGACTCAAAAGGGATCGTCCAGTTTGTGACGCCAGTACGGCGTCAAGACGAAGCGGTGCTGGATCACATGCTTGCAAAGCTCCGATGATCGACAGTGATATGCCGTGCGATTGGAGGTTTCTGTTGACGACGGACGTCTGAGCATGAGCTGGAGGGAAAGTAATCGAACGATTGTTGTGTGGAAGTTTCTCGGTGGAATACCGCTATCGTTACTATCTGTCCTTGCCATCTACGGACAAAGCCACGGTGGCGTCGCACATCCACGCGCGCAACCTCGATTAAATACCGACACCTCATCCGCGATTGTAGTGCACATGCCTCGCGGAACGTATCGGAGTTTGGTCTGCCGAGATTTTTATACGGCAGCCAACGGCGAATGGCTGGATACGGCGGTGCTTCCGACGGACGCGACGGTGGCCGATACGTCTCCTACACTCGGCGAACGCCAGGACACGATCTCCCTGAGTAGCTGGGAGACACTCAAAGTGTCCGGACAGCGGACGATGATCCGGCTGCTGAGCCACGCGCGTACGGTAGCGGCCACGACGACCGATCCTGTCTTGCGCGTCTTGGGAACCTTCTATGGGAGCTGCTTGGTGTCGCCGCCGCAGCAATCCGGGCAGTCGGCGCAACCTGGGCAGCCGACGCAACCTGGGAGCGGAGCACCAGAGGCGGACTCTGGAGTCGCGCGGTGCGTGATGGCAACACGGCAGTCGTTGGAGAGTGTGCTGTCGCGAGCTTACCTACAATATGCGACAACTCCAGCCACTGTCGCGCGTGTGCGGGCATTGACCGAGCAACTGCGTGACGCCATGGCGATCCGGATCCGTGCACTACCAACGCTCAGCCCCGTCACCAGGGCACAGGCTGAAAAGAAATTGGCACAGATGCGCTTCCTCATTGCGGCTCCGGAGCACGATATCGGATACGATACATTGACGTTATCGCCGACGGATTACACCGCCAACCTCGCGGCGATTCACTACGTCGATTATCACAAGACGTTGGAGCGGCAGACCGACCCGGACACGACGCTGCGCCCTAGCGTCTCTTCGTACACGATCAACGCGTTTTATCGAGCGAACATCAACGCCATCGAGATTCCGGTCACGATGTTTCAGGAGCCGTGGTACAATCCTGCCAGAAATACGACCGAGAATTACGCGGGACTGGGAATGGTGCTCGGTCACGAGCTCTCACACGCATTTGACGGCGAGGGATTTCGAGGAGATACCACGGATACGGCAACATGGACACAACGCGAGCGAGCTGCCTATCAGATTGAAGCGCACAAGCTGATCGCGGAGTACGACCGGTTCGTGGTGGGGGACGCCCATGTGAGTGGCGAGCGTACGCTCCACGAGAACGTCGCGGACCTCGGCGGAGTCAACGTTGCCTTCGACGTGTACATGCGTGCGGTCAAAGCTGGTACGGTTGACGTCGATCGTACGACGCCGGGTGTCGCTCAGCCGACGCCGGCGCAGCGGTTCTTTCTCACGTATGCCGGTGTCTGGCGGGTGAAAGCTCGCCCCAAACACGGCTTGGACGGCGTTCTCGACGTGCATTCCGCGCACCAATGGCGCGTCAACGGCGTCCTCGCGGCAATGCCTGCCTTTGCGCAGGCCTTTGGGTGCAAGGCCGGCGATCCGATGGCCCTCGCAGCGGCGGACCGTCCGCTGCTGTGGTAGGCGCTTCCCTAATGTCGCGCCGAAGACATTTGAACACGCAACACGTCATATGATTCGTAGCTGCTCGCAGTGCACGCTGTCACTCATGTTCCTATTGAGTGTACATGGAGCGACGGTACGCGCGCAAACGCCGGCGATACCATCGGCGGTATCATCAACAGATGGGCTCGCGCAACCGGTGCTCTCTTCACAACCGGTACACAAACCCTTCGTGCTCTCCGATACAATCCCCGTGGGCGCCGAGCCGCACTGGCAGTCGGAAGCCGTCGCGCATCCGACGACCGAATTTTGTGCCCTCACGCCGGATGGACGGTACATCATGTATGCCGTGATGGAGTTTCCGCGGCATGATCAATGGACGACGATCGTGCAGTCGGTCGACGGTTCCTGGCGCCGAACCTTCGTCGGCCCGGTCGGGGGAACGCCGCGACAGATGACACACGACGGGCAGCGGTTTGTCCTTCGTGGAGCCGGTGATACACTCATCATCGGACGCAATGGCACCGACAGCCAAGTCGTCCGGACGCACGTCGGATATGCGGAGCTGTTTAACCATGGTGCAGACGATTGGTTGATGATGCAGCGATCCGATCCGGCGCACGGACTGACTCTTCGGTCGCTCGGGACCGGCCAGGAATACGATTTCACCGACGCTACGGGCTATCGGATAAATCCGCAAGTCACGACGGTCCTCCTCACTCGTGCGGGCAAGGACAGCACACAGCCATCAACCGTGAGCGTGTTGGATCTGTCGACGAAGCATGTGCTGTCGATTTGGAGTGGTCGTGGAACGGTTGGCACCATGGAATTCGATCGACAAGGAGAACAAATCGCCTTCATGGTCTCCGAGTCCAGAATGGCGCCCACCGTGTGGCACTACAAACCTGGTATGGCGGCTGCCCGTGCCGTCGTGGATCGGTCGCTGCCAACCCGCGATCCACATTGGATGTTGGAGAACCGATCACTGACCTTCAGTCATGATGGTCATCATCTCTTTGTGACGTTGGGCGAGGTCCCAGATCCAGTGCCTCCTCCAACGGCTGTCAAGGTCGATGTGTGGAACTATCGCGACGCGATGGCACAGTCCGACCAGCAGGGAGATCAAGCGCTCGATCCCATGTATTTCACTGTGCCCGGGCGAATCGATCTCCCGAGTGGACAAGAGGAGATTTCCCATGATACGCTCTCGCCGCAAGTCCAGCTGCTGGCTGATTCTTCGGAAACCGTCTCGTGGCGGAGCGCCGCCGACGGCGATCATATCGTGATCAAGACCCCCAGCCGCCAGAATCGATTGTGGTGGGATTCGACCGTCACCTTTTCCTATAGTTGGGGCGATCCGATCACGGGGGAACGGCGTCCCATCCAAACGGGAGTGCCGCATCAACTCGGATGGTCCAAGGTATCGCCCGATGGCACTTGGCTCGCGTATTACGACGCTGGCAAGCATCATTGGTTCAGCTATGCGACGTCGGATGGGACGGTCCGCAACATCAGTCGTACGATTCCGTTTCCGATGTATGCACTTCCGTTTTATCGGCTCTCCGATGCCGCTGTACGGGCGGATCGTACGTCGCCGCGCGGATTCGTGGGGTGGGTGACGAGCAGTCCTCGTGAATCCACGCGGGAGGTGTCGGACACGACGGATTCTCGCCCGGTAGATGTGGCAATCGTCTATGATGAATATGATCTGTGGGCGGTAGATCTCACGGGAAAGACATCGGCCGTCAACCTGACCAACGGATACGGCCGGCGGCATCGCATGATTTTTGTTCACGCACATACTCCGGAGCCCGACAGCTATACGCCGACCTTTGCTCCCGGCGACACGATCCTGCTCTCCGGGTACGATCCCCGGACCAAGATCAATGGATTTTGCCGCCTCATTCTCCCAGCTCGTGGTCAGGCGTTGCGCGATCCGGAGTGTGGCACGATGAGCCTACACACGATGTACGTCGCGTATTATCAACTGTGGAGTCATATCGACCATCGCCTCTTTCTCGAAAAGGCAGATAAGGCTCCCCTCTGGATCGTCCGGCGAGAAAGCGCGACGGAAGCGCCAAATCTGTTCCTGACACGAGATTTCAAAGCGTATACACCAATCTCCGACGTCCAACCATACCGAAAGTACAACTGGTTGACCGCGGAGCTCGTCCATTGGACCTCGTCGAAAGGACAGCCAACGCTTGGCGTGCTCTACAAACCGGAGGACTTCGATCCTCAAAAGAAATATCCGGTCATCGTCTCGATCTACGAAGGGCTGTCTGATGAATTGACGCGCTATCCCGAGCCGGACTGGAGCTCGGATCAGATCAACGTCGCCTACTTCGTGAGTCGCGGGTATCTCGTGCTCCTCCCCGACATTTACAAACGTGCCGGAGAAATCGGCGCCTCCGCACTCGAATCGGTCGAGTCGGCCGCCCGGTGGCTCGGTACACTGCCGTATGTCGATCGCGCGCACATGGGACTGACCGGACACAGTTACGGCGGATTCGAGACGAATTACATCGTAACACGCACGTCGGTCTTCGCCGCCGCGATGTCCTCCGAAGGTATGTCGGACTTGGTCAGTGATTATGGAAATCTGCGCGGCGTGAACGGACTCGGTCGGCCCAACCAAAACGATTATGAGAACGGACAACCGATGATGTGGAAGTCGTTGTGGGAGGATCCCAAACGATATATGGACAACTCACCGTTGTTGCGCGCCCCGAATGTGAAAACGCCGATGCTCATTCTCCAGAATCGGCAAGATTACGCCGTGACGTATCAGCAGGGATTCGGATGGTTCCTAGCGCTTCGCCGGCTTGGGAAGCCCGCATGGATGCTCCAGTATGACGACGGGGATCATGCCGTGCAGACGACGCAGGATGCTCGCGATCGAACGCTCCGCATCCTCCAGTTTTTCGATCACTACTTGAAAGGAGCACCGCCGCCCAGGTGGATGACGCATAGTATTCCAACGCGACGCAGAGGTATCGATACAGGGCTGGAGCTCGATACGACGCGGGCGCCTGTCGAAATCGGGGCACCGAAAGAATGATGATGAAATCAATCGTCATACTGGGCGCCTTGTGTGGGGTCGCGGCCAATGGCATTCATGGCCAGAAACCTGTCATCGATACGAGTGCGTTCGAGGCGTGGGGATGGAAAGCCAGTGGTGGTCAACTGTCCCCAAATGGCCAATATTTCGTCGGCAGGATCGACGTTCCTGGAAAACCCTCCGAGGTCACGATTCAATCTGCCGACGACAAGTGGCGGAAACGCTTTCCGAATCTGGCTCATTACGAAGTACTCTCCGATAATCGCTCATTCATGTTCCAGCGTGGGGATAGTCTATTCAGGCTGCAACTAGGACATGATCACGTCAGTTTTGTTGCCCTCGTCAGTGCGTTCGAGATATTGCGAGGGCAAAGAGATACGTGGCTCTGCTATCAAGAAAAGGAAACGAATAGACTGACGCTGCAACAAATCTCGGGAAAACGAGTGCTCTCGATCGATTCGGTCAGTGCATACTGGTATCATCCTGAGCGTAATATCCTGGTCGTTCAGAAACATCCACCGAAGGATGACAGCACGCTGTCGCGATACGTTTGGAAGAGCCTGGCGACCGGCGCCCAGAACACTATTTGGCAAGGCAATGCTGGTACTTGGCAGAGAGTGATGTTCGACGATGATGGGAAGCAGCTCGTACTGATCACGAGTCAAAACGCGAAGACCCCGAGACTCTGGTATTATGCGGAAGGGATGGGACAAGCCAAAGAACTGACATTCGAAACCGAAAAGGGGAGTTCGTTGTCCTTCAATCCAGTGGAGGTTCGCCTGACGGGTGATGGGAAGAATCTGCTGTTCTATCTTACGGAAAAACGAGCGACTCTCCCCAAAGGGAATGGAGTGCCCGTGGATGTCTGGAGCTATCGAGATCCTTGGCTCCAGTCTACGTACTTAAAAAATGCCAACGAAGAACGGTCGTACTTGGCCAGTCTCAACATACAGACCGGAAAGTTGCATCAGTTGGAAGACTCGACCCATCGCGCCTCACCCACCTGGACGACACACGGCTACATCATTCAAACGGAAGGGACCAGCGGTGAGAATTACGAAGGCAATACCTATTGGCGGACCGGGATAACGCCTTCCGCCTATCTCGTCTCGCTCGCGACAGGAGAGCGAACATTCTTGACGAAGCTGACGCCGGAGCGGGGGGCCATCAACATTTCCGCTGGCGATCGATTCGTTGTCTATGCTGATTCGATGAAAGGCGTGTTGTACAGCTACGACATCACGACCGGGACGAGACGGAAACTGGACCGGCGACTCGACTCACGGGACGAAATATACGGGTGGCTCGACAATGATCGCGCCTTTCTGATCAGTGACGGCGGCGATCTCTGGCAAGTCGATCCGCTCGGCGCGAAACCGTCGATCAACCTCACGAATGGTTATGCGGCGGCGCATCATTTGGTCTTCCATGTGTTCAATCCGTCGTCGGCTCGCGTACATCCCGAGCGCATGGACATGTTGTTCGAGGCATTTGATACGGTGACCAAACACGATGGATATTACCGATTCCACTTCCGGGCAGATCACCCCGCCGAACCACAGCGTCTCACGATGGGGCCGTACCACTATGGATGGATTCAACAGGGAGGGGATCACTATCTCGTGCAACGGGAAAGCGCCACCGAAGCACCCAACTATTATCTCACGACGGATTTTCACACATTTGCGCCACTGACGGCCGTTGCACCACAACGACGCTATAACTGGATCACGGCGGAACTCCGCGATTGGCGATTACCGAATGGCGAAACCCGCCAGGGCGCGCTCTACAAGCCCGAAAATTTCGACTCCACGAAGAAGTACCCCCTCATCGTCCTCTACTACCGGAATCGTACCGATGAGGTGTACCGCTTTCAGGAACCGGGTCCGTCGGGTGACGAGGTCAACATGCCATATTTCGTCAGTCGTGGGTTCATCGTCTTCGAACCGGACATCGTAGCCCAGAAGGATAAACCCGGCCGAAGCGCATTGGAGACCGTGGAATCCGGCGTTCGATCGCTCTCCCGCGAACCGTGGTTCGACGAGCATCGAATCGGGATCCAGGGACATAGCTATGGCGGATTCGAAACGAATTACATCGTGACCCATTCACATATGTTCGCCGCGGCGGCTGAAAGTGCGGGACCCGCGGACATGGTCAGCGACTACGGACGTCTCTACATGTCATACAATAACCAGGACCGGACTGTCAGTACATACAACATGACCGGGAATATTTGGAATGATTTAGACAATTATCTGGAAAACTCGCCCATTCTCAATGCGGATAAAGTTACGACGCCGTTGCTCATGACGCACAACAAGGGAGACTATATCGTGCGGTGGGAGCAAGGACTCGAGTTTTTCAACGATCTCCGGCGGAACAACAAGACGGTGTGGATGCTCCAGTATGATAACGGCGGACACGGCGAGTCCGGACGAGATGCGTTGGATTACACCGTCCGGGTGGAAGAGTTTTTTGATCATTACCTCAAAGGAGCGCCACCACCGAAGTGGATGACGCAGGGGATTCCTGCACGCCTAAAGGGAATCGACAACGGCTATGAGTTGGATCCCCAGGGCGCGTGTAGCGCGGAATGCGGTATTTGCCAGCGTAAAAATTATACGAGCGTGCACTGAGACGACGGCCAACGACGTCTCTCATCGCTATCCCCCTTTGTACACCCGCTGCAATTCCGCCAGATCCAACTTCTTCATCTGCAAGAACGCCTTCGTCACCCGCGCCACCCGCTTCGGATCCGGATCCTTCATCATCTCCAACAACGCCACCGGCGTCACCTGCCACGACACCCCGAACCGATCCTTCAACCACCCACACTGCTGCGCCGCGGGATCTCCACCCGCGGTCAGCGCATTCCAATAATGATCGATCTCTTCCTGCGAGTCACACGGCACCAACAAGCACACCGCCTCGGTAAACGTGAACTGATGCGGCCCCGGACCATCCATCGCCATCAATAGGTCGTCGCCGAGCCGGAAGCTCGAGTGCTGCACCATTCCCGCTGCCTCGCCCGAGTTCGCGCCATACCGAAGCACCCCGTCGATCGACGACCCCGGAAACGTCGACGTATACAAATTGATCGCCTCTTCGGCGCGTCCGAGTTGCGCCCCCACGAACATCAGCGTCGGCGAGATCCGTTGTCCCGATCGATCGACCGTGCCGCGATACAACTGCCACGACACTCCGTAGCGATCCTGCACCCACCCATACCGATCGCTCCACGGATAGCTGTCGATCCCCATCAGCACCTGTCCACCATCGGACAGCGTGTCCCACAACGCGTTCACTTCACCCACCGTCTCGCACGTCACCATGAACGAGATCGCCGGTGTGATCGTGAAGATCGGTCCGCCATTGATCGCGAGCATGTGATATCCCGCGATTTCGAACTCCACGGTCATCACCTTTCCCTCCGGTTGACCGTGGATCTCGAACCCTTCGGTGCCATAGCGCGTCATCGCGCCAAGCCGAGCATCATCAAAAGCCGACGTATAAAAATTCGCCGCGGCTTCGGCGTGATCGTCGAACCAGAGGTGCGGAATGACTTTCTGCTGTGATGCGGGCATGGAGATACTCCGGGGAAGTTCGAGTGAAATGCACAACAAACGCACAACCAATACACAACAAAGACATAACAACCATCACAATCGAGATGCACGTGCGTACGCACGTCCGTCGCAAAAGACGAACCGCGTGATGTCCGTCATACCCACCCGCGTATCCGGTACCACCACCACCCAATCACTTCGTACCACAATTCTCGGGCGAGCACGATCCGATCCATCGGCACCCCTTCCGTCGCGAGGCTCGACCGGGACGGCACACAGACAACATGGAATCCAACCCGTTCGAATGCCGCGCACGCTCGGCGGGTATGAGGCGGTGACGTCACCACGATCACGCGGTGCCAGCCGCGCGTTTGTCCCAGGCGAAAAAGACGGGCGACCTCGTCATGGGTGGTGTGTACCGAGTCGACGTGCACCGCGTGCATGGTGCTGTCGAACAACTGCAGTAACCATCGTTGATCCGGTGCGGAGGAGATGATCCCTCCGGTATGCGTCGAACGTGTGACAGTGGTGGTCGCGACGTCCGCCGCCAGGAACTGCCGGTGCATCGCGAGGCCGGTGAGCATCCGGTCCGTGCCGTGCGGGTTGAGCGTCCCAGCGTCGGTTATCCCCGCCGACAAGACAATAATTGCGTCGACGGGAGCCGAGACAGGATCTCGGCGGACCAGCGGCCGGATGGCCGAGTCGACCATGGGCGTGAAGGCGACGAGCAGGAACATCGTGACTGCCGCCCCAATTCCCCAGTACAGCCATCGTTCGCGCCGACACACCCCGATCACCGCCCCCACGAAGGCGGTGGTCCAGGTGTAGACATCGAACGGAGCTTTGGTGACCTCCGAGAGCCCTAACGCCGCAAGGATGATCCCGAGGGCGACACCGGCAACGGCGCCGCGAACGAGGGTGAAAATGAAGGCAAAGAGACGATCACGCATGCCGGGGAATGTAGTGCCCAGGGAGGCCCCCGGTGCGCACCGCGATCCTCGGGTTCTTCGCGTCGTCACCGAAACTTTTTGTGTTCGCCCCTAGTATCACGTCTCGGCTCACTCCGGAGGTACAATGCGCACGTCGGCCGTTGCAGTCTCGATGCTCGCGTTCTTGAGTCTCACCGCGTGTCAACGACACGCCACCAGCACCACCAGTACCGATGCGTTGACCGCCGACCTGCACGCCGCGTCGACCAAGACGGACCTCGCATTGGCTCCCACCACCGCGCCGCAACTCACGGTGGTGTCGCCGCAAGAACAGATGGTTGCGGTCCCTCGTGCCGCGCGCACCAAACGGGCGCCACGCGCGGCACGGCATACGTCGCCGCCGGTGACCGAGGTGTCGCTCAAGCTAGCGCCGCAGCCCCCAGCCCCTGTGGCACCCATGGCGGCTGTCGCCACGCCGAAGGTGACGATGGTTGCGGCTGTCGCGCCGGCGCCCGCTGAAGCCGCGGCAGATTATCCCGATCCTGCCAATGCCGGGCACGTCGCTGGCGAACGCGGCGTCGCGGTGATCGGAGGTGGGATGGTCGTGCCCGAAGGGCGTCACGGCCATGGGAGCTGCGGCGGTCACCGGCTCGACGCCGGACTGCCGATGTGCGCCGCCATCCCAGTGCCGAAATACTGACAGGCGTACCGACGGAGTGCTGACGCAACTTACCTACTGATGCGCTGAGCGACTCGGGCCGGCTGCCAAACGCGAAAAGGGGGAAGTGAGTCATCTCACTTCCCCCTTTCTGTATGCCGGTCCAGCCTGGTACTACTTGCCGTGGATCGCCGCGATGACGTCGGCCGCCAAACAGACCCGTCCAAGCCTCGGAAAGATATATTTGACGGAATTGGCGTGTGTCTGTTGCAATGATGCCGCCATTATGTCTTCAACCAAGAGGAGTTGATACCCACGCTCCCATGCGTCTCGCGCGGTCGACTCGACCCCAAAATTGGTCGCGATCCCGCCCAGGATGATCGTATTCACCCCTCGGCGCCTGAGCTGGAGATCGAGCTCGGTCCCGTAAAACGCCCCCCACTGATGCTTGGTGATCACCACATCACCCTCGGCGGGCTTCGCTTCATCGACGAACTCGTCCCAGCCAGGAGACGGTGAGCCAGCCGATTCGTCGACGTCCTGCTTCAGCGCGGCCGCACCATCAGGGCCATATGACACATGCACGCGGACGATGACGCCGCCGCGCGCTTTGAGTGCCTTCGCCACCGAGTCGGCGGTGCGGACGACTTCGGGGCCGGAGCGCGGCGCGAGCTCGCGACCGACGATCCCGCGCTGCAGATCGATCAGAACGAGCGCCGTTTTCGCCGGATCGATTGGAGGAAGTGGGCGATGCAACGCCATGACCGGCCTCGGCTACACCAACGACGCGTCGACCGAGATCTGCACCCCGGCCAATGCTCTCGACACTGGGCACCCTTGCTTGGTCGCCGTCACGATCTCCTGGAACGCATCGTTCGCGATGCCGGGGACCGTCGCTTTCACGGTCAACTTCATCGTGGTGATGGTGAAGCCGTCCCCTTGTTTCTCGACGGTGCAGGCGGCGGATGTGTCGATCTTGGTCGCGGGCGTCCCTTTCTGCTCGAGTCCCGCGCCGAGTGCCATGGAGAAGCAGGCGGCTTCGGCGGCGGCGAGGAGCTCTTCTGGGTTGGTTCCGGCGACGTCACCGAACCGGGTGCCGAACGAATAGGGGGCTTGGATGGCTCCGCTCTCACCGCGGAACGACCCTTTTCCATCGCGAAGCTTTCCTTCCCAGGTGGCGTGGGCGACGCGTGTTGGCATATCGAAAATCTCCTGTCCAAGCTCGTGAAAGCCGGTAAAAAAGTGAATACGCGACAATACCGCGACAATACAATATGGTAGCGCGGCCGTTCTTCACATCACCGTTCGTGCCAGGGGAGGGAGCATCGGTGGCGCGCATGCCCAATATCGGTGCGTTCAAATCTGACGACCGGGTGATGGATCTCCAAAAAAAAGTTTCAACGAGTTTGTCATGGAAAGGGCTCACTCGTGGATCTTCTACATGGAGGGAGTCCGAGCCGAATGACTTTACACCTGAGCGATGTCGAGTGGCTCCGCATGGCGCGATACTTGGCCGGCGAGAGCAACGCAGCGGAAGCGGCGGAGGTCGAGCGCTGGATTGGCGCTGAACCGACGCGTGTCGCGGCCGTTGATCGTTTGCGGCGTGCGATAGGAGCGCACGAGGGTGCTGCCGGCGACGCTTGGGACACTCCCAGCGCGCTGGAGCAGTTCAAGGCGCGTCTCCGCCCATATTTGTCGGCCCCATTGGAATCTCGAACATTCATCAATCAGGCCGGTCGAATAGCGGGCGAGCAGATGTCTCGTCATGGTGTGGGGAACACCGGGGCTCTAGGGAATGGCATGCTGGAGAGGGGAGGATACTCCGGCAAAATGCTTCCACAAAAGCCATTATCGTGGGCGCTCGTTGGACTCTTGGCCATCATGACGGCAGTGGGGCTCGGAGGGGTGTTCAGGACGCATTCGTCTACGAAGGATGCGGTCCGGGTGTATCAGACCCGTCCTGGGCAGCGAGCCACGGTACGGCTCGCCAATGGGGCGACGATGACGCTGGCCCCGGCATCGATCGCGACTATTTCGCCAGCCGGAGTCCGTATCGATGGCGAAGCGTCTTTTGTCGTCGCGCCGCAGTCGCGTCGCGGGTTCTCGGTGTCCACCGTCAATACGGAACTCCATGTACTGGGAACACAGTTCCTGGTACGTCACTACGAGGGTGATCGCGCGACCCGAGTCGTCGTGCGGGATGGGAAGGTGATGGTGCAGCAACGTCGACGCGCGGGCGTGGCGCTGGCGGCGTCGGTTGTCGTTGCTGGCGACATGTTCGTCGACGTTGCTGATTCGGTGGGTGCGCTCGTGCCGCGGCGTGCGACCGGCGGGCTGTTGAGCGCGATCGATGGAACGTTGGTGTTCGACCGAACTCCATTACGGGATGTCGTGACGGAGTTGAATCGCGCATATGGCGCCGACATCCGCGTGACAGATTCCACCTTGGCGAATGAGACGATCATCGCGGAATTCGACGTGACCCAGAAACCGCTCACGCAAGTGTTGGATGTGATTGCCTACGCGTTACACGCGCATTACACGCGTACGGGAAACACCTTTGTCGTCGTTCCTGGTCTTGGCCACGCGCGTGCGCTTCCTGAAGAACGGACGCGGCCGAGCCGTCTTCCTCAACTGGAGAAAGCATATGGGCGTTAACACAGTACGATCGATTGCGTGCGGAGTGGGGATGGCGTCGTTGTGCAGTGTGGCGTCGCTCGAAGCGCGTGCACAGGCCGTCGCGATGAGTGTCCCATCGGAGATTCGTGCGAAGGGAGCCTTGGTTTCTTTGGACGTGGAAAATGTTGGTCTCGAGCGGGTGTTGCGGCTGATTTCGGAGCAGGCGGGGTTGAAGTTGGTCGTGTCCGGAAAAGTGCTGCCGTCGTCGAAGCCCACGACAGTGCACTTGCATGAGGTCGGCGCAAACGAGGCCTATGCCGAGGCGTTGGTGGGGACGAGGTTGAAGGCAACGATTGTCTCGAACATGGCGGTGTTGTCCGAAGCCGATGCGAATATTGCGCGGGGGATTGTTGTTGGGACGGTCGTGAATGAGAAGACCAAACAGCCGATTCGTGGGGCAGCGGTGACGCTCGACGAGAGCAAACATGGTGTTACGACGGACGAGCATGGTGCGTTTCGTTTCGCGAATGTCGCGCCGGGGAAACATACTGTCCGGGTTCGGATGATCGGCTACGGTAGGGTTGCCAAGTCGGTCACGGTCGAGGACGGAGAGACGGCTTCGCTGACGGTGTCGTTGGCGGTCAGTGCGGTCGCGTTGGATCAAGTCGTCGTGACTGGAACTGTCGCAGCGACCGAGCTGCGGGCGATTCCGAATGCGATCACTGTGATTACCGCGAAAGACATTGAACAGCGGGGAATTACGCGCATCGATCAGCTGTTTCGAGGCTATGTGCCCGGGGTGTGGGCGAAAGATCGTGGTGAAGCTATGGGGTATGTCGGGTATGTCGAGATGGAATCCAGAGGGGCCACGAGTTTCCAGGACGCTGGGGGCGGAAGCTCCAACGCGCTAGGGCAAACCATCAAGACCTACGTCGACGGCATCGAGCTGGCCGATCCCAACTTTCTGGGGCTCATTGATCCCAAAAGCATCGAGCGGATCGAGATCTTGACCGGACCGCAAGCGTCGACGATTTATGGTTCCAATGCGATCAACGGTGTGATGCAAGTCTTCACCAAACGGGGATCGACCGCGCGGCCACAGGTGAATCTTCGCCTCCAAACGGGGTTGATCCAGAATAGTCTCAACACGGCACTGACGTCGACGCATGACGACGCCATCGACGCGTCGGGTGTGAGTGGGACATTCTCCTATAACATTGGTGGGTCTCGAGGCTACATGGGGCCGTGGAGCCCGGCCGTCCATTCGACCACGACTAACGGGTTTGCCGGCGAGCGATTTCAACAAGGTCCCCTGAGTCTCGATGCCAGCTTTCGCACGACGGTGGGCACGAATCGACACGATGCGGGCGGCGCTGTGATCTCGGCTGGGGTGAATGACGGAACGTTGTTGCGGTTCGGGGGGGGTGATCTTCGATTTGAAGTCAAGAATGCCAATAGTAACCAAACACAAGGGCTGACGATCAACCTGGCGCCTGTGACCTGGTGGTCACACACCCTTACGGTCGGCACGGACCAAACAAAATCGTACAGTTTCTACCCGCCACAATATTTGTCGATATCCGACGTATCGTTCCTCAAGTTTAGATCTGACGCCTCGCGAACGACGATTGGGTATAACTCTACGGTGCGATTCCCTCTGACCTCTGTGGTGCAGGTGACACTCACGGCTGGCGCCGATGGAAACAATAGCGCGAATACGTCCGGATTCGTGGCGTCTACCAACGGCGACAATGGGTCCGCGTCGTACACAGCAAGTCATGATCGAGGCATGTTCCTGCAGGATCAGGTGGCGATTTGGGACGCGGTCTTTTTCACGTATGGCTTGCGCGCAGAGTGGAATCCCAACTATGGGGCGGAAGCCAATCCGTACGTCGCGCCCCGCTATGGCATGGCCGTGACGCGTGATCTGGGGCCGGTCACGACGAAAATGCGGGCCAGCTATGGCGCGAGTACCCGGCCACCCGGTGTCGGAGTGACGAAAGGAATTCTCGAGAGTGATGCGGAAGGTCCTGGTGCACTGGATTTTCCACCTGGATTGTACGCCCAGTTTCCCAATCCTGAGATTGTGCCAGAGAGTCAAAAGGGATGGGAAGGAGGCCTGGAAACCTACTTCGGAACTCGAGGATCGCTGTCGATTACACGGTACAACCAAACGGTGGACAACTTGATTGCGAGGGGGGTGGTGGATAGTGTCGATGCGCTGCCGGAGGTTCAGCAGGCACATGGGTGGAGGCCGTGGGGGCGCATGTTTCGGCAATTCCAAAACCTCAACATGGGCAGCATCCGCAACACGGGTTGGGAACTGCGTGGCAACTGGGTCCTTGGGCCGTTGTCCACGAATGCCACGTATTCGTGGACCAAGAGCCGGATCATCGGGATGACCCCGAAGTATCGCGCGCAGTTTCCGCAATATATGGTGGGCTCACCGTTCGCCTTGATGCCGGAGCACACCTACAGCGTTGGCGTACACTATGTCACGACGACCACGATGGTCGGACTCGACTTGCAGGGCCAAGGACTTGCTCTGGGTACGGGACCGAACGGTGCCGCCACCTGGGCGTGGCTGGATCGTCCTTCGCGATTACCGAATGAGATGCCGCGGATTTCCGACGTTCCACAGATCGCGCATTTCGTCTTGCCTGGGTACACCAAAACCAATCTCAATGCGTCTCGGCGCTTGAGGGCCTCCTGCGAAGGAACGCTGCAAGTGGACAACCTCCTGGATAGTTATGCCGGAGATTACAACGTGCTCACGGCTCAGATTGGACGCCAAACCAAACTGGGCCTCCGAATTCGATGGTAAGTCGGCACATCATCTTTTAACCGCTTGAGGGCGTTTGTGGTGAATCGATATCAGCGCATTCGCGTTGGATGCATAACGGTCGCTTGTGTAGTTGCTGGAGCGGCGCCGCTCTTTGGGCAAGATTCCAGTCGCGCGGAATACGCGGAGCGTCCGCTGACCCCCGAAGAAATGACCCCGTCCGGGTACGCGACGGCGGTTCGTCTTTTCAGCGACTCATTGCATGGGTTGCATCTGGTGCAGAACGGGCACCTGATCATGCGGCGCGATTCGGTGAACATCGCCGTTGATTCGATGGCGAAAAGCTGGATTGTGGCCTTGCAGCGCACCCCGGTCAATCCGAATCAACGCCTGCAATTGGCCCAGTTGCACATCGCCGTTCGTCAAGACGCCGAGGCGCGCGCGAAAATCGCCGAGGTGCTGGCGAGACCGGGGCTCACGGCCGCCGATCGGGCTTGGGTGTTGACGAATGTCATCGGATACTTTCTCGATACGGATTCGCTCCCAACTCCGGCGCGGATGCAAATTGCGCGCGAGTATTTCGCGCAGCTCTGCGCACTGCCGCTACAAAAGAGTATCTGGGGGCGATTCTGGTCACTCGATAACATCATGACGGCATCGGCGCGGATGGGACGGACCGAGGACGCGATCGATGCCGGGGATCACGCATACGCCCTCGTTCCACAAATCGAGGATTTCTATAGCCGCGTTTTGATTGCCGGAGATCGTATGTTCCTCAAATACGCGGTGCTGTTGTCGGGGCAACCTCGCGGCCGTGCGCGAATTGACTCCGTGATGAAAGTCCTCGAGCACGCTGTGACGTTGTCTTCCGCCGAAATTGCGCGTGATACGGCACTGAGGCCGTTGGAGATCGGCGGCAAGGAAACGTTACACCGGCTTGCGCAGATCGTGTCGCTCATTGGCGTGCCGGCCCCGGCGGTCGTCGCCACGCACTGGCTGAATCAAACGACCCCGACAACGGTGTCGGACGCTGCCCCGGGCGCGCGTACGCTGACGCTCAACGACGGCGTGATTCGCATCATCGGGTTCGGCTTCTTCAATTGTATTTGGTGCCAGCGGGCCATGGGGCAAATGCAAAAGGAACACACGGCACTTCCCCGCGGCGTTCAGATGAACTACTACGAGTGGACAGAGGGACACTGGGGAGCCGATCTCGTCACTCCGGACGAAGAAGTCCAGCACTTGCGTCGGTATTACGTCGAACGAAAGAAGTTCACCTATCCCATCGCCATTTGGGCCGGCCCGAAAGACTCGACGGATGAAGGTGGCGTGGTTCCCCGGCGCTCGTCCACCATGAATGCCCTCGGACTCAGCGGCGGGCCAACGTTCATCGTGATCGATGGGCACGGCATCGTCCGATATTGGCAATCTGGCTACAACACCTATCAAGCAGATTTGAAGCCCATCGTGGACCAATTGGTACGCGAACGCGATCACCAGGCTGCATCGTCGACGCCTCGTACGCCAACCGCTGTTCCTTCGCCACCGGCCGGTGCGCCGTAATCGATTCATCTTTCGACGTTCGTCAGCAATGATCCATACCGATTTTTCAACGGCACGCCACGCGCAAGCACGCCACGCGCGAGCACGTCATACGCGACGTGCGTTTCTCCTCAGTTCCTCCGCAGCCCTGGCGAGTGCCGCGCTCCCGTGGCGGCGGCTCTGGGCGGTTCCGGCGAGGTCACCGCACCCCGTCGCCTCGTTTGCGCCGCCACACATGGACGCGGAGCAATTGCGCGCCCTGGCGCGTGCCGGTATCGAGGCCGCCACGCACGCCGGGGCCGATTTTGCGGATGTTCGAATCAGTGACAAGCGATGGTATGCGGTCGGAAGTGCCGTGGATCAAGGCGACCTCCGCTTCACCTTTGGGTATGGCATTCGCGCGTATGTTCGCGGGCACGAAGCCTTCGTCGCGAGTGCCGATCCGACGGTCGACGGTATTGCGCGCGCGGCACGGCAAGCCGCCACGACCGCGAAACAGTTGGTGGCAATGACAGGGCCAGTCGAACCGATGATCGCGGCGCCGACGGTGACTGGCGAATGGCGCGCACCGGTGCGCATCGATCCATTTCAGGTGTCGCCGGACGATCACGTGTTCGTACGCGAAGGGTTCTCCATGGCCGGCCGGCGGCCACTGTGCGACTCGAGTTGCCGTTTTGGCTGGGAGGACGAGACGAGAGTGTTCGCCTCGTCGGCCGGGTCGCTCGTCACACAGACATCGACACGGTTTTTTCCTAGTGTCGATCATATTGCATACAATTGGCGGTACCCGAATACAGAGTCAGTCCTGAAGGATCGCATCCTTGTGCCCTGTACCGCTGGGTTTGAAATCCTGCTCGGCGCGGAAATCCATGACCGGCTCCAAGCCGTGGCTGATGAGATCGACGAGTTCATGCACCTCCCCTATGGGACCGCGGACGCCGGTCGCCGGGAAGTCGTCCTGAACGGACATGCAGTTGGCACAGTCATCGGCAGAACGATCGTCCCGGCGCTCATGCTCGAGCGTGTGCTCGGAGAGGAACAAGATGTCAGCGGTACCAGTATGCTGAGCCCGCCATCGGCGTTCATGGGACAACCGACCTTTGCACCGGCATTGCATCTGTCGACCGACCCCACAATGCCTGCGTGGGGGGCAATGCAGTGGGACGACGAAGGGGTCGCGGCGACAGCAGCGCTCCCCTTGATCGAGAATGGAATGGTCGTCAATTACCTGGGAACGCGGGCGACACGTGGGGCACTGCCAGTAGGAATCACCAAGAATGTCTCGCATGGGGCCGCTCCGCTCCCCGGGACCGGTTTCGCCTACGACGCCATGACAAGTCCTGGATCGCGTCCCGGGGCGATCGTTGTTCGCGCCATGCCCGGTGGCCCGTCCCTTGGAGAACTCAGCAAGACCATCAAGAATGGGTACCTCGCGATGGACGGCTGGGTCCAAGCGGATCAGCAAGGCGCCGGAGGAATGTTGAGTCCGGACATCCTGGTCGAAGTACGCGGAGGGGTGCTCGTGCGACGCATCTTCAAGACCCGGTTGGAATTCGATACAAAAAAAATTCTCAAGAACATCACCGCGGTTGGTGGTGCGAGTACGCTCGGTACCGCGATGGAAAGCTACAGTGGCGGGATTCCTTTCAGCATGTCGCCATTCACGGTGACCGCACCCGCCGTGCATATCCGCGAAGTCAATGTTGTTCCCAACCTGCTCGGATGACGTGCCCTCAATAAGTCCTTCTCTCAGCTCGATGTATATACCCAATACCGCACGGCCCACGATGACCCGCGACGAAGCCATCGCGCTCGCGCACACGGTCATGCGCGCCATCTCTCGCCCGGAGCTCGGCGTCGCCATCGATCATCGTCTACTGACCATCGTCAAGATCACGCGAAACCAACAGGTCAGGTACGCCGCGACGGATCGCGTATGGATCAGATTTCACACCAGGATCGGTAGCGATCAAGCCGTCGAGGTCCAGACGAATGTGCGCGAGCCGGATCATCTGCAGGCGATCGTCCGTCGCGCCGAACAGGAAGCCACCCCGCTGCTCCGGCCAGAAGATCGGAATGACGATGCAGACGATCCCATGCACTTGTCGCATCGTCCCCGGACGTATCTCCCAGTCTCCCTGTGGTCCGACACCGTCCCAACCGCGGTGAGCACCGTGCTCGGCGACACGGTGGCACGGTTAGTGGCGTTGCTGCGCAAGACACCGTTTCAATGCGCGGCGACCATTGCTCTCATGTCGCGAGGACGGCTGCGCATCTTCCCCGAAGGAATGACGGCGTGGGGCGAAGATACCGATAGCGAACTGTCCGTCTCGGCCCGCGCATCAGATGGCAGTGCGTCAGGTTGGAGCGGTGCCACGAATCGTGATTGGACGAAGATCCACCCGGAGCGCGTCGTCGAGGCGGCAATCGACATGGCTCGCCGCAACATGGGCGCCGTCCGTGTCGAGCCCGGACGGTATACGGCGATTCTGGGACCATCCGCTGTGATGAGTCTCGTCGCCAAAATGGGGCCGCTGTTCAACGCGGAATCTCCTGGTCCATGGCTGAAGACGAAGCTGGGCGAGCGAGTGATGGATCCACGGATTACGATGTCGAGCGATCCGAACGACCCTGAAGGCGGTGATTTTCCGTTCTTCGAGTCTGATGGATATCCCAGCGGCGCGAAGACCTGGGTCGAGCACGGGATCCTGCGAGCCCGATCATATTACGTTGGGACCGCGATGCTACGCGGAGTCACGCCGATCAAGGATCCCGATGCGATACGCATGACGGGAGGAACGGCGAGCATCGAGGACATGATCCGACGCTGCGCGCGCGGGATCTATGTGCACCGCTTCTCACCGGTCGAAGTCATCGATAGCCCATCGGGGGCCATGATAGGGACGACACGCGATGGGTGTTTCCTGATCAAGGATGGCGCCATTAAAACCCCGATCAAGAACCTTCGCTTTTATGATTCGCCTTTCTTGCGATTCAACCAGGTACTCGAGCTCGGTGTTCCCGAGCGTGCCGCCATCGGCTTTCTTCCGCCAGATCGCATGCTTGGATACCAGGATACTATGGACCAATGGCCGCATCCCCCCATCATCGTTCCCCCAATGATGGTGCAGGACTTCAACTTCTCGGCGCTCTCTGATGCAGTCTGAAAATACCACGAACGGGCCCTCTCCAAGAAATTATGTTCTTCGGTATATAAAGCGTCACTGCATTCGATGAGGCGAGCCACGCACCGTGTCATTCCTCTCGCTGACATCAATCAAAGGGGTGGGTAAATCTCGGCGATCCGCTCCAACGACGTCGTGAAGAAACTTCATGTCTATTCCTGCCAGACCCACAACCGCAGACGATTCACGCCACGATCCCATCGATTATGCGGAAATCTTCGCGACGACCGATGCCGATATCGCGGCGGGATGGTATTACACGCTGGAAGCGACTGGAACGTTTGGACGATCCGTCATTGAACGGCTGCGGCGAATGCGGCCACAGGCATACACACGGGCGCATCATTCCTGATGCGCACGGCTGAACATCGCGCCACGCTTAGTGTGATCAAACGAAGCACGACTATGGCCCGCGCGAATCAACGCCGGAAGTCCGAGAGCGCCGCGTCGAGGGCGCGAAACGCCCGCGCCATTTGCGTTTCCACCGTCGCCATACTAATCCCAAGCGTCGCCGCGATCTCCCGATACGTCAGCCGGTCGACTCGGCTCATCAAGAAAATCTCTCGGCATCGCGGTGGAAGCGCCGCAATAGCCCGTTCGCCGAGCTGGCGCAGCTCGTGTTCTGTGGTCGTCGCTGCCGCGTCCAGAGCGAGCGGAGCTCCCTGAGCTTGGACGTCGGACTCATGTTGAGAGATCACGAGCTCGTGCCGATGGACCTGGAGGGCCCGATTTCGTACGGCTCGGTAGAGCATCGCAGCCATATTGTCGGGAATTGTCCACCGATCCCGATTGATCCAAAGCTTGCCAAGCACATCCTGCACGACGTCCTTCGCAACGTCGCGCGCCGGAACGTAGCGATACGCGTATGCCGCAAACGCCGCGAAGTACGCCGTAAAGAGCTGTTCCAGGGCGACAGCGTCGCCTGCTTTTATGCGTTCGGCCCAAGCACGATCACGGGCCAGAATTTCGGGGTCAACGGAGTTGCGCGCACGCGCTGCATCGTCGTGCCCTTCGGCCATCGCCCAATAGGAAATCGCAGCCAGGGCGGTCATACCAAAACAGTACGGGCATGTATACAGAATGTCAATGAATAGTTTGCGCTCTTGCGCCTTCAACCAAAGCTACCATGAAGAGCGTCCAGTGCTGTTGTTCTACGACAGCGCTTACGACAACGTCCGCGTCTTCTTCTTGAGAAAATCCATCAAGATGAACTGCCCCAACGTCATCGTATTCGTGAAATACGCCTTCCCACGACTAATCGCCGACACCCGCTTCACGAACTCGACGAGCGCACGATCCCGGGCCAGCATGAACGTGTTGATCACAATCCCAGCACGCCGGCAGTCGGCGACCTCACGCACCGTCTGCGCGACGACGCTCAAATCGAGCCCCATCGAATTCTTGTAAATCTGCCCATCCGGCATCGTCAACGCGCTCGGCTTGCCGTCGGTGATCATGATGATCTGGCGCATGTCTTTCTTCTGCGACAACAGAATCCGCCGAGCGAGCTTGAGCCCTTCCGCCGTATTCGTGTGATACGGACCGACCTGCGCGTGCGCCAAGGTGGCGATCGGAATCTCTTCCGCCGAATCGTGAAAGAGGACGACGCGAATCGTATCGCCCGGAAACTGGGTGCGAATGAGATGCGTGAGCGCGAGGGCGACTTTCTTGGCTGGTGTGAAGCGATCCTCGCCATACAAGATCATCGAGTGCGATGTATCCAGCATCAACACCGTTGCGCACGACGAGCGATACTCGGCTTGGCGCACCATCAAGTCGCCATAGTCCAGATCCATCGGAACGTCGATCGAGCCGGTGCGCGTCATCGCGTTCCGCAACGTTTCGTTCACGTCGAGGTTCAGCACGTCGCCGAATTCGTACGGCTTGCTCCATCCATCGGATTCGATCCCCGTTGCGAGATACGCCGTGTCGTGGCTCCCGAAGCTCGATTTGCCGAGCGAGCCCATGATGTGCCGGAGCGTTTTGTAGCCGAGGAAGTCGATTCCTTTGTCGGTGAGATTGAACTGCACCGATTTGGAGGCGGCGTGCGCCAATCCTCCCTTTCCCATCACCGGCTGATGTCCGGCGGGCATTTGCGGAGGCGCCTCGACGTTGAGATATCCTTCCTGCGTCAGCCGCTGGATCAACTCGTCGAGGAATGTGGCGAGCTTGTCCTGCGCCTCTTCGTCGCCGTTCCCTCGGAGCGCCTCCAGCATCTCGGGGGTGAACTGCCCGCTCTCGATCATCGCGTTCAGGATCGCTTCGCGCAGTGCGTCGAGCGACCGGTCGGCCTCGTCGCCGGTCATCCCCCAATAGGGGTGATACTGCTCCCCACCGGCGAACCCTGACTGCAAGAGGAAATCGGCCATTTTGTCCAACAGCGCCTGCAGGTCGACGGCGTCGGCCATGTCGGGGTTGAACTTGGTATAGGTGTGGAAGCGCATCTCGAATTATACCCGCCGGACACGGGGAAGGGTGCGCGGGTGATCGACTCGCTCGGTGAGGCCCTCCGCCAGGGCTATGTACATTGAGACGTGCAGAGAAGTGTCTCGATCCCCCGTCCCGCGAACCCGTTTCGTCCACTCATCGTCCATCGGAATTTCCGCATTTTTTGGAGCAGACAAACGTTATCGCTGGTCGGGACGTGGATGCAATCGGTGGGGGAGGGGTGGCTCGCGCTCACGCTGTCGAACCGGCCGTTCATCGTCGGCGTGGTGAGTGCGGCGGGACTGTTTCCAGTACTGCTGCTGTCCCTATATGGTGGTGTCGTCGCCGACCGGGTGGACAAGCTCAAGCTGGTGCGGATCGCGCAATCGCTCCTGTTGGTGCAGGCGTCGCTGCTCTGGTGGTTCACCGCGACGCATCGGTTGACGATCGCGCTCCTCATCGGACTCGCGACGATGAACGGGATCATTGGCGCGTTCGAGATCCCCGCGCGCCAGAGTTTCATCGTGGAGTTGGTGGGGCGCGACGATCTGGTCGATGCGATCGCGCTCAATTCGGGGGGATTCAATCTCGCGCGCATCGTCGGGCCGTCGATTGCCGCGGTGATCATCGGCACGTTGGGGATTCCGTGGTGCTTCGGGCTGAACGCGCTGAGCTATCTCGCGGTGCTCGCGAGCTTGTTCATGATTCGACTCCCCGAACGGCCAATCGCGCATCCCGAGCAGTCGCCGATCGAGGGGATGAAAGAAGGGTTCACGTACATTCGGACGACACCCGTGGTGTTCACGTTGATCAAAGTGGTCGCGGTGAACGCGATCTTCGGGATGCCATTTCTGGCGATGATGCCGGTTTTTGCGCGCGACGTGGTGCATACGGGCGCGACGGGGTATGGGGTGTTGCTCGCGTGTGTCGGGATTGGCGCGTTTACTGGCGCGTTGTCGCTCGCCGCAATCGGCCGGAGGATCCGGCGAGGACGATTGTTCGTCGTGGCGATGTATCTCTTTTGTCTGTTGTTGATGATCTTTGCGCTGAATCGGTCGCTCATCGTCGCGGCGGAGATCTTGGTTGGTCTTGGGTTGGTGATGTTGTTGACGGGATCGCTCGCGAACGGGTTGCTTCAATCGATTGCGCCGGACGAATTGCGGGGGCGTGTCGTGTCGGCGTATGTCTTTACGTACGTTGGGTTGGCGCCGATTGGGTCGTTCTTGGCGGGCGCTGCCGCGGACGTCGTGGGTGTGCAATGGGCGTTGGGGGGCGGCGCGGTCGTGATGTTGATGTATGCGGTGTGGGCGTTCGCCCGGCATCCGGAGTTGGCGGCGGTGTAACGGGCGGTCCAACATTTCGCGGCTGTCGCAATGTTGCGTGCCGCATTATCGTTGGGCGCATGGCGCCCCCAATTCCTCCGGCAGGCGACGCATTCGAGCGCGCATTTCGGGAACACTACGCGGGGATGTGCACGTTCGTGTGCCGGTATCTCCAGAGCAACGCCGCGGCGGAGGACGTCGTCCAGGACGTGTGGGCGACGCTCTGGCGGCGTGGGGCAACCGACGACCAATTGACGAAGGCGTATCTCTATACCGCGGCCAGGAATCATGCGTTGCATCAGCTCGAGCGCGCGCGGGTTGCGGAACGCCACACCGACGTCACACGAAACGCACTCGATAATGACAGGGACGGCGATACCGACCCCGTGGCGCTCTCCGAGCTCGAACGCGCGGCGGCGCGCGCGATCGCCGAGTTGCCGGGGCGGTGCCGGATGATCTACCAGCTCGTGCGGCAGGATGGACTGACGTATGCCGAGGCGGCGAACGTTCTCGGGATTTCTGTGAGCACGGTGGAAGTGCAGATGTGGCGCGCCATGAAGAAGCTCCGTCACGCCGTGGCGCCGTACCTGGCGCTGGTGTGCGCCGCCACCTGGCGAATTTCGTCCTGACGATCGCCGCGAAAAAATTTTCGCGTTCGTGTAAAGGGAATCGCGCCGCTCCCGGTTCTAGAAGCGTGACCCACGTCAGCGACCCGTTCGATACCGACCTCCCCGGCGACGAGCCGTCCGGCTCGGCCGACGTACTCGGCCCGGCCTTGGCGCGGTACGTCGCCGGCCAATCTTCCGCCGACGAGCGACGGTTCGTCGACGCGTGGCGTCGGCATGAGCCGGCGAACGACGCGCTCGTGCGGGAGTTGGAGCTCGGGTGGCGTGCGAGCGCCGAGCCGGCGCCAGCAGACATGACCTGGGACACCGATGCGGCGTGGGCCGTCGTCCGGCGGACCGTCGAATCGTCGGCCCCGAATGAGGCTACATCCCCCCTCCACGTGTCGCAACGCGGTCGGAGCTCTGGTCCCCCCCGGAGATACTCACACCGGTTGCGGCGCGTGGGGGAGCGCCTTGCATGGGGCGTGGCGTCGTTCGCGCTGGCCGCGGTCGCGGTCGTGGCGATTGCGCATCGCGTCACGAGCGAATCGAACACCGTGTCCACGTATGCTACCGTGGCGCGTCAGCAATTGCGCGTCGCCTTGCCCGATGGCTCTCACGCGACGCTCGCGCCGCAATCGCGGTTGCAGGTCGCGTTCACCAATGCCACACGTACCGTCGTGCTCGATGGCGAAGCGTATTTCGACGTCGACGAATCGCATCGTCTCCCCTTCGTCGTCCGGACGGGACGGACGACGTTGCGTGTGCTCGGCACGCGGTTCGACGTCCGGCATTATCACGACGATACGCACGTGACTTTGGCCGTCGTCAGTGGAAAGGTCGCGGTTGTTACGCCAAGTGGCCGCATGGCGCTGGCGGCTGGGCGCGTTGGTGAAATCGATGATTCGTCGACGGTCACCGTGGGCGATGGACGTCCAGACGTTACGACTGCGTGGGTCGATGGACGACTCGTCTTCGATGCAACCCCTGCGTCGGAGATGTTGGCCGTCGTCGGCCGGTGGTATGGATTGCATTTCACGCTGGCCGATGGCGCCATCGGCCAGCGAAAAGTGACCGCGGAGTTTCACACGAACGAATCGGACAAGACGTTGGCCGCCATTGCCGACCTGCTCGACGTCACGATGGTCTTCCGTGACTCTACTGTCACACTGCGCCCTCGTGCGACAACGCACCGGGCTCCCACGGGAACGCCCAAGAGCGTCACCCCCCCAGATCTCTCACCGTCTACCGTGGAAGGGAAATGATCGCATCCTCTGTTGGTGTCGTTGCTCGTGCCGTCGCGCTCGCCGCGACGTGCACGATGAGCACGATGAGCATTGTTGCGCCGCCGGCGTCCGCACAAACGACGCAGACTCCGGCGATCACATTGCCCAACTCTGTCGCTGTGGCGCCATCGTCGGCGCTCGCTCAGAATACGCTCTCCCGGCTCGTGACCGTCCAGCTCGATCGAGTGTCGCTCGGGACCGCCGTGCGGAAAATCGCGGAGAGCGCTCGCGTTCGTGTGCAATTCCAGAACGACGTGTTCGATGGAATCGACGCGCGCGTGACGTTGCACGTGACGCGCCTTCCACTCGGTGTCGCATTGGACCGGACACTCGAAGGAACCGCGTTGCACGTGGCGGTGCTCGACTCCGATCTCGTCGCCATCAAATCGTCAAGTCAGGTGAGCAAGAGTGCAGGCGTCGTCAGCGGACGGGTGACCGATGCGGCGACGACCCGTCCACTCGTGGGCGCTCGGGTCTCGCTGGATGATTCACCGCGCGCGGTCGAGACCGATGCCGACGGACACTATAAGATCACTGGTGTCGTCGTCGGCGACCATAACGTTCGCGCCAAGATGATCGGCTACGCTCGATCGTCGCAACACGTGACCGCGACGGCCGACGCTGCCGCGACGGCGAATTTCACACTATCCAAGAGCACCCAGACGCTCGATCAAGTGGTCGTGACAGGAACTGTCGTAGCGACAGAATTGAAAGCGATCCCGAACGCCATCACCGTGATCACGGCGAAGGAGCTCGAGCAGCGCGGCATCACGCGCATCGACCAACTCTTCCGCGGTGATGTCCCCGGACTCTTTGCCTGGCGCGCCGGCTCCGAAGACGTCCTCGGCCAAGTGGAAATGTTCTCGCGCGGCGCCACCGCATTGTCGGATGTGAGCGCGGGGACGTCGATCAACTCCAATCCGATCAAGACCTACGTCGACGGCGTCGAAATGGCGGACGCCACCTATTTGACCAAGATCGATCCTAAGAGCATCGAACGGATCGAAATTCTCACCGGGCCGCAAGCGTCGACGATTTATGGGAGCAACGCGCTCAACGGCGTCATGCAAATCTTCACCAAGCGCGGCGCGGCGGGCGCCGGGGCCCCCGAGCTCCGGCTCAGTCTCAGCACGGGATGGATCGAGAATGACTTGAGCAGCGCACACACCCCGCAGCACGACGATGATGCGCAAGTGTCGGGCGCGGAAGGACGGTTGTCCTACAATGCTGGCGTGGCGTGGAACTACACGGGACGCTGGAGTCCGGGATCGCAGGCGGCGATCACGAGCGCCTTTGGCGGAACACATTTCGCGCTCCCGACACGTATGGGAGGAATCACCACCGATCTGTCGTTCCGGAAATCCGTCACGCAGAGCTCACCCAAGGGCGACGCGGGTGCATCATATACGAATGCGTGGGCGTCGGGATTGTATAAAACGGGCGGTTTTGGCTCCTCGGTCGGCGTCGGACGTCCGACGACGTATAACGTGACCAGCCAAACACTCGGATTCACGGTCACGTATGCGCCAGTCTCCTGGTGGTCGCACGAAGCCAGCGTCGGGGAGGATCAACTCTCCACGAACACTCGTGTCACATCCCCTTCGTACAACTATGTCGGCGATACCTCGTTGTTCTTGAGCGAGCAACATGAAGATCGCCGGTCGCTTCGGTATACCACGACGGCGCACGTTCCCATGGCATCCATCGCGCAAGCGACGGTCACCGCCGGGGTCGATGGATGGCAACGGTTGGGGACGACCATGTCGGCGTACAATCCGTCGACGCTCGATGGAACGATCACGGGGACTACGTACATCACCCGCACGCCGGATCACAACACCGGTGCGTTCATCCAATCACAACTCGGGATGTTCGACCGCCTCTTCCTGACATATGGGCTGCGCGCGGAATGGAACCCGAGCTTCGGCGACGCAGTCCGCCCGAATTACGCGCCGCGATATGGTGTGGCGTACACCGCCGACGTCGGCGCTCTGACGGCAAAGTTGCGATTGAGTTATGGCCGGTCGACGCGTCCACCACAGGCGACGCTCAAGACCGGGATCAAGATGACCGACACGTGGAACGGTGATTTATTCAAAGCGGATTATGGCGACATCTATTATTCGCTCCCGAATCCTGATCTAGGCCCGGAATTTCAGCAAGGTGGAGAAGGGGGGCTCGAACTCTATCTCGGCTCTCGGGCGTCGCTCGTCGTCACGCACTACAATCAGACGGTGGATGGGTTGATCTATAGCCCGTACGCCGATAGCGCGCGGTCGTTGCACCCGATTCCCGTGGGCGGACTGTACTTCTCACGCGACGCGCAGGGATATGGCTATGTGTGGCAGTATCAGTACCTGAACATCGGGAGTATCCGCAATCAGGGATGGGAGCTCCGCAGCACGGTCACGACCGGCCCTCTCACGACGACAGGGACATACAGCTGGACGAAGAGTCGCTCGCTCGGTGTGACGCCGAAGTATCAACACTTCTTCACCAGCGGCCAGTGCGGATTCTGTCCGCAGTTCGAGCGGGGAGCGACGTTCGAGTATCTTCCCGAGCACACGTGGGCGATGGACTTCACGTATGCCCATGCCGGGACGACCGTCGGACTGCACGTCTCCGGTGTCGGACAGTTCCGAAAACAGAGCAGCGCGTTCTACAACCGCTATCTGTCGTACAATCTCCGCCTGCAGTCTGATCTGCTCAATACGCGGGGGTACGGCGCGCTCAGCTTCGATCCGGGGTACGCGCTCTCGGATCTCAACGCGTCACACCGACTGTCGTCGCACGTCGAGAGTATTCTGCAGGTCCAGAATGTGACGAATTATTATTCGAACGATTTCGACGAGACGTATGCGAGCATGGGGCGGCAAACGAAGGTCGGGTTGCGCGTGACCTTCAAATAGCGGCGCCATAATTGAGTATGGCGTTTTCATGGCCCTCGTGCAATTTTATGGGCCATGACGACGGCGCACCTGGCGATGCGGGTCGCGGAACATGTCTGGGAGTTCCGCGCCGCGACGAGCGACGACGATTCCGCGAGATCGGATCGTCGTCGCTCGTCGTCTCATGCGGAGTCTCACACGGATGTGGACTCTCCCCGTCGTGTCGACGAAGACAATACGCTGCTCCAACGTCTTCGCTCTGGGGACGCTCAGGCTCTCGAGGCGCTCTTCAAGGCGTACGGACGTTGGTTGCTCGACGTCGCGAACGCGACAGTGGGATCCGCCGATCTCGCCCAAGACATCGTGCAAGATGTCTTCATCTGGCTCTGGCGAACGCGTGACCGAATCTCGGTGCGCGGCAACATCGCGCCCTATCTCTATCGGGCGGTACGGAATCGCGCACTGAACGTGCATGCCCACGAGCGCGCCGAGCATACGGTGCGCGACCGGCTGGCCTGGGAGCGTGGTGGCAGCGAGCCTGGCAGTGAGCCTGGCGGCATCGCGTTCCAAACGTCAGAAGCCGCGGCACAGGAATTCGAGCAGACCGTCCAGCACGCGCTCGCGGAGTTATCGCCCAAATTGCGAGAAGTCTTTCTCCTCCGCGTCGACCAGGGATGGTCGAACGCCGAAATCGCGGAGGCGCTCGGGATCGCAGTCGGGTCGGTCCGCCAGCAGATGTATCGCGCGACCAAGCTGCTCGCCGAACGGCTCGGACCACTCCTGGATCCTGGGGAGTAGAGGCTCGTCTGACGGCGCTCGAAGAGCGCCCATTAAACCGGGATCGTCCGGCGCGTTGTCGACAAAATCGTGGGTCGCCTGCCATTAGGGTATGAGTCCCTTGTCCGCATCGGAGCTGACCGCCGCGATCGACTACGTGACGGGGGCGGCCTCCCCTGACGAGGCGGCCCGCGTCGAGCGATTGGCCGCTGAATCGGTCCGGTATCAACAGTTCCTGGCAAACGTCCAGCGACTCGTCGAGTTGCGGCGTCGTCCAGAGCCCTCCCCCTGGGGGAATGCGATGGCAGCCATCGGCGAAACCCTTCGGGCAGAGGTGTCGCAGGGAGATCCGCGACGCGAGGCGCATGCATCGATTCATCCACGTCAACGTCTGCTGGGACGACAACATCAGCTCCTGAAGAACCGCGTCTTCGCGAGACGTGCGCTCTTCGCAAGCCTCCCCGTCGCCATCATGGCGTTCGTCGCCATCATGGTCGCACGGTCGTGGACGCACCCACGGGCATCGACCACGCTCGGCGCCGTACGGACACTTCGAACCGTTGCCGGCCAATGGTCGACCACGCAGCTGCCGGATGGGTCGATGATCACCCTTGGTCCCGCGACCTCGGTCGTGATGACGGCAACGGGAGTCGACGTCGCTGGTGAGGCGTATTTCGTCATCGCGCCTCACCCCGCGTACCCATTCGTCGTCCGAACCGCCGACGCACATGTTCACGTGCTCGGGACTCGCTTCACCGTTCGGCGGTACGCTGACGAAGGAGTCAGCCGAGTCGCCGTCGAAGAGGGGCGTGTCTCGCTGTCGTCGGCACGAACGTCACGAGGTGGTGCCGCGCCCACCGTGCTCACACCGGGCATGTTGGGGCTCGTGACCGACTCTGGCATCGTCACGACGGACTCTGGCGCACGAGCCTACACCGTCTGGACGCATGGAACGCTCGTTTTCGAAGGGATTCCGTTGCGTGACGCGATCGCGGAGTTGGCGCGCGCGTACGGCGCCGCGATTACGGTGCGGGATACCACGCTCGCCAAACGGATCGTCCGAACCGAAGTCCAGGTCACCGTCGAGCCACTGCATCGCGTGCTGACGTCGATCTGCAACGTGACCGGCGCGCATCTCGTGCGCACCGGGAATACGTATGTCATCTCTCCAGGTCATGGCGAGCCGGCTCGCCACGACACGATCAAGCCGAACCTCTTCCCTCACACGGAGCATCAATATGGACGATAGATCCATGCGACGATTTGCGGTGTCCGGAATGTTGTGGTGTCTCATGAATGCGGTCCCCGTCGCCGGGGATGCGCAGATGGTTGCGACGGGAGTGAAAGCCGAGCTGCGGCATCAAGCCGCGGTGAGTATCGACGTGGTGAACGCGCCGTTGGCGAGCGTGCTGAAGTTGATCGCGCGCCAGGCAGGGCTCCAGGTGTCGTACGATGAGGAAGTCGTTGGTGCGGCGCCGCACGTGACGGTTCGGGTGCAGTCGGTGGCGGCGGATGTGGCGTTCTCGAAAGTGCTGTCGGGGACGGGGATGCAGGCGGTGTTGACGGACGGGCGTGCGGACATTGTCCGGCGCGGGAGTGCGCTGGAAACGAAAGGGATCATCGTTGGCCGGGTGACGGATGCCCGGACGAAGCAACCGGTGCGTGGTGTGACGGTGTTAGTCGATGAGGCGAAGAAAGGGGTGGTGACGAATGACGCGGGCGAGTTTCGCATCGCGGGTGTCGAGGCGGGGAGCCACGTCGTTCGCATCCGGATGCTGAACTATGGGAAGCAATCGAAGACCGTGACCGTCGCCGACGCGACCGAAGCCACCGTGAATTTCGCGGTCGAGGCGAGCGTGAACACGTTGGATCAGGTCGTCGTGACCGGAACTGTCGTGGCGACGGAGCTGAAGGCGATTCCGACATCGATCACCATCATCACGGCGAAAGAACTGGAACAACGAGGCATCACGCACATCGACCAGTTGTTCCGCGGAGATGTTCCTGGGGTGTTCGCGCAAAACAACGACGCGTCGGATAATCCTTTTCACCAAGTCACCATGTTCTCACGGGGCGCGACGTCTCTGGCGACCAATGCATCGTCCGTCTATGGGAAAGATGGGACCGTCTCAGGAACGAATCCCATCAAGACGTATGTGGACGGGGTGGAAATGGCCGATCCGAGCTATCTGAGTCAGATCGACCCGAAGAGCATCGAGCGGATCGAGATCTTGACCGGTCCACAGGCCAGCACGATCTATGGCAGCAACGCGCTCAACGGCGTGATGCAGATCTTCACCAAACGGGGACAGGCGACACGTCCGCAGTTCACGATGGACGCCACGGGTGGCGTGACCCAGAATAACTTCTCGTCATCCCTCGCGCCGCGCTATCGATTGAACGCCGGTGTGAACGGCGTAGACAGAAGCATTTCGTATAACATTGGGGGAACGGGTCAGTATACGGGCGCATGGACACCGGGGATTCGTACCACCACGTACGGGACGAACGCAGGGCTTCGGTACCAACACGGCGCCGTCACGATGGATGGAAGTCTTCGTCTCTCCAGCGGGCAGAACAAAGTTGGTGGTTCCTATAACGAGGACTGGACGTCGTACGTCAGCAGGGGATTGTTCGTCGACGGCCAGCTCAGCATCGGGCACCAGGGACAGCAGCTCCAAAACTATTCCGGACAGACGCTCGGCGTGACGCTGGGGTACGCGCCGTGGAGTTGGTGGTCCAGCCAGCTCACCATCGGCAGTGACGTCTCGCAGACCGCCTCACGCACGGGGCCGTCGTATTCCTACAACGATACCGGCGCGACGATGACGCAAGGTCAGGTGCAACGGCAGAGCGTCTCGTATACCACGACGTTGCTCTTCCCGGTCACGGACTATGTGAACGTGACGATGACGGCCGGTGCGGACGAATGGCATGGCCTGAGTACGTCCCAGTCGTTCACCTCGAACACGACGCTGAATGGATCGTTCAACGGCGCGTCCGTCTCCCGGCAGCCGAATCACAACGCCGGTGGATTTCTGCAAGGGCAACTTGGCGTCTGGGACGCGGTGTTCTTTACCTATGGCGTCCGGTCGGAGTGGAATCCGCAGTTTGGTGACAAGCAACAAGGGACATTGTCTCCGCGCTACGGGATTGCGGCCACGCAAAGCCTCGGAATGCTGACGACCAAAATTCGCGCGAGTTATGGGCGTTCGACGCGTCCTCCAGGATTGGACGAGATCAATGGGCAGTTGATCACGGATCCGTATTCCGTCTCCATCTTCGGACATCCGTTCCAGGATCCGTTGCCCAGTCCGAGCCTCGGTCCCGAGACGCAACAGGGGATCGATGCGGGGCTCGACTTCTACATCGGCAATCTCGGCTCACTCCAGATCACCCGGTCCAATCAAACGGTGTCGAACCTGATCGATCGGGTCACCTCGGACAGCCTTCGATCCGTGATGACCAATCCACATAATATTTGCACGTTCGCTCCATACGCCTGCCACAATAACTACTACTACGCTCCGCTCGTGCAATACTTGAACGTCGCGAACATCCGCAACCAGAGCTGGGAGCTGGTCGGACGAACGAGCGTAGGGCCTGTGAGCGCGGGCGCGACCTACACGTGGACCAAGAGCCGAAGCTTGGGGATGACCCCGCGGTTCGCCGCGCAATTCCCCGCACGCTACTACCCGCTCTATCAGGCCGGCGCGACGTTTCAGCTCCTGCCGGAGCATACGTGGGCATTCGATGCCACGTATGCGCGCAGCGGTCGCACGATCGGGATCAACGTGACGGGCATCGGTCGAATCAGGAACCTGGAAAATGAGTTTTTCGATCAACATCTGAACAACTATATCCGGCTGATGTCGGATCGGTACAACATCGATGCCGGCGGGCTGGAGACGTACTACGCGGTGCAGCCGCCGTATGAAGAAGCCACAGTGAATGCCGCGCAACGCGTCTCCAGTCGCGTCGAGCTCACGTTGCAAATCCAGAATTTGATGAACGCGTATCACAGCGACATCACCTACGTCAGTCCGGTTGCCGGCCGCATGACGCAATTCGGGATCCGGATCCGATAGACAGGAACTGTTTCGTGCCTTCCCTCTCCTCAATGGATCGTCGCCGTTTTCTTCAATCCACCGCACTTGGCGCGGCCACGCTGGCATTGCCGGCGTGGGCCCGCGCCGACGCGTTGTACGACAGCGCGCCCAAACCCGGCTCTCCGGAGCTCAAAGCGCTGGTCGCCGCCGCGCTCGACGCCGCGCGAACGGGAGGCGCGGAATACGCGGAAGTGCATGTGTTGGTATCGCGGTTCGAGCAGGTGCAACGATATGTGCCGCGACTCGGATTCGGACGACTGATGCCGGCGACGACCGATCGGTATTTCCAAGGATTCTACGATGAATCGCCATTTCGGTCGACGACCGTCGGGATAGGCGTTCGCTCGCTCGTGCGTGGATATTGGGGATTTTCGGGAGCGGACGGTGTGCCCACCGCGGAGATCGCCGCCACGCTCGGGCGTGAAGCCGCACGACAGGCGAAACGGGCGGCGCAGGGAAAAGCGCGAGAAGTGCAGCTTGCTCCTGCCACTGTGGCGACAGGGACGTGGGTCATGCCGGGCACCGATCCATTCACCATCCCACTCGGCGAAAAGATGGATTGGTTCGATGCCATGGCGAGCACGATGCTGCAGCTGCAGTACGACGCCAAGGGATTGAGCGGCACCTTGAATTTCGGAAGGGAAGAACGAACCTTCGCCTCGTCCACCGGCGCGCTGACGACGCAAACGACGTACATCTCGGGCGCGCGCGAGCTCTTCGCGGAGATCACCGAGGATCCCACGATTTTGGAAATTCCGATGGGCCGCATCGCGGATTTCCTGACGCCGGCTGGGGCGGGATGGGAATACCTCGCGAATTTCTCCATGGAAGACGGTGCGCGGTCCCTCTTGGATGAAGCACTCCTCTCTCGGCGGGAGAGCGATCCAGTGGATGTCGGGCGCTACGATGTCGTGTTCGATGCTCGAGCCACGGCGCAACTGCTGGACAGCACGATTGGCGCGGCGACCGAGCTCGATCGGGCGATGGGGTATCTCGCCAATACCGTTGGAACGTCTTATATGAACGACCCCGTCAATATGTTGGGAACCTTGCGTGTCGGCGCCCCTCTCCTGACCGTGACGGCGAATCGGTCCATGCCGGGAGGCGCCGCGACCGTGCAATGGGATGATGAAGGGGTGACACCGCGCCAAACCGCGTTGGTCACGAATGGGGTTCTCACCGACTTCCAGACGACGCGTGAATCCGCGGGATGGCTTGCCCCCGCGTACCAGCGTTTGGGGAAACCGATGCTGTCGAACGGATGCGCGCGGACGCGAGGATCGACGCCTCCGACGCAATGCCATCCCAATCTGGTGATGCAACCAGGAGCCGAATCGCTCACGTTCGAAGCGCTCGTCAAAAGTATCAAGAAAGGAATCGCCGTGATCGGGGGATATTGTTTGCCGGATTTTCAGGCGCTCACCGGAAGTCTCCGCGGAGAGCACGTCTACAAAATCGAGAATGGCGTCTTGGGGAGAATCGTACGGAGCTCCGAGGTGATCTACCGCGCGCCGGAGCTCTGGCGAAACGTTCAGGTCATTGGCGGCCAAACGAGCGCTCGTACGCTCGGGCTGTATCGCTCGCGGCATCGAAACCCAATGGACGATCGGGACAACGTCGTACATACCGTGTCGGCGGTGCCGATGAAGGTGACGAATGTCGGCCTGCTCAATCGGAGTAGGAAAGCCTGATGTCCATCACCATGCATCAGGTGTCTGGCACCGCGTCGGAACGGCATTCCACATGGCGTGTCACCCTTCCCGACGTTCCGGCGGAATCGGATTGGCGCGCGTTATATGCGAACATTCGCCAGCTCACCACCGGCGGTGGCGAGACGTCGATGATCGTTCGGAGCCGCCGCGTCGGCGGGGTGAGCTGGGCTCGGAATCGCATCGCCATGTCGACGCAGATGCGCGTCCTCGAGTTGGAGATTTTCCGCTCCATTCGTGGGAACTGGGCGCGGTCGCTCACCACGCGGCTCGATCCGGAAGGTCTTCGTGACGCGATCCAGGCCGCGGAAGAAGGGCTCTCGATCCTCAAGATCGATGACATCAGCAATCCGCACAATTCGGTCGGATCGCTCCCGTTGCTTCGGCCGGTCCTCTGGAGCGACGCGACGGCGGCGTACGATGCCGATGCGCGAACGGGCATGGTGGAGTCGCTGATCGCTCCGGCGGAGGCAGCGGGACTGATGAGCGCGGGACAGTTCGAGGTCACCGCCGATACGCACATGACGATCACGTCCGGTAGTGGCGTATCGATTTATTATCCGGTGACCACCGCGCAATGTTCGATTACGGTCCGCGATCCGCAGGGAACGGCGTCGGGATGGGCGGGGGCGAATCATACTGATCTCACGAAGATCGATCCAGCGGCCATCGCCGCGGTGGCGCTGGACAAGTGTCAACGCTCCCTCAAACCGCAAGCCGTGGAGCCGGGCCGGTACACCGTCGTTCTGGAGCCACAAGCGGTCGGCGACTTGCTCGCCCCGATCTTTGGCGCGCTTCCAGCGCAGCGCGACGCCGAGGGGCGGAACCAACATTTATTGAGTCGCCGAATCGCTGAGATGGGGATTGGCGCCTTCGCGCATCGAAATGGAGGGACGCGAATCGGCGAACAAATGCTGGATCGTCGCCTGATGATCCAGTCGGATCCGATGGATCCCGCGGGCGGATTTCTTCCGTACGTTCCACAGAGTGGAACGCCGTATCGGCCTGTCGCCTGGTTCGACCGGGGCATCCTCAAAGAGTTGAGTTACGATGTCGGCTACGCGGTCGAGTCGTTGGATCATGATCGCCCTCTCGAATGTCCGAGCTCGTTTCGTCTGTCGGCAATCCCCGGGGTCCGGACCACCAGCATGGCCGACATGATCGCCAAAACCGAGCGAGGAGTGCTCGTCACACGGTTCTCCGGAATCGAGGCGGCTTCGGACGGCGCCATTCTGTGCTCGGGATACACCCGGGATGGTCTGTGGCTGATCGAGCACGGCAAAGTCGCACATCCCATCAAGAATTTTCGGATTCGAGAATCCCCGTTATTCGTGCTGAATCGGGTGTTGGACATCGGTGAGCCGCAACGTGTATACGCGCCGGGAGACACTCGCGTCGTGCCGGCGATTCGAGCGGACGACTTTTCGTTCATCACCTTGTCCGACGCGATCTGACGCCGGTGACGACAATGACGACGCTAGCCCCATGATGATACATATAGATCAAGATGACGTGCACCGCCGCTCGCCACGAGCGGCATGGCGTGGACTGTGCGCGCTCATCGTCCTTGCCTTCACCACGACGGCGAGCGCCCAAGCACCCGCGCCCGCGCCAGACCTGTTCGTCCGATACTCACGCCCACAGCAGTGTGCGGCGCACACGTTGTGGCGCGAGCAACAGTGGTGGAGTGGCTACGATGCGGATACGGTCGCGATTCCCCGCACGGGATACCGGGAGCAAGCCACGACCGTCGCCGCGATTCGCGCGTGTCTCGCTCGATTCTCGTTGCGCGCGCTTCCAAAGTCACAACTTCTGGGATATGGCCAGGCCGCGTTGGCGGCGCATGAGGACGCGCTCGCCGATAGCGCGTTCACGATACTGGCCTCGTCGCCATTGCCGGTCCCGATGCCCGCGCCAGGTTCGACACGTCAAACGTGGAATGCCAACGCGTGGGCGCTGTTTCAAATTGTCGCATCCTATTTGGGCGCCCCAGAGCCGAATCTTCCTGGTGCGGAGCGGTATCTCGCTCGGCTCGATGCCATGGAGAAGGGGACGACCGTCCTCGAGCGGATGCTCGCGCATCAAATGATCGCGATCCGGGCGCATATCCAGGATAGCGTCGACCTCGAGGCGCGTGAATGGGCGGCCTCATACTCCGCCAGCCGTGGCGTCCCGCGCGAGCTTCTGAGCACGTTCGAGCGGGAAGTGGGGATCACGCATCTGGGACGCGTCAATTCCTTCATCCGGCGGAATCTGATCGATAGCGCGCGGACGGCGCTCGATGCGACTGTCCGAGAGTTACATGATGGCTACATCGACGACTTACTCGAGGTGACTCGTGGACGGCTCCTTGCCATCGGGAAACACGCGCCGCCGCTCCAAGAGGTCCATTGGTATGGCGCCGGTGTCGCGGCGCCAAGCGCTAGCGTGAAACTGGTGTCGAACACGGGGGCCAATCCGCCGGTCGTTCGGCCACAGCCAGGGCATCCTTCGTTGATCGCGTTCGACGCGAAATACGGGATGGGGGAGGAGAAGATGCAATATGACATCCTCCGCCGGCTGGCGTCGAAATACGCCGCGCGGGCCGTCGATGTCACGTTCTTTACCCGAACGAATGGGTGGTGGGAGCGGCAGCGTCTCCCCAAAGACTCGGTGTTGTCTTTCGTACGAGAGCACTTCCTCACCACGCTCAAGCTCCCCGTCACTTTGGCGGTGGCGGAGTACAAGTTTCTGAAAAATACCGACGGCGACATCATGGACCGGTCGACACCGGTGGACGACGCGTACGTTCCCTTGAACAATTATTACGGGGTTGTCGTGTACCTCGTCGACAAGAATGGTGTCGTGCGGATGGTGACGGATTTGAACCGCGTGAATGAAGCGATGATCGGCGATGTCCTCGAATCGCTCTTGTAAGATTCGACGACGCATTGCCGCTCGCGTGGATGAGGTGCGAGACACGGGGGATCGGGCGAGGTGGAAGCGTGTCGCACTTGGGGGCCTTCTCGTCGCGACGCCGTTGCGATCGCCGGCCGCATCGGCGGCAATCACTCATTGTCATACGAGGGCGGCCGCGGATTCGTCATTCACCATCGACGTCAAGATGCCCGCACCCGGAAGCGCCGGCGGCGTCTGCACCGATTTCTTCACCGCCGTGAATAAGGACTGGATCGAACGGACGACGTTACCCGTTGACCCCAGCGACACGGTACAGACACTCGGCGTCAAGTACGACACGATTCATGTGGACAACTATGCGCTGGTCGCCAGGGATGTCCAGCGCACGATGCTCCAAATTCTCACCGAGGCACGGGCCGCGGCACCAACGACGAAAGATCCGGTGACGCGGGTACTGGGGACATTCTACAACAGCTGCATGGTCACCCCCCCCAGTGATTCCACGACGCGGGTCAAAGCAACCGACGGGGGGGGGAGTCGTTGCGTCGCGGAAACCGACCAAGTGCTCGGGAACGCGTTGGGACGCGCGTATGTGAGCCGAATGACGACACCGGCCACCATCGCGCGCGTGCAAGCGTTGGCGGAGCAACTCCGCGGCGCGATGGCGACCCGCATTCGCGCGTTGCCGTGGATGAGCCCAACGACGAAGCAACATGCCTTGCAGAAGCTCATGACCATGCGCTTCCGCATCGGCAACGCCGACAAAGTCGAGGATTATTCACAGCTCGATCTGTCGCCGACGGACTACACGGGAAATCTGACGAAGGTCCGGTACCTCGAATATCAAAACTCGATGAAGGCGATGGGCGGTTCTCCGGACACAACGACGATGCTGTTCCGTCAGTACGAGGTCAACGCGCAGTACATCCCAACGGTGAACGCCATCGAAGTTCCGGTCGTTTTGTTTCAGGAGCCATTCTTCAATCCCAACGCCGACGCCGTGGAGAACTATGCCGGACTCGCGGAAATCATGGGGCACGAGATGACCCATGGGTTCGACGGAAACGGGGCGGGATATGACGAGAACGGTAAACACGACAATTGGTGGCTTCCGGACGACTACACGAAATTCACCACCGAGTATACGAAGTTGATTCACCAGTATGACGCTTTCACCGTGGACGGACAACCCGTCAACGGCGGAAAAACGTTGAACGAAAACATGGCCGATCTCGGCGGCCTGAACCTGGCGTTCGACGTCTACATGCGTGGAATCGGTAAGTCCACGCACGGACGGACCGCTGGGATGACTCCCGAGCAGCGGTTCTTCCTCGCGTTCGCGGCGACGGAACGCTCGAAGAGTAGTCCCAATCACGCGAAATACATGTTGGACCGCGATCCCCACGCCCCCAATCGATGGCGCGTCAACGGCGTCCTCGCCAACATGCCGGCGTTCGCGAAGGCATTCGGTTGTAAGCCGGGCGACCCGATGGTCCTCCCACCGGCGGCACGTTCGAGAATTTGGTAACCCGGTATTCACTGGAGAGAGATGGATATGCGTCACGAAAAAAAATGTCAGGAAACGTTGTGCGGCGGATTTGTGAAAAGAGTACGATTGCTTGGATCCTTTGGCATGGTTGTGGGATACGCGGGAGCCTCGTTCGCGCAGGCGCCCCCGAATGCGCCGCAACCTGCGGCGCTCACCGCGCCCGGCGTCTTCACAGCGATGGAACGCTACGGTGGGGTGACGCTCTACAATGCCACGGGACTGCTGACCGACGACGGTCGTAGCCGGGTGGCTGACACCGCCCGGTCGGCCGCGTTGGCGGCGCGAACTCGTGCGTGGTTGGTCAGCTTGCAAGGGCAACCGGTCCACGGCATTCAGATCGATGCGCTGGGTGGATTGTTCGTGAGCGTCGGTGATGATGAAAAAGCACAACAGCAATTCGCCGCACGGCTCGCGACACCACATCTGGAAGTTGGGGATCGGGCGTATACGCTCGTGTTGGCGATCCGTCTGTTCGGGCAGGACACGGTACGGCCGGAGCGGATGAAGATCGCGTTGGAGTACATGCACCAGCTCGACGCGCTCCCGTCACAGCCGCGTGCACAAGATCCGCTACCGACCGATCTCTTCTTCATCAAATTCTCCGCGCACGAGTTTCTGGCGGAACGATTCTATCTGCTGGGTGACAACGCCAACGTCATTCCGCAGGTGCGCGCGGCCTTCGCGACGCTTCCCGGCATGCGGTACGGCGACCGGTCGTACGTGTACGTCTACTCCATGCTGCTCCAGTGGTTCGTGGAGTGCGAGACGTCGCTGCCGCAGGGGCGCGCCGCGATCGATTCCATGGTGACGTTTCTCAAGCAACATGCGACCGTTCCGGCGGAAGAGGTCGCAAAAGATCCGGAGCTTTCGCGCCTGACCCAATCCAATCTCTCGGCGCTCGAAGCCAATCTCCGATCGGTCCGTCTCGCGGGAACGCATGCCCCTCCGATCTACGCGACGCATTGGTACAACATGTCGGCGCCAACCGCGGCGCCCGCTGCCGATGTGGCCGCCAAGGCGCCCAGCGCCAAGGCGCAGGCGCTCGACGATGGGGTCATCCGCCTGATCCAGCTGGGCGATCGGTCCTGCGCGAAATGTATTGGCGCGTTACCAGGACTCGACCGGATCCGGAAGCAGGCTCCCCCGGGAGTGCAGGTGATTTATGCGACGCAAACGCTGGGATTCTTCGGCGCCTCGATGCTCGATCCGGATCAAGAAGCGGCCGCCTTGAGCCATTGGTATACCGTGACGCAAGGCTACGGGTTTGGGATTGCCATGTGGGCGGGCGTGAAAGCTCCGCAAGACGATGGTGGAATGTTGCCGTATCGGTCACCAACCATCGACACATTGTCGTGCGGGCTAAATCCCATGTTCGTGGTGACCGACGGCCGTGGCATCATTCGCGACGTCTTCGTCGGCGCCGGCAATCAGCACGAGCATCGCATTCTGAAATTGCTCGATCACCTCGCCGCGGAAGCGAAGCACGAGCCGACGACGCACGGGGCCACGGCACTCGCGCCGGCCACGAGCCATCCCACGATGTAGCCGTTCGATGTAGCCGTTCGATGTCATCGTTCTTTTTCTTCAAACCAATGCATTCCTATTCTCGTCGTACGTTTCTGACACAATCGTCGACCGCGCTCGCCGGACTTGGTCTCGGTATACGGCGCATGCCCGGCACATATACGTTCATGCAAGCGCTGCCGATGCAGTCACGCCAGCCAGTCGCGAAGTTTTTTCCGGAGATGGTGGAGCCGGATCACTTGCGGGAACTCGCACAGGCCGCCGTCGACGCCGCCATACACGCGGGCGCCGACTACGCGGATATTCGCGTGAGCGACGTCCGAAAGATGACGTATGGGTTAGTGTGGGAGAACGTCGTCGGTGGAAATCTGTATCTGGGCATGGCGTACGGAGTACGCGTCCGATGTGGCGGCGCGTGGTCGTTCGCGTTCGGTGCGGACCTTACCACGGACGAGATCACCCGTACGGCGCGCTCTGCCACGTCGGCCGCGCGTGGGCTCGCGAACGTGCTTTCCGAGCCATTTCCCATGGCGCGGGTCCCCGTCGTGCGGGAAGAGTGGACCCTCCCCGTGCAGATCGATCCATTCTCGGTGCCTCCGGATGATCACGCGCAGTTGATCCTGGCATATAGCAATGCTGGATCGCGTGTTCCGGACGGACAGTTCTTGAATGCGTCATTTCGATGGACGGGTGAAACGCGGGTCTTCGCGTCCTCTGAAGGATCGTTGATCACACAACGGTTGACGAACGTGATTCCAACTGTGGGAGTGCGAGGGACACGCGCCTGGATGATGCGTGGAGTGGCGCTCCCTGTTCCGGGATTCCAGCCCCGCAGCGCGGGCTTCGAAATCATGCTCGGCGAAGCCCACTATGACCGGATTCGCGCAGCGACCGAGGATGCGGTGCGCTTGTCGCGATACGTGCGTGGTACCGCCGACGTCGGGCGATTCCCAGTCGCGATGGATGGGCTATCGGTTGGAACCATCATCCGTTCGTCGCTCGTCCCCGCCTTCGAGCTCGCTCGTGTGCTGGGATATGACGCTGATGGTGAGGGGACGAGCTATCTGGGACCGGTCGGCGACGTGCACGGACAACAGGTATTCTCGACACAATTGTCGATGTCGACGAACCCGACCCCGCCGCATTACTCGGCGCGTCGCTGGGATGACGAAGGTGTTGCCACGTCGGCGTTCCCACTGATCGATCGTGGTCGCGTCGTCAATTATTTCGCGACTCGTGCCACCGCGGGCGCACTGGCTCCCATCGCTGCCAAGACGGGAACGCCGATCCCACTGCACGGCTCGGCGGTCTCGGGAAGCGCGCACCACGTGCCGAATGGCCGAGGCGTGGAATTGACAGTGAGTCCGGGAGACGATGGTGTGACGATCGATTCGATGATCTCCCAAATCAACAATGGGCTCCTCGTCTGCGGGTTCGATGGGAGAGCCATGTCCGATCAAGGGTTAATCAGCGGATACATGGCGCCGAATTCGCACGCGCTGTTCGAGGTGAAACACGGAAAAATCATACGGCGGTTGGAGGGAGGAGCGTTGCAATTCAATACGAAGAAATTATTCAGCAATCTCATTGCGGCCGGCAACGCGCGCACGATGCAGACACACGCCATCAATACAGGAGTTTCCGCCGGCCCCGTTCCCATGGGATGGGATATGGTCGTGACGACACCAGCCATGTACTTCAAGGAAATCGATCTCGTGTCCAACATCGGGAAGATCCGCTAATGCCGGCGCTCGTGAATTCTCAGCCTGAGCCGGTGCGTCCCGAGTCGGGGACACGTCGCGTGTTCACTCGCGAAGAAGCCTTTGCGTTGGCGGATCGCCTCCTGAAGGAGCATCCGCAACTCTTGATCGGGATCGTGCATTGCTCACACGCGATCTCGAAAGTCTCCGCCGGTGCCGTGCTCGACACCGAAGATGGTGACACCATAGACGTCCGATGGTGGAGTGCCATCGGGAGCGGAATCGGTGTCGGCGTTTCCACCAATCAGATTCATGACCCTGGATTGGCGAACGTTTTTTCGCATGTCACGGCCATTGAATCGCCCCGGAAGCCCCTGGTCGTTCCACCTCTGGACCCGGATGATGAGGATCATCTGACGTTTCGGCGCCGGGACCTGCTCCCGGTGTCGCTCTGGCACGAAACGACCTTGCAGGCGATGGACTCCGTTCGTGGAGACGTACTGTCGAAATTGGTGAAGGATCTCAAGGCGTCCGGACTCGTGGGATCGGCCACGCTTGGCTTCGCGGCGCGGTCCGCGTTGTACTTCAGCAAGTATGGCCGGCAAGCCTATTGTCATGAGACCGATTCCGAGCTCACCGTCACTGCGCGAACACCGGATAACAAGGCGTCTGGCTGGAGTGGACAGACCAATCGCGATTGGAGCCAAATCCGTCCCGACGTTGTCGTGGCGAAAGCGGTGGATATGGCGAACCGGAGCCGCAACATCGTTGCGCTCGAACCAGGACGCCGCATGGCGATCCTCGGACCGGCGGCCGTCGCGGATTTGGTTCGCCAGATGGCCGGCGGCTTCGATGCCGCATACACGGACATGGGGGCCACGCCATTCTCACTGTTCAACGATCCCCGAAAACGAACCAGCATGTTGGGGATGCGGGTGTTCGACGCGCGTATCATGATGGTCTCCGATCCCGCGGATCCTGATGGAGGATTCCCGTCATTTTTCAACGGTGGCGACGAAGGGGGATATCCCACACCCGCGGTGACGTGGATCGATCATGGGGTACTCAAAAACCTCGCGTATAGCGTGAGCTACGGAATGGTGCGAGGCAAGACGCCATGCGTCGGGCCCGATTCAGTGCGTGTGATGGCGGCTCCCGGCGTCCAAACGGCGACCATCGAGGAAATGATCGCGAATTGCCGAGAAGGGGTGTACGTCAACCGGCTGTCCCACCTCGAGCTCCTCGATCAAAAATCCGGCATGGTGACCGGCGTAACGCGGGATGGCTGTTTCTTCATCAAGAACGGAAAGATCGACAAACCCATCAAGAATTTCCGTATTCATGAATCTCCGTTCTTCTCGTTCAATAAACTCGAGATGATCGGCACCACCGAACGCGTAGCCTTCGGATATAATGTCCCGCCAGGAATGCGCGAATGGATGCGGTGGCCCCCACTCCCCGTCCTCGCCCCGCCGATGATGGTCCAGGACTTCAATTTCAGCGCGTTGTCAGACGCCGTCTGACGCGCGCTCAGACGCTCGAACCGTCTCCTCACCCGAACCGGCCGTTTATCGACCCATTTTTCCTCTCACCCCGCTGAAGAACCCGGGCAGCTCGGCGTGTAGTTCCAACACTGCATCCCCCCTGTGCGTACACCAGCGCGCAGGGAACACGCCGACCCCCGGGTGCCTGCGGCCGGACCCGTTCCGGACTTCTGTTCTTCATCGAGGATTCTGTGAGAGTATCTCGACGTTGTGTCGCCAATCCCCTGGCGAGACGATCCGTGCTCGCGACCGCCCTTATGGGTACCCTCGCGAGCGCCCTCGTGGCGCCCCTTGTTGCGCGCCCCCTTTACGCTCAGGATGGGTCCCAGGATAAGACCCTCCCCGTCACCCCCGCCGAATATCAATACGGGCAGATGTTGTACGGTGCCGGCATCCTGAGCCCCGTCAACGGCCAAAACCAGCTGTTCCCCGTCGACTCCGTCGATGCCGCCGTCGTCGCGCAGACGAAGCGGTGGATCGCCGAGCTCCAGAGCCGCCCACGGAAAGGGATTCAGCTCGACCCCATGGGGCAGCTCTACGTCTCCGTCGGCGCCGACGACATCGCCAAGCAGCAGTTCGCCGAGCGGCTCGCGACACCGGGACTGTCATTGCCAGACAAAGCGTACACGCTCGTCACGGCCGTCGAAACCTTCGCCGGTGTCGACGACGCCAAGCGTGTCCCGACCGCGCTCGAGTACATGAAACAGCTCGACGCGCTCCCCGCTTCGATGATCACGTTCCAATTCCGTGGCCACATCGCGTTGGCGTACGCCTATTACTATCTCGAAGAGCAGGCCAACGCCATCGAGCATTTCCGCAAAGCGTTCGCGCTCGTCCCCGCGATGCCGTTCGAGCGGCGCATGATGGTGTACATGCAAACGCCGTTCGTCCCATACGCCGATCTCTTGATCGACCAGCCGCACGGACGCGCGACCATCGACTCGCTCGGTCGCGTGCTCACGGCGCTCGCCATTCCGTCGCCCGATCTCGTCGCCAAGGACTCGACGTACTACTGGTACGGTGCCAGCTGGTCGCAAATGTTCGCCGACGCCGTGCATCTGACGTCGCACCTGGGTCTCGACGCGCCGCCCGTGATTGGGACATTCTGGTTCAACACGACCGCGCCCAACACGCCGCTCCCCGATCCGCTCGCAAAAGAGGCTGGTATTCCGAATGCGCGCGCCAAGATGTTGAATGATGGGAAAGTGCGCGTCATTCAGTTCTGCACCATGAACACGCCAGGATGCATCGCCGGCGTCGCTGGACTCGGACGGCTCGCGCAAGCGGTCCCCGCCGCGGAACCGTGGTTCTCGACCAGCAGTGAAGGGAATTGGGGCGCGACACCAATGGAAGCCGACGCGGAAGCGGGACATCTCAAGCACTTCTACGTCGAGCGGAAGAAAGTCACCATCCCGATCGCGCTGTGGGGTGGACCGAAAGACCGGAAGCCGTGGGGTGGTATGGTTCCCCGCGATAATCCAGGTGTGACCGTCTATCCGATGGGCGGCGTGATGTACGCCCTCGTCGACAGCAAAGGCGTCGTCCGTCACATCATGCGCGGCTACAGCAAGCAAACGGAGCGGGTCATCCAATCGCGGCTCCGCCAGCTCACGAGCACCGCCAGCAACACCAGCAACGCGGGCACCGTTGCGATGACGCGGTAACCCTCCCCAGACCACGAGCTTTCTCTTATGCCTTCCTCCAATCGGCGTGACTTCCTCGCCACCACGATGATGGCCACCGCTGGGCTGGCGATGGGGGTCCGTCGCGCCGACGCCATGCGCGTCCGCGCACTCCCGCTACAGTCCCGGTTGCCTGTTTCCAAGTTCGCGCCTGATGTCGTCGACGCGGAGACGCTGCGCCGCCTCGCGCAACAAGCGATGGAAGCCGCCAAGTCCGCCGGCGCGACGTACGCCGACATTCGCATCGCGGACCGGCGCATGTTCACCATCGGGATCTATCAACCACCCGTGCCGTCGAGCAGCATCGGCTTCGAATACTCCTACGGCATTCGCGCGCAGGTCGATGGCGCGTGGGCTTTTGCGTATGGGGCCGATCCTTCACCGGCCGGGGTGACCCAAACGGCCCAAGCAGCGGTGACGACGGCGCGCAGCCTCACCAAGCTGTCGGGACCGAAAGTGGGACTCGCTCCCGCACCGGTCGCCACAGGCGAATGGACGACGCCCATCCGGATCGATCCGTTCGCCATCTCGCCCAACGAGCACGGCTACATGCTCGGTGCGTACATGAATGCGGCGGGGCGTGTGTTCGACGGTGGAATGATGCCCGAGTTCAAATGGTCGTCGGAGACGCGCGTCTTCGCGTCGACTGAAGGGTCGCTCGTCACGCAACATCTCGCGCAATTCGTCCCCGGATTGACGACGATGGTCGGACGCCCCATCGGGCTCCCGGCCATGCTGCCATTCGGCGAATTGAAACCGACCGGCGTCGGGTTCGAAGCCGTGCTCGGCACCGATCTGCAAGATCAGATCAAAGCCAACGCCGAAGAAACCGCGCGCTGGCTCGGCTATCCCGAAGGTGAAGCCGATGTCGGTCGCTTCCAAGCGGTCTTCGACGGACAGACGACGGGCGCCGTCGTCGCGGCCACGCTGCTCCCCGCGCTCGAGTTGGAGCGCGTCTTGGGACGCGACGCGAACGGTGCGGGAACGAGCTTCCTCGCGCCACCGGACGAGATCTTGAACGGCGCACCGCTGTTCGGCAACGTGCTGACCGTGAGCGCCGATCGCGCCAACCCGAACTACGGTGGCGTGAAGTGGGACGACGACGGTGTCGAGCCCGACAACTTCCCCGTGATCCAAAACGGAAAAGTCGTCGACTACTTCACCACGCGCGACACGGCGCCGTCGCTCGCGAACTGGTACGCGAAACAAGGGAAGAGCGTCAAATCGCACGGCTGCTCGGTGACGGGATCGCCGACGCGCACTCCCGTGGGAATGCCGGTGCACGTTTCTGTGGCGACGGGCTCCGCGTCGCTCGACGATCTCACGAAGCGCCTCACCGACGGCGTGCTCATTCGTGGAACGGGCTACGTCAGCTCCGACCATCAGCTCGTCGGCGGCTCGTTCTATCCGCCGATGATCTTCGAGGTCAAGAAGGGAAAAATCACCCGGCGCCTCAAGAACGCCGGTCTCCAGTTCAGCACCAAGACGTTGTGGAAATCGATCACCGCGGTCGGCGACGCCAACACGGTGCAGATCCACACGCGGCATACGTCGCACGGACAACCGGCATCGGTGTTATCCCAAGTCGTCGCCGCGCCGGCCGCGCACGTCCGTGAGATCAATCTCATCCAGCTCGGGAGGAACCGCTAATGTCGCGCCCATTCACATTGCTCGGGAATGCGGCACGCAGCGACGCGCGTTCCGCGGATTCCGCCGACAATGCTTCCAACGCTTCGCCGCCTCGCGCCGGCAAGCTCATCACGAAAGAAGAAGCGACCACGCTCGCGCAGAAATTGCTCGCCATGGTCAAGGATCGCTCCGTCGGCGTGCAGATCGAGCACACCGCGCGGACGGTGACGAAAGTCGCCAACGGGCGCGTTCTTGCGACCGACGATGGCGACGAGCTGGCGATTCAATTCGATTCACAGTTCGGCGCCGGTCTTCCGGTCACGATCGGCACGAACCAACTCGATGACGCCACATTGCGTCGCGTCGTCGAGCAAACGCAATCGATGGCGCCGCCGATTCGTCCCCCCGACGAGCCGGACGATCCAGACGATCCGAAGTACTTCACGTACAACAAGCGCGAGTACCTCCCGGTCAATCTGTGGCACGACTCGACGATCGACGCCATGCAAGTGGCGCGTAGCGAAACCGTCCCCGGGATGATCGAGCAGATCACTTCCGCCGGCCTCGTTGGTGCGGCAACCGTTGGTGTCGCGGCGCGCGCGACGATGACGTTGTATGGACCGGGGCTCACGTCCTGGAGTCAGGAGACCGACGCCGAGGTGTCGGTGACTGCACGCACCCCCGATGGAAAAGCATCAGGGTGGGCGGGACAAGCGCATCGCGATTGGGCGAAGCTCGACGTTGGCGCGGTCACGCGCGACGCGATCGACATGGCGAACAAGAGCCGCAACATGGTCGCCCTGGAGCCGGGACGCCGCACCGCGATTCTGGGACCGGCCGCCGTCGCGCAGCTCGTGCGGCACATGCCGATGATGTTCGACGCGTATCTGACCGACGTCTACAAGATGACGCCGTTCGCACGCATGGACGCGAAGTTGAACAAGATCGGCGAGCAGGTCTTCGATCGTCGCTTGATGATGATCTCCGATCCGCAGGATCCTGAAGGCGGCTATCCACCGTTCTTCGAAGTCGGCGGTGGTGGTACACCAGGGTTCCCGGTGCCGCGTCAAAATCTGGTCCAAGGCGGTATTCTCACCGACTTGTCCTACGGGCTCGGCTACAATCTCTCGATGGGAAAACCGGCCGCCGACGATCCGCACTCGTTGCGCGTCGCGCCGATGCCGGGCGTCAAAACGGCGACGATCGACGAGATGATCGCGAATTGCAAAGATGGGGTTTACGTCAACCGGTTCTCCGAAGTCGATCTCCTCGATCTCAAAACGGGGATGATGACTGGTGTGACGCGTGATGGTTGCTTCCACGTCAAGGACGGTAAGATCAACAAACCGGTCAAGAACTTCCGTTTCGCGGAGTCGCCAATCTTCGTCTTCAACAAGATCGAGATGATTGGGACGCCGAGCCGGACGGCGTTCGGGTATACGCCGCCGTCGCCGGGTGAGTGGGGAGCGCTTGCGGCGTGGCCGCCCATCGGGGTGAGCACGCGGTGGCCGCGTCTTCCCATGATCGTTCCCCCGATGATGGTGCAAGACTTCACCTTCTCCGCGCTCGCCGACGCGGTGTAAGAACACGGTGTAAGCGGTGTAACGGCGATACAACTACACTAGAGCGGCTGATCCGTACATCCGCCGCGTAGGTGACAAGAGTTGACAGCGGGCGTGCATGATCGAATACTGTTCGCATGCACGTCCGCTTGTAGCATCCAATGACTCTTCCCTTCGAAGTCTGGTGGGCGTCGGCGCCGGACGTTCCTGATGACGGAGCGCCTGTTGTGCGGCGCATCGCTAATACGCCGGCGGAAGAGACAAAGCAGGAGTCGGATCGAGCGGCGTTTGCGCGTCTTCGGATGGGTGATGAAGCCGCGATGGCGACGCTTTTTTTTCGGTATGCGTCACCGCTGGAGCGGGTGGCCGCCAGTGTCGTGCGCGACCCCGACACCGCCCGTGACGCCGTACAAATCGTCTTCACTCGGCTCTGGGAACGCCGAGCGGAGTTGGAGGTGCCGGATGACGTCGTTGCGTATCTCCACAGGGCGGTCTACCATGCCGCGCAGAATCTCGTCCGCACGGCACGCCGAGAGGAGACGCGTCGCACGGTCAGTGAAGAGATGGGAGTTGGGCGACAGACACCATCATCCGACCGAGCCGTCACCGACGCCGAATTAGAAACGATCGTTCGAAAGGCCATTTTTGACCTGAACGGTCGTTCGGGAGAGGTCTTTCGGCTCGCATGGACTGGGCGATTGACCTATGCGCAAATCGCGGCAATGACCGGAATGACGGTCAAAGGCGTCGAAAAGGCTCGCGCTCGTGCCATCACGCAATTGCGCGCGGCGCTTCGCGGCTATTGGCCGTGAGGGGATCATCGCGCCCATAAAAATCGGGCGGGGGGGGACCGCGTTTCGTGGTGTCAGTATGTGATGCGCTACGATGCTGGTTCTGACGATACTCGGGAAAATGCGGAGCTGCGGCTCGCCGCTCTGATTGCACGAGCAGTGGGAACGCCCCTTTCGCACGACGCAACTCACGCAGAAGACGAACTATCCGAGACGGATCGGCGGCTGGCGCGAGCGTTGGCGCGTGCAGGACAGTACGACGAAGCGTCTCCGGCGGAATGGTCCGAACGGCTGTCGCGGATTCTGGAGAAGAATTCAGCGGAGCGAACCTCGCGCTCGAGCCACACGATTCGTGCAGTCCGGTACGAGAAGCACACGTGGTCGCGTTGGCTGAGTGCCACAGCAATCGTGGGGGGAATCGCTGTGGCACTCAGCCAGGGTGTCTTCACGCATACGCCAGGGAACGCAGCACACGAGCTCGATGGAGCGCGGTACACGACGACAGCTGGCGAACAAAAGAACATTACTTTGCCAGATGGCAGCCACGTGCTCTTGGCGCCACAAACGACGTTGCGACTCGCCTCCGGCTTTGGTACGACGACGAGAGAGATGTCGCTCACTGGCGAAGCGTATTTCGACGTTCCGAGGACGACCGGAATCCCATTCGTCGTTCGTACCGCGCAATCGACGACGCGCGTACTCGGAACGACGTTCGCGGTGCGCCGATACGCCGCCGATCGCGCGACGCACATTGCCGTCGTGACGGGAAAAGTATCGGTCGCTGGAACGACACGTGTAGGTGATCCAGCACCAGCATCGACACTCGTTGCCGGCATGGCGATGATGCTTGCCGATTCCTCGGACGTCATCACGCGCGATCCCACAGACATTACGGCGTGGCAATCAGGGTGGCTCGTCTTCCGCGGAACGCCCGCGGAAGAAGTCTTCGCCACGCTCAGCCGCTGGTACGGCTACCAGTTCAAGAACGTCGACTCGACGCTCGCCCACCAAGTCGTCACACTCGGCGTGCAGACAGGATCATCCGAAGACGCACTCGCCACGCTGCGCCAGATTCTCGACGTCGAGCTGACCGTCGACGGCAAAGTCGTCACCGTACACACGAAACGCGGTACGGGATCCTCATCCCGCGAAGCATCGCCGCGGCATCAGAACATGTATCCATCCCATACGGAGGTCGGCCGATGAACGTACGCAGTGTCGTTGTAGTATTGGGATTCGGGTTGATGGCTGTGGCACTTCCGGCGCAGCGCCGCGTCGCCGCGGGAGAGACGCAACACGACGCGGAGCTGCGAAACATGGAATCGCTGCTCTCGCGCACGACGACCGTGCAAATCACGCGTGGATCGCTCAAAGAAGCGATCGACGCGGCCGCGGCGAGCGCACAGGTGCTGATCCAATATCGCGAAGCCGTGCTGAACGCCTATACCGCGCCGGTGACGATCCATGCCACCAACGTTCCATTAGGCACGGTGTTGGATCAACTCCTCACGGGAACCTCCCTCGGCGTCGTCTCCGGAGGGGCGATGCGATTGAGCATCGTTCGGACGACCGATCCCACCTCGCAAGGCGGGATTACAGGAACGGTGACCGATGCCAAGACCAAACGGCCACTGACCGGCGCGACGGCCAGTCTGGATGGCGCCACGAAAGGTGTCCTCACGGACGACAAAGGGACGTTTCATTTCGGAAAGGTGGCCACGGGTGAGCACACGATCCTCATCAAGCTATTGGGATATACCAAAAGTGCCCGGAATGTCACGGTGACCGACGACGCCGTTGCAACCGTTGCCGTCGAGTTGTCGGAAAGCGCCAACCAGCTCGACCAAGTGGTCGTCACAGGAACGGTGATTCCAACAGAGCGAAAGGCGATTCCCAATGCGATGACGGTGATCACCGCAAAGGACATCGAACAGCGCAACATCACCCACATCGATCAACTGTTCCGCGGCGACATCCCGGGGCTGTTCGCCGAGAACAATGGGTCGGAGACACAGTTGGGACAGGTCACGATGTTCTCGCGTGGCGCAACCGCGCTATCGTCGTCGAGCGCCGGGACGGGGAACGACGTGACTGCGAACACCGAGACCAATCCCATCAAGACCTATGTGGATGGTGTCGAGCTTGCCGATCCGCGTTACCTCTCGCAAATCGATCCCAAGAGCATCGAACGGATCGAAATCCTCACCGGGCCACAAGCGTCGACGATTTATGGAAGTAACGCGATCAATGGGGTGATGCAAATTTTCACCAAACGTGGAACGACGACGCGTCCACAGCTCGCGTTGAATCTGTTGAGCGGTTGGGTCGAAACGAACGTGGGGAACGCCAAGACGCCACAGCACGACTACAGTGCCCAGCTGAGCGGCATCGAAGGGAGAATTTCGTATAACGCTGGAACGTCATGGACGTATATCGGCCCCTGGACGCCCGCCGCTCAATCCTCCGTCTTGAGCGGTTTCGGCGGCGCTCGGCTCGAATCGCTGACTCCCGTGGGACGGGTGAACACCGACGTGTCGCTCCGGCGGAGCACGACGCAAAATGTTCAGCACGGCGGCATTTGGGAGACGGGAACCAAATCGCTGACCAACGGGCAAAATAATTCCGTCGGTCTTGGACAACATCAAAGTCCCGCCAACAATCAGTTGGCGGGACAAACGATCGGACTGACACTTGGCTACGCCCCAACGTCGTGGTGGTCGCACGATTTCGGGCTTGGACAGGATCTCGCCAACAGAGAACGGCGCATCACGGCCGCTGGATACAGCTGGATTGCCGACTCCACCGTCAGTTTGGTGCAAATCAATAGTGCGCGGACGTCGATGCACTACACGACGACACTCCAAGTGCCGTTGACGACGTTGGCGAACGCGACCGTGACCGGCGGCGTCGATGGGTGGCGCTCGCTGAGCAACACCGTGGTCGTCACCCCCACGTCGTTGACCGGAACACTGACTGGAAATCCCTACGTCTATCGCCAACCCGAGCACAATACCGGCGCCTTTTTTCAAGGGCAACTGGCCATGTTGGATCAGCTGTTCCTCACCTACGGCGTGCGCGCGGAGTGGAATCCGAATTATGGCGCGGACGCCCTGCCGAACTATGCGCCTCGCGTCGGCGCGGCCTATACGCACGACATTGGGCCCTTCACCGCGAAGCTTCGTGCCAGCTACGGACGTTCCACACGTCCACCTTCGGTGACCACCAAGAATGCGCAGTCGGTCCAAGATGCCTTCGGTGTGTTCGCCGGGCCGTTGGTCGCCGAGTATGGGAATGTCGACTATCAACGGAGCAATCCCGCGCTCACGCCCGAATATCAGCAAGGCGGGGAAGGAGGGCTCGAGCTCTATCTGGGCAACCGTGCATCATTGATCGTCACGCGGTACAACCAAACCGTCGACGCACTCATCAATCTCGCGCTCGTCGACAGCGTGCGATCGTTGCTTCCCTTTCCGTCCAATGCGTTCAGCCGAGACCAGGCGGGCTACGGATATTTGTACCAGTATCAAAATTTGAACGTGGGGAGTATCCGCAACCAAGGGTGGGAGCTCCAAGGGACGATGAACATTGGCCCCATCACGACGCGTGGAACGTACAGCTTCACTAAGAGCCGCGTGATCGGATGGACCCCGAAATACGAACAATATTTTATCTCCCGCGGCGTTCGCGAATGGCGTCCCGGAGCGACGTTCGACCTCCTTCCCGAGCACACGTGGGCGCTCGGAGCGACCTACGGAGCCGGCGGAACGATCGTCGCGCTCAACGTCAATGGAACGGCCCGGATCACGGTGTTCAATAACGCTTTCTTCTATCAGCACCTCGATCTCGGCGGAATCCGGCTCCAGGAAAACGTCGCCAACATGGGATGGGGCGTCGGATACGTCGCGTTCAATCCGGGATACGTCACCGCCGATCTCAATGCTTCGCGACGAATTCTGGGAAGTACGGAGATCGTGTTCCAGCTCCAGAATCTCACCAACCATTACGCGAACGATTTTGACGCCGGGTATGGAACGCTCGGACGCCAAACCAAAGGCGGG
>Ga0105241_10000098_pt1 | contig 64907 bp, 56 predicted proteins | sample KBSC64metaG_FD_80422 | JGI IMG/M metagenome (GOLD analysis project Ga0105241, IMG submission 80422) | Corn rhizosphere microbial communities from Kellogg Biological Station, Michigan, USA - KBS C6-4 metaG | ecosystem: Host-associated > Plants > Roots > Rhizosphere > Soil | place: Michigan, USA... | reverse complement strand
TTTTCAATTCTGATTGATGCAGGAGAAATGCCCGCGACTTTGAACCGTTATGAGAATCACTTGCGGACGAGTGCAGGAGTGCTATTCTGGCGCGTCGTCGAAATAGCGCAAGGAGGATGACGTGAAGAAGGGGATATTGCTGGCATTTGGGGGGCTGATTCTACTGGCTGGGTGCGATGTGGGGAACAAGCCTGCGGCGACTGTTCCTGCGACTCCGAAGTGGAAAGGGCAGCCATATCGGATTGCATTCGACAAGCCTGAGGCGAAGCCGAACCCTACGGGATTGTCGATCCCCGCGATCAAGTACACGGCCAATCCAGATGCATTGGAGAGAAGAGCAACCCTGGTCGTCCGCTTCGACAATTCTTCGGCTAAGAATCCAACTGGTTCACCGATGGTCAATAAGATGATCATGGCGCCGGTGGACATCAAAGGCGAAGAAGGAGCGCTCTCGTCGGACTACATGACTGCAGCCGCCAAAGGATTGGCCAGCATCATGGGCGCATACCACATGAACGGGAAGATCAAGATTTCGGTGGCCCTCGCGCGATCGTCGTTGACCAATCAGGCAGGAGATACCGAAGTCGATCAGAAGCGCCTGTCAGACTGGCTCGATGGCGAAGTTACGTTCAAGAACCCGCATCCGAAAGGATAAGACACCAAGGGACAGGGCCCAAGTTGACAAGAGACGAAGAGCCGCAGATATCTAATCTGCGGCTCTCCTGCTATCGGCAGCCTTTCTGCTAGCTGGCGAGGGCGCGGATGGCGCTTACGCCAGCGCCGAGGAGGGCAGTGGCGTCGTCGTTGGGAAGGATCTCGAGCGAGTAGCTGAGGAGCGGGCTCATCTTCACCATGGTTTCAAGATGGCGTCGCAGCATCGGGATATCCAGAAACCCTACGTTGTGTCCGGTGAAGTAAAAGCGGCCGGCGCCAGCCAGGTGAATGAAGGATGCAGTGGCGGCTGCGAGTGCGCGATGCCACAGGTCGACAAACTCGCGGCAACGATCATCACCCTTCTTCGCATTGGCGAAAATTTCCTCCGGCTCCAGGTCGAGGAACCGCATTCGCATCGCGCGATATCCCATGATGCCTTCGAGGTGACCGATACCGCCACAACCGCAGAATCGCTCCTTAGGGTCGAGCGTCACCGTGATGTGTCCGCCTTCCCATATGCCGTCAACATAGGGCCAGCGCCCATAGCCAATGCCGTTTCCGATGGTCCAGACACGCGTCAGTTTGTTGAGCTGGCCTCGCGTCGCTGCCACTCCGGCAGCAATCGCATCTGCATCGTTGGCGATGTGTACGGGAGCGCTCAGACCTTTCTCAGCAAGGACGCGGGTGAGTTCATCAGCCAGGCGTACGCCTTTGAGTTGGGTGAGGTTGGGGGAATCTTCAACGACGCCGTGGCGGACGATGCCCGGGACTGCGACTCCGATCGCGTCTATCTGGTTCTTGCCGGCAACGGAGACGATCTCTTTCGCCAGGATGTCGACGATGTCTCCGACGGGCACGGCGCTCAGTGCGTCGATCTCATTGGCATTCTGGGGATAGCGAACCGTCTCACCAGCGAGACGCATGTCTTCAAGTCTGCCGGCGACGATGTGCTCGGTCATGACGGCGCCGATTGCGGTAGTCATTTCGCCCTCCGTGGGGGAAAAGCGTGCGCGGTTGATACAAAAGAACGGGATTGAGGGCTTGTCACGAACATTGCTAGTCCACCTGGTAGCGGTGCAAGCGCCCGAGACCGTTGAAAGCTGCCGCCTTGTAGCACTCGGCAAGAGTTGGATAGTTGAAGACAGTATCGACAAAGTAGTCAACGGTGCCGCCCATGATCATGACGGCCTGACCGATATGAACGAGCTCACTGGCGCCTTCGCCAATGATGTGCACGCCAAGCACCTTACGGGTGTCTCGATGAAAGATGAGCTTGAGGCGTCCGGTTGTATCTCCGCGAATCTGGCCGCGTGCGGTTTCACGGTAGAAGGCCATTCCAACTTCATACGGCACGTCCTCGTCTGTGAGCTGCTCTTCGGTTTTGCCGATGAAGCTGATCTCGGGAATGGTGTAGATTCCGTACGGATAGAAGCTGGGATTGGAGGAAGTGTGCGTGTCATCGAAGGCGCGCGCGGCAGCGATGCGGCCCTGTTCCATCGATACGGAGGCGAGGGAAGGGAAACCCACGATGTCGCCGACGGCATAGATATTCGAAACCTTGGTCTGGTAGTGCTCGTCGACGGGGATGCGGCCGCGATTGTCTGCTTCGAGACCCGCGGCCGAAAGATTGAGGTCTTCGATGGCCCCCTGGCGGCCAACGGCATAAAGAAGAGCGTCGCCAGATACACGTTTTTTGCTTTCGAGATTGGCCACTACCGTGCCGTCAGGAAGCTCCTCAACACTTGATACTTCTTCGCCAAGCCGCATGGTGACTCGACTGTCGCGAAGATGATAGCTGAGGGACTCGACGATTTCCTGATCGGCAAATTCGAGCAGTTTGGCGCGCTTTTCAATAAGGGTGACGCGAACCCCGAGGGTTGCGAACATGCAGGTGTATTCGACTCCGATAACACCACCGCCGACAACAATAAGAGATTTGGGCAGAGCCGGCAGATCGAGAACCTGGTCACTATTGATGATGGTGCGGCCATTGATCGGAACCTTGGGCGATGCGGCGGGCTTGGTACCCACTGCAATGATGATGCGATCGCCTTCGATGGTGGAGTCACCGGAGAGCCCCTGCACACGGACGTGGTTGGCGTCGACGAAGCTCGCGATGCCATGCACGATGTCGATGCCGTTGCGCGAGAGTTGGGCCTCGGTCACGTCTACTTCCGTTTTGATGACAGCCTGGACGCGAAAGGCGAGGTCTGCCATCGTGATGCGCTCTTTGACGCGGTAGTTGATGCCATAGACCGCCCGGTAGTTGTAGCCGGACAGATGGAGGACGGCTTCCCGCATTGTCTTGGACGGGATGGTGCCGGTGTTCACGCAGACTCCGCCGACAACGGCTCGGGATTCAACCACGGCGACCCGCTTCTTCATTTTCGAGGCGGCGACAGCGGCGCGTTGTCCGGAGGGTCCGGAACCGATGACGACGAGGTCGTATTTAGCGGCACTCATGTATTGAGTCTCCAGGGGCGGCCCGGCGAAACGGTGCAGGCCGAAGTATATCAACCGGCCCGCGAACAAGGAGCGGTTTGTGGGGCCCTATGCAAGACGCTCCGGTGCGTGTACGGGAGAGCGCTGTGTGATTCGACTACTCATGCAGGTGCGTAGCTTGGATTGGCGCTCAGGCCGGCATGTTGCTTCCTGCCGCGTTCCCACGTGAGATGAGATTGTCTCGACGGTGCTCAGGTTTCAGGAATGAAAGCCAGCGATTGCGGGAAGTGGGACGCCAATGCGCACGTCCATTGGCTTGAATGGCGGTTCCCTTGTGGATTGAAGCATGAATGGATATGCTTGGGCCGGCTTTTGTCTCATGGCGGGAAGGAAGTGAGGCTGGATGAATTTGAGCTTGTGGCGGTCTGTTCTGTGCGTGATGGGAAGTCTCGCTCTTTGTGCTCCGCTGTCGGGCCAGTTGACGGCCGAGCAGGATCGGGCCCGGCTGCTCGGATTGCTGGGATTGACGGATTCGCAGATGCGGCCCCGACCGGATGGAAATCCAAAGTCGCCGAATTCGACGAATTATGATCTGGCGAAAGCGAGTGTGTATTCGAAACTGCCGAATCCGCTGCTCTTCAAAGATGGGCGGCCCGTGAAGAGCGTCGTAGATTGGGCGGAGCGATCCAAGGAGATACGCGCGGACTTCGACCGGGAGATTCTGGGGCATACGCCTGCATCGCTGCCTTCGGCTGAGTGGCGGGTGATCAGCACAAAAACTGAGAAGTACGGTGGTGTGAATGTCGTGACGAAGCGGCTGTCGGGGCATGTAGGGAAAGACTCGCCCGAGGGGTTCGACATCGATCTGCTTCTGACCGTTCCGGAGCACGCAGCAGGTCCGGTCCCTGTGGTGATGGAACTGGCCTTCGAAGATGACTTCAAGCGGGCTAAGAGCGGCCCCTTGGATAGCTACTCTCCGCTGCCGTGGGGAGTGGATGGAAAGCTTGTTGTGCAGCGTGGATGGGGATTCGCAATTCTGAACCCGGTGAGCATTCAGAAAGATGGTGGATCGGGGCTGACGAGCGGGATCATCGGCCTGGTGAACCATGGCAAGCCGCGCGGCCTTGAAGACTGGGGAGCGCTGAAGGCCTGGGCTTGGGGCGCTCATGAGGCATTGCGTTATTTCCAGACAGACAAGGCTATCGACGCGAAACAGTTGGGGCTGGCAGGGCACTCGCGATTCGGCAAGGCTGTGCTGGTGACGATGGCGTACTATCCGGAGTTTGCGATTGGATACTCGAGTTCCTCGGGCGAGGGCGGCGCGAAGTTGTATCGACACATTTATGGGGAGACAATTCCGAATCTCTGTGGACCTTCGCTGTATCACTGGTTCGACGGTGAATTCCTGCGCTACGGTGGACCGTTGAATGCGGGCGATTTGCCGGTCGACAATCACGAGTTGATCGCGTTGAGCGCGCCTCGCCCATTGTTTATCGCGGGGGGCTCCGACGTCGGAGATGGATACGCAAATCCGAATGGAGATGCGTGGGCCGATACACACGGGATGTTCCTGGCGGAGGTTGCAGCGGCGCCTGTGTACCGGCTGATGGGGGCGAAGGATCTGGGGACAACGGAGTTTCCGAAGATGGGCACTGCGTTGACCTCAGGAGATCTTGGTTTTCAACAGCACGATGGAGGGCACCTGGCGGAACCGAGCTGGCCATACTTTCTCGAATTTGCGAGCAGATATCTGCACGTTGCGAAGTGAGTGGGAGTTTGGGCCGGTCAGTGTATTGTTTCCCACCCTTGCTTCGCAAGGATGGGGCACCCGGCGTTGGACGTGATCGGAGCGTCGTTCCCGCCCTAGCAGAGCTACGACGGGCACCCACCGAAAAAGATGGGAACCGCGCGGAGTAGATCAGTGCGCTTGTGGAGCTTCGATGGTGTGGAGGAGATTGATGATTTCGGGAGCTGCAATGCCTTTGTAGTCGGTTGAGAGCAAGCCGTAGGTTTCGACTGCGTCGTACTTGCGGCTGGTGCCGCTCGATTGAGTTCCGTTGAGCGGCCAATAGCTCCAACTCAGACGGTTCTCCTGCTGAAGAAGCTGGATGAAGAGGCGGAACCAGTCGGCGTTGGCTCCGCAGTCAAGATTCTGGCATGTTCCGAATTCGCCGATCCAGAGAGGCACGGGCAGCTGCGCGTGGAGAAGGTAGCCAACGCGGGATTCGTATGCCTGTTTCATTTCGACGAGGCTGGAAAAGGGGTGGCTCGAGTCGTAGTAGGCGTGGGGTGAGTAGACGAGCCGGTTTGGGATGCTCAGGTGAACAGGAAGCTTGTCGAAACCGGTGAGGTTGGTGGAGTACTCCGGGCCTTCGACCATGATGAGGAGGCGCGGGTTGGCGGAGAGAACGGCGTTGCCTCCGCGCTCGGCCGCTGCGTGCCAGTCGAGTTTTGGATTTGATCCTCCCCAGGTCGCGCCGCTGCGGAGTTCGTTGCGGAGGTCCGCGCCGACGACCCAAGGCTGGTTGCGATAGCGGAGGGCGATGGCTTTCCAGTCGGCAAGCCAGTGATCTTCAGGGTAGCCGGCGTTGTACCAGAGACCGTTTCCATCGGTTTCACTGCAGCACCAGTCGGCGCGGCTGACGTGGTTGTCGAGGATGACCATGATGTGAGCGCGGGCGAGAGCGGCGATCACCGCATCCATGATCTCCATGGCATGCAAGTTTTTGAATTGCGGATTGGCGGCAATGGCGTAGGCGGGCGGCAGGGGATTGCGCTCAAAGGTTTCGTTTGCCCAGGGAAGACGCACGGAGTTCACGCCCGTGTTGCGGATCTGGTCAATGATCTGCGAGAGGGGCGCATGATCAAGACCGCCGGCGATGTACTCCTTTTCGTCGAAGCCGTACCAGTTCACAGAGGTGAGGCGGACGGGATGGTTTGCGGAGTCGAGGACGCGATAGCCCTCGGTGTGTAGAGGCGGAGCGATGCGCGCCCGTTGTGCCGGGCAGATTGGGGTCACGCAGAGGGCCAGCATCGACAACGTGGAGAATCGCAGGTTCCTGAAGAGAGGCATTGCGCAAAGTATACGAGAGGCTCAGAGGGGCTTGGACATCTTGATGCAGTGGCACTGCTGGCCGTCTTTAAGAGCGCGCGACATGTGGAACTCTTCGGTTCCGGTCTCAACGAACCCGAGACCGCGATAGATCGGGAGCAGTTCGGGTCGAAGACTCAGGACGCTGATGTCGATGACCTCGCAACCTCTCCTGCGGAGGTAATCTTCTGAAGCCGCGAGCATCTGCTTGCCGATCCCGGAGCGCTGATAAGCTGGATCCACGGCGAGCATGCCCAGATAACCCCGAATTCCACGACACTCTGCATAGATGGATGCGACGATCTCTCCCGAGAGATTTTCGGCGAGGAGGATCTCGCCACTCTGCATCATGGCCGCGAGACGTTCTTCATCGGTGCGGGTGCCTTCAAGAAACGTTTCAACGGCGAAGGCAGCATTGATGAGCGGAATGAGACGGGAGCGGTCTGCGGGCGTGGCAAGGCGGACGTGGGCGACGTTTGTGGACATGGCTCAGTGTCTCAATCAGCTTAGCGAACGCCACGTCTCAGAATCGAGACGTGGGCCCGGTTCGGTTTCTGTGAATCTTTTTAAAACGCGAACTCAATTGTGGAGAATGCCGCGGTCGCGAAGGATCTGCATGATGTCCTGATGTGGCAGGTAGAGCAGGATCTTGAAGTCTGCCTCTTCAGTGTCGGGGAAGCCGGTGTCGATGAGGAAGGTAGAGTCGGTGTCGAACTGCTGGGCAGGGGAGTTTTCGGGCACGAAGGAGAAGTGCCAGGTGGTGCGGGCGAGAACGTAGCGCGAGTCAAGTCGCGCTTCTTGCACTGCGGTGAGTTCAGCCGGTTGAGAGCCGAGCTGGTCGAAGAGAGCTTTGCGCTTGGGGAGCACGGCGGCGAAGTCGGTGGCGCGGACGGTCTGTGCCCCGGACGGTCCGGCGAAGAGGAAGGTTTCGGCGAAGTGGGAGACGACTGCGGGCATGTCGTCTTCGGCGGTTTCGCGGGCGTAAAGGGCGAGGAAGTGGGAAACAGGTGTTTCGATTTTAAGCATGGCAGTCTCCTTGAATCAGGGGCAGGATGGTGCCAATCGGATGGCCCGATCTGAATCCGCATGATGGGCACGGAGCGGTCCGAAGCCGTGAGGCACTTTAGTATTATATCAAACCATATGGGATAAGTCAAGCGAATTGTGCGGCTTATGGCTTCTGATCGCGGATCCATAGGATGAAGTCCATGGGCGCCGGCGTGCCTCCGAGAGCGCGAAGGCGCGTTGCGCATTGGGAGCGATGACCCTGACTGTGAAGGACCACTTGTGTCATAGCCTCGCCGACCGAGACAGTGGTGCCGGGAAGAGCGCGGGGCTGGATTTGCCGGTCAAGGTCGTCGGCGGTGACGCGGGAGAGCCATTCACGTTCGAGCTGCTCGGTCTGGGCGAATTGGGCAGTGAGGGCGGCGTGGGACTCGGGAATGCGCTTCTCTTGTTCATCGACAAATGGCTGACCGAGAGTGAGGAGTAGCCAGTACCGGTTGGAGACGAGGATGTGATGGAGGAGTTTGCGGAGTTCCGGATCGTTGGTGGCAGGCGCGCACTCTTGGACGGAGCGGAGAAGGTTGTGATTAGCCCACCATTTGTGGCGGATGAGCTGATCGATCAGGGGGAGCATGGGAGGAATTTAGCAGATTCTGATCCAGCGCACTGAGGGCAGAATGGGTGAGGAGGTCCCAAAAATGTGTCGATTCGCCGCTGGAGATCGAGTCAGGGTTGCAGAAGATTTCTTCTGGGCGTGTGGAGCTATTGGAACGGTGGCCACTCCTCCTGAAGCTGTTGCGTCGCTCAGTGGGCGGTGGAACGACGACCTCACTCGGCAGGAGAAGAGCGCGCTCGGTACGCACACGGTGTATTGGGTATGGTTCGATGAGCCGCAGTTTGATGCGGATGGGGATGGTCCATTTCAGGGAGGCAGTATCTGGGCCAGCAAACTGAACCTGTTGCCACTCACTCTGCACTGATCCCGCCCAGACTTTGAGATGAAGCTTGGAGCACTGAAAGAATCGTCACGTCTAATTGGTATGGGAACTATCAATGCATTGACTCGCCGTGAGAGCGGCAATAGGCTGAACGATATGGAATTCAAAGTAAGTGAACTCGAGAAGGAGCCGATCGAGTTCGATCTCGCGATGCCCGCGGGACATATTAATTTCGGCGAGGAAGCGGAGCAGGAAGGGAACCTGCAGACCTCGGGATTGGCGGAGGTCATTCACGAACATCGGGGACCCCGGGACATCATCGCGGATATCCGTCTTCGGGGAAAGTTTGCAGGGAAGTTCCAGGTGCCGTGCGCGCGATGTGTTGAGCCCGTTGATCTTCCGCTCGAGGGGGAGTTTGACCTGATCTTCAGGCCGATCGGGGCGGATGCGGGATCCTCGGAGCGGTCGATAACGGCAGTGGAGACGGAAATCGGTTATTATCAGAAGGACAGTCTTTTGCTTGAAGATGTGCTGCGCGAGCAGGTGCTTTTGACTCTGCCGGTCAGGACGCTGTGCAAGGATGACTGCAAAGGACTTTGCCCGCGCTGCGGTCAAAACCGCAACAATCAGAATTGCTCCTGTGAGGAAGGCCAGACGGATCCTCGCTGGGAGGCGTTGTCGGGGTTGCGCAGCAGGATAAAGTCCACAAAACAATGATTTTTGAGGCGTTACAGCCCCTGCTGAGATGCAGATTGGATCGCGTGCGGTCCGGATGGGCTGAGAACGCGAAAGGAATTGCATCATGCCGAATCCGAAAAGGCGCCATTCTTCGCGCCGCAGCGCCAATCGCCGTGCCCACGACTTCCTGACTCAGACCGGCGTCTCGGAGTGCCCGAACTGCCACGAGAAGAAGCTTCCCCATCGCGCCTGCCCCAAGTGCGGGGAGTACAAGGGCCGTGCGGTGCTCGACACCAAGGAAGCCGCGAAGTAACCAGACACTCTCCGCATAAGACGCTGGAATATGCCATTATGCAAAGTGGTCGAAGACGGGGTCGTTGAGAACGGCCCCGTCTGTATTTCCGGCAGTTTCCGATTCATAACCTGGCCGCCACGGTGACGCAGCATGCTTTGTGACATCGTTCTTGACGCAGTCGGTTCCGATAAGGCTCCCGAGCCCGAGATCAAGGGCGCGATTATGGCAGCGCGTGAGCTTCCTGTGCGCGTGCACCTGGTGGGGCCGTCCTCTGAGCTGCGCGATCTGCTGGATGAGCATCTCGAAAACGAAGAACTGCCCATTGTGATCCACCATGCGTCGGAACGAATCGGCATGGATGAGAAGGCTGCGCACGCAGTTCGTACGAAGAAGGACAGCTCAATGCGCGTTGGGCTGAAGCTGGTGCGTGAGGGCAAGGCCAAAGGTTTTGTGACAGCCGGCAATACAGGCGCTGCGATGGCGACGGCAAAAATGGTACTGGGCGCCCTGCCGGGAGTCGACAGGCCGGCACTGGCAACACCGATGCCGAGCGCGTCGGGCAATGCCTGCGTGCTGCTGGATGTGGGCGCAAATGTCGATTGCAAGGCACATAACCTCGAGCAGTTCGCAGTGATGGGCGAGATGTATGCGCGCAGCGTGCTGAAGATTCAGCATCCGCGTGTGGGGCTGCTGTCGATTGGCGAGGAAGAGACAAAAGGCAACGATCTCACGCGCGAAGCGTTTCCTCTGTTGAAGGCGCTGCCCATCAAGTTCATCGGAAACGTAGAGGGGCGCGATATCTTCAGCGGACTCGCTGATGTGATTGTCTGCGACGGCTTCGTTGGCAACGTGGCGCTGAAGACAAGCGAGGGAGTGGGACGGTTTGTCCGCGATGCATTGCGCGAATCGCTAACCCGGACGGTTACGGCGAAGGTGGGCGCGCTGCTGTCGCGGCAGGCGTTCAATGATTTCCGGCGCCGGTTGGATTATCGCGAGTACGGCGGCGCTCAGCTGTTGGGCGTGCGCGGGGTTTGTGTCATCGGGCATGGGTCATCGAACGATCGGGCGATCTTTAACGGGATTCGCGTGGCCTATGAATTCGCGCATGCGGGAACAAATGAGCGGATTGAGCAGGAATTCTTAAAGCGGCCTCCCAAGCGCAACGGTCATGGAGATGAGACGGGACCGGACGCGACCATTCACTAGCTCGATCAGCCTTTTTTGCCGGCCCAGACTGCTTCCAGTGGGCTATCCAAAACAGCCCGCGGATGATTGTTGATCAAAATGGACAATGCCAATACAGAGGTCTTGAAAGCATGGCTGAAGGATCTGGCGTGTCCTGTCTGCTACGCGACTTTACGGTTTACTGGGGTTTCTGTTCTGTGCGTTGGATGCGGAAGGAAGTACCCCATCGAGGACGGTATTCCTGTGCTGATCGGTGACAGGGCGGACCCCAGTTCTCCGGACAGTCTCTGATTTCTGAGAATCCTTGACCCAAATGGACGAAACGGACAAGTGTCTGCGTCTCATGGAATCTGATTCTCCTGTTCAGAAGCGCCGAGACAGCTGGTCAGGCCTCTCCTGCGGAGGTGGCGAATTGTGCAATTTCTTGCATAGAGCTATTTGAATAGGGTGCAGGCGGTCGCAATTGTCCTAAAGGTGGATTGACGCAGGAGAAGGGTCGGGTTAAGCTCGGCTTGCACTGTGGGTAGTTCTCGTGCCGAAGCATTGCACGCGACCACTTCAGCTTCGATTCAGACTCCCGACATCCTCCATCAAGAGAGTCCTGTACATGAAATCTTTTCCCGTTTCTGCCTTGTCCTGGTTTGTCACCGCTCTACTCACATTCACTACATACTCCGCAGCTTCTCAGAAGATCAAAACCTTCGACTTTCCAAACGGTCTTGGTACTACGCCCGTCGGTATTTCACAGTTTGGGCAGGTGGTCGGCTACTACGGAGATACAAAGCTCGGAACAGTGCGCGGTTTTGTGCGCAACCCGAATGGAAAGATCTGGTCCTTTGGCAGCCAGGGCGCTAGCATAACGGTGCCCACCGGTGTGAATGCGTGGGGACAAATCGCCGGCTATGTCGGGCAACAGCAAAACTCTGGGTATTTTGAATTCGGATTTGTGCGAAATCCATTCGGCAGTATCGCGATGTTCAGTGTCCCAGGCCAGATGATTACCCTTCCGCAAGACATCAGTTTGGCTGGTGAAACCGTCGGGTACTACGAGGACGTTGCGCAGACTACACATGGATTTATCCGCCATGGAGACGGAAGCCTCAGCACCTTCGACGCGGGCCCAAGCTTCTTCGGAGCCGGAACCCTCGCATTGGGAATCAATGCCTGGGGGCGAAGCACAGGATCTTACAAAGACCTGCAGTTTGTACTGCAGCATGGCTTTGTGCTGAAACCTGACGGAACGATGGAGAGCTTCGATGCTCCTGGTGCGATGAATACTGCTCCGCAGTCGATCAACACAATGGGGCAGATCGTCGGCAGCTATAACGATGCCAGTCAGGTTAATCATGGATTTGTTCGCAATCCGGATGGAAAGTTTGAAACGTTTGACGCTCCCGACGCGACGAACACGTGGGCTACTGCGATCAACGATCGAGGGCAGATCATCGGCACCTATTCTGACATTGCTTCCGATCTGCACGGTTTCTTGAGACAACCGGACGGAAGCATCAAGATCATCGATGTCCCGAATGGGGTTTCGACAGTTCCAACTGGCATCAACGCCTCAGGACAAGTCACGGGTGTGTACACCGACTCAAGCCGGGATCAGCACGGATTCGTGACCGGTGCTTTCAATGTCAACCACTGAGATGGCCTGAAATCCGGCGGAACTACTAGCAGGTTGTCGCCCGCTCACCGATAGGCAACCTGCTCTTCATTTGAACGCGCCAGGAGATCCCAGACGTCGCCGGCCTGCATTGCCGACGCAGAGAAGTTTGGATCGTCAATGCCTGGCATCGGCGACTGGAGCAGGCGTGCAGGCTCATCCCATGGTTCGTCGGTGAGCGGGAACGTACCCCAGTGCACGCCAAGCATGTGCTCTGCGCCGACCTCCTTTGCGATTTGGACGGCTTCGGCAGGGTCGGTGTGCTGCATGCTCATGAACCAGCGCGGTTCGTAAGCGCCGATTGGAAGAATCGCGACAAGCGGAGCTCCGCAGCGATTGCGAATCTGGGCGAAAATCTTGCCGTCTTGATAGGCGGTGTCCCCAGCGCAGTAGATCCTGCCGGAAGGCGTGTCGAGCACAAACCCGCACCACAGAGCCTGACGCCGATCGCCCAGCCTGCGCGCAGACCAGTGATATGCAGGAACGATGGTGGCGTGTACATCTGACGAGAGCGGGAAAGATTGCCACCAGTCACCGGTCTGAACGGGAACCTGCGTAGCATCTTTGTGGATGACCGTGTCGTTGCCTAGCGGCGAAATGATGAGCGGGTTGTGCTGCGCATGGATCGCGGCAATGGTGGCGGTATCCATGTGGTCGTAATGATTGTGGGTGATAAGCACAGCATGGATAGGCGGGAGATCGGCTAAAGCAACAGCTGGAGGATTCCGGCGGCGCGGGCCGAGAGCTTTGAACGGGCTCACCCGATCAGACCAGACTGGATCGATCAGGATGCTGATGCCCGCAGTCTGGATCAGAAGCGACGCATGACCGATGCATGTGATGCGGAGACCGTCGATGCACGCTTCCGGTTTGATCCCTGAGCGCCCCGGGACCGAGATGGGCCATTTCGCGTGTTTCCCGAAGAGTTGCCACCGAAGAAGGTCGAAGAGACTCTTATCGGTCGGCGCGAGACCGGGGTGGTAGAACTGCTTGCCGTCAAAGTGGTCCGATGCGGGACCGGAATAATAGCGGTTAGCCAACGGTTTCTTTCCTCTGACCGCTTCGAGACGGCAGGTCTACTCCAGGATGCTATAGAGCGAACCTATGCTCCAAATTATTGGGGGACCGCCGTTCGCAGTAAGCACGCACGAGTTTTCAAGGAAGCTGGCGATTGGTGGATCGAGGCCACATCGAACGTGATCGCTGATTTCTGTTCTGCGGCGGATTCGGCGGCTTGAGCTCCGTTCTGCAATCTCGTTGCAGAGAGAGCGCAACAGGAAACGCAGGCGATAATCAGACTGAGTACGGTGAAGCTGCGCAGGCTCGACGTTCGCGGCATAACAGAATGACGAAATTCACATCGTAAGCGCTTCGGTTTCTTTGCTCATTTTGGCGGTGCGCTCAAGCTTGTCCCAGTTAAAGGGCTTACCATCGATGGCACGCTTCAGAGTTTTCGCGAGAACGATCGAGAAAACCTGTCGATAGGCGAAGCGCTGCAGCCAGATGTGGAAGAGCAGCCAACCGTCGCCCTTGTTGGCGGGATGACGGCGCTCGAGGCTGAAGGCAATGAGCGATGTCACAAAGTCGATGAGCAGAAAGGCACCGAAATAGGCGAGGAGCTTTTCAAGGCTCGCAGCGGAGGCAGCTTCGGGGTGATAGTGGCGGTCGACGAAGTAGTGCACCAGCCCGGCGAGGAACATCAAATCAATGAACGGCGAGACGAGGGGAAGGAACATCTGGAAGATAAGAATGTTCGGAAGCGCAAAGAGCCCCATGGCCTTATTGCGCACGAACGCCATCTTGTGTTTGAAGACGGCCTGCAGAATTCCAAATGACCACCGGAAGCGTTGGCGCATCAGGCCCTGTGCGTCGATAGGAGCTTCAGTAAATGCGAGAGCGCGGTCCTCATAGACGACCTTGTATTGTTGCTCGAGAATGTTCATTGTGAGGTCGGCGTCCTCGGCGACAGTGTTCACCGGATAGCCGCCTGCGGCCTTCGCCGCGGAGGTTCGCCAGGCGCCAATCGCGCCGGGAACAACGGTGACCACGTTGAACAGATCCAGAGCGCGGCGCTCGAAATTCTGGCTGGTGATGTATTCAAGCGCCTGCCAGCGCGTCCATAGGTTGACGCGATTTCCAACTTTAGCGTTTCCTGCGACTGCTCCCACCTTGGGATCTTCGAAGTGCGGGATGAGCTTCGAGATCGCATCCATGGCAATGACAGTATCCGCGTCAATGCCGACGTAAAATTCTTCCTCGATATGCTCGAGGCCATAGTTGAGGGCTGCGGCTTTGCCTCCATTTGCTTTCGTCAGGACCTGCACGCGCCCTTCTTCGATGTCTTTGGCGTATGCTTCGCGTGCGACTTCAAAGGTGCGGTCCTTTGAGCCATCGTCGATTACGATGACGCGAAGGTTGGCATAGTCCGAGTTGAGAACTGATCGAATAGTGCGCACGATCACCTTCTCTTCGTTGTATGCAGGCACGAAAACGGCGACACGTGGATTGAAGCCGGGTGAAGCAGCCCGATGCGGCTTCCGCAAGCGATCGATGATGGCGAAAAGGCCGACGAGAATCAGGCGTGCGCTCATGAGGACGTCGCCTAGAAAAAAGACGAGCACGATGAATCGACCGATGACTGAAAGCGCGGAGAACGCAATGGAATCCGGAATCGCTCGGATGTATTGGCGCGTGGTGAGCGGGGGCATCACCTGTGACGTGGTCATGCCCATGAGCGCGGAAGTCGGAACGATCTTATAGCCGTGACTGCGAAGTGATTCGATCAGCAGGGGCAGGGCCGCGATGGTTGCACTGCGGTCTCCGCCGCCGTCATGGAGCAAGATGATGGAGCCACGGAACTGTGGCTTCACCTTCATGGTCTCGAGTTGGTCGAGAACGATCTTGGTCATCTCGGCCGGGCTCTTCCTGATTGGCTCCCAATCGTGTGTGTCGATCTTGTTTCCCACGATCGTGAGGCCAAGTTGCTGAATGCGCACAACGGGCGCTGCCTGATCGTCCGTATCGGGCTCTTCGTCAATGTCGTACGGCGGTCGGAAATAGAGCGGCTGTACTCCCAGCTTGCTCGCGAATAGACGTTCCGTGAGTTTGACCTCGAGATCGAGCTGATTATTCGAGATCTCGCTGATATCCGGATGAAAGTAGGTATGGTTGCCAATCTCATGGCCTTCACGCTGGACTCGCTGCATGAGACCGATGTTTTCCTGCGCCTCCGCGCCGATCATCATGAAGGTGCCTTTGACGTCATACTTCTTCAGGATGTCCAAAATCTTCGGAGTCCATTTGGGATCGGGGCCATCGTCAAACGACAGCGCAACTTCATTCGGGTGATACCCGTAGTATTGGACGGTGTAGGTGTGCGGGTACACGTCCATGTGCTCGTCGATGATGAGCTTTTTGCGCGGGTCAGGCTCATCTGTGTCGACCTGAACTGAGCGCTTGCCTGGCTGAGGCAGACCTGTGACGCGCAGGATGTCGCCGTAGCCCTCCTGGTCGACGTCATGGCCAGGTTTGAGATCGCCAAGAGAATCGAGGGCAGTTGCAGCGCTTGGTTTATCCCAGATCTTCCACATGGCGCGGTCTTCACCGCCCAATCTCCAAAGGACGAAGGTGCGGATACCAAGTTGACGAGCAGCACGAAGCTCATTCAGCATCGTCACGCCATCAAGAAACCAGACGATGTGACGCGTGTGCGTGTCTTCGTCGATGTACTCGAAGTGCGGATTGAGGGTGTCATAGTCGAGGTCGAGATCGGCATCGACATCGCTCGCAAGCTGCCATACGTCGGAGACGTGGGGATGCTCCTCGGTATTGACGACGTGTGGCGTACGAATCTTGGGGTCGCGCGCCTTGGGATCGGGGATAGACATCTCCCAGTCGTAACCATAGTTGCCCACAGCGCAGATGATTTTGTTGAGGGGAACGGACTTGAGAACGCGGTTGAGATTGCCGACGAACCAATCCTGACTGGCAATCGGTCCGGGATCGCTGGACGTCTCGTGCTGGTCGTAGTTCATCAGCACGATTGCGTCGGAATTTGCAGAGATGCTTTTCAGTTCTTCAGCGGACGCTGAGGCCGGCACATTGACGTAGAGGCGCAGGTTGCGCGGGTGAAGGTCGGCATACACTTCCTGTACGAAAGTCAGATAGAAGGGAAGCGCGTCGTCCTTGAGGTTTTCTATATCGAGCGAGAGGCCGTGGTAGGCCGGGAACGCTGTGAAGAAGTGCTGAAACTGATCGCGCAGGATCTGCCGTTTCGCCGGGTCCTTGAGGACCTCGCCCATGGCGGGATCAAATTCAGCCGTATGAGCATTGACGTTGTTGAAGTGGGGGAAGATTTCCGTATCTTCCTTATCCTGCTGAATAACCCGCTTGACCTTATTGTTTTCGTCGGGGTCGTGGGCTACCCCATTCTGAAAAATGGGGAATTCAAAGCCATCTTGTGTCGTGCCCTGAAGGTCAAGGGAAGGAGCATCAACGTGCAGCCACTGCGGAAAGAGCAGATCAATTTGATGAACGTGCTCCTTCAAGGACGAATAACTGGCCGCGTCATCCGGGATGTAGTAAGCGGCACGGACTCCTTCGTCAGAGTTGAATGGGATCTCAGACGGCTTGCGACTGGTCTTGCGTCGAGGGGTGTGCTGGGTCCGGCCGTTGTGGTTAAGCTGACTGCGGTTCTGCTGGAGAGCCCGATAGGTGTGCTTCTGGGAAGGAAAGAGTAGCCCGGGCAAACTTTGACCGCGCAGGACATTGAAGATAAATCCTGCGAGAACCAGCGTGGAAATGACCGCGGTGACGTCCAGGATGCGACGCAGGCGCTTCCATCTGGTTCGCTGAGGATCAAAGAATATCTGTCTATCGGGCATTAGCGTCTACGCTATACAGTACGAATCGTATGGAAGCTGACCCCTTGAGTCAATCGATGCAGACGGTGAAGGCAGAGAACAAGATCCGTGCAGTGTTGTCGATTTTGCCGCCGTTGTTGGCGGGGGCCTTGCTTCGTCTTTGGATGCTGAAGCACTTCTTTGAGGTCACCGGCGACTCGCTCATCTATGGTGGCATAGCGAAGAACCTGCTGCTGAGCGGTCGGTATGCGCTGACGGTTGGTACTGGTGAGACGTATCCAACGTTGATCCGTTTACCTGGATACCCGCTGTTTTTGGCCTTGTGCTTCAAAGTCTTCGGGATGGAAAACTACGCTTCGGCCGCGTGGGTGCAGGTCGTACTGGACCTTGGTGCCTGCCTTCTGCTGGCAGATCTGGCGCGGCGCGTTGCACCGGAAAGTCTGAAGAAAGGTGCGGGCTACTGTGCACTGTGGCTGGCGTCTCTGTGTCCGTTTACGGCGGTATACGTTGTGAATCCGCTGACAGAGGGGCCAACTCTGTTCACAATCGTGCTGGCGATGTGGTGCGCTGCACGGTTCGCGGAACGGCCGGGATGGGGAACGGCGCTGGGATTCACATTCGCAATCACCTATGCGGCTCTTCTGAGGCCCGATGGGGCGCTCGTCGCGGTGGCGTTTGCGCCGGTAGTCGTCCTGAGAGCCATCCGAGCCGGTAGGGGCGAACGCAAGGCCGCGATACGCCTCATCGCAGTCTGTGTGTTGCTGGCCATGACGCCGTTTGCAGCCTGGACTTGGAGGAACTGGAAGACCTTCCAGGTCTTCCAGCCTCTTGCGCCACGATACGCCACGGACCCGGGAGAGCCCACGCAGGCTGGATGGGTGAGCTGGGTGAAGACATGGTGTCTGGATTTCGTCTCGACCTACCAGGTTTACTGGAGCGTTCCCGGCGATACGCTGGATATCTCGAAGCTGCCGGAGAGAGCCATTGACAGCCCACAGCAATATTCGGAGACAGCGGCGCTGGCAAGCGACTACAACAACGGCGGGAACGCTTTGACTGCGGAGATCGATGCGCGATTTGCCAAACTCGCGCGTGAGCGCTATCGAGCACACCCTTTCCAGAGGCACGTGCTGCTGCCCGCGGGCAGGATGCTGGACATGTGGCTGAGGCCCCGCGTCGAGAACCTGCCGATCGATCTGGACTGGTGGGTTTACGCGCATCACAATGCGGAGACTCGCTTCAGCTGGTCCTACGCAGCCTTGAATGCGCTCTACCTGTTGCTGGGTATCGTGGGAGTGTGCCTGCGCCCCAAGCTCTGGAAATGGATGCTTGCGTATATGGTCTTGCGCAGCGTGCTCCTGATGACGGTCGAGGCACCTGAGGCTCGTTATACGCTCGAATGCTTTCCGATGCTGTTTGTGCTGGGCGGCGTGGGCCTCTATCGATTCACATACTGGGTCTTGCCGTCGGTCTTAAAGTTGAACGCATCCGAGGGCAGAGGCTGATTAAGTTTGAAGTTGAAATAGACACAGACGCGCGATTGGCCCTGACCTTCGTCGAAGACCTGCTTGAGGCTGACGCCGTGCACGGTATCCATCCACACGGTGACTTTGGGCAGATTCTTGCGGACTGCCGGGTCCTTCGCAACAAGCTCGAGCTTGTCAGTGGTTACGCCGCCCAGCTTCTCCTGGCCCGCATAGGTGATGTCCCACTTGTCCTGGAGTTGCTTTCCGCTCGCACCGAAGCCGAGAAGGAGGTAGCCACCGACCTTATCGTTCTTGTAAGTCGTCACCTGGTTCGTGATTTTCTCGTACAGCTGAAACTCGCCCTTCGCGTATTTGTATACCTTCGGAACGGGCTTTCCGTTCTCTTCGGAGATATGCGCCGCCATTTGGAAGGAGTTGCCGTTTCGCTGGTAGTACACGGTCCCTTTTTGGGTGTCTTTGTCAGGAATGGGATCGGTCTGGTATGAGTCGAACTGGAAATCTGCGGACGTGGAGTGAAAGTTGGCGGATGACGCATCGAGCTTCGCAAGAACGGTTTTGAGGTCCTGAGCTGATGCTGGGAGAGCGGCGACAACAACCAGGAGGGCCGTGCAAGAGAGCTTGTTTGCCTTCAATCTAAACCGCGTCTTCAAATTAAAGTCCATGGTCTTCCTTCTACCTACGAGGGGATAGATGCGTTCAGCGACGGTTTTGGCTCTGGTTTAAGGCCCTTAATGACGTCGATGTTCTGCGACGCTGATCTCGCTACAGTTATGAACCCGAGAGGCGCGGCGAAAGTCGTGGCGCTGCTCGGATTCTTCTACGCTTAAGCGTCGGTCAGCGCCGTGCCCAAATCTTCCAAACCTTGTTGCCTTGAATGTCGGTGGCCGTCTCCCAGCGAAGTACAGTCACTGCATCGCCTGTGACGGGCTCGATGGCCTTGCGCAGCACACGACGCATCTCGCTGTCCGATGCACCTCCGGGAGCCTTCACATCGATGTCGGAGATCGTCACGAGCAGCGAGCGGCTTCCATCGCTGGCGACCTGGATCGGGTGCGAGGGACCAGGCGCATGCGAAGGCTTATCACCGAAATCCCAGAACTGCGGCGTCACAAAGATGAAGAGCAAAATCAGCGTGACCATCACGTCGTAGTGAATGTTGCCGCGCGGATAGGTCCAGTAGAAGTAACTTTTGAGGAGCTTATTCATCGCTGCTCCGAAGAGGTGATGGACTCGAGACCGCCCATGTAAGGCCGTAAGACATCAGGGATTCGGACCGAACCGTCAGCCTGCTGATAGTTTTCCAGGATGGCGAGCCAGGTGCGACCCACCGCGAGACCACTTCCATTGATGGTGTGGACAAATTCGGATTTCGCCTTACCGCCTGAAGGCTTGAAGCGGATATTTGCGCGACGGGCCTGGAAGCTCTCGAAGTTTGAGCAGGAGGAAATTTCGCGATAGAGCTGCTGCCCGGGAAGCCAGACTTCTAGATCAAATGTTTTTGCCGAAGAGAAGCCGGTATCGGCGGTGCAGAGGAGAACGCGACGGTAGGGAAGCTTTAGCGCTTCGAGGATCTCTTCGGCATTACGTGTTAGCTGTTCGTGCTCCGTGTCGGAGTCTTCAGGGCGGGTGAACTTTACCAGCTCAACCTTTTGAAATTGGTGCTGGCGGATAATGCCGCGCGTATCTTTCCCGGCGGCTCCGGCTTCGGCCCGGAAGCAAGGTGTATAGGCAGTCAGGCTGATGGGCAGTCGCCCTTCCTCGAGGATTTCGTCGCGATAAAGATTGGTGACCGGTACCTCAGCAGTTGGGATCAGCCAATGATCATTGTCGCGAAAGGTTCCGTTGGAAACGCTCTCGAGATCAGCATCTGAGCAGCGAAAAAGATCTTCGGCGAACTTGGGAAGCTGACCGGTGCCGAAGAGGCTCTTCGAATTCACCATGAAGGGCGGCAGAACCTCGGTGTAGCCGTGCTTCTGCGTGTGCGTGTCAAGCATGAAGCTGATCAAAGCGCGCTCGAGCCGGGCTCCAGCCCCCATGTAAACGGCGAACCGGGCGCCGCTCAGTTTCGCCGCGCGCTCCAGGTCCAGGATCCCGAGTTGCTCTCCAATTTCCCAGTGAGGCTTGGGGGTGAAATCGAACGCCGGTTTATCTCCCCAGGTCTTGACCGTGACGTTGTCTTCTTCGGAGAGGCCCGTGGGAACTTCGTCGCGCGTTAAATTGGGAATGCCTGCAAGAGAAAGACGCATTTGCTCGTCGAGTGCAGTTGCTGTCTTGTCCAGATCGTCGAGCTTGTCTTTCAGAGCGCGAGTTTCGTCCATCAACGCGGTCGCGTCTTTGCCGTCGCGCTTAAGCTGGCCCACTTGTTGCGAAAGTTCATTCCGGCGAGCTTTCAGCTGCTCGGACGCAGTGATGGCTTCACGCCGCTTTTGATCCAGTTGGCGAAAATTACCGAGGAGTGCGGCGGGATCGGCGCCGCGAGCACGGAGTTTTGCTTCCACAACTTCCAGGTTGCCCCGGACAAATCCCAGATCGAGCATGACTCTTATCAGTTTAGCCGATTGAGCAGCCCTCAGCTCCCAGTCGCGGCTCCGACGTTTCTGGTAGCTGAAGGCTGAACTCTCACCTTGCTTGGACCGTGACGCGGGAGTCTTCTTCGACAGCGGGGCCGGATTCCACACGGGATTCCCAGCCAGGCAGACGCTGGTCTCCCGTAATGAGTCGCGCGCTGCGCGTAAAGGTGAAGTATTGCCACATCCACTGCGAGAGGACAGCCAGTCTGTTACGAAAACCAATGAGAAAGAAGATGTGCACAGCAATCCAGGTAAACCATGCCGGGAATCCACTGAGATGCGCGTGGAACGGCCATTCGACTTTAGCAACGGCGGCAACTCGCCCAATGGTCGCCATGTCACCCTTGTCGAAATAGTGAAACGCCGGACGAGGTTTGTGGATCAGATCGGCGGAGATCATTTTGCCGATATGGTCGCCCATCTGCATCGCCGGTTGCGCAACTCCGGGCACCTGGTGCCCTTCCTGCTCGAAGTGGGCCAGATCTCCAATAACGAAGATTTCAGGAAGCCCGGGAGGATTCAGGTTGCCGTCAACGATGACGCATCCTCGCTTGTCGACGGGAGCGCCAAGCATCTTGCCGAGAGGGGATGCCTGCACCCCCGCGGCCCACAGAACAACAGCCGCCTCTATCCGCTGATTATTGGCTTCCACCCAGCCGGGGCCGACACTGCCTACATGGGTGCCGGTATGAACTTCTACTCCAAGACCATGCAGTTGTTGTTCAGCTTTGGCTGAGAGGTCTTCGGGGTAGGCAGCCAGGACGCGCGGACCGTTATCGAGCAAAAGAACTCGCGCCGTGGTTGGATCGATATGGCGGAAATCGTGCCGCATATAGTGCTTGGCAATGTCGCTGATTGCGCCAGCGAGCTCCACGCCCGTGGGACCTCCACCGATAACCACAAAGTTGAGAGGAGGGTGCCACCCCTGCTCCTGCATCTGCCGCTCCGCAAGCTCGAATGCGAGCAGAACCCGGCGGCGAATCTCCGTTGCATCTTCAATCGTCTTGAGACCAGGCGCGAGTGGAGCCCAATCGTTGTGACCGAAATAGGAGTGGGTAGAGCCTGTAGCGATCACAAGGTAGTCGTAGGCCACGCGCGTCCCCGAGCCCATGGTGATCTGGCGGGACTGAACATCGATGGCAGTGACCTCGTCCATCAGGACTTCGGTGTTCGGCTGGTGCCGCAGAATACTGCGGATCGGCTGAGCAATGTCTGCTGGAGACAATACCGCCAGCGCGACCTGATATAGCAGCGGTTGGAAGGTGTGGTGATTCTTCTTATCGATGACGGTGACGTCTACAGGGAGGTGGCGCAGGGCTTTGGCGGCGTGCAGGCCTCCGAAACCAGCGCCGATGATGACTACACGGGGACGGCTGTTCTGTCCGGCTGTCTGGACGGGCTTTGTAAGTTCGCTCATTCGACTTGCTCCCAATGTATGGATGCCCAAGGAAGCTCCGCGGTGGCAATTTGAGCGGAGTACTGACTCACATTCTGAACTGGACCTGGCAGAACCGCGAAGAGGTAAACGTTTTATATTGAAATGCTTAATGGATATTCCTACCGTGACAGTTTCGACAGTGCTATCTGTCACGGGAAACGATCGATAGATATGGTTTGCATTCCGAAATTGCCTGACGTGGCTAGCCCTGCAACGGCCGTAGGTACTCCTGGGATGGAGGCGGGAACAAAGGAAACGACTCCATCGATACGTGAAGTTGCAATTGAGCTTTGGGTGGCAAGCTTAGCGGGTCCATGATGGGCCATCCGAAGGCCGCGTCGGGCTGACCGTTGGCGCTGGTGCCGCGATTGACTTGCGCGTAGTCCAGGCCCAGGATGCGGCCAAATGCCCTCGTAAGCTGGTACTGCATCATCGCGACCAGGCCGGCGTTGGTCGCACAACGACCATTCAGCAGAATGACCGCGTGGCTGATGGTTGCGTCTGTGCGGATACCGTCGAGCCATGCGAAGACTCCATCATTCTGGCAACTGGCAGGATCAGCGGACCCTGCGCCAAAAAGGGAGTCAATGATTCCCCCATCCTCGTCGAAAATGACGGCAGCAGGAAAACTGGAAGATGACGGCGCTGCACTGTAGGGTCGGGCAAAGGTCGGGTTGCCGAAAAGATGCGGACCGGGAACGACGTTCGAACTGACAACGTCTTCCGGGAGCGGACCGGAGTTCGTTAACACTACTCCTGCGGTCGAGACTTTCGTCCAGAGTGAAGCCGCAGCGTCGACCATTTCAATTGCATGCAGGTTGTCCACCTGGCTATTCAAAGCTCCCTGATCGACAAAATACTTCACAACACCATCGCGCCAGCGCACGGGTTGTCCGATCACAGCGGGGTCGAAAAAGCTGGTTCCAGCGACGTCCTTCGGATCTCCGGCAGACAGAACACATGGTGCCAGCAAGGTCATCAGAGCGATGGTGAATGGCGCACTGCGCACTTCAGAACTCCCGGTAAGCACCTGCGCGTGAATTGCCGCACGTGCATTTGGGAGATTAGGGGCCTCTCATTTGTCTGGTATGCCGTCGGCGCACTGTCGTAACTGACCAATCGTGGTAATCGGTTACCTTAGTTCATTGAAAAGTTACTTTCACGGCTACAATGAATTCTGCAACAAGCTGAGCAATTCAAGGAACTTAGGGGTAATGAGGAAGATCCTCGAGCAATCAAGGGGAGGGAACCATTAGTACGCGACTGAGACTGGGAGATTTGCTCATTCGGGCCAAGCTCGTTTCTGAGCAGGATGTAGCAAAGGCACTGCAAAGGCTGTCGCTGTGCGGGGGCAGGCTCGGAGAGAACCTTGTAGCTATTGGGGCTCTGACAAAGGAGCAACTGGAGAAATTTCTGCACCGGACTCCTCGCGAGCCGGAGAACATTGCGGCGACCGGTCTCGATGAAGTGGACCTGCTTGCCCTGTTGCTCAAGCTGATGTACGTGAACCGGCTGCAGACCGTTCGCCAGTTCGCCGATGCCATCAAGCTGCCCTACAACATCGTTCTTGAACTCACCCGCATGGCGGTGGATCGCCTCTATCTGCAGAACCTGGGCGCCCGGCACGGCGACAGTTTGATCGACCTCACTTATCAGTTCACAGATGAGGGTCGCCGTTACGTCATCGATGCGATGAACCGCCTTCACTATGTCGGTCCTGCGCCCGTGACGCTGGAAGAATTCAACCAGCAAGTGAACATGCAGAAGCTGACCAATGAACTGGTGACACCCGAAAAGATCAAGACGGCGACTACTGGCCTGTCGTTTGATGAGCGCATCATCGAACAAGCAGGGCCCGCATTGAACTCAGGCCGCGCCATGCTCCTCTACGGGCCTCCCGGCAATGGAAAAACAACTGTAGCGCAGCGCTTCGCCTCGGTTTTCAGTGATGTGATCTACGTTCCTTTTGCGGTAATGGTGGAAGGTCAGATTATTCGCGTTCACGATCCAAGTATCCACCTGGCGCTCGAGGGAGCGGACATTGAAGATGAGAATGCGTTCACCGTGGTGAGGGCGCAGAGCTACGATGCGCGCTGGGTTCCATGCCAGCGGCCATTCGTAATCACAGGCGGCGAATTAACCCTCGAGATGCTCGACCTCCGCTACGATCCGACCGGGCATTATTACGAAGCACCTCTGCATATGAAGGCGCTGGGTGGAACGTTCCTGATTGACGACTTCGGCCGGCAGATCGTGAGTCCGACAAGCCTGCTGAACCGCTGGATTGTGCCACTGGAGGGCAAGGTTGATTACCTCAAGCTGCATACCGGCAAGACGTTCTCTATTCCGTTTGAAGAACTGGTAATCTTCTCAACCAACCTCGAGCCGGAGGATCTGATGGATCCGGCGTTCTTGCGGCGGCTGCCATACAAGATCGAAGTGGGACCGCCATCCGTTCTGCATTATGCCCGCATCTTCGAGGGCGAGTGCCAGAAGCAGCAGATTGAAATGTCGGAGGAGATCTTCGACATGATCGTCCACAAGATCACGGTGGAGAAGCAGCTTGAACTGGCTGCGTACCATCCCCGCTTCATTGTGGATCAGGTGATCTCAACCTGCAGATTCATGCGCGAGCCTCCCCACTTCGAACCGCGATTTATCGACTATGCAATCGATAATCTCCGGGTCAAGCAGAGCACAACCAAGAAGGTGACGCAGGCCCGGGTGTAGCAAGCCGGAGCACCGCAGAATTCAGATTTCCGGGTAGAAATCGAAGAAAGCGTCAAGGCTCTGCTTCAACTGGGCCTCGATCTGCTTGCGCGAGCCCTCGAGCACGTGCATGGTGACGTGCGCCTCGTTGCCATTTGCCAGCTTGAGAGTGGCGTCATTGATTTCTGCGACTTCGCCCTCAGGCAGGAGGCGCATTCCGTAGACAAGAGTCAGATTTGCCATGAAGAACATCTTATATAGGGAACAGGGGGACAGACGGGACAAGAAGACAAGGCGACAGTGGGGCGGCCAATCAGCGCAGAGTTCATGGCCTGTGGGAAACGGGGTGTCTTGTTCTCTCGTTCCCTCGTTCCCTCGGCCCCGGTCTTCTACAATCGACAGGGAAACTCATGGCAGAGACACGTGACACAGTAATTCTTGGTTCCGGCTGCGCCGGATTGACTGCGGCCATCTACAGCGCCCGCGCAAACTTAAAACCCCTGGTGCTGGAAGGGCATGAACCGGGAGGCCAGCTCTCCATTACTTCTCTCGTCGAGAATTTCCCGGGTTGGCCCGAAGGGATTCAGGGGCCTGAGCTGATCGACAATATGAAGCGGCAGGCAGCGCGCTTCGGCGCGGAGTTTCAGCTGGCCCACCTGGAGAAGGTGGAGTTGGGAGTGCATCCCTTTCGGCTGCATACCTCGGCTGGAGAGATTACGACTCGGACGCTGATTATTGCGTCAGGCGCAAGTGCGCGCTGGCTGGGCCTGCCCAGCGAACAGGCACTGATCGGCCATGGTGTATCGAGCTGCGCGACCTGCGACGGGTTCTTTTTCCGAGGGAAAGAGATTGCGGTGGTGGGCGGCGGCGACTCGGCGATGGAAGAGGCGCTCTTTTTGACAAGGTTCGCCAGCAAAGTGACGCTGTTGCACAGACGGCCGCAATTCCGCGCGTCGAAGATCATGCTGGAGCGGGCGATGGCGCACCCGAACATCGAGTTCCGCACGAATACTGTGATTGACGAAGTGCTCGGCGTTGAAGAGAAGGAAGTGAAGGGCGTCAAGCTGCGCGACGTGGTAACCGGGATGACCGAAGATTTGCGCCTTGATGGACTGTTTCTCGGGATCGGGCACGAGCCGAACGCGAAGGCGTTTGCGGGGCAGATCGACCTTGATGATGAGGGATATGTGCTGACGCGCGAGAACATTCTGACGACCCGGAAAGGCGTTGTGGTTCCGGGCGTGTATGCGTGCGGCGACGTGCAGGACCGCAAATACCGGCAGGCCATCACGGCTGCGGGTACGGGATGTATGGCGGCGCTCGAAGCCGAGAAGTATCTCGAGGAACACGGCCGCTGAGTGGCGGAGCGCGCATCGTGCTGAACATCGCAGAGAATCTGGAGCAGGTGGAGCGGGTGATCGCGGATGCGTGCCGGGCTGCAGGGCGGCCGCGCCAAGACGTCGAACTCATGGCGGTGTCGAAGACGTATCCGGCGGAGACCATCGCGGAGGCCGCAGGGCTCGGGTTAGTCATATTTGGCGAAAACCGGGTGCAGGAGTTTGCAGGCAAGGCTCCAGCTTTGGCTTCTCTGCAATCGCGTGCGGAAAAACCGGTTCGCATCCACCTCATTGGTCACTTGCAGTCCAATAAAGCCGCGAAGGCGGCGGAGCTTTTCGATGGCGTAGATTCGCTCGATTCGTTGCGGCTGGCGCGGCGATTGGATGAGGCTGCGGGAAAGCTTGGAAAGCGATTGCCCGTGCTGATTGAAGTGAAGCTGAGTCCTGAGGAGACGAAGGAGGGGCTGGAGCCCGAGTCGCGCGACGCGGCGGAGTTGTTGGAAGCCTTGCCTGATTTGGCGAATCTGGAGATGCGGGGCTTGATGACGATCGCTCCGTGGGGTGCCGAAGAAGCGGTTACGCGGGCGTGCTTCCGTAGCCTGCGCGAGTGGCGCGACCGGTGGGCGGCGAAGTATTCGCGGCTGCGTTTCGATGTGCTGTCGATGGGAATGAGTGGGGATTTCCCCCAGGCCATTTCGGAGGGTGCCACGCGAATTCGCGTGGGAACTGCGATCTTCGGCAAGCGTGCCCCCTACACGGGTCCACAGTGATGTTGCGCGAGGTGCCGGGCGGGGTGACGCTGGCGGTCCGGGCACAGCCCGGTGCGAAGAAGACAGCGATCGCCGGCTTATACGGCGATGGAGATGCGGCACAGTTGAAGATCGCGGTGCAGGCTCCGCCGGTGGAGGGGCGAGCGAACGAGGCTCTGATCGCGTTTCTAGCGGAGACATTCGGAGTTCCGAAGAGATCGGTTGAGCTGGTGAGCGGAGAGTTGTCGCGGAGCAAGGTGTTTTTGCTCAAGGGTGTTTCGAGTAAGGATGCCAGGTCAATGCTGCAGGAGCGGGCTTAGTCACCGAAAGTACTCTCTGCCTGGATTTAGTTTTCGACCTATAATTGGGCAGTTTTCCAAACTCCATCCGGGCCAACTCATGCGCATCGGACATTGCTCCCCAGTTGCGAGTCGATTTGTCTTGCTCCCATCGCTTCTCTCGGCTTTCTTCCTGCTGCGATCGCCGCACTCGGCAGCCCAGGATTCGGAAATTACAACGATCGAACTTGTTCGCGGGTACGTTACGGCGACGGATTTGCCAAATGGATTTGACGTTGAAGATCAACACGTTTTGCTTCAGCCATTTACTGGGTTCCGGCTCAAGGGAGCAAAGCCTGAAACATCAGACGACTCACTGCGTCGTGAGTTGCGAACAGGTGCGTACGTGTCGGTTCTGGGGAAGACGAAGCACAAAAAGAGGATAGCCGACGTCGTGGTGTTCCGCCCGGACTGGAACGAGGAGATCAGCGGGCTAGGGCCAGTGAACTCTGTGGTCGAGGGGGGCACTGAGCGTGTGTTTCGCGCTGACGGCTTCACGGTTCGCGTTCCGTCATCCGCGCAGACGACCTTTCGAGGCGAGGTTCATTCGCTGGATGATGTGGGAGCGGGAACATGGCTGCACTACAAAGGAAAGCTTGACTCCCATGGTGTGCTGATAGCAGCTTCCGCCGATTTCATGAGCATGAAGCCGGGTAAGCCCGTGGAGGTGGTAAACGGGCAGGATGACTACAAGATTGCGTTCTTTCCTCCGGACTTTGCTCAACACAAGGATGGGCGCGTCAAACCGGGCCGCATGAAGTCGTGGCATGTTGTTCCAGCGGATCAGGCACTATACGACCGCCTGCAGCGGATAGGGTCTAGACTGATTCCGCCGTTTCAGCGTGAGCTTGCAGATGACGATCCGCGCAAGATCAAGTTTGAGATCTTTGCGGTTGACGGCAATGATATGCGCAGTTTTCTGTGCGCGCTGCGTGGGGGACTGATCTTCTTTCCAAAACATCTCATCAATCGTATGCATAATGAAGACCAGCTTGCGGTGGCACTGGCGATGCCAATTGCCTTTCTCCTGCAGCGTCAGGGAATCGGAAAGGAGATGAGAGAGTGGCCCGCGATCCGCGATCAACTGAGTACGGCAGCGTTCTATGCAGCTATACCGTTCTCTGGTGCTTTGGCGCTGGATATGATGGGCGCACTTCCCGATCACAAGATCGCAGTTCGCGCCGAGCAGCAGGTTGGCCGCATTGCGATTTCGCTCATGGCGGATGCTGGGTACGACCCGTGGCAGGCACCGGAGGCTTTTCGATTGCTGGCGGCGAAGCGATCGGAGAAAGGCGCGATTGTGGTGAAGTGGACGGACCGCAGCGGCCATGCACTGGGCATTCTGAATCTGGAGTATCGCGGGCAAGCGGCAAACAATGCCAGGGCTTCACGCGAGCCACTTAGATAGCGCATGCGCAAATTTGAATGCAACCGGAAAGTTGCCGGAGAGTTTAGACGTCAGCGGAGCGGGATGCGACAGGCAGACAGGGTTTCTTCCGGTTCCGGTCGAACACGGAAATCTGCATGCGCTTCGGCGTAGAGAACCTTGCCATCTCTTCCGATAACGTAGGTGGCCGGCAGAGGAAGACGCCAGCTCTTGTCGCCGTTGATGAAGGGTAAGTTGACGAGGATCGACAGGTAGTAGTCGCGATGGTACTCGGGGATGGTGTACACGAGGCCGAATTTTTCAGCGACGCTGTTGCCCGGATCGGTGAGAACGGGGAAGGGAAGACCATGCTGCCCGACCATGAAATCGCTTTGTCGTTCGGTCTGCGGAGCGATGGCGACCAAGAGCGCACCACCTTCGCGGAGTTTGCCATAGAGGTCGCGCCAGGTTTCGAGTTCCGTGACGCAGTAGGGACACCACCGGCCTCGGAAGAACTTGATGACCAGCGGACCGAGAGCGAGAAGATCGCGAGAACGAACAAGTTTTCCAGCTGAATCCTTCAGCGCAAATTCAGGCGCCTGCTCACCGATGGGGAGGAGGCGATCTTCAATGCCAGACGCGAAGAGCTCTTCCACTGCCCTTTCACTGATGGCGAGTCGCTCGGGCTGTACGAGGTGGCGCGTGTTGGCCGTGATCTCGTCGAGTTGGTCCTGCAGTGACGGCATTCGACCGATCATCGTCCGAATTTCTGCCTGCCCATCAGGCCGGACATGCCGCCGCGGAGCATTTGCTTGGCGAGCCCGCCCTTGCCCATCTGCTTGAACATCTTGCTCATCTGGGCGTACTGACGAAGTAGCTGGTTCACTTCCTGCACCGAGGTGCCGGAGCCCGCTGCAATGCGCTTTCGACGTGAGCCGGAAATGACCTCATGGTTGCGGCGCTCGTAAGGCGTCATGGAACTGATCATCGCTTCGAGGCGCACAAACTGTTTTTCGTCCACCTGTCCGGCTGCCTGTTGAAGGCCGGCGAAGGGACCGACGGAGGGCATCATCTTCAGAATCGACTCGATCGACCCGAGCTTCTTGATCTGCTTCAACTGATCGCGGAAATCTTCGAGGGTGAAGCCGTCGCCGAGGAGCGCTTTTTTAGCGAACTCCTCTGATTTTTTTCGGTCGAGGGCAGATTCGGCCTTTTCGATAAGCGACAGCATGTCGCCCATTCCGAGGATACGGCCGACAATCCGGTCCGGATGAAAAGGCTCGAAGGCGTCCGCTTTTTCGCCGGTACCGATGAACTTGATGGGCTGCCCGGTCACGTGCCTGATGGACAGGGCTGCACCGCCACGTGAATCGCCATCCATCTTGGTGAGGACGACGCCGGTGAGGCCAAGGCGCTTATGGAAATCCTGTGCCGAATTAACCGCGTCCTGTCCTGTCATAGCGTCGGCGACGAAGAGGATTTCTGAAGGAGAGAGGAGTTTCTTGAGCTGCTCCATCTCAGTCATAAGTTCTTCGTCAACGTGAAGGCGACCAGCGGTATCGACAATGAGGGTGTCGCAGGCGAGGATGCGTGCTTCTCTTCGTGCCTCTGTTGCCAGGCGTTCGACAAGTTTGGAGTCGGCGGCCTGGCCATCGATTTTGCCTTCATAGAGACGGGCGTCGATCGACTTGGCGACCACTTTGAGCTGTTCGCGCGCGGCAGGACGGTAGACGTCGACGGAGACGAGCATCGGACGATGACCGCCCTTTTTTAGCCACTGGGCAAGCTTGCCCGAAGTAGTGGTCTTGCCCGATCCCTGCAGGCCAGCCATCAGAATCACTGTCGGCGGCTGCGAAGCGAACTTGAAGCGCGCGGTGTCGCGGCCGAGGAGTTCGATGAGCTCGTCGCGGACGATCTTGATGACCTGTTCGGATGGCGAGAGCGCGGTGAGCACCTCGGTGCCGACCGCCTTGGCGCGGATGTGCTCGATCAGTTCCTTGACGACGTTGAGGTTAACGTCGGCTTCGAGCATGGCGACGCGGATCTCTTTGAGAGCCTCGTCCATGTTTTCTTCGGAAAGGGTTCCCTGGCCTCGGAGAGTTTTGAAGGCCCGCTGCAGCTTTTCTGTAAGGTTCTCAAACATAGCGTCAGATTCAAGTGTACCGAAAGGGAGGGGAGGCGGGCAGCGCCGCGCTTGGGAGCGAATTGGGCGAGGGCTGGGTGGTGCAGCGGGACTAGTCGATGTGCTCGACAGTGACTAGAAAAGCGATTTAGTATTTCGCTGCCGTAAGTTGATGATGTTTTGGAGTCCGGAGCCGGAGTTTAGCTCTCTGGGGGAGAGGTGCGGAAATGAAGCACGTTCTTGCTGTGTTTATCGGGTTGCTGGCAGCGGCGGGGTTCTGCTTTGCCTCGAGTTCGAAACTGCCGGACGGGACGGAGTTCCCGCAGTGGGAGAAGGAGCTTCACTTTACGAAAACCTACTACGTGGACGGCCAGGCGAAGAATGCCGCCGACGCCGGACCGGGAACGAAAGACCGGCCATTCAAGAGCATAGGTCACGCAGCACAGGTAATCCAGCCTGGCGAGCGGGTAGTGATTGCGTCGGGAGTTTATCGCGAATTCATCCAGCCCGCGCGCGGAGGAAATGGGCCGGACTCAGTCATTAGCTACGAGGCTGCTCCCGGAGCGACTGTGGTTGTTAAGGGTTCGGCTGTTGTGAAGGACTGGAAGCCGAGCGAGGGCTGGAACTTCGGCGTCGATCCGCAGACGAAAAAGCCGGTGAAGGCATGGGAATTGAAACTCGATCCGAAGCTCTTTCCGAATGGGTACAACCCCTTCCAAGTGGACAACGTAATCGGGAACAAGACCTGGCTGCGGTACTCCGAAGACAATATGGCAACGTACTTCAGGCGGCGCGGGCTGGTGTTTGTGGATGGCCATCCGCTGGAGCCTGTGGAAACTGCAAGCGACCTTGGCAATTCCACGCGGTCGCTCAACTACTTCAAAAAGATCTTTTGGTCTCCTCTGTTCAAGGAGTTTCAACCTGAGGCGGGGAAGGTCTGGATCGAGCCCAACGGGGTGACCCTGCATATCCGGCTGGCGAACGATGACGACCCAGCAAATCACACCATTGAGATCACCACCCAGGAACAAGTGTTCTCGCCGGCACAGCGATATCAACAGTACATCCGCGTGAAGGGGATCACGTTCATGCACGCCGGCAATGGATTCCCAGTGCCGCAGCGTGGAATGGTGTCAGTCAATCGCGGAAACCACTTCATCTTCGAAGACGACACCTTCGAGTGGGCGAACAGCGTTGGCCTTGATATCGGCAATGAGGACTGGGCCGCCTCGAGACCGCCACAGCCCGTGGGGTTCGATGTGATTCGCGGAAACACTTTCCGCTATTGCGGCATTGAGGGGCTTGGTGGAACGGGCGGACCGCAAGACACGCTCGTGGACAAAAATCTGTTCGAGTGGATCGGATGGCAGGATGCGGCAATGATGTCGGAGTCGGGCGGCACCAAGATGCACGTCGCGCACAATCTGCTCTTCCGCAATAACGTAGTGCGGCACATCCGGCACGGAAACGGGATCTGGCTCGACATCGGCAACAAAAATGTGCGCATCACTGGGAACGTGTTCGCTGATATACCGGGAGATGTCAATCCGCATGCGGTGCACATCGAAGGCAGTGACGATCTGAATCAGATTGACAACAACATCTTCTCGAACCTGACCGGCGGCATCCTCATTCGCGACACAAACAACGTGATCATCGCGTACAACCTGTTCATCGATTGCAAAGAGGTGTGCGTGGACACCGTGTCGGGCATCAATGGGCCGCGGCCAATCATGGGACATACCAACGACGTTCACAACTTGATGGTTCACGACAACGTGTTCGCGAATATAGGTAGATCGGCGATTGAGTTCAACAACGGCAAGAATGACGCGGACGGGAATGTTTATGGAGTGACTGCAGGACCGTTCGGGTTTGGCGGAGGACCTTACCTGAGGGTGAAGTTTCCGGAGCCGCCGGAGTGGGACAATTTGAAATCGTGGCGTGAACAGCGACAGTGGGATGAGCATGGCGCGACAGCGGAGATCAATGCCGATCTCGATGCGGACAAACTGGAACTTACCTTTGCGGCGAAGGGGGAAGTGAAACCGGCGCAGATCTACAAGGGAATCGATACGGACTTTTTCGGAAAGCCAGTGAGCAATGATCGTGGACCTGGTCCGTTTGGAGACCTGATGACGCAAACCTCGGCGCGCAAGATCGATCCGCGACAAGCGTCTCAATAATCCGAGAGGCTCTCAATCTCGCCAGGTTCTCGCTCAAGGATCCATTGGATGATCGGGTTCCAATAGTGCGACTTCGGAAAGTAGAAGGGTTCGTTGTGGGATCGTGCAGGAAGGACGAGCAGATCAGCGCGACGGCCTGTGCAGGCGTGAAGTTCGTGAGCCATGTGCCTCTGAAAAAGCCGATCTCCGTCGCCGTGAACGAGCAGAATGGGGTGATCGTACCCCCGCAGGGCTTCCTCTGCAGACCAGATGGGAGGAACCAGGAAATCGAGGAACTTAGGAATCCACGCTGCCCGGGCGGCCTTCCGGAACGACGTGTAGCCCGCGCAGAGGATGAGGCGATCGGCTTTCACTTGCTTGAGAATTGCGGGAGCGACACCGGTGCCAAGTGAGAAACCAAGAACCGAGGTTGAGGCGCCAGGTGCGAGGCGCTCGAGAAATTGGAACGAAGATATTGCGTCCTGTTCGCATTGACGCCAGTCGATGTGGCCGCTGCTTCTACCGTAGCCGGAGTAGTCGAAGACGAGCGAGGAGATTCCACTTGCGGCGAAGATGCGCTGGATGGGAAACCACTGCGGCACGATTTCCCCGATGCCGTGGCAGATAAGCAGTGCCGATCGTACCGAAGTTTCAGCTGGCTGCACATAAACCGCATCAAGCAGGTTTCCACCGCTGCGGATTGTGTGCTGCGTAGCAGTGAGCGTTGAGCAATTAGCGCGTGCTCGGGGTACCCGGCCAAAAAACCGATCCCTCGCCTGCACGAAGCGACTGGCGATCGTCAGGGCGGTTCTGAAGGCGATCCTCTGAGCCAGACTCACAAATCATTGCTCCTGGCTTTCCATTGACTCCTGACTCCCCATCGAAGGATAAGAAATAGGAATAGACGGGGCCTGTTGCATAACTTTACGCACAGCGCAAATCAGTCTGCTGGACCGACCAGGTACTGCTCCAGTTTGCCGTCAGGGTAGGTATAAGTGCTGATGCTGAGGCGGCGAGTGGGATAGACGACACGGTACCCGCGGAACGTCATGCCTCCGCGAAGCATCTCGCCGGTCTGGCGGAAGGTGAGCGGCTCGCCGAGCGGCCCGAGGCTGTCTTTGAAGTCGGCGAGAGCCTGAGCTGAAAAGTAGTCGCCGAGATTCGGCGCGAGAAGGCTCCGATCGATTTGTCCCTTCTGTAACCCGCGATAGATGCTGAGTGCCTGCTCCTCTGACGGAGAGCGCTTTTCGCCAAGGACAGTTTCGGCGGCAAGGTCCGCGATCTGGCTGGCTCCGCTTTCCATGTGATTGGTGAGAACGGCGACAGCGACGCCATCATCGACGTAGACCACGTTGTCCGAGACGAAGCCGGTGACTTCGCCACTGTGCTCAATGTCCCGATGGCCATTGCGATCGATGACTTCTACGCCGAGCCCGTAGTGCGTGCCCTGGCCGTTCTTCAGCTTCACTTCGGTGAACATCTGCTTGTAGCTTTCAGGCTTGAGAACCGATTGCGAGATGAGGCTGATGTCCCAGAGCGCGAGATCGTGTGCGGTCATGGCGAGTTCGCCGGCGGCAAACATCCAGCCTTCGCCCTCTTTGGGCGCAAGGCGCAGAGGACCGAGAGCATAGCGGATATAGGGGGTCGCGTCGGTCTGGGTGAGCTTCTTTTCGTCGGAGTTCCAGACGCTCTTCATGCCGAGGGGATGAAAGATATGCTCACCGAGAAAGTCCATGACTTTCTGCCCGCTGGCTTTTTCGACGATCAGGCCGGCGATGACATAATTTGTGTTCGAGTATTGCCATTGAGTGCCAGGCTCGAAGTCGAGCGGCTTCTTGGCCCATGTATCGATGATGTACTGCGGCGTAGACGGCTTCATCATCGGCGTCATCAGGTAGTCTTCCGGCCAGTAGTCCTGGTAGCCCGAAGTATGAGAGAGGATCTGGCGTATGGTGACTTCATCGCCGCGAGTCAGCCCCGGAACATACTTCCCAACAGCATCATCGAGGCTGAGCTTTCCCTGTTCCTGAAGCAGCAGAATCGCGGCGGCCGTGAACTGCTTCGAAACGGAGCCGATGGAGTAGCGCATCTCAGGGGTGGCCGGCTTGTCAGGGCTGATGTGCGCGAGCCCATATGCGTGCGTATAGACAAGCCTGCCGCCTTTTACGACAGCGACCGATGCGGAGGGAACTCCGCGCTGCTTCATAACGCCAGAGGCAATCTGGTCGATGCGCGATTTCAGTGCGGGATCGATGGAGTCTACTGTCTGGGCGTGGAGATAAGACGAGAAGGCAAGAATTGCGGTGCAAACAGCGGCTGCTTTGATCACTGCTGATCGGCTCCTGTTGATCTGACCAAAAGCGTAACAGAGCGATGCGATAGGCTGGTCTTAGCGTAGGAAGAGATCGAGCGCGAGGTCGGAATGCAACGAGTCATTGAGGGACACAGGAAATTTCTGGCGGAGGTTTTCCCGCGAAAGAGGGATCAGTATCATCTGCTGGCGGAGTCGCAGGCGCCGGAGTGGCTCTTCATCACCTGTTCTGATTCGAGAATCGTTCCGGATCTGATTCTAGGTACCGGTCCCGGCGATCTATTCATCAGCCGAAGCATTGGCAATGTGGTGCCGGTGACAATGAACGACGTTGACGGCGTAACCGCCACAATCGAGTACGCAGTGGATGTCCTGAGAGTGCCCTACGTGATCCTGTGTGGGCACTCGGACTGTGGGGCGATTAAGGCAGCAATCAACAGGACAGGCCTGGATAAGCTCCCCAAGGCGAATCGCTGGCTGCAGCATGTCGAAGCAGCTTTCTCACATCGCCAGCCGTTGAAAGAAGAAGATGGGCCGCATGCGGAGCTTTGCTCGGTAATTCGTGGGAATGTTGTGGCTCAGTTGATCAACCTGAAGGCCCAGCCATCAGTCTCGCGTGCCATACAGGAGAGACGATTGCAGGTCTTCGGGTGGTACTACGATATCCTCTCCGGCCGCATTGAGCAGTTCAACGAAGAAGAGCGAGGATTCGCGCCGTTACTCGGACGCCCGTAACGTTCGCGGGAACCGGTCCTACTTGCCCCGTAGACCCCCATCCCGATAAAGTGGCAAGCGATAGCCGTTGACGCGGCACGCCCCGCCTTGTATCGGCGTGTGCCCCGCAAAACCCGCACGAGCGACTTTCCTGAAGGAACCCATCCATGTCTTCCGCGCACGTTCCCGCTGATCCGAAATCGGTTTCATCCCTTTCTAGTCAGGATCTCGATTCTCTCCTTCGCGAAGCCCGTGTCTTTCCGCCTCCGCCTGAGTTCTCTGCCAAAGCGCACATCAAGACCCTCGAGCAGTACGAGCAGATGTACAAGCAATCCATCGAAGATCCCGAGGCCTTCTGGGCAGGCATCGCAAAGGAACTGCATTGGTTCAAAACGTGGGATAAAGTGCTCGAGTGGAACCTGCCCAACGCTAAGTGGTTTGTTGGCGGCAAACTGAACCTGAGCTACAACTGCCTTGACTGCCAGGTGGAAAGCGGACGTGGCAGTAAGCCAGCCATCATCTGGGAGGGCGAGCCTGGGGAAATCCGCCGCCTCACCTACGCCGAGCTTCACACCGAAGTTCAGCGCTTCGCCAACGCTCTTAAGGCCCTGGGAATCAAAAAGGGCGATCGCGTTGCCGTCTATATGGGCATGACGCCGGAACTCGCGATCGCGATCCTCGCCTGCGCGCGCATAGGTGCCATTCATTCCGTCATCTTTGGCGGTTTCGCGGCTAACGCCATCGCCGATCGCGTTAATGATTGCGGTTGCGTCGCCATTATCACGCAGGACAGCAGTTATCGCCGCGGCAATGAAGTGCCCCTCAAGCGCACAGTCGACGAGGCCATGCACGCCTGCCATACGGTCGATCACGTGATCGTGTATCGACGCACCGGCACACCTGTCAACATGGTCGAGAGCCGCGACTGGTGGTGGCATGACCTGGTTGCCAACGCTCCTACGCACTGCCCGGCCGAGCAACTCGACTCCGAGGATCCCCTATATATCCTCTACACCTCCGGCACCACGGGCAAGCCCAAGGGACTTGTACACACAACTGGCGGCTACGCGGTCCAGACCTACATCACTTCAAAGTACGTTTTCGATCTGCAGGACGACGACGTGTACTGGTGTTCTGCCGATATCGGCTGGGTCACGGGACACTCCTACGTGGTCTACGGACCTATGCAGAACGGTGCCACCGTGCTCATGTACGAAGGCGCCCCCAACTATCCCGATTTCTCGCGTTTTTGGAAGATCATCGACGATCATAAGGTCACCATCTTCTACACCGCGCCAACAGCAATTCGTGCGTTCATCAAGTGGGGCGACCAGTACGTCGACAAATTCAAGCTTGATTCTTTGAGGCTGCTCGGTACCGTCGGCGAGCCCATCAATCCGGAAGCGTGGATGTGGTATCGCGAGAAGATCGGCCATAACCGTTGCCCCATCGTCGACACCTGGTGGCAGACCGAGACGGGGTCCATTATGATCTCGCCGATCCCAGGCGCCGTTCCCGCCAAGCCGGGGTCCGCAACCCGACCGTTCTTTGGGATTCAGCCAGAAGTCGTGACGCGCCCAGACGCTAATGGCCATTTCCAGTCGGTGCCTGCCGGCAGTGGCGGCCTGCTCGTCGTCCGCAAACCCTGGCCTTCCATGGCGCGCACAGTCTATGGAGATCCTGAGCGCTTCAAGAGAACCTACTGGTCCGATGTTCCCGGCTGCTACTTCACCGGCGACGGCGCACGCCAAGACGCCGATGGCTACTTCTGGCTGATGGGACGCGTCGACGACGTCATCAATGTCAGTGGACATCGCCTCGGAACCATGGAGGTTGAGTCAGCACTGGTGGCACACAACAAGGTCGCTGAAGCTGCGGTAGTGGGCCGTCCCGACGACCTCAAAGGTCAGGCAATCGCCGCCTTTGTCACCCTCGAATCCGGCAATGAGCCCTCCAACGAATTGAAGGACGAGCTTCGTCAGTGGGTCGCCAAGGAGATCGGCGCTCTCGCCCGTCCTGACGATATTCGCTTCACCGAGACGCTCCCCAAAACCCGTAGCGGGAAAATCATGCGCCGTCTTCTACGCGAACTCGCCACTCACGGCGAAATCAAGGGCGATGTCACCACACTCGAAGATTTCACGGTCATCGCGAAACTTCGAGAGGCGGAAGAAGGTTGAACTGTCAAGCTAAGTACCTGGAAGAGCTCTCAAAACAAGTGAACTAGGCCTGCTTCCCCGGCAATAACACTGGTTCGTACACCGGCGTCGTCCAGCCTGCATGCCACGTTCGGCATCCAACGATAAGTTCTGCTCTTCCACGTTTTTCATTGCCTTGGGTCTGCAGAAGAGCAGCAACATCCGCCGTTCGCTCGATAGCCCTGGTTTATCGACGAACCGCCAAAGGACCCATGGAGACGACATTCCACTGCGCCTATAACCTTACGCGCCGATTCGTGCTCAGTGAACGTGTGGTCATGGTGTCCGGTGTTCAGTCTCCCGCGCAACTGGTAGCCCTCGTGCTGCACGGTCCAGGCCGCGATTCAGTTTCTTCAGTCTGGCTCACCCAACCGGATAACGCCGTGGATATGCCTCGTCTCTTCGCATTTGAAGTTGCATACTTGGACGACCAGCAGACGATCGTCGACGTGGGGGCGGTCGGTCCCGCAACTCCCTTTCCCACTCTCGCGAATCGGGCGGCAACTATCCTGTTTCTTCCCGACCAATGTCTCGCCAGATCCGAAACGGTCCCGGGAGACAGGTTGAAAATCTGCACGGCATCAGAACTGCCGGATCTTCTCAAGGATTCGTCCCCGTCTGAGCGGGTCGAGACCCCCCAGCAATCCGTCCGAAGTTTCACATCGACTGAAAACGTCGACGCTTCCCCGGTGCAGATCTACCCACGCTTCACCGAACTTTTCTCCGCTTCGCTGATCTACCTGCCGAGCAGCGGATTGCCACAACGGTCTGAGTTCTTCCTACCCTCGGAACCGCCGCGCGGGCTCGAACCGGGCGGCTCAACTCGGCTGGAAGCTCAACCCGCAGCGACTGATTCTGAAGCCCCGGAGGCGCTTGAACACGAGCCTCTGATCGCCCAGAATTCCGCCTCCGAATACGATGAGGACCGCAGGGTTGCCGAACCGCCCTCGCTTCCAACTCAGCTTCCCCCGAGCCTCCGAGCCGTCCTGCACAGCGTCGATGAGCAAATACGCCGGGAAGGCAAAGGGCATGAAAATTGGGTTCCGCCAGCAAACGACATTGATGGAGAAGAAAGCAAGCCAACGGAGCTCTCCCGCCCGGAGAAACTCGAAGTACCTGCAACTCCGGCGGGGCAGCAGAAACCCAGCGCTCGATCACCCAGACCTCCCGCACCGCCTGCTCGTCGCCCGATTCAGGAAGTTTCCCAATTAGCGGACGCTTCTGAAGTCGAAGCAAGCAGACAAGCCTTTCCCCTGCGTCAGTCCGGCAGCGAAGCGAGCCCCTCTCAGAGTCCGACGGCTCTCCACCCTTCGGCATCTGCCAGGCCTTCCGTGAATTCCGTTCCAACCGAGCCCGAGCCTTCCGGGCAGATCAGGTCAACCCCGAAACCAGAAGAACGCAAACCTCCAGCCTCGGCTCCGCCCAGCACAGACGTGGAGCCTTCGGCGATTCCCGGCGCAAAGGAAAAACTATCTCTCGGCGCTCGTGTCCAGAGATGGCTATCTGGAGAATCATCTTCACTCAGCGGCAACCGCCGTCGGGGCGATCGCTTTTCAGTTCCCGGCCTCGTAGCCTTCTACTGGACGGGTGGCGCTCCCACCCCTCATGAAATCGTCAACATCAGCACCAGCGGACTTTACCTGCGGAGCAGGGAGTTGTGGTCTCCCGATACCCTCGTTCGCATGACGCTCGAGCGCCAGGACGCAGAGTGGGAACGGCCAGACTCAATCAGCGTTCTCGCGCGAGTCGTACGCAGAGACGATGGCGGCGTCGGGCATGAATTCATCATGACCGAGGTACTTGAGAATCTTCGCGTAAGAGATTTTCTTCCGGAACACGGAACGAACCGCAAAGAACTTGAGAAATTTCTGTCTCTCCATTGAAGCGAAGCGCGGGCTATCCGCTTCCTCACTCCGCATTTCTCGCGTACACTGTCGCCATCTTCTGAACTGACCGCCATGCGCGAGCTCGTCTACAGCGTCGCAACCAGTCTTGATGGCTTCATTGCCGGACCAAACGGCGAATACGACTGGATCATTCAGGATCCCACCGTCGACTTCGGCGAAGTCTTCCGCCAATTCGATACGGTTCTGATGGGTCGCATCTGTTACGAAGGTATGCTGCGCTTTGGCCGTTCTCCAAAGGAACTTGGCATGAAGGCCTACGTGGCCTCAACGACCCTCAATGCAACGGAGCATCCCGCCGTTTCGATCATTTCGACAGATCTAGGCGAGACCGTTCGCGATCTCAAGTGTAAATCGGCAAGGCTATCTGGCTCTTCGGTGGAGGGGTCACGTTTCGCAGCCTGCTTGATGCGTCCCTCGTCGATCGCGTCGAAGTCTCGGTTATCCCGATTCTTCTTGGTAGTGGGATACCGATTCTTCCGCCTGGCCGCCGCTGGCCGCTCAACTTGAGAGACTCGCGCACCTTCCCCAGTGGGATTGTCTCACTCAATTACTGCGTAGCTACGCAGCCGAAAATTTGAGGAGCAGCAAAAAGGCGGAAGCGCAATCGCCTCCGCCTTGAGCAGTAATTCAATTCCCGCTAAAAGTGGTAGACCACTCCAATGCCGGCCCGCGCATTCCATCGCATATGCGTCGAGAACCCAGATTGGTACGGCTGAATTGTGAACGCCGAACCAATATCATCGCCGAAGGCGCGAATCGCCCATTTCGCGTTGCGATTGTAGTCCACTCCGATTCCAAAGCCGCCGGCAAACGAAACACCCGGTTGGATAGGAACTCCCCCGGTGTGGATCCCTCCGAATAAGCCCTCTGCGTATCCGCTCCATTTCTCGAACAGATTTCCGCGTACGACCGGCCCCACCAGGAGCATATCCACAGTGGGCGTCCCTGGATTCTTGGAAGTCACGCTCCACGCGTAATGGCCGCCGTCAGCCTTTATTCCGAAGTGATCGCCAAAATTCCGCGCCAGTGACGCGCTCACACCCTGCAGTCCACTGCGCGAAAGATTCACCTGGTTCAAACTGGTGTACCCGTACCCAACATAAGCCTCATATTTGTAGACCGGTCCCGTTACGTCCTTCGGCGGCTTCTCCGGTGCGATCTGGCCCACGGCAGCCATCGGCAAAATGAGGGCCGAAGCTACGGCCATGATCGAAAGCAGCAACTTGCTCTTCAATGCAGATTCTCCTTCAGAAACCTTGCGCGTCGCGCAGCAAACAATCCTCAAGTGGCCCGGAACAGCCCTGCTATCCCGGCTTCGAAGAATTCCCACTATCGGTTTTAGTACCCTTCTAGACTAACTGCTCCACCCCGGTTCTACGAAGCCCGCTCAGCGCAGTTGGACGGCAATGGGTGCTGGGAGCCGCATCGTGTTGCCGCCACTTGCTGAGACTCTGACGTTTGTTCCCTGACGAAGATAGCGCTCCATCACCGTAGGACTCATCCAATCCAGCGACCATCCATCTTCGATGGAGACGGCTGTGTACTCGCCCGGCGCAACATTCCGAAATGCGAAGCTGCCATCCGAGTCTGACTGATCTCTCCGCATCAAGGCCTTCCACTGCACGGGATCTTTTGGCAGCAGCAGCATCATCGCACCGGCAAACCCCTTTCCGTCCTTCTTTGTAAACCCATCGATCGTCGTCTGGGCTTCGCTGAGGGTCACAACAAGCCGGGGTCCCCCTCCGCGTAAAGCGATTACATCCCCAGGTTGCTCTTTAGCTCCAAATGCAGTCGCAACAACGGGCAATCGCTTGTCTCCGGCCGTCGCGAAAACCTCGTATTCCCCCGGCGGAACTGGCATGAAGGTGAAGCGCCCTCCTCGTACTTCGGTCGCGAACTGGGTTTGTCCAGCCCCTCCATCGAGTCGATTGAGTGTCAATGTCATCTCTTCTGGTACAACGGACGAAATCATCCGTACCTGTCCTTTGACGGGGTTTGCAGTTGTTCCATTCTCCGAGCCGATTTGCTGGTCCGCACTCAGATCGACATCCATCACACGCGGGGGATCGCCATCCGTGAGTTCGTAATGTCCAGGGGCAACTCCGCCCATCTCGAGTGTGCGGCCTCCCGTCCCGCCGAAGAAATCACCTGAAGTCGCGGTATCGATCACACTTCCGAAGGCGACTCGCTGCAACTGCGGCATGATCACGCTCCCATCCGCTCTCTCGGGAGCGGGAAGCGAGATATGCAGCGCAGGTACGGCATGCAGGCTGATATTGATCTCCTGCTGCATTCCGCCCGCAAGATCGATTGGCGTCGCCGCGCGTTCCTCGGTTGTCGAATCGAAAAAAGTCACAGGGTAAACCACGTCCAGAGCGCTGTTCTTTTTAGCTGCTCCTCCGTGTAGTGCATACCAGGGTTCTGCGCTGACGGCCAGCAGGTAAGTACCAGCTGCCAGGTCGCCGATCTCATACTCACCGCTGTCGTCGGTCTGAGCGCTGCCGGCTCTTTCAACGCGGTCTCCCTGGTGCTTGGGGCGCTTGAAGAGCATCACATTTGCATTGGCTACCGGTTCTCCGTCATCGCTCGTTACCGACCCGTGCAGCACCGCATTCGGCGTTATCTTGTATTGCAGGTGCGTGGTGTCCTGCTCCGGACCGGTCACAATCGATGTCGCGAACTCGTCATGTTCGTCATAGGAGGCAGTTCTGAATCCCCGCTTCGACGCAAGCAATTGATATTTTGCTGCAGGAAGATGGCTCAGCAGGAAATGTCCATCAGCATCGGTCGTGCTGGCAGCTACAGCATGTCCGGACGAATCGAGAGCCTGGATCACGCCCCTGCGAACAGGCTCGCCGCTCACCGCATCTGTGAGAACTCCCGCAATTCGAAATGGACCGTTTGTGCCCGAGACAGGAGCTTGTGCACGACACACCATAAGCCCGAACGTCGTCGCCCACGCAGCCAGTCGCGCCAGTCTCCGCCAATCTGCGATGATGCGAATCACCTTTGCGGAACCTCCACTGTGAGTTCCGCATGATCATTCGGAGCAAGCGATACAGCCTGCCCCGGTAAGGACGCCAGTACCGCCGGATTGCGGTATTCCAGAGCGACCGGCCGGTCGAATGTAAATACGTGATAATCTCCCGGCGCCAATCCTGTGAGTGTGATCCGTCCGCCTGTCGACGTCCGCAGTGTTTGCGGGATCACGTCTTGCGTCGAGTCGAAATCAGGAACCAGGTAGTAGGTGTAAGCTCGTTCTTCCCCCGCCGTGTAAGCAACTGAACCCGGCAGAGAAAGCGTCAGGCTGGCGCAATCGTTGCGTAAGGTCAGCGTGAGTGGCGCCGTGTTTCCTGCGGAGCTCAAAACAAGCGGTTCGCGCGCGAGGCTTGCGCCCCCCACCGTAAACGATGCTTCGCACATGGTGCGAGGTCCCAAGCTGGTATGCGCCCAGTATTTCCCCGCCGGCACTCCCACAGGTTGAAGCGAATGCGAAGCTTGACCTTCCGCATAACTGGTCACCATTCCGTCTCCGATCCAACCTCCTGATCCACTCAAGGTTACGAATACACGCGGATCGGCGGCCTCTCGACTGCTCTGCTGCGCTCCGCCCATCAGGCTCACCTGCACTGGCGTGTATGCCGTGGCGGCCATTGGCAGCCGAAGATTCGTCACGGGCCGTCCGGCAACCGTGAAGTTTGCTTCTCCAGCAAGTGCGTGTCTGCCGGCTATCGAGGTTAAATTGACTGTTGCCCCATCACGCGCCGCGGCGATGTGAAAGACCGACGTTGCTATGGAAGCTTGAAACGCATACGACCCCTCTGGCAGCATCGCCTGCACCGTGTGAGTCGAGCCATCATATTGCGCAGAGTAGGGAAGCTGGTTTCCTTGCGCATCCATCACCTGAACAGAGACATTCTCGCTTTGCGCATCTGCACGGGGCATCGTTACCGTAGCCACGACGGGTTGGAACGACTCCAACCTGAGCGTGATATTCGCCTGCGACTGTTCCCCTCCGCTTAACCGTATCTTCGCCGCGCTGCTGAGATCCCGTGCGTCGGGGAAAAAGACGCTCGCGTATCCGGTGCGCGCCACTCTACCCGCTGTGCCAATGTGAACAAGATTCATTTCGCTCTCGCTCTCCATTGCTGGCATCGTGTAGACCGCATACAGTCCGTCAGTGAGGCCGCCAAATCGGTATACGCCCTCGCTGTTCGTCTTCGTTGTCGCAGCAACTTGCCAGACGGCACGACCATCCTGAATCGTTCTGCGAAGAAGCGTCGCCTGTATGCCTTCAGCAATATCGCCGGTTGACAATTGAATCTGTCCACGAATTGAGTTCGCAGGTTCCATCGTGAACACCACATCGCCCATCTGCGCTGCCACAATCACGTTGTGCGAGTAACCGTGCGCGTTCCAGGCGATACTGTCGGCGCCTGCCTCTGCTTCATCCAGAAATCCTGGCTTGGTGATGGTGAACTCCTGCGGCCCCGCCGGCACATCCGGAATCTCAAAACGGCCTTCGCCATCCGTCAGCGCCCCAGTCGAAGCATCTCCGCCGATCCGTACCAGAGCGTGCGGAAGTGGTTCTCCCGAAATCCCCACGCGTACGACTCCATGCACAGTTGTTGTTTGAGTCGTAACCTGGCCGGGTGTCTGCTGGCCTTCGGTGGGCGAAGCGCAGAGTAGAACGGCAAGCAATCCTGCGAACCAATACTCGCTCAGCTGTCGTCGGAGCAGATGCGGGTTCAGCATCTGCTTCTTAGTGCGCCAGGAATTTCTGCAATGGGCCACTCCTCATTCTGACGGCTCCAGCCGGGGAAGGGAATCAGCGGATTAGACTTCCGATCAATCCCGCTCACCGATCTGACGCAACATTCGCTTCGGTGCCATCAGTTCGTAGCTGCCCCGCACCAACCCCTCAACCTCGCTCCAGTCCACCGTCGCTCGATCAAGCCGCAGTGCCACCCATCCTCGAGGCCCGATATACGCCGGCATATAAAACTTCCGCGGATTCGATTCAATCAGCCGCTCGTTGTCTCCCGGCAGTACCTTGCAGCACACGCTGACGATCCCATCACCATGATGATCATTCATGTAGTAAGCGAACGTCTTCTTTCCAACCTTGAACGCCGCGTGGGCATGCATCGCCTCTCGCATCGTACTGGGAAGGGCCAGGCAGATCTTCGCAAGTCTGTTGTATCGTTCGCGATCGCGCGCAACATCCAGCACAGGCGCCTCCAGCGCAACCAGAATGCGGATTTGATTCAGGAGTTAGGCAGCTTGCAGCAATCGCCCGCAGCCGCTGGCTCATTCGCCCCCGCATCCAGCACGACCTTCCAGCTTCCGTCTGCCTGCTTTCGCCAGATCGTCATATATCGCCCGGATGTCAGCACTGGGTTGCCGCTCGCATCCTTGCTTCGTCCTTCGAAGTGTCCCCACGTATATCCCATATCCCCAGACGGTCCCATCTGCGCGTCAGTTGGGGTCCAGGTCAACTGATAGTCCTTGGCCAACCAGTTCGCGGACTTCTCGATCGCGACCCTGCCAATTACCGGAGGCTGCCCATTCCCGAGCGCCACTCCATCATCGGCAAACCAGGATGCAAATCCGGCACCCCCGCGCTCCCGGGTGTCTTTTGCGAACCTGCCCTCCAAATCAAACAGCAGTACCTTTCCCGGCTTTGCTGTCGGATCCATTAACGGATTCGGCGCGCTCTGCTCCTGCCCGCCGGGAAGGCCCAGCTGCCCCCAACCCTGCCGCACTCCGCCCCATACCAGAACGCCCGTGAGTAGCGCGAAAGCTGCCAGACCTCGGCGGGCCATCGGATTTCCAAACCCTTTCATCTCTCCACCTGTTTCTTTGAGAATGCTAACAATTCTCCCCGGACAGCTCTTTTGACCTGCATATTGATCCAATCAAAGCAATACCTTAGCGTCATATCCCCGTCTAAACTCCGCGCAGAAAATTGAACGGTTGATATACTCATGATTGGCTGCCCCGGCCCTGCAGGCGCACACGCCTTGTAGCCCGGAATGTCGCCAATCCGGCTTTCCCGGTGAAAGGAATCTATGGGTTCATTGCTTGAGACGATCCACTCACCTGCCGACCTCAAGCGACTGAACTCCGAGGAAATGGCGGTGCTTGCCGCCGAGATCCGAGCCTTCCTCATCCAGACCCTTTCTAAAACCGGCGGCCATCTTGGCCCCAACCTCGGCGTCGTCGAACTCACCCTGGCTCTTCACTCCGTCTTCGACACGCCAGAGGACCGCATTCTCTTTGACGTCAGCCATCAGGCCTATATCCACAAAATTCTCACCGGACGTCTCGATCGTTTCGAAACCATTCGTCAACCTGGTGGGCTCAACGGCTTCATGCTTCGTACCGAAAGCGAACACGACTGTTACGGGGCAGGGCACGCCGGGACCGCACTTTCCGCAGCTCTCGGGATGGCGGTCGCTCGCGATCTGGCCGGAGGTAAAGAGAACGTCATCGCAGTCGCCGGGGACGCGGCCTTTACCAACGGGATCTCCTTTGAAGCGCTCAACAATATCGCCGACCAGACCCGCCGCCTGATCGTGGTGCTCAACGACAACGAGTGGTCCATCGATCGCAATGTCGGCGCCATCGCCCGCTATTTCCACCGCATCGTCACCAACGAGCGCTACAACCGCCTCCACGATTCTGCCAAGCGTATTGTCGAAAAAATCGGAGGCAAGACGGCCGTAGAAGTCGTCCGCCGTGCCGAAGAAGCCGCAAAAAGCATGCTGTGGCCTTCCATCATGTTTGAAGAGTTCGGCCTGACCTACTACGGTCCCATCGACGGCCACAATCTGCCTCTTCTCATTGAGACGTTTAAGTTCCTTAAGACCGAAAACCGCCCGGTTCTCCTGCACATCCTCACCCAGAAGGGACGCGGCTTTCAGCCTGCACTCGACGGCCAAAAAAAATTCCATGGCCTGGGGCCGTACGATCCTGAAACCGGCCTGACAAAGCCAGCCGGGGTGCCCACTTACTCCGAGGTTTTTGCCACGTCGCTCGCCAAGCTGGCAGACAAAGACGAGCGCGTCGTCGCAATCACGGCCGCCATGCCTAACGGTACCGGCCTTGATCTGTTTCGTCCGCATCATCCGAAGCGCTATTTTGACGTCGGCATTGCCGAGGAGCACGCCGTCATCTTCGCCGCGGGAATGGCGACGCGCGGATTCCGCCCGTTTTGCGCCATCTACTCGACATTCCTGCAGCGCGCATTCGATCCAATCGTCCACGACGTCGCTCTTCAGAAACTGCCAGTCGTTTTCTGCATGGATCGCGCCGGGCTCTCCGGTGACGACGGTCCCACACACCACGGGCTTTTCGACATCAGTTATCTTCGTGGCGTTCCCGATATGGTGCTCATGGCGCCAAAAGACGAAGACGAACTTGCCGACATGATGGCCACAGCCCTCACCATCGACGGGCCCAGCGCGATCCGCTACCCGCGCGGCACCGTGGCCGACGTTCAGTGCAAGCCTGAGACACAGACGCTTCCAATCGGAAAGGCAGAAGTTCTTTCGGATGGATCAGACGTCGCCATTCTCGGTCTCGGCCCTATGATCACCTATGCGCGCGAGCTCGCTCAGCGCCTTGATCGTGAAGGGCTCTCCTCTGCTGTCATCAATCCGCGGTTCGTCAAACCGATTGATCGTGAAATTCTCGCGCAATACGCTCGTCGCGTCGCCGCTTTTGTCACGTTCGAAGATCACGTCAAGATGGGCGGCTTCGGTTCCGCAGTTCTTGAAGCGCTTCAGGACCTCGGCTTCTCTGTACCGGTCGTCCGCATTGGCTGGCCCGACCACTTCATCGAGCATGGCAAGATCGAGAACCTTCGCGCCAAATACGGTCTCACCGTCGATGAAGCCTATAACCAACTCCAGCCCCTGCTGCGCTCTCGCAAGCGTCCCACGCTTGTCGCAAGCTGACCGGGCCCGATGTGGTCTAATCCTCAAGACAAAGCTTTTCGTATGCGATCATTCCGTACTTTGCTGGCACTGATCTTCTTGCTCGCCGCCGGCACTTCTCTGGCCCAGAACCCCCAGCCTCCGGTCGCAACCAAACCTGCGCTCGTTCTCCTCGGCGGCACCATTGTCGACGTGACCGACTGGGGCCGGTCGGCGCTAGACCAGCAAAATACCATCGTGATCATTGAGAATGGCAAAATCACCCAGGTCGGCTCACGCTTTCTCATCGAGCCGCCGCCAGATGCACAGATCATCGACTGCACGGGCAAGTACCTGATCCCTGGACTCATCGATGGCTTCACCGGCATGAACAGCCAGGGACAGGCAAGCGCCGATCTCTACATGGGCGTCACCACCATCGTGGCCAGCAGCGACAATCGCCGCGGCCACATCGACTTCTCCGCAAATCCCAAGCCTCACTTATATCTGCTAGATTCCGTCGGCACGACCGACAACTGGAGCCTTCTCATCGGCCATGACGACTGGAGTGCGAAGCTTCGAGAAGGTGCCCATCCCGTCGAACTCAACACGGAAGACACCGCCCGTCAGATCAATGCAACTGCCAAGCTCGGGACTCGCGTGCTCTGGCTGGGCTGGGATATCACTGCCGCAAATACCCAATGGATCATCTCCCGAGCCCATCAAATGGGTCTTGCAACCTACGGCGAATTCATCTCCACGCCCTATACCGTGGGAATCGATGCAGGCGTCGATGTGTTACTCCACATGGGCCGCTACGAAATCGGCGTCATCCCCGATGAGTTGCAGCGCCCCCTGGTAAGCGATCCCTATGGCGCGGCCGCATCAACTGCGTATGACTACGCGGAACACCTTCCTCCTACCGATCCGCACTATCGCAACTATGGGCACTTCATCTCCGTGCACCATGCTGCGCTCATGCCGACCTTTAGCCTCTACTACCTGAACCTGCCAGGGCATCGCAATCTCTGGAAAGAGCCGGTCGCCTCTGTCCTTAATCCGGCGAACATGTACATGCCGTCAGACCCATCTACAGGAGAACTGAGCTACCAATTGCCGCAGTGGGCGCGCCATGTGCCAGGCTTCGCCGCACGCTACATCGAAGAAGGGCAGCGCAAAAAAGCGGACCAATCAGCCCTGCGTTTATGGCGCATCAATCAAACCATTGCCGGCACCTATCCGCACTACCTCGCGGCTTCAGGCTCCGCAGCCATGGGCACCATGCCCGGACTCTCATTGCACACTGAACTCGAGATGCTGGTGCGCATCGGCCTCTCGCCGCGGGAGGCACTGGCCGCCGCGACCAACAACTACTCAATCCAATTCGGATGGAACGAACTCGGCCAGATAGCCGCCGGCCGTCGCGCAGATGTTGTTATCCTCGATGCCGATCCCACCGCTAACATCTGGAACGCCCGTCGTATCTCATCCCTCATCCTCGATGGAAACGTTCTCGATCGCGAATCGCTTCTCAAAACCCGCAAGTAAGAACGAGCTTACGAAGAAGGTCGCAGCTTCGATTCCAGGATTTCAGGGAGTCGTTTCTGACGAATTCCAAACATTCGCTTCATTTGTCCGAGCACGGCTCCGGACCCCAACTGGCCCACACTCCCAAGCGGCAATGAGAATTCAACCTCATCCGTGAGCTCGGTTCCGATTTGCCCATCTCTGATCTCGGGCCGGATACCGTGGCGATGTCGAAAATACTCGAATGGCCCCTTAACCTGTTCGTCGCAGAAGTGGCTGAACCATACAAACTCCGTGATCCGCGCCTCCCAACTTGTGCGCACGGGCAGATAACGAACCGGTCGGAAACTGATCTCGATTCGGGTACCCGCGCCGGCCACATTCTCTTGTTGCGCAAGCTGCGCCCCGGCAATCACGGAATCGAGGGGCGCCGGCGCCCACTCCACCCGGTCGATCCGCATTCTCATCCCCTCTGGCATGAGCAGGGGGAGATTATAAGGATTCGCGAAAAACGCGAAGGTAAGGTCGGCCGGGTACGGAATCCACTGTGCGGCTGTGAATCTTTGCATGCTTTCCCCTTAAGGGTCCAAGCATTCGATAGATCGGAATGTTGTCTCTGTAGACTTTACGTGAGCGTCAAACTTTGGATTAGAGGCACCCTGCTCTCTGCTTCAATCGCATCGAAATTCCGCGGTAGGCTTGTCGATACTACTTATCTGATCCGAGAACGACTGGGCAATCGCCAGGATCCGCGCGTCAGCCCAGAACAAACCGGATCATTTACCCTAGAACGAAAGCGGTGTCGGCTTGGAGCAGACGCTAACAGGGGATTCCATTAACACGGTGTCCGAGAGAACGGCGGAACGGGGTCGGCATACGCGCGGGTTGCTGCTGATCGCACTGTACAAGGGCCTCCTTTCACTTTTTTTCGTGGCTCTGGGCATCGCGGCGCTGCATCTCCTGAACAAAGATATCGACGACGTAATCAGCCAACTTGGTGATTATCTGCGGCTTAACCCAGAGTCGAAGTTTGTTAACTTCCTCTACGACCGCTCGTCCATGATCAGCGATCCCATCCTCAAGCGGATCGGTCTTTTGGCCTTCGTCTATGCTGCCGTTAGCCTCGCCGAAGGAATCGGTCTTTACCTGGAGAAAGCCTGGGCAGAATACCTCACCCTGGGGATTACGGCATCCTTCCTGCCTTGGGAGATCTTCGAGGTTCTCCACCGCGCCACGTGGATTCGTGTTGCCCTTCTCGTGGTAAACACGCTGATCTTTGTCTACCTTCTCAAGATCGTCGTGGCCCGGCGCAACTTGGAATTGCAAGAAGAACCCGAGTAGATTCGCCTTTTCTTCCCCTACACCTTCCGGATTCGTATGAAAAGGCCCAATCCTTTGACCAGAATCAAAGTCGTAAACACTACATCTGGTGGTTTCGCTTCAATCCGTCCCTATTAGGGGTTTCTCGCGAACCAAATTTGGACCCTGGCTGGCGCTAACTAACGAAAGTAACAGGATTTCGACAGAGATTGTCGTTGGAGTGGAAAACTCCTTGGGCTAATATCGTGTCTGAAGTGGAGTGAAGTGGAGCAAATGGGAGCAACAAGGCTCAACTCACCATCAACACTACTCCGATTCACCCCCTTCTGCGCAGGTTTCGAGAAAGCACCTCCGTTTCGGAACCAGCTTTAGCACCGATTACGAGGCGAAAAAGAACTGATGTTTCGTGGCAATCACCCAGCGAAAGTCGATGAAAAGGGAAGGCTTAAGATGCCTTCCGCTTTCAAGCAGCTGGTCGACGCCTCGAGCGTCACTCAGTTTTATGTCACCTCCACCGATGGCAAGTCGGCAGAAATCTGGCCGCTGCCCGAGTGGGAAAAAAGGGAAGAGCAACTCGCGGAGTCCAGCACCATGGACGACGCGGTTCGCAAATACCTTAACGTGACCAGCTATTACGGGCAGCAAGTGGAGATGGACAACCAGGCACGGTTACTCCTCCCCCAGATCCTCCGCAATGCTGCCCATCTTGACGGCGAAGTCACAGTGTTTGGGATGAGGACCTACCTGGAAGTTCATAACCGGGAGATCTTCGAGCAGAATCTAGCGGCGAATCAGTTGACGGAAGCCGACCGCAAAGCAATGGCGGAGATTCTCCGCAAGAAGCCTTAGGTATTTGCCCCTCAGGGGGAGCACATGTCGAAGAAGATCGAACGCCATGTGCCGGTTCTTTTACAAGATGCGATTGAGCTTCTCAATGTACGCGCTGGAAGCGTCATTGCAGACTGCACACTCGGCCTCGCGGGTCATGCGGCAGAAATTATCCGCCGCCTCGGCCCAAACGGACGCCTGATCGGTTTCGATCGCGATCCGGAGGCACTGGAACTCGCCAAGGCCCGCCTCGACAATGTTGCGGCGGAACTCGGTGATCAAGCGCCGCACATTACGCTCATCGGCGAGGCATTCAGTTCCATTAGCCGTCATGTCGAATCAGCTTCACTCGACGGCATATTCGCCGACTTCGGCGTCAGCAGCCTGCAACTCGACGAAGCGCGCAGAGGATTCAGTTTTATGGCGGACGGGCCCTTGGACATGCGTCAGGATACGCGATCCGGTCTGACCGCCGAACAAGTGGTGAATGAGGCGAGCGAACACGAAATAGCCGACCTTATTTACGAATACGGAGACGAAAGGAGGTCGCGGAGAATCGCCAGAGCCATTGTGCGCGGGCGGCCAGTTACAACCACCGGGCAATTAGCCCGGATCGTTGCAGCAGCCGCCCCACCAATGAAGAGCGACAGGATTCACCCGGCAACGCGCACTTTTCAGGCGCTCCGGATTTATGTGAATCGAGAGCTGGACGAGATACGAGAGTTACTCGAGGCCGCACCGAAATTGCTTAAGCCCTCAGGACGACTCGTCGTCATCAGCTTTCACTCGCTGGAAGATCGCATCGCAAAAGACATTCTGCGCGAATACGCGCACATAGGAAGCTTCGAACTGCTGACGAAAAAACCAGTCACAGCCAACGAAGAAGAAGTAGATCGCAACCCGCGCTCACGCAGCGCCAAAATGCGAGCAGCAGTAAAAAGTAGCTAGTAACTCCTGGCTACTCGCAACAAGCTCGAAAGAGCGAAATGAAGGATTGCTTTTCGAGCGGATGTTTACTCCGCTGAGTCGAGAAGAAAGATTAAGTAAGATCCCGGCTAGCAGCTAAAGGCTAGCGGCTAGAAGCTAGGAGAAACAACATGGCTGCATGCACCGCAACACTTATCGATACAAAACCCGGCTGGACCGCTCGCGTCTCCGAGCGCAATGCCACCCTATTAGCGCAGCAGCCCTCGCGTCGTCGCGGAGTGCGCACGCCGGAAGTTCTCTTCGCGCACAGCTTCGACAATTCGCGGCTTGTCAAAGCCGCCGATCCGGTTCGCGCGCGTCAGATGCGCGTCTTTGCCGCCGCATGCACCGTGCTCTTCTCTCTCATCATGGTCTATGGCCTGCAACACTTCCATGCCATCGAGACCTCGTATCGCATTGAGTCAGAGAAGCAGGTTCGCGATCAGCTCCGCGAAGAGAATCGCCAGCTCCGCCTCAGCGAAGCTCAGCTCAGCCGCCCGGGCCGTATCGATGGGATGGCTCGCCAGCTCGGCCTCGCCGAGCCACAGCCCGGCCAGGTCGTACACGCGACACCGCGTCTTGAGAACAGCGCACCGGTCTTCGCGCAGAACAACATCGCGCCGCAGAACCCAATCAACTGACTTAGACCAGATCATTCTCTCGAAGCAAGAAGCGTCAGGGGCACGACTTCAGTCGTGCCGTAAGTCTGCAAAAGAAGAATCCGGGGCTTTTGCCCTGTAAAAGCAAACTCAATGTAATTCCTGTGATACCTCCCCGTGCACATGGTGGGATTCGTGCGCCTTGCCCGAGTCCCAATGCTCTAACCTGAAACCGAAAAGCTGATCATCATGCAGGCTGCACTCCGCGCAACTCGTCTTCGCACCGTCACCACGCGCGCCACGCCGATGAGGCTGTCGCGTTTCTGGCTCATCGCAGGCTTCTTCCTCTTCTGGGCTGTCGCCATCACCACGCGCCTCTTCTGGCTCCAGATCGTCGATCATCACGAGTACGTAGAGCGGGCCCTGAAGCAGCAGCAGCGAACCTTTGAAGTCTCCCCGCGGCGCGGCATTCTCTACGACCGCAACATGCGCGAGCTCGCCATGACCGTTCAGGTCGACTCCGTATATGCCGACCCATCCGAAATCAGCAATCCGCAGGCAGCCGCGCGAACCCTTGCTGCGATTGTTCACACTGACCCAGAAGACAAGCTCACCCGCGTCGATCAGATCGCCCATCGTCTCGGAGACGGTAAGAATTTCGCATGGGTCGCCCGTCGCGTCTCGCCTGAAGTCTCGCAAAAGCTGCACGCCCTCAATATGAAGGGCATCTACTTTCAGAAGGAGTTCCAGCGCTTCTATCCCGACGCGCAGATCGCCGCGCAGGTTCTCGGCTACGTCGGCCTCGACGACAACGGCCTCGGCGGAATCGAAGGCAAATTTGATTCGAAGCTCCACGGCACCCCCGGCCGCATGCTCGCCGCCATGGACGCCCGCCGCAAGGTGATCGGCTCGAATGCCCAGGAACCTCAGCCCGGACAGAATCTCCAGCTCACCATCGACGAAAACATCCAGTTCATGGCCGAGCGCGCCCTCGATCACAACATGGAGAAGACGCACGCCGACAACGGCACTGTCGTTGTCCAGGACGTCCACACCGGCCAGATCCTCGCCCTTGCTATCCGGCCCACTTTCAATCCAAATCAGTTCCGCCACACCACGCCCGCGCTTCTCAAGAATCATGCCGTAAGCGACGTCTACGAGCCCGGCTCAACTTTCAAGCTCGTCACCTATGCCGCAGCGCTCGATCAGCAGGTCACGCATCCAGATGACTTGATCGATTGCCAGGGCGGCGCCATCACCCTCAACGGCCGCACTATCCACGATGACAAGTCCGACCACTACCATGTGATCCCGGTGCACAAGGCTCTCGAAGTCTCCAGCGACGTCGCAGCCGTCAAGCTGGCCCTCAAGATGGGTCCGGACAACTTCTATAAGTACATTCGCGACTTCGGATTCGGCAGCCGCACGGGGACTGAACTCCCCGGCGAAACTCGCGGTTTGCTGCGCGCGCCGAAACGCTGGGGATCAACATCCATCGGCTCCATCGCCATTGGTCAGGAAGTCGGCGTTACTCCCATCCAACTCGTCTCCATGGTTTCGACCATCGCCAATGGTGGAGTCTATCTTCCTCCACATGTCCTGATGTCCGCCCCCGGCTCCGCCTCGCAGATTCAGCCCCAGCCCTTCCGCGCCGGAGAAGATCTGCCTGATACGCTACCGACTGGCGCGCGTCGCGTCATCTCCACTATGACCGCCGCACAGATGCGGAAAATGATGGAGGGCGTCGTCCTCTACGGCACCGGAAAGCCTGCGCAACTCAACGGCTACTCTTCCGGTGGCAAAACCGGCACTGCGCAAAAGGTCGATCCCGTCACGCATCTTTACTCAAAGACGATGCACATTGCATCCTTCGCCGGAATTGCGCCTGTCAATAATCCCGTCATTGCCATCGCCGTTGTCATGGACAACCCCAAGGGCGCTTCCTATTACGGCACGGCAGTCTCCGCTCCCGTCTTCTCTGAAGTTGCTCAGCAGGTGCTCGAATACCTGAACGTCCCCCACGATATCGAAGTCCAGCAGCCCAAGACCAAATCGTCCCTGAAGCAGGCTAAGCTCGAGAAGCCGATACAGGAGGACGACGCCGACTCCAATCAGGCCGACGTCAACGCCCTCTTCGCGGCCGTCAACGATCTCCCCGCGGATGACCCGTTGCGTCAGCCGCAGCAACAAATCGCATCACCAACGACCGCGCAAAGTTCCGCGGCTCCGCCGGCCGCCTCAACCCAATCCGCCGGCAGCAACAGCGCATCCAGCACCGACCAACAGCAGCAGACCGCAACCGCCTTACCCGACTCCGCTCCCGCACCCGAGCCCAGATCCAGTTACGTCGCCATCAGCGACGGCAAGAAGCTGAACGTCCCCTCCCTGGTTGGCCTCCCCATCCGCACCGCCATTGAGATGAGCGCAATGCAGGGCCTCCAGGTCCAGATCACCGGCAGCGGCACCGTTCGCGAACAAGCCCCCGCCCCCGGCACCAAAGTCCCTAGCGGCACAAAAATCGTAGTCCGCTGCGGACGATAGTCACACGATCTCCTCTACGTATTTCGTATTCTGCAATGAGCTGTCATCCTGAACGCACGGGGCCCCGAACGCTTTCTTCAGTTCGGGGTGGTAAGTGAAGGATCCGTTCTTTCTCTCACCCTGGCGGCCAGTGTGAATCGGCACAACACTCACATCCAACATCATTCGCGCAATCTACAATCACCACAATGCTCTGGCCCGACCTCATCGCCGAAATCAACGCTGTCGGCTCCTCCGGCTCCTCCACTCAGCCCATCACCGGCATCGAATATGATTCCCGCCGCGTCCGCCCCGGCTCGGTCTTCGTCGCCATGAAAGGCGGCACCACCGACGGCAATCGCTACATCGACAAAGCCATTTCCGCCGGCGCCCTCGGCATCATCACCGACTCGTCGCAAACCTTCGACCACCTCGTCGTCTACAAATCCGAAATTCCTGCCGCGGAAGTTGAACATGGCCGCCGCGCTCTCGCCGAAGCCTCCGCCGCTTTCTTCGGCCACCCCGAGCGCCGGCTAGCCGCCATCGGCATCACCGGTACAAACGGAAAGACGACAACAGCCTTCCTGACCGAAGCTCTCCTCAACTCGGCCTCGCGCAAAACTGTCCTCATCGGCACCATCGAATACCACGTCGCCGGAGAAGTCCGCCCCTCTCTCCATACCACGCCGGAGTCGCGTGATCTGTTCGAACTCATGGCTGAAGGAGCCACCCGCGGAGCCACCGAACTCGTCACCGAGGTCTCAAGCCATGGCCTCGACCAGGGTCGCAATTTTGGAATCCCTTTCGACGTCGCCGTCTTCACCAACCTCACCCGAGACCATCTCGATTACCACGTCACCATGGAGAAATACTTCGCCGCCAAACGTCTTCTCTTCGACGGCACCATGTATCCGGCCCCCCGCGTCGCCGTACTCAACGCCCATGATGAGCGCACTCCCGATCTCATCGCAGCCGCACGCCAGGCCGGCTCCAGCGTTTGGACTTATGGGATAGGCATCGGCGACCTCCGCGCCACATCGCATCAACTCACTCCCGGCGGCGCAACCATTCACCTCGAAACTCCCGCCGGCTCCGCCCAGCTAACTTCGCATCTCGCTGGAGACGTCAACGTCCTGAATCTCCTCGCCGCCTTCACCGCCGCCCATGCACGCGGTATACCCTTCGACGAACTCGTAGCCTCGGTTCCCCATCTCAAGCCCGTCCCCGGCCGCTTCCAGCCCGTCGATGCCGGCCAGCCTTTTACCGTCATTGTGGACTACGCCCACACTGACGACGCTCTCCGCAATCTCACCGCCCTGGCCCGCCAGCTGGTGTCTGCCAACAACGGCCGCATCATCACTGTCTTCGGTTGCGGCGGCGACCGAGACCGCACCAAACGTCCCAAGATGGGCTACGCCGCAGGCGAGGGAAGTGACTTCGTCGTAGCCACGAGCGACAATCCCCGCTCCGAAGATCCGCGCGCCATCCTCGCCGAGATCGAACCTGCACTCAAAGCTACCGGCACGCACTACACCATCGAGCCCGATCGCGCCTCTGCCATCGCTCTTGCCCTCAAGGAAGCGCAGCCAACCGATGTCGTCCTCATTGCCGGCAAGGGCCACGAGAAAGAGCAGATCCTAGCCGATCGCACCATACCATTCGACGACTCTGAAGTAGCGCTCGCAGCATTGCAGAATTTGGGTTACGGTAAAGAGTCATGAATTTGACACTCGCAGAAGCCGCCATTGGTGCAGGCGCCATGCTTGAAGCGCCCTCGAGCCTCTCGTTTCCGGGAGGCCGCACTGCTATTGGCTACTCCATCGACTCGCGCACCGTCGCGCCTGGCGAACTCTTTTTCGCGGTGAAAGGCGAGCGCTTCGATGGCCACGACTTCATTCCTTCCGCCATTGAGCGCGGAGCCATTGGCGCTGTTGTCTCCCGCGCGAAGCTCTCCACATTACCCGACGTCGCTCTCGCTGTCCCGCTTCTCGTAGCTGAAGACTCACTCCTCGCGCTCCAGTCGCTTGCCTCGCATGTGCGTCGACAGTGGGGCAAGCGGGTTGTCGCCATTACCGGATCCGCAGGAAAAACGACTACCAAAGAAGCCATCGCTGCGGCGCTCTCCGCAAAATTCAATGTCCTGAAATCAATCGGCAATCTCAACAACAACTACGGTCTTCCGCTCCAACTTCTACGTCTTCAGCCCGAGCACGAGTACGCTGTCATCGAGATGGGCATGAACCACCTCGGCGAAATTGCCGCGCTCTGCCGCATCGCCTCGCCGGACTGGGGAGTCGTTACCAACGTCGGCACCGCCCACATCGAAAACTTTACGGAGGGCCAGGCTGGCATCGCCCGAGCCAAATACGAACTCATCGCCTCGCTCCCATCCTCGGGCATTGCCTTTCTGAACTGTTCCGATCCCTACGTCTCGCAGTTCGGACGCGATCATCACGGCAAAGTCGTCTACTTTGGCATCGGACCTTGCGGTGATCCCGCCATCCTCGACGTCAAAGAAGATCCCACCGGGCTCCATGTCCACTATCGCGCTGGAGATAAGGATGGCCGCTTTATCCTTCATCTACTCGGCAGTCACAACGCGCAGAACGCCATTGCCGGACTCGCCGTCGCAATCGAGGCTGGCGTGGATATCGATCATGCGATTGCTGCGCTTGAGTCGCTCACTCCTGGCAGCAAGCGCGGTGAGGTTCTTGAAATCGCCGGAGCAACCATCCTCAACGATAGCTACAATTCCAACCCCGAAGCGCTCCGCTCCATGATCCAAAGCCTCGCTTCGCGGCCAGGGCAGCGAAGAATCCTGATCGCCGGCGAAATGCTCGAGATGGGCACGCATGCTGAAGCAGCGCACGCCGCCTGCGGCAAAGCTGCAGCAGAGGCAGGCATCGATCTCGTCGTTGGTGTTCGCGGAAACGCGCAGCACCTTGCAGCCGCAGCCTGCTGGGGCGGAACTGCTTCCATTTTTCTGCCTGATGCTCAGGCTGCAGGAGAGTGGCTTGCCAAAAACATCCAGCCTGGCGACGTAGTCCTCATCAAAGGCTCCCGCGGAGTCCAGCTCGAGCGAGCCATAGAAGTTCTCAAAGATCAGACCGCCACCAACTCATCGGAGTCCCAGTGACAGAATTTGCATTTCGGGCGCCCCACATCTTGACGAGATGCGGGATGAATCTTCAACCATTGGATATACAAGAACCTCGGGTGCCCCATCCATTCGACGTCTTCTGTCGAATGGGTGGGAAACGAAGATGGTCGCACTTCATCGTTCTTCTCATCTCCGTCGTATCGACCCTTGGACTGTCGGCCCAAAAGAACCCTTTCACCGAATCGAACCCTTCCTGGGTCCAACCCTTCCCGCCCTTCAGAATTGCCGGCAACCTCTATTACGTCGGTTCTCAGGATCTCGCCGCGTACCTCATCGTCACGCCCCAGGGCAACATCCTCATCAATTCCAACCTTGAATCGTCGCCGCCGCAGATCAAGCAGGCCATTGAGTCTCTTGGTTTCAGATACAAAGACACGAAGATCCTTCTCATCAGCCACGGCCATTTCGACCACTGTGCCGGCAGCGCTCAGATCAAGCGCGAAACCGGAGCAAAGTATGAGGTGATGGCGCAGGACGTCCCCGTCGTCGAATCCGGCGGTCGCAACGATTTTCACTACGGATCCCGAAAGCCCTTCTGGTTCCCACCCACCAAGGTCGACAAAGCTCTCCACGACGGCGACACCATTTCCCTCGGCGGCACCACTCTAACCGCGCACCTCACCGCCGGACACACCAAAGGCACCACCACCTGGACCATCGACGAGCAGGACAACGGCCGCACCCTTCATGTCGTCATTGTCGGCAGCCCTAACGTCAATCCCGGATACAAACTCATCAACAACAAAACATACCCGCAGATCGCCGGCGACTACCGTCACCAGTTCGAAGTCCTCAACAAACTCCCCTGCGACATCTTCCTCGGCGCTCACGGCGGCTACTTCGGCCTGCATGAGGAATACGAGCGCTTCAAAAACGGCGACAAGAACGCCTTCATCGACCCCGCCGGCTACAAAGCCTACATCGTCGATCGCCAGCAGGCCTTTGAAGCAGAACTGGAAAAGCAATCGGCAAGCAAGCATTGATGCCGTGTATCTCATCCATCGCAGCTTGATCGGAATCCGTTGGATGGAACGTCGAGGACCGAGGTTCGATCCAAACTGTCATATCTTCCAGAACTCAACCGCGCCCTCCGGCAACGTAGCCAGAACTCGATCGAAAGCCTCCTGATCCACATTGCGTCGCAATGCACTGGCTACAATCTGAATCGAGTCATCCGGAGCATAGTTGTGCAGTGGCCTCAGGTTCTGAACCTCCCGCGTCATCGTCTCGCGATCTTCAAAGGGCCGTCGCGGTTCGTTCGGATCCCAGTCAGCAACGAAGAGCGCCCGAAGTCCCACCGGCAAGACATTCGAAAACCGGATAGCGTCCTTCAGCTCAAGTCTGCGCCGAAAAGCCTGCAGAACTCCTTGGGCCATCGTGTACGCCGGGTGGGTGTCTTGAAAACCTGCTTGATCCCGTGCGTCGGTCAGGAAATCATAAAAACCTATCCTCGCCTGTTGATACTCAAACGGCACCATGCATCACCCCTGATCAGATGATTCTCCCTTTCCAGAACAGGCCACGGTCCATCTTAAGCTTTGGTCCACCCCTTCACTCCGCAGATTCGGCAAGCGTCGGTTGACCGTCGCGACTGAACCCTGCCCCTAGTAGAATCAACTCTGATTCCGCCCCTGATCCGGCATTGGAGATCTCTTGCTTTACTGGCTGCTCTACGAAAAGCTGTTCCCGTTCTTTCACCCATTCCGGATCTTCCGCTATCTCACCTTCCGCACTGTCTTCGCCTCGCCCACGGCCCTGCTCATCGCTATGTTCATCGGGCCCTACGTCATCCAGAAACTTCGCGAATTCCAAATCGGCCAATACATCCGCGAAGAAGGCCCCAAGTCGCACCAGAAAAAATCCGGCACGCCCACTATGGGCGGAGTCCTCATTGTCATCGCCATCCTCCTGCCAACCGTCCTCTGGTCCGATCCCGGCAATCCCTTCGTCTGGATCGCTGTCTGCTCCACTCTCGCCTACGGCGCCATCGGATTTGCCGACGACTACACCAAGGTGGTTCACCGCCGCAATCTGGGCCTCACCGGTCGCGCGAAGCTCTTTTGGCAAGCCCTTGCCGGAGCCGGCGTCGGTATCGTCCTTGTCATCCTTACGCAATTCAAGCTCTTCGATACGCAGGTCAGTGTCCCGTTCATTAAGTTCCTTCACCCCAACTTCCAGTGGCATCACTGGCCCGCGACGCTTCCCCACCTTGGCGTCCTTGCATTCATCCCATTCATCGCCTTTGTCATCTTCGTGCTAATGGGAACTTCCAACGCCGTCAACCTCACAGACGGCCTCGACGGGCTTGCCATCGGGTGCACCATCATCGCTGCCGGTGCGCTCACCGTCCTCACTTACGTCAGCGGCCACGTCGTCTTCGCCGACTACCTCGAACTCCAGCGCATGCCGCTCGTCGCCGAGCTCACCGTCTTCTGCGGCTCCATGGTCGGCGCGTCTATTGGCTTCCTCTGGTACAACGCTCATCCCGCTGAAGTCTTCATGGGCGACGTCGGCTCGCTCGCGCTCGGTGGCGCCATCGGCACCGTCGCCGTCATCATCCGCCAGGAATTCCTCCTGCCCTTCATCGGCGGAATCTTTGTCCTAGAAGCTGTCTCCGTCATGCTCCAGGTCGGCAGTTACAAGCTGCGCAAGAAGCGCATCTTCAAAATGGCCCCTCTCCACCACCACTTCGAGCAACTCGGCTGGAGCGAGTCCAAAGTCATCGCTCGCTTCTGGATCCTCGCCCTCGTCTTCGCCCTCTTCGCCCTAACCACCCTCAAACTCCGCTAGACACCCGGCTCCAGGCGAACTCCGCTAACGCGCGCCAGCGCGCTAACTCCGCTCGAATGCAGTATCCTTGTCCTGCACCCATGCTCGAGCTCAAAGGCAAAAAAGTTCTCGTCGTCGGACTCGGCAAATCCGGCCTTGCCGCTGCCATTTTCCTGCGTCGTCAGGGAGCCCACGTCACCGTCTCAGACATCCGCTCAGCCGAAGCCTTGGCCAAAGACATCCCCGCCCTTCTCGAAGAGGGGATTAACGTCGAAGCAGGCGGTCACGGCCTCCTCACCTTCCGCCGTCAGGACCTCATCGTCGTCAGCCCCGGAGTCCCGCTCGACACACCTGAGCTCGTGCAGGCCCGCAACCTCGGCCGCCCCATCATCGGCGAACTCGAACTCGCCGCCCGCTACCTCAAAGGTCACATTCTCGCCGTCACCGGCTCTAACGGCAAAACCACTACCACCTCGCTCATCGGCGAAATCCTCCAGAAGTCCGGCATTCCCACTGAGGTCGGCGGCAACATTGGCGTCCCCGTCATCGCCCTCATCGACGACTCGACCGACGACACCTGGAACGTCCTTGAAGTCTCCAGCTTCCAGCTCGAAACCACTGAACAGTTCCACCCACACATCGCTGTCATCCTAAACATCACGCCCGACCACCTCGACCGCCACGGCACCTTCGAGAATTACGCCCTCGCCAAAGAGCGCATCTTCCTCGAGCAGAATCAGGACGACTACTGCGTCATCAACGCAGACAATCCCCGTGCCGCGTCCGCCGCTGAGCGCGCCAAGTCAAGCATCTACTGGTTCTCGCTCCAGCACTCAGTCGAAAAAGGCGCCTGGGTCGAGAACGGCAACATCGTCTTCCGCGCCGCACGCGATGCCGCTCCCGAGTCGATCGCCCCGCTCACCAGCATTCCGCTCAAAGGCGATCACAACATCGAGAACGTCCTTGCTTCCGTCTGCGCCGCGCGCCTCGCCGGAGCTTCCATCGAATCCATCCGCAAAGCCGTCGAAGAATTCAAAGCCGTCGAGCACCGCCTCGAATACGTCGCCACTGTCAACGGCGTCGAGGTCTACAACGACTCCAAGGCCACCAACGTCGACGCCACGGCCAAAGCCATCGCCGCATTCCCCGGGCACATCCACCTCATCCTCGGCGGAAAAGACAAAAACTCCGACTACACGGAGCTCAACGAACTCCTCCGCGCCCGCGTCAAAGCCATCTACACCATCGGCTCGGCCGCCGGAAAAATCGAGTCGCACCTCCGCGGCGTGGTCCCCATCCACTCCTGCGAAACCCTCGAAAAAGCAGTCGCCGCCATCGCCGCGGCCGCCCACCCCGGCGACATCGTCCTGCTCGCTCCCGCCTGCTCCAGCTTCGACCAGTTCGAAAACTACGAACAGCGCGGCCGCGTCTTCAAACAGCTAGTCAACGACTGGGAAGCCTCCCGAGGCGGCCTCCCCACCCTCCTCGAACGCACCCACTAATTCTTCTTACATGAACCTAGGGGTGCCCCAGGTCTCGCATTTGAGACCTGGGATCGTACGTTTGGAGGGAGCAGTTGCCTTCAGGCCGATGATAGAGCTCATCTCAACAACGAGCTTCAGCCCCGGGCAACTTGACCACTTTGATCCCCACCCCGCGCACCATCGAAATCTCCACAACCCACCCGTGAAACCATAATTCAAGCACCAGCGATATGCGTCAGGGCACGACTTTAGTCGTGCCGAGTCGACGTGCAAAAAACGGGGCTTTAGCCCCTGCGAGTTTCCGAAATGGCCAAACGCGTAGGCGTCGACAAGTGGATTTTCTTTACCACGCTTCTTCTCGTGGTCGTCGGCCTCGTCATGGTCTTTTCCGCCTCCGCCGTCACCGCGCAGGCCCGCTTCAATTCGCCCTACGCCTTCGTCGGACGCCAGGCTGCATGGGCCCTCGCCGGCATCTGCGCCATGCTCGTCCTCTCGCGCATCGACTACTCCCGCTACAACTCGCCTCGCTTCATCTTCCCCGCGCTGGCAATTACGACGATGCTGCTCGTGCTGGTCTTCTTCTTCCGCGACTCGCACAACACCCATCGCTGGATCCGCTTCGGCTCGCTCTTCACCTTCCAGCCCTCTGAGATCGCCAAGCCCGTCATCATTCTCTTTCTTGCCTGGTTCCTCTCCACGCGCCTCGACCAGATGAGCGACTGGCGCAACACGCTGCTTAAAGCCGCGCTCATGCCCGTCGTGTTCATGCTCTTGATCGTCAAGCAGCCCGACCTCGGCACTGCTCTCGTCGTCGCTGGAGTCTCCGCAATGCTGCTTCTCCTTGCCGGCATGGACTGGAAATATCTCGCCCTCGCCGTCGCCTCCGCCGCTCCTGGACTCGCCGTCCTTCTCTTCTGGGTCCCCTGGCGTCGCGCCCGCATGCTCGCATTCCTGCATCCCGACCTCGATCCCCAGGGCGCCGGATTCCACATCAACCAGTCGCTCATCGCCGTCGGCACCGGAGGCCTCATGGGCCGCGGATACATGGAGGGCATGCAGAAGCTCTTCTACCTTCCCGAAGCGCAAACCGACTTCATCTACGCCAACATCGCTGAAGAACTCGGCTTCCTCGGCGCCATGGCCATCCTCATTCTCTTCATCGTTCTCGGATACCGCGGCCTCCGCACCGCCTTCCGCTCGACAGATCCGTTCGCCCGCCTCACCGCCTTCGGACTCACCACAGCGATCCTGCTACAAGCCTTCTTCAACATCAGCGTCGTCCTCTCGCTGCTCCCCACCAAGGGAATCCCGCTCCCCTTCATCTCCAGTGGCGGCACCAGCCTCTTCTTCACATTGGCCGGAATCGGAATCCTCCTAAACATCTCCAAAAAAGTCGACTAAGTCCCGAAATCGCGTAGCGATCCGGAAAGCCCTCCTTAACTAACGCTCTCGCCTTCCAACAAAGGCTGTCATCCTTGTATCTCTGAATGAGCGGCAGTTTTGTTAGAGACTGTTGCGGAGGGGGAGCCGAGGCATCGGCTCCCCCGCGGGCGGACGGCTCCCGTTCATCCTGCGGTCTAAACGACCG